>Ga0137390_10004094_pt1 | contig 12067 bp, 12 predicted proteins | sample 15con2h24AmetaG_FD_104937 | JGI IMG/M metagenome (GOLD analysis project Ga0137390, IMG submission 104937) | Vadose zone soil microbial communities from Angelo Coast Range Reserve, California, USA - 15con2h2.4A metaG | ecosystem: Environmental > Terrestrial > Soil > Vadose zone > Saprolite... | reverse complement strand
CGGCGTTCCGGCCATTCCAAACCAACTGCAGGCGAGCGGCGCTAAACCGCAAACGCCGGGCAAACAGATCGGGATAATCCGGTGCAAGCTGGGCGACGATCGAATTTGAAAGCCGCTCTCGCGCGATCGCTAATTGGCGGCTGCTTTCCCTTTGGTCAAGCCGCGTGGAACCGGAGAAGGTGCTGGCAGCCACGCGAAATACAGCTCGGATGCCCGGCACGTAAACGAAGCCGTGCTCAAAGGCGAGAATCCTTGCGACGATAATGTCGCAGAACACGCCGAGCGTCACGTCAAACCCGCCGACGGCTCGCAGAAGGTCAGTTCGGAAGACTGCGGTGGTGCTGGCGATCCAATGATCGGTACTCTTGATGCGGTGGCAAATCGACTGTGGATCGAGGTATTCGGCGCGAAAGGAGGGTGGTGTGATCGGTCGGATCCCATGCAAAGATCCGTCGTCGCCGACAACTGCGATTTGACTGCAACCGAGTGCCGCCGTCGGGTTATCGTCGAGCGCGCGCACCAACGGTACATAGAGATCCGACATTACGAAATCGTCGGCACCGAGGAACGTGACATAGCGGCCGCGCGCCGCCGCCAGGCCTATATTGAGCGCGGCCGGCACACCCTGGTTTGTCTTGCCGCGAATGACGGTGACGAGCGGGCTTGCCGCCTCAAGGGCTGTAAGCGTCGGCCCGCTGCCATCGGTTGAGCCGTCGTCTACAATGATGATCTCGATGCCGCGACTTTCGCCGCTTAGGACGCTCGCCACGGCACGAGGCAGAAAATCCTTCTGATTGAAATGCGGAATAACGACGGTGAGCAGGCTCACCGAGTGCGATGATTGGTTCGGGTCCGCCGTGATACGGTCTGACATCGACATTTACCGCAGTTGTCCCATCCGCCCGTGTGCCAAATATCATTCAAAAAAGATGAACTCGTGATCGCCGGTATAAGCACTCTGTCTGAAAACAAAATCCCATTCTTGCGGCGTATGGAAGGCGCGACAGGTGAGTTGCCAGTACATCAGGTTCACTTTCTCGCGCTCGTTGCGATAGGCCTCGACGCAGATATATTTGGCGCCGCGGCTGACGCGTTCGATTTCGCCTAATGCCGCGTGCAGATCGTAATTGTATAGATTGTGCAGCGTCGTGATCGAAATCACGAGATCGAAATGCTTGTCCGGGTAGGGCAGTTTCGCGGCGTTACCGACCTGGCAGAAGGGTTTCACGTCCTCCATCGTATGCGCGACGCCATAGGCTGAAATATCAATCCCCGCAACCTCAACCCCCGGCACGCTCTCGCGGAAATCGTGGAGCAAAAAGCCCTTGCCCGAGCCGACGTCGAGCACTCGCATGCCCGGCTTGATGCCGTAAGCGGCGACCATCGCGTCCGCCACCTTGCGCCAGCGGCCGTCATATTTGTAGCCGCCATAGCCGGTCTCGCGGCTGCCGTCCCAGTAATCATAGTCGAACTTGACCGCCATTTCGGCGACGTCGGCCTTGTCGCGCTGCGTGACGCGGGCCAGATAGTCGCGCTTGGTCGATTTATGGATGAGGCTGACAAACTCGCGATAGGCCATTATTACCCCTTGGATCTGCGGATCCGCTCAGGCGAGAATCTCGCCGATTTTCGCTTTGACTTTTTCAATTTGCATCAAGCAACGGATTTCCCACTCGCCCACCTTGGCGAACGACCGGCGGGCGGCGCCGATCGGCAGGAAGTCGTTAAGAAGGATACAGCTCCACTTGATGCGGTAAACATCGAGCAGAATGTGACAGCGTGCGCGGCCCGAGTCATCCAGTTCCAACCCGTCTGCCAGACGCGTCAAGAAATCAGGGAGGTAATTCAGGGGCACCGGAATTTCCGGCTGGCAAAAAAAGTCGGATACCAGCTTGGCTGGATCGTCACGCCCGGCATATTCAAAATCCAAAAAGGTCACTCGACCACTCTCATCCGCCAGCGCGTTGTGGAAGCCGAAATCTGACGGCGATAAACAGCACTGGTCGGGACTCAGTGTGCGGCCTACCTCTAGTCCGGCGGCGCGGGCATCACCGGTTAACCGGGCTTTTACGGTGTTCCACGTCGGCAACAACGCCTCGGCGACAAGGCGTTGTGCCTCTTTCGAATGCGGCGCATGGGGATCGAGCCGGGCAAGGCGAGTGACGCGGCGTTCCACGGTGGCGAGATGATCGGCGAGGCTGAAGCAGGCCTCTGAAGCCGGTGCTAGCGCCTGCGGTGCTCGAGGTGGTGCGTTTATCGCAAGGATGAAGTCGATCGCCGCGCCGATATGGTCCGGTTTAAGTTCTGCGGAGAGAAGTTTGCGTCCCGGTACGAAGGTATAAAGTCCGGTGCGCGAGGCTCCGTCACTGGCAAGCGGCTCGGGAACGATGCGCACACCGCGCGACCAGGCGTACTGCAGAAAGCCCCATTCGGCCGCCAAACGATCGCGCGGATCGCGCGGGTCGCTGAAGTAATGCTTCAGAGCCAGCGTTTCCCCGGCATCGGTTTCGAGCCGGTAGACCTGATTGTTCTTGCCGCCGTCGAGGCGGGTGAGCGCCCGCGCGCGGCCCCGGCCGGCGCTGTCGACGAGGCGGCTTGCAAGCGCGAGCAGCGTTTTTTCAGCAGGGGAGGCGAGCTCAATCACGAGCGAGGTCCGCCGCAATCGCCGCCCATGATGAGCTGTGGCAGAAGTTGGGGATATGATCCCTGGAATTTTCGAACTGGTTTTCGGGATCAAACAGAATTCGACGCATATCGTTAGGAAAGCCCGGCATCGCGAGTATCTCGGGTAGGTCGTCGACGAAGACCTCACAACGAAGGGCGGCCGCTCGGGCGACCTTATCTTCCTTTTTCAGTTCGAAGAAGACGCGCGCCGGACTAATCTGCGATGCATCGTCTCCCACCAGACCGCGCGCGGCAAGAAATCCCCGCGCCGCTGCGTGCAAGTCGTGCTTCGGTCCCAGTATCGGATGCCTGGTCTTGTGGCTGACGATGAAGAGCTCGTGGCCGGCAGCGCTTGCCGCGGCGACAAAATCCGAGAAACCTGGATAGGCTGCGACCAGGTCCATCCGAACACCGTAGACATGACCCTGCAATTCGGTGAAATCGTCGTTGCGGCCGGCGCCGTTGAGGTAGTCTCGGACGCTGTTCTTGTCGCGGCCGAGCTCCGCCGGGATCAAGCCGCGTTCAAGCGCAGCTGCGTGGAACACGCCATCGTAACATGCGATCGTGTTGTCGAAGTCGATCCCGATCCGCATAATCTGCCTAACTCAGCGTAGCGACATATCGATTAGCGGCCGGCTAATCTTGCCTGCCGCCAGATCTTGCAGCGCCTGATCGGCCTGCGTGAGCGAATATGGCTTCGACAGCAGATCGCGCACCGGAAACCGTCCGGAGCTCAACAGCCGCCCGTAACGGCCGTAATCGCGGTCTGGGACGCTGTCGCCGCCCCAGGTGCCGAGCAGGCTTTTACCCTGATTGAAGACCCCCGGATTGAGCGTCAGGGCCGCGCCATGCCTGGCATTGCCGATTACCACGGCGCGGCCGCCCTGCTGGCGGGTAGCGTTGATTGCTTGTTCCATCACCGCCGGAACCCCGGAGGCTTCCACTGCCAGATCGACCCCCGCCGGCACGATTTTTTTGATCTCCGCGAGCACATCCGAGGCCGACGGATCGATCACGTGCGTCGCACCGTAGATTTTGGCAAGCGCCCGGCGGGTCGGATTGGGGTCGATCCCGATCACCGGCATGGCGCCCGCCAGCGCTGCCGCCATCAGGGCATTGAGGCCGACGCCGCCGGTGCCGAATACTGCGATCGCATCTCCCGGATGCGCCTTCAGCACGTTGTAGACGGCTCCCATCCCGGTCGGCGCCGCACAGCCGAGCAACACCGCGACATCCATGGGCAAATCGCCAGTCAGGCCGGTCAGGCGATTTTCGCTCACCACCGCATGGCGTTGAAAGGTGGTGACCCCGCCCGCATTGACCTTCTTGCCGTCCCAAGCGTAGATGGCGCCGCCGGCCTCGATGCCGCTGCCCTTGATCCATGATAGCAACACCTTGTCGCCGGGCTTGACCTTGGTAACGGCGCTGCCGGTCTCTAGAACGACGCCGGTTCCTTCATGGCCAAGGCAGTGCGGCACCCATTTGTCTTCGCCCTTATCGCCGCGCCACTCCATGACCTGTGTTCCGCAGGCGCCGGAATAGGCGATCTCGACCAGCACCTGGCCGGGCTTCAGCGCCGGGACTTCGATCTCCGCTACGACCAATGGCGTGCCGGTCTGGACAAGGAGGGCGGCCTCAGTTTTCATTTTTCTTGTCTCACTGCAGCGCGTGAACGATCTTTTCGGCGATCTGGTGGGCGCTCAGCCCAAGCATCTCGCGAGCGTATTCTTGTTCGCCGGACTTCTTGAAGAAGGCGTCGGGCGTCCCAAATCGCATAAAATTCTGATTCCGGGTACGCGTATCGGCCAACCATTCCGACACCGCCGCACCGAAACCGCCGATCAGCGAATGCTCCTCTATGGTCGCCACCAGCTTGAAACGACCGAAGGCGTCCTTGAGGTAAGCTTCGTCGAGCGGCTTCACAGTGTGGAAGCTCACCACCTGCGCGGAAATTCCTCGCTCCTTCAGTTTGTGGGCCGCCTCAATGGCCTCCGGAAGCATATTTCCGGTCGACAGCAAGCATACATCCTTGCCGTCAGATACAGGAGTTGCTTTGCCGATCTGAAAGTTTGCGAGCGGACCCGCATGCACTACCGGCTCGCCCTTTTTTCCCATGCGAATATAGACCGGGTGGTCCTGCTGCATCGAGGCGCGCAACGCCGCGCGAACTTCGAACGCATCCCCCGGACATATCACCACCATGTTCGGAATCGACCGCAGAAACGAAATGTCTTCGCAGGCGTGATGCGTTGGGCCGAGGCCGGAATAGGCGAGGCCGGCGCCGACCGCCACGATCGTCACCGGGACTTCGTGATAACAAACGTCGGTGCGGATCTGCTCGAGACAGCGCGTCGTCACGAACGGCGTGATGGTATAGGCGACCGGGCGAAGGCCATTCATGGCCATCCCTGCGGCTACACCCATCATGTTGGCTTCCGCCACGCCGCAATTGAAGAACCGAGACGGGTGCTTGGCCTTGAACTTGTCGAACAGGCGGTTGCCGATATCGCCAGAAAGCATGACGACGCGGGAATCCTCGTCGCCAAGTTTGGTCAATTCGTCCGCGAAGGCATTTCTCATGCGATACCAAGCTCCTTGTGGGCCTTGACGACTTCGTCAGCGGTCGGCGCCCGATAGTGCCAGTTGTTGTCGTCCTCCATAAACGACACGCCTTTGCCTTTGATGGTATGCGCAATCAGCGCCACCGGCTTTCCCGAGCCGTTCGGCACCCCTTGCATGGCTTCGGCAAGCGCACCGATGTCATGGCCGTCGATTTCGCGCGCATGCCAGCCGAACGCCGCCCATTTGTCGCATAGCGGCGCCAGCATCAACGTCTCGTTCGAGCGCGCGGTGGCCTGCCATTTGTTGTAGTCGACGATGACACAAACGTTGTCCAACTTCTGCGCGGCCGCGAACATCGCCGCCTCCCATACCGATCCCTCGTTGTTCTCGCCATCGGAGAGCAGGGCGAACACCCGGAACGCTTCGCCCTTGATCCGGCCCGACAGCGCCATGCCGCAGCCAAGCGGCAACCCGTGACCCAGCGAACCCGTGGCGGCTTCGACACCCGGCAGCAGATTGGCCGGGGGATGTTCGGCGAGGCGGCCGCCGTCCTTGCAGTAAGTATCGAGCTCCTCGATCGGGAAATAGCCCTTCATAGCCAGCGCCGCGTAAAGTGCCGCCGCGGCATGGCCCTTGGACAGGATGAAGCGATCCCGCAAGGGATCATCCGGCCGTCCCGGATTAACGTTCAGCACGTGCCAATAGGCCGCCGTCACAATATCGGCGCATGACAGCGACGAGGCAAGGTGCGCCGCTTGCGCCGCGTGCGACATCTCGATGATCTTGCCGCGCAATTGCGCCGCGTAGAGTTTCAAAGCGCCGGCCTCGGCCTGAGTGGCGGGCTTGCGGACTGCAACGTTCATCGTCCTCTCCGATCACGCGCCGAAACGGAGCGCATAGCGTCAGGGCTTGTGGTTGTACTTTGCGGGCAGTCTTGCCAGATCATTGCTGAATCGTTTCGCCCAGCGAATGACATCGTCGACGCCCCTTTCGAGGGGCACGGTATCTCGCCATCCGAGTTCGGTACGCAGCTTGGCACTATCGAGCATGTAGGAGGTATCCTTGCCGGGTCGCTCTGGGCCGATCTCGACGCAATCGTCGAAGCACTTGCCGAGGCGTTCCAAGATCATCTCCACCAACCTGCGGATCGACACCAGTTCGTAACCCGAGATGTGATAGGTATCGCCCAGTCCGCCGCTGCGTGCGATCTTCAGCGTAGCGTCCGATACATCCGTCATGTGGATGAAGACCCGGACCGACTTGCCACCGCCGTCGAGCCGCAGCTTCTGCCCGCCCATCGCGGCAACGATCGTCCTCGGAACGATGCGGTAAAGCTGCTGGCCGGGACCATAGACATTGGCCGCGCGCGTGAATACCACAGGAAACTGGTAGTTGGCAAAATAGGTCCGCAGGCTCATATCCCCTGCTGCGCGGGACACCGCATAGGGCGTCGAGGGGTTGAACGCGGCATTCTCCCTCACCCAGCCGTCCGTCGAGCCATAGACCTCCGGTGTCGTGACATGAATATAGCGCTCCAGTCCCTCGTAATTGCGCAGCAGTTCATGCAGCCGCACGGTGGAGACGACGTTGGTCATCATCCAGTGATCGGGATGAAGCCAACTTTCACCGACCATGCTCTGCGCGGCGAAGTTCACCACATGCGTCGGCCGCTCGCTCGCCAGCAGCGCTTTCAGTCCATCCAGGTCGTGATTGAGATCGATCCGTTTGAAGCGAACCCGTCCCGGGTGCTCCTCCCACTTGTAGGGCAGAAAGGCCGGATGCGCTTCGTCTGAACGGCTGGTTGCCAGCACATCATGCCCATCGGCAGCCAAAAAGTCGCAAAAGGTCGCGCCCGAAAACGAGTTCGATCCGAGAATTAAGAATTTTTCGTGCCCCGCCATCCGTAACCCGACCTTCAGCCTCTGATCTTCGCAGCGACGTCGCCGCGGTGAGCGTACAGCCATTGCATCAGCATATGGCCGATGATCATCTGGGCGTCCTCGGCGATCTGCATGTCGTCAATCTGGACATGAATCGGAACGTCGGCGATTGCCTTGGCCTTGCCGCCGGAATAGCCGAGCACTGCGTAGCTGGTCATGCCGATCGTCCTGGCCTCTTCCAGCGCCTTGACGATGTTCGGCGAATTTCCCGAACCTGAAAACGCAATCAGCACGTCGCCCTTGCGCGCCAGCACCGCGAGCTGGAGCGAAAATACCTGATCGTAGCCTTCGTCATTGGCGAGACACGTGATAACGGATGGATTGGCCGAGAGCGAATGGACGCGCAAACCTGAGCCCGGGGTCTTCGATAGCGCATAAAGAAAATCGTTGGCGAGGTGGTTGGCGTTTCCGCCACTGCCGCCGTTGCCGGCAAAGAAAACCTGCCGCCCTGTCTGCCAGCAATCGAGCAGGTCATAGGTGAGGCGCTCCACCGGTGCCCAATCGAGGCCTTGCAGCGTGGCGCTCAGACGAGCGGAATAATCGCCGAATAATCTGGCCGGCGTCGAGAATGCGCGTGTGTTCATTTCACTACGTCCTTTTCCATCCATTTCAGATTGTACCAGCGGTCTTCGTTCTTGAGCTGTCCTTGCGAGTACATGCCGATGATTTCCTTGATTGCATCCTCGACGGTTTTTTTGGGACGGAAGCCCGTAGCCAGCAATCGATCGGAATTGACGCGATAGCTGCGCGGATCGTTGGAGGGGGTCACGATGACGTCCGCCTTGACGTGCTTCGCGACCATATTGGCGATGTCAAGGATCGAAATGTTTTCAAAGCCGGCATTGTAGATGCCGGTGTGCTCGGGATGATCGAGCAAGAACAGGTAAAGGTCGGTGATATCGTCGATATGGATGTTGGGACGAGTCTGGTTGCCGCCGAACACCGTGATGCGACCGTTCATCAGCGCCTGCATGGTCAGCATGTTGACGGACACATCAAGCCGCTGCCGCGGTGAAAATCCGCAAACCGTCGCCGGCCGCACGATCTGCACCACCATGTCGTCCTTATAAGACAACACGATCCGCTCGCCGCACATTTTGGTCTTGTTGTATTCGGAGATCGGCAGCAGCTCGAGATCTTCGGTGACCTGTTCCTCATCCTTGATGCCGTAGACGCTGCCCGAGGACGCATAGATGAAGCGCTTGACGCCGTGGCGCACGGCGCGATCGGCGAGCTGCATGGTGGCAAGGCAACTGATCTCCCAGGTCAGCTTCGGGTCGAGATCGCCGCAGGGATCGTTCGCCACGCTCGACAGATGTACGATCGCGTCGATGCCGGTAAGATCGATTTCATCGGGATTGCGCACATCGCCCTTGACCACGGTCAAATCAGGATGCGGTTCGAGGAAATTACCAAACCACATGATGTCGAATGCGACGACTTGATGGCCGGCCTTGAGCAGTTTCGGAACAAGGACACTGCCCTTGTATCCACATGCGCCGGTTAGAAAAATCTTCATGTTAGGATGCCAATTGCTCGTTTCGTTGAACTGAAATCTGGAAGACTCAGCATCCAGTCAATCCCGCAATTACGTGATGCCAAATGCAATAGCAATCTCATAGGGAACGCTCACCGATAGCCGCGCGCTTGCAGAGCGAATTCGGCACAGGCTTGGCGCAGGCTCTCTGGCGTCCCGATGTCGCGATGGTAACCATCCGTTTCCACGCACAAGATACGCCCGATAAAACGCGGGATGATTTCGGTCGATAAATCGACGGTGGGTCGTCCGATACACGCGATTGCGTCGACGACCTCCGGTTCGAACACATAAACCGCGCCATTTGCCAGGTTTCCGGGCGGATCCTCGACTTTCTCGTGAAAGGCGATCACGGTGCCGCGATCATCAAGCTCGAGGATGCCGCAGGAGCGGGGATCATCGGTCCGAAAACCGAGCATCGTCATCACATGGTCGGCAGGCCGCGCGCCGTGGGCAGCGATCAATCCCCGAACGTCGAAATCGGTCAGATTGTCAGCATGTGCGAGCATGAAGGGCTGGCCCTCAAACCAGTGCCGGTTAGCAAGCACAGTCCCACCGGTTCCGAGCAATTCGCTCTCATGTACGAGATCGATCCTCGACGACCAGCGCGACGCTTTCACATAGGCATGCACTTGTTCCGCCAGCCAGTGGGTATTGATCAGTACCCGCTCGATCCCGGCTACAAACAGCAGTTCGAGCCAATTGTCCAGCAGCGGCTTGCCATCGATCATCACCATGCATTTTGGCGTGGCCGCAGTGATCGGCAGCAAACGAGTCCCGATGCCCGCGGCGAGGAGAAGCGCTCGCATTGTTGCTCCGATCAATCGTCGCTGAAACCCGACTCCTCGATTTCCGCGACAAGTTCGGCGACGGTCAAAGGGCTGTTTCCGACCCGCGAAACCTGCAATGCCGCCGCTAGTGCGCCCAGATAGGAGCTTTGCCAGATGTCCGTACCGACCCGCAGCGCCATGGCCGAACTCAAAAAGAAACTGTCGCCGGCACCTGCGACGTCCTTAGGAGAAAGGTTGAATGCCGGCAAGCGATCCGTGCTAAGCTTGCCGTCGTGCATAGCGTTAATCAGCATTCCCTCGGCGCCTAGCGTGATGACCAGATTCTCGGCGCGGGCCTTGGTGACAAGGCGCTCGCCAACGGCCGCCAGTCCGGTTTCGAAGTCATTTAGTGCCAGTCGGGCTTCGCGTTCGGTCGGAGTGATAAGAACCATGTCCTTGAATCGGGAAATGTCACCGAGCTGCGACGACGCCTGGCTGTCGGCCGCCAGCATCACGCCTGTGGCGCGCGCTTTCGTTGCTATCGCATCAACCAGGTCCTGCGGAAGACATCCGTAGTTGAAGCAGGAAAACAGGACGAGATCGGTCTTCGTCATAGCCGCTTCGACGGCCCTCAATATCTTACTTTGAATCTCAGCGCTCGCGGCGTGGTGTCGAAGATGATTGACGCGCAACAACGTCTTGTTCAAGGCCCTGAAGCGCTGCTTTCGGGTCGTTGGCCGAGTGCTGTCGGCAAAGTGATCGCATTGTATGCCCTGTTGCTCGAGCGAATCGAGGGCGAATCTTGCGAATTCATCTTCGCCGACAATTGAACAATATCGCACGTCGGCACCGAGACCTCGCGCGTGCGCGGCGACGACGCCGGCTCCCCCAACAAAGGTCTTGGAGATAATTGGTGTCACGACAATCGTCGGATCTTCTTGTGACATTCCGATGGCTTCGCAAGTGATATATTCGTCGATAATCAAGTCACCGATCACCAGTACCTGCATCCCCGACATCTTTGCGAGTGTGGATTTGAGCCCGGAGAAATCGAACCCATGGCGGTTGGGGAAATCCAGTGGTTTCCTGATCGCGGAGCTGTCCGCATCGGAGTAGTCGCGCTCGACCAGAGACAGCGATGCGAAGCGCAATTCGCCCGAACTGAAAATAAGTTGGCCGCCATAAGAGTCGACGGCCGCCTGTTCTGCATTGAAGCGGGTCTCAAACTCCTTGCCCTTGACCACCACTTCCGGCTTCAACGCTGCGATGAATAAATCGGCCGTTTCTTCGAGACCGACAGCGTAATCCACCATGCTGATCGACCGCACATTTTCGATTCGCATCTCTTGCGGAACCGTGACGCCCGCCACCTTGTCAGAATTGACTCCAACGACGAGCACATCGGCTTGTTCGGCCGCAAATTTCAGGAGCCTGAGGTGCCCGGGATGAACGACGTTAAAATTACCCGAGACAAACGCTACGGTCTTGTTGTCAAAAGCCAGCCGTATGTCTCGAGAATCCAATTCTCGGGAAGTATTGTAATGGTAGTTCATGTCGTCCCCATGTCAGAAGATAGTGCAACCAAGGGTTAAGGGGGTCAAGCGCCACGCAACTAACAATACAAACTTCAAACGACTATGTGCTTTTGATGAGACAGATCGGGAGGGGCGGTCCGGCGATGCACGGAAAACAGGCAAGGATGAACTCAGTGTTCCGATCGTCCGCCCTTCCATCCGTCCGCCCAGTGCAATCGTTAAGCTTTGACCTCTCACGGTTGCCGCTGCAGGCGGCATGTCATCGCTGACAAAACGAGCTCTTTGCCAGGTAAAGCGCCACCAGATAGAAGCCACATGAGGCGGCGGCCAAACATTGAGATTTTCCACTTCGACAAGCTCCGCGAGCTGACGGTCATTCACTTGCCCGCGATACCGACAATGCACGTTGATGCGCGGCGATTCACGTCAGCGCTAGTCTGGACGGCGATGCCGACGTTCGTGCTGTTCCACCGACGTGCGGAATAGCGGGAGAACGCGGGTTTGTAAACTCCGGATCCGAATTTGTAAACCGATGGCCGTTGCAAACCCGGACCGGCTGCAGCAAGTGACCGATTTCATTTGTTTTTTGTGTTGAGCGCACTGGGGCTGAACCCGGGACCCCGTGATTACAAAGACACGTGCTCGAATCCACCAAAACGACCGTGGTTTTTTGGCCGTAAATGTCAAACTAATACTGCCTCCCCGGCAGAGCCGGGGGGTCTCCCGGTTATGCTAGCCGAAGCCGTTCGCATCGGAAATGGGCAGCGCCATCGGCGGTTTTACAAATTGCGCGATGATGGAATGCTGCCGCTGATTTGCCCGACATGTCAAAATGTTTGCGCGGGTAAAGCATCCATGCCAGCGACCCCCCCTGTTACTTTGCATGGGGTTGTTTTCGATATTTTAGTTGGGAGCGAGAACCGTGTCGGCCTTGCGGCTGTCTTTCCCGAGATGATCGCAGGGTGGCCTGCCGAGCCGTAGCTCGCGTGCAGCGCGGCCCGCCTTCGCCCGATGGGCTTTGGCGTGGCAGCCTTCGCTACGAAATGGCTTGCCCGGCCG
>Ga0137390_10004091_pt1 | contig 12072 bp, 11 predicted proteins | sample 15con2h24AmetaG_FD_104937 | JGI IMG/M metagenome (GOLD analysis project Ga0137390, IMG submission 104937) | Vadose zone soil microbial communities from Angelo Coast Range Reserve, California, USA - 15con2h2.4A metaG | ecosystem: Environmental > Terrestrial > Soil > Vadose zone > Saprolite... | reverse complement strand
ACCTGTTGATAGCCGGGCAGGCTGGCTCCATTCGGAACGGTGCTCGCCGTCCTGAGACCGCTGCCGGCGGTGAGGTCGACGGCAACCCGGGTGTTCCAGGTCGGGAACTTGTACTTGATGCCGGCTGAGGATGTGTAGGTCTGGTCGTGATCGGTATGAATATAATGGCCGGCGATGTAAGCCAGATCATCCGGCGAGAAGTTGAATTGCGACGATGTGATGTTCTTGCCGAGAATCTGCGCCGCTGCGAAGTTGCCGTAAAACGACCAGTTGTCGATGTCGTAGCTGAGGCTCAGCTCGACGCCTTTGCCGAGCCCCTTCTGGTAATTGAACGGGGTTAGAAGGATCGGGGCGCCGAACTGTCCCTCGTCGAGCAGGTTGCTGGCGATCCTGTAATAGGCGTCGATCCCGGCCTTGAGCCCGGGCATGATGATCTGCGTGATGCCGACGTCGAAATAATGGTCACGCTCGGCCTTGGCCACCGAATCCTCGGTGATGGCCGGTGCCGCAGTGGTGTTGGCGAAGAGCGAGACCGTCGTGTTGGCGACGAGTTCGAATGGAGGCGGTACAAAATAACGCGAATAGCCCGCGGTCAATGTCGTCGTCTCAGCCGGCTGCCACACGACATTGACCCGCGGGCTGAGTTGCCGCTCGCTGACAAACTCGGCGAACTGGTCGTATCGGGCGCCGAAATTTATCGTTACCGACGGGACGATCTTGAATTCGTCTTGCAAATAGTAGCTGTAGAGCCACCCGGTCTTGCTGTTCGAATCGAAGATCGAGATCGGCTGGTCGGTGGTTTGCACGCCGTTCTCGTCGACCGGCAGGACGTTTGAGGTGGTGCTGAACGGCGAGCGCTCCCGCTGGATCAAAAAGCCGCTGCGCATCGTGTGCTCGGGAGAAATCCGCCAGCTGCCGTCGCCCTGCACGCCGCTCGCCCAGCTCTCGCGGTAAGCGGTCTGGGCAATGCCGTTGAACAAGAGGTCGCCGACCGGGTTACCCGGAGAGAAGTAGGCGCTACTGTAGCGGGAGTATCCGGCGACCTGGAAATCGAAATCGCCGACGTGCTTTTGCCAGGCAAGGATCCCGAAATTGTTGATCTGGCGCTGGTTCTCGTTGAGCGCCGCTGAGGCAAAGTCGCTGACGCCGTTGACGGTCAGCCCCAGGGCCGGGGTCTGGCCGCCGACTTGCGGGATCTGGAACTGGCCGCGCGAGGCACCGAGAATGGCGGTCAGTCGCGAGGTCGGATCGATGATGCCCGAAACATAAGCAAACCCTTTGGGCTGCTGGGAGCTGTCGTGGATCGCGTTGAAGGTGGGCGCCGGGTTCTCGATCCCCCGGGCATTTTGCAGGTATTCACCGGTCGCGTAGTAATCGATCTGGCCGACGCGGCCGCCCCATTCGGCGCTCGGGTAGATCGTCGACTGCGAGCCGCCATACATCGTCACCGAACCGCCCGGGTTGAGGGTCCCGGTCTTTGTCTGGATATCGATGACCCCGGCGGTGCGCAGCCCGTATTGCGCGGGCAGCGCGCCGGTGATCAGCGCCACCGAATTGGCGAGCCGTGTCTGCAACGACTGTCCGAAGACATTGATCCCCTCCGGCAACTGAACTCCGTTGATACGGAATTGCAAATTGGCATGGTCGCCGCGGACATGCAGCTGACCGAATGAATCCTGGGCGACCCCCGGGGCCTGGAGCAGGAGCTGATTGACGGATTGGTTGTCGCCCTGCGGCTGGGTTTCGATCGCCTGCCGGCCGAAATCATAGACGGTGGCACCCAGGCTCGGCTGAATCTGGCTACGCGCGATGTCGAGCTGCTTGGCGACGACGTCGAGGTCGAACGACACGCCGCCTCCCGCGGGCGAGGTCTCCTGCGCCGTGGCGGCGCCTGCGGTGAGAAGGGTAGCAGCAATGGAAAGCATCGTGGAGACGCCTCGCGTCCCCGGACGTTTCGGGTTCGTCATCGAATTCCTCACGTCGAAGGTGCGCCGCAGCAGTGCCGCGGCGCTCGGTCAGATGGATAAGCCGACCTCAGGCGCGAGGAGGTGCGCGGGAACGGAAAAGAAGATAGGGCGCGCCGGGAGCAGCGATTGCGCCGAGCGTTGTCGGGCGCAACGCCGCGTGAGCGGGCGGGGGTGCCGCAACGAAGTGGACGGGAGCAGCGCTGTGATGGCCGAGCGCGAAGCAGATCTGGCAATCGTCGTGAGCCCGTCCGGGAGCTTCGTGGCCAGGTGCCGGGGCCGCCGCCAAGAGAGCGGGCGCGCCGGGGGAAGAGAGTGGAAGCGGGTGGTCGTGCCAGGCGAACAGGGCTGCCTGGAGCAGGATTGCAAAAACGCCCAGGAGTGCCGCCCCGCGTCGCGGAGCCGGCACCTTCGGCTTGTTCGTCCGCACCGCTACCGCTGAGCTCAGCTGCACGTCAGTCCAGTTCCCCCAGGTCGCATCATCCCAGCGAACGATACATTATAACAACATCTCCTGCCCTGCGAAGCCCTTTCCCGGTAGTGGGCTACATAAAATTGTAATACCTCCGGGCGGCGCTTGCCGTCGGCGAGCCCTAACCCGTGGCAAGTTCGGGTCGATCGTGATCCGAATGGCCGCACACAATTTTCTCGGGCCATATCAGCTCTTCGCGCGATCCCAAAACCTCGCGCGCAGTAGAAAGGATGATCCATGCTGCTATGGCGCACGCGAAGATTGGATCGAAAACCGATCGCTCCGTAAAGATCACCAACAATCCGGCTAACACTGGAGCGAGCGAGACGTAAACATCACCCATATTGTGAATATAGGCGAGGCGGATCCCTGCGTTGTTACGCCCGGGCCTCCACAGCAACCGAGCTACCCCCCAATTCGCTGCGGCGGCAGCGATCCCCACCACTATCGGAACCGCTCCCTGGACGGGAATGGGATTGAGAAATCGCTCCACTGCCTGCCACGCCAGAAGGCCGCTGATCGCGACCAGGCCAAGCGAGTTGAATAGGTTGGCGGTGCGCAGCAGATGCCGCGACACGCCCTGGGAAAGGATGAAGGCGAGGTACAGAAAAATGAGCGCCATCTCATCGGACAAGTTGTGGGCACCGTCCATCACGAGGCTCAGGCTGCCGGACTTGAACCCGGCCACCGCTTCGACAGCAGAAATTGCCGTGTTGAGGACAACTGCGCCCGCGAGGGCTCTTTGGTGATGGGCCATTGGAACCCGCCAATGTTTTGTCGCTGTCTTCCTACGCGCTTGGCCGACCGAGCGGAAGCGTCGCTTGTTCGCTCCTCAAACCGGTGCCGGGGATACCGGTTCCAACTGACCCACTACCCCCTTTCCCGGTAGCGGCTCTCCGGCCTATCCTGAAGAACATCGAACGGAGGGAAACCCGATGAGATCCGCCCTCGCCGCTGTCGCATTTCTGGTTCTCTTCGCCTTTTCCGGCGCGTCGCGCGCGGCCGACGCGGACCTCCAAGTCATCCTCGCCGCAGATGTCTCGCGCAGCATCGATGACGCCGAATTCGACCTGCAGCGCAAGGGTTACGCCGCGGCGCTGACCGATCCGCGCGTCTTGACGGCGATCCACGGCAGAGCGAACGGAGCGGTCGGCGTGTGCTTCATCGAATGGTCGGGCGAGGAGGACCAGCAGGTCGTGGTCGACTGGGCGGAAATCCGCGACGAGGAGGACGCTGCCAGCTTTGCGGCGGCCATTCTTGCCGCGCCACGCTCCTTCATGGGGCGCACCTCGATCAGCGCCGCGATCGATTTCGCTATGGCGCGCTTCGCCGCGGCGAAGTGGCAGGCCGCTCGGCGCATCATCGACATCTCCGGCGACGGCACCAACAATTCCGGCCGCCCGATCACCGAAGCGCGTGATCAGGCAATCGCCGGCGGTGTCACGATCAACGGCTTGGCGATTGTCAACGACAGGCCCAATCTTGGCTATTCCGCCCACACCCAGCCGCCCGGCGGCCTGCCGCTCTATTATCGGCAGAATGTGATCGGCGGGCCCAACGCCTTCCTGATCGTCGTCGAGGATTTCAATTCCTTTGCCGATGCGATGGCCAATAAGCTCGCCAAGGAGATCGATGTCGCCCGAGGCGCCGCGGACCAGCAGGTGTCCTGGCTAAATCCCGCTGAATTGCCGTAGGACCGGGACGCAAGGGGATCGGAAATTGAACGACATCCTGCGGGGACGCCGCCGGTTGTTGGGCTCTGCTGCCGCATGGGTCAGCGGCGTGGTCGTCTTGGGGGCCACGCGATCTGCCGGAGCATGGCAAGTCGAGGAGATGGACCCCAAGAGCCCTCTCGGTTTGGCCTATGCCAACCGTTGTAACGGTCCCTCGGACCACGCCGCTCCGGTGCGTAATTGAAGGCGCAGCTTGCGATAGACTCCGCTGCGAGCTCGCTGACGGCCACGTGTGCGGTTTGCGGTTGCCCCGTCATAGTAGGCCGCTAGGCCGACCATAAGGGTCAGGCTGGGGCTTGTTCCCCGTAAGAAGCATCTGCGGCGACGGTCTCGACTGCGATCGTTAGACACGAAAATAACAACGGCCGGGGATGACCCCCGGGCACGCTGCCCTCGCGGCCACGCAGCGGCATGGCTCACGAGCCGGGCAAGCGCCTCGCCGTCCCAGCCGGCAACATTGACAATATCACAATAGTCTGCTACTTTGCGAATTCCGCGCGACGCCGAGGAAGGGTTCTCGGTTTCCGTTGCCGATTTTATAAACTAATGGTGGCGTGATGCACACGATAGCCGATGGTTGGCGCCTCCGCGCTTGGACCGTCTTACAGACCAGTAGGAAACTGTGGGTTGGGGTCAAACCTGAATCCCTCCTGAATTATCAGGTGGCGGGGAGGGGCGGTGTTCTCGTAATGAGCGAAAGGCACACGCTCGGGCCAAGCATCGCATGGCCATGACGCCGATCCCGCTGGACGCCGTCAGGCGGCGGCTGTTGAGCCGAGGTCGCCGCAGCATGAATTGGGCGGAATATGCCAAGCGGGGACGGAACGGGATTCGCGCGAAGCAGAATAACGCGATCAGCAACCGGGCTGATTGGGTGCGCGGCAAAAGCGGGTGCTTCCCGCTGTGGCTCGCAGACGATGCCCCAGCCAGCTCACGGCGGTAGGTGTGTGTGCTACATAATTCCGCAAATTCCTGCCGCGATGGCCAACTCCCCGCGGCATAGCCGCCAGTACGGTCCCCAAAACGGAGCTCCCCGATATGGCCCATATGGATATGGCCCATATAGTGCGGGGGTCGCGTAACGCCTCGCGAGGCTCTCCCTCTGCAGGCAAGCTGCAAAATCGGGAGTCCCGGCCTCCCGCGGGGCACCCTAGTGGCGCACCTGCCGCTGCTGTTCCGCCGGATCGAGGATGCCGAAATCGCCGACTGGGTCGCGCGGTTCGGCGGCGGCGAATGATCGGCCGGGCTGATCATCACGCCGCGTGGAAGGTCGATCGACGATGTAAAGGCAGCATTATTGCTTGATAAATTATGAGCGATCTGATATTCCAAATAGATGCGTTATTCATCTTCCCCTGTTCCTGCTCGCTCGGGGGCAGGCCCGCAGACACGGTATGTACACTTTCTTCAAGGGGCGGAGGGTCAGCGGTGGGCCTGACGTTGTTTGTTCGCTGTTTTCTGCTGTTCTCTCGATCGTTACGGCGCCAAAGCTTTCGAAATTTCAATGCAGAAGGGCATCGTTCGCTGATAATTTCCTGCAAATAACAGCGAATACAACGAGCGCGCCTTTTCGAGATGGCTGTTTCGACATCCGCTGACGCCCCGCCCGCGTCGGGGAACCGATCGACGCGTACCAACGAACTCGGGCGGCTGCCCCGCGCGATAATTATGGTGCGCTGACCACGCGAGCGCGGGTAGCGGTCGACCTACGGCGGGTCGCAGGACATAATCGGCTCTGGCTCTCTGAACTGCCTGACCATGACGGACCGCCGCGACCTCTTTCCGCCGATCGAGCCTTACCGGACGGGCATCCTGCGGCTGGATGCCCGGCATGCTATGTATTGGGAGCAATCAGGAAATCCGCGCGGCGTGCCGGTATTGTTCCTGCACGGCGGTCCCGGCGCCGGGGCCACCGCGGTGCATCGCCGGTTCTTCGATCCGGACCACTGGCGGATCGTGATCTTCGATCAGCGCGGCGCCGGCCGGTCGACGCCGCTCGGCGAGATCGCCGACAACACGCCTTCACACCTCGTCGCCGACATCGAGCACCTGCGCACCACCCTCGACATCGAGAGGTGGTTTGTCTTCGGCGGTTCCTGGGGCTCGACATTGGCGCTCGATTATGCCGCGACCCATCCGTCGCGCTGCGCCGGACTCATATTACGCGGGATCTTTCTTTGCCGCAGCGAGGAGATCGAGTGGTTTCTCTACGGTGTGCGCAGGGTTTTTCCGGAGGCTTGGCGCACCTTCGCTGAATTCCTTCCCGAGGCCGAGCGAGACGACATCCTTGCCGCCTACTACCATCGCTTGCTCGACCCCGACCCCAGCATCCACATGCCGGCGGCGCGTGCCTGGAGCGTCTACGAAGGAGCCTGCTCGACATTGCTGCCGAACCCGGAGACTGTAGCGGCCTTTGGCGAGGGCAGGCTCGCGCTGGGTCTGGCGCGCATCGAGGCCCATTTCTTCAGCCGTCATCTGTTTACCGGCGAGCGCGATCTGATCGCCCGAGTCGTGCAAATCCGCCGGCTCCCGGCGGTCATCGTCCAAGGGCGCTACGACATGGTCTGCCCGATTCGCAGCGCCGACGAGCTCGCCCGGGCCTGGCCCGAGGCGCAATACGTGATCGTTCCCAATGCCGGTCACTCAGCGATGGAGCCCGGGATCCGCGAGCAACTGGTGCTGGCGACCGAGCGCATGAAACGGGTTTGAAGACCGGCCCGCACGGTTTTACTTGCACCGGTTAATACGCCTTTTAGGATGTGCTACCGGCGCGGGATTGTCGCGCGCCGACGGGGCAGAGGAATGTGAGTATGTGGCGGCCCGCGAACCCGGTCGGGACCGGCATCCTGGTCGCGCTAGGCTTAGCGATGATGCATCCCGTCGCCGCGCAAGTCACCTTTGGTTCGCCGGCCGATCCCCCACGGATCGCGATCGGCGGCGGGGTCTTCGACGTGCTCCCGGACAACAGAAGGCCGGGCAATGGGAGGACGGGAATGGCCTTGGCCGAGTACCGCTTTGGCGATGCGCTGTGGATCCTGGCGCCGTTCGTCGGCGTCTTGGGCACGGGCCAAGGCTCGTTCTATGGCTATGGCGGCGTCGGCTTCGACATCAACATCGGCGAAAGATTTGTGGTGACGCCGAGTACCTCGGTCGGGTACTTCAAGCAAGGCGGCGGCGTTAATCTTGATGCGAATTGCGAGTTTCGCAGCGGCGCGGAATTCGCCTATCGGTTCGAGGATCTACGCCGCGTCGGGGTCGGTTTCTATCACATATCGAATGCCGGCATCGGCAAGCACGACCCTGGCGCAGAATTCGTGACCTTCATTCTGACGGTGCCGTTTCATTGATCGAGCCGCTGGTGGGCCCGCCCCGCCGGCAATTTTGATCGGGGGACGCTCGCATCGCATCTTGGCGACCCGGATGCCCTTCACGCTGACTGCGCCGCAGCTTGCGCCGATTACCCGCGCGGCGTTGTGGATTCTGCTGAGCGGGATCTGCTCGGTGATGATGAACGTGCTGATCCGCATCGCGGCGCAGGAAATGCACCCGTTCGAGGTCGCCTTCTTTCGCTGCCTCTTCGGGCTCGCCTTCGTGCTCCCGTGGATCGTCAAGGGCGGCGCGGCTCTGCTGCGTCCTCGCAAGGTCGGCTTCTACCTGCTGCGGGCAGTGATCGGCCAGATATCGATGGCGACGTGGTTCTACGGGATCACCGTGGTGCCGTTGGCGACCGCGACCGCGGTCAACTTCACCGCTCCCCTCTTTGCCACTCTGGCAGCGGTCCTAATCCTCCACGAGAACGTTCGATTTCGCCGCTGGAGCGCGGTCGTGCTCGGCTTTTTCGGGGTGCTCGTGATCATGCGGCCGGGCAGCGAGCGCCTCGACGCGAACTTGCTGATCCTGTTGCTCTCGGCTGCGACGGGGGCCATGAACAACATCACGGTCAAGTTCCTCGCCCGCACAGAGCGGCCGAGCACGATCGTCGCCTTCTTCATGATTTATCTGACGCCGTTGTCGCTGGTCCCGGCATTGTTTGTCTGGCGCATGCCGGATCTGTCCACCTTCGGCGCGCTGGTCGGCCTCGGCGGCCTCGGGACGATCGCCCACCTCTCGGTCGCCCGCGCGCTCGCGGCGGCCGATGCGAGCGCCTGCGCGCCGTTCGAGTTCGCCCGCTTGCCCTTTGCGGCACTGATCGGCTTTCTCTGGTTTGGCGAGGTCACCGATTTGTGGACCTGGGCGGGTGCGGCGATCATTGCCGGCTCGGCGATCTATGTCGCCCATCGCGAGGCGCAGCTCTCGCGCCTGAACCGTGCGGCTCTCGCCGCACGCCCGCCGCTCCGCATCCGGAGGATGCAGATGCGCCGGCGGCCCACACACCGGCCGGCCCGAGGGAACCGCCGGGCCGGTGAATGGCCTTATTGGTCAGCTTTGTCTAAACGCGGATGGCAGGAGGAAAGCTCATGCAAATCGAAGGACAGGCCGCGATCGTTAGCGGCGGCGCATCGGGCCTCGGTCGGGCGACCGCCCAGGCGCTCGCGGCGGCAGGGGCGAAGGTTGCGCTCCTCGACATCAACGAGACGGCCGCAGCCGAGGCAGCGCGGGAAACGGGCGGGTTGGCCATCGCAGCCGACGTGACCAACGCCGGTTCGGTGGAAGCGGCCTTTGCGGCGGCGCGAGAGCGGCACGGTCCGGCGCGCATTGCGGTCAATTGTGCCGGAATCGGAACCGCCGGGCGCATCGTCGGGCGCGACGGCCCGCTGCCGCTCGAGGCATTCCGCCGCGTGATCGAGGTCAACCTGGTGGGCAGCTTCAACGTCATGCGGATCGCCGCCGCCGAGATGAGCGCACTCGAGCCGCTAACCGACGGCGAACGCGGCATCATCGTCTCGACCGCCTCGGCCGCAGCCTATGAAGGCCAGATCGGACAGGCTGCCTACAGCGCCTCGAAAGGCGGCATCGTCGCCTTGACCCTACCGGCGGCGCGAGAGCTTGCGCGCTACGGGATACGCGTGGTGGCGATCGCCCCGGGGCTCTTCGCGACGCCGATGCTGCAAGGCTTGCCGCAGAATATCCGCGACAGCTTGGCGGCGAGTATTCCGTTCCCGAACCGCCTCGGCCGGCCCGAGGAATATGCGGCACTGGTGCTTCATCTGTGCCAAAACACGATGCTCAATGGCGAAGTGGTCCGCCTCGACGGGGCATTGCGGATGGCCGCTCGCTGAGGCTTGCCGCAGTCACGGCAGAGGAGGCCGCCGGTCCCGTTCGGGCGCGATCTCGTCGATCGCCTGCGCGAGGCGGATGTCGAGTTCGCTGAGCCCGCCTGCATCATGTGTCGACAGGACGACCTCCACTCGATTGTAGACATTGAAGAGCTCAGGGTGGTGGTCCATTTTTTCGGCCAGGAGGGCCATTCGCGACATGAAGCCCCAGGCCTCGGAGAAGTTGCCGAAATGATAGCTCTTGCGGATCGCGTCGCGATCCTCGACCTCGATCCAGCCATGGATCTCGCGCAATGCCGTGTGCCGTGCGGCCCCGACCAGCCTTTCGACCATGTCACCCTCCATGTTTATCGGGTTTGGATACCATGACGGAGCATCTGCCGCCATCGCTCGCCGATATCGAGGAGCTTGCGCGGCATGCCCTCGACACCATCCCGCACCAGCTGAAGATCCATCTGGGACCGGTCGTGATCCGGGTCGAGGAATTCCCCGATGAAGAAACCGACGAGGCAATGGGCCTCGACAGCCCGTTCGACATTCTTGGCCTCTACCGCGGCGTTGCTTTGCCGCATAAGAGCGTCAGCGACCCGCGGCCCGATCTCGACATGGTGTTTTTGTACCGCCGACCGATCCTCGATTATTGGTGCGAGACCGGCGAGAATTTGGCCCGCCTCGTCCGCCACGTGCTGATCCACGAGATCGGCCACCATTTCGGCTTCAGCGACGAGGACATGGCGCGGATCGAGGAGTCTGACTGATCGCCACTGGCCTGATTGCCTGGGCTACCCGGGGGCGCAGCTCGGGCAATGCCTCGTTCTCGAACCACGGGTTGTCGCGCAGCCAGCGTGTCGTGCGCCAGCTCGGATGCGGCAGAACGAAGACCTCCGGTATGACGTTGCGCCAGGCCGCGATCGCCTCGGTCATCGAGCGAGTTCGGGAGCCCGGGAGGTAGTAGTCGATCGCGTAGCTGCCAACGAGAAGGGTCAGCTCGACGGCCGGGAGGAGCGCGCGCAATCGCTGGTGCCATAGGGGTGCACATTCGCGGCGTGGCGGCAGATCGCCGCCCTTGCCGTCGCGGCCTGGATAGCAAAAGCCCATCGGCATGATCGCCACCCGGGTCTCGTCGTAAAAGGTTTCGCGATCGAGCGCCAGCCACGCGCGAAGCCGATCGCCGCTGCGGTCGTTGAAGGATAGCCCGGTCTCGTGTACCCGCGTTCCGGGCGCCTGGCTGATGATCAGCAGCCGTGCAGAGGGCCGCCCGCGTAGGACCGGGCGCGGTCCGAGCGGCAGATGAGGTACACAGATCGCGCAGGCGCGGATCTCGGCGATCAGGCGATCAAAGGCCACCTCCGCCGTTGGGTCGTCGTGCTGACCGCGCGATCGATCAGGCAGGCCTTTCGTCGTGCCGGCCGTCATCTGGCTCAGCAGATCTCCATGCTGGCTGCGACATGCGCAACGGAGGCGTGTCGAACGCGGGCCCCAATCTAGCGATAATCGCGCATAGCAGCGGGTGATACGTCACGGCTATTCGCCCCAGGCGATGGCGCGGGTCAGGACGAGACGATTGCGGTCCCCGTCGCGGCGATATCGGGCATGGTCGACGAGCGACCGCAAGACGGGCATGGTCGACGAGCGACCGCAAGATATGCAGGCCGAGCCCGCCGACGGGTCGATCGGCTAATGGTTGATCGAGATCGGGCGGGGCGGCAATCAGCGGATCGAACGGCCGTCCGTCGTCGCTGAAGTCGATTGTCAGCTCTCCCGCATTCAGGGAGAGAGCGACTTCGATCCTCCGTGGCGGCACTACTCCGCCGGAGCCGTGATTAACCACGTTGGTAAACAGTTCCTCGAGGAGGATCAGAAGCCGTGAGCGCTCGCCACCCGGGAGAGCATGAAGCCGGGCGAATTCTTCGACACATCCGACCAGCCGCGGGAACTCGGATGCTTGGCTGTGCGGCCTGATCGATGCGTTCCCCGGGAGCTTCTTCTCTCGTCGGCGCCGAGCCACGTTCCCGGTGTCCGAGCCTCAGAGCTGTGCAGCGGCCTGGTCGGATCGCATTTTCCGACCTGCTTCGCACGGTCGCATGAAACCCCCCATTGGCTGGCCCGCTTTGGCATTCTCGGGCGTTCAGGGCGGCGACGCAAGAACCGCTGCCTCGGGTTCCCCGTCCCGCTCTGCGCTTCGCTGACCGCTCGAGATCGGAGCAGCCGTACCGCCCCGACCGAGTGCGACGAATTGACTTGGGCCCACCCGCTCTCTACAAAAGGCTCCGCATACGCCGTGTCGATCCCACTCATCGGTGGAGGGGTGGCCGAGTGGCTGAAGGCGGCGGTTTGCTAAACCGTTATACGGCGATAACCCGTATCGTGGGTTCGAATCCCATCCCCTCCGCCACTTAGTCGATATTTCTTAGAAAAATCAATAAGATAGTCGAAGGTGGCCATCGCGTACCCACAATTCCCCCCCCGACAGTGTCTTAGATGTAGATGGATTTCAGTAGACCAGCCTGGACGCTCCCTTGAGCTGTGAGCGACCCTTCGAGCCCTGAGGGCGAGGTGATATCGGCTCGGCCAGCGATCGAAAAGGCCGACCTTCGAGACGATGGGACGTTTGAGGGGGACGGAAACGGATCGGAGCTCGACGCTTCGCAGCGTCAGGCGGGGAACAGTCATCGATGGACTATCTT
>Ga0137390_10004088_pt1 | contig 12075 bp, 6 predicted proteins | sample 15con2h24AmetaG_FD_104937 | JGI IMG/M metagenome (GOLD analysis project Ga0137390, IMG submission 104937) | Vadose zone soil microbial communities from Angelo Coast Range Reserve, California, USA - 15con2h2.4A metaG | ecosystem: Environmental > Terrestrial > Soil > Vadose zone > Saprolite... | reverse complement strand
TCGCAGGTTGACGCATAACTTTTCAGATAAAAAGGAGTTGCGCCGTCAAATGCCAGCACCTTTACGCCATGCTCTACCGGAGAGATATTCATGCGCCAGTCGCCTGCATGGGTCAAAGAATGGAAGTCGCGATAATTCACCAGCGCCTTCAATTCCATTTCGAGGGCACTGCTTCCCCGCACGAGCGTGTACTGAATGCAGGTGGTGTTTTCTCCTTGGCGCATCCAAATGCGCTTTTCCAGAAGCGCATCGGCTAGCGCGTAGGTCCACACCGGCGTCGAGCCTTCCAGGTGAAAATCCTCGAGGAGTAGGAAGCCTTGCGGATTGAAGGTGCCGTTGGCCCAGCGATGGGTGGCGAGAGAGAATTCCGTCCCGGCATAGTGAGCGATTTCGTCGATGGCCGAGACGAGCTGCATGCGGCCCACGGGCGGCTGCAGGGCGGCCACCAGCATTCCGTGATAACGGCGAGTTTGGCTTCCGGCAACGGTACCGGAAGCATATCCGCCGATTCCGTTGGTGACCAGCCACTCGCGCGATTCGGCCGCGGCGAGATCGCCACAAATCTCGCGGCCAAACTGAACTTCCGCCTGTTCCGGCACCCACCGCTCCTTGGTCGCCGAGGATTGCACCCGGCCCGGCAATCCGGGGCCGCTTAATTCAGATTCACTTCTTGAACGAAAGTTTCAGCTATCTCCATAGACCGGGATGGCGGCGCCGTGAATGACTTTGGCATCGGCGCTGCACAAAAAGAGGATGACGCGCGCGATGTCCTCGGGCTTCGGCCACTTCGCAAAATCCGATTTCGGCATAGCCTTGCGGTTGGCCTCGGTATCGATGATGCTCGGGAGAATCGTATTCACGCGAACGCCGCTGCCCTTCAAGTCCGCGGCTAGCGAATCCAGCAGCGCCACCGCGGCGGATTTTGAAGCAGCGTAAGCGGCTGCGCCACCGGCATGGTCAAACGCGGCTTTTGCGGCTACGTTTACGATGGCTCCATGGCCCTCTTTCAACATCGCTCGTACCGCAGCACGAGAAAGCGCATACCCCGAACGCAAATTCAGAGCCAGCATCTGTTCGAAAACTTTCGTCTCCAGTTCCCACAACTTCGTGCCGCCCGCGTAACCACCCACGGTGTTGACCATGGCATCCAATCGGCGATACTTTCCCACGATTTTCTCGATCAACTGGCGCACGGCAGCTTCATCCGTGACATCGACCGTGTGCCCTTCCAGTCTCGAGCCGTTTGTCCCCGCCACGCTCTTCAAAGCATCGAATTCTTCCTGCGCACGATAGGTAACGACGACCTTGGCACCCTCCTCAAGGAATGCCAGAGCCACGGCGCGCCCCAATCCACCAGTGCCGCCTGCCACCAGAACCACTTTCTCCTCGAATTTCGCACTCATCAGCGCACCTCTCCGATCAACATCTTACTCACCGCTTTGCTCAATCAGTTTCGCGACCAGTCCGGTCCAGCCGGTTTGATGGCTTGCGCCGATTCCGGCGCCATTGTCGCCATGAAAGTATTCGTAGAAAAGGATGAGGTCGCGCCAGTGAGGATCGCTCTGAAAAAGCTCGGTGCCGCCCGCTACGGGCCGGCGGCCACTCGAATCGCGGAGAAAAATGTGAATGAGCCGCCGGGAAATTTCCGCGGCTACCTGCCAGAGATCGGATTCGGTGCGGGAATGCGTGGGGCACTCCACCTTAAAATCTTCGCCGTAGTAGTGGTGAAATTTCTGGAGTGATTCGACGAGGAGATAATTCACCGGGAACCAGATTGGACCGCGCCAATTCGAATTGCCGCCGAAAAGGCCCGTCGGAGACTCCGCAGGCTCGTATTCAACCCGGCTCAGATTTCCGTTGACATGCACTTCGTAGGGATGGTCCAAATGGTAGCGCGACAGCGCGCGCACGCCGTACGGTGAGAAAAATTCCGTCTCGTCCAGCATGCGGGTGAGCACGCGCTTGAGATGCTTGCGATTCACAAGCGACAACAGCCGCCTCACCCCTCGCGCCGATCGCTGCGTCATTTCAATGTGTTCCGGCACGTCGGGATGATTGTCAATGAACCATTGCATGCGGCGCTTGAAGCCGGGGAGGCAATCGACAATTTCAGGCTCCAGCGTTTCCACCGCAAATAGCGGTATTAATCCGACCATCGAGCGGATTTTCAGGAAGTGTTCCTCGCCGTTGGGGAGCTTCAATACGTCGTAATAAAAACCGTCCGCATCATCCCATAGCGACTGCCCACCCTCGCCGAAATCGTTCATGGCATGTGCAATGTGAACGAAGTGCTCGAAGAACTTGCTGGCGACATCTTCGTATGCGGGGTCTTCTTTCGCCAGTTCCAGCGCAATGGCCAGCATGTTCAGGCAGTACATTCCCATCCAGCTTGTGCCGTCGGATTGCTCGAGGTGACCTCCCGTCGGCAAGGGCGCCGAGCGGTCAAAGACACCAATGTTATCGAGTCCCAGGAATCCGCCTTGAAAAATATTCGCTCCGCCGGGATCCTTACGATTGACCCACCAGGTAAAATTCAGGAGCAGCTTGTGAAAAACTTTTTCCAAGAATCCGCGATCGGCGACGCCGCGCACGCGCCGCTCGATTTTGTAAACGCGCCAGGCGGCCCAGGCATGAACAGGCGGGTTCACATCGCCGAAGGCCCATTCGTAGGCAGGTAGCTGTCCGTTCGGGTGCATGTACCATTCGCGCAAAAGAAGGATGAGCTGCTCTTTGGCGAAATCGGGATCGACGAGCGCCAGCGGAATGCAGTGAAACGCCAGGTCCCAAGCGGCGTACCACGGATACTCCCATTTGTCCGGCATGGAAATAATGTCGTCGTTGTAGAGATGCGTCCAATCCTTGTTGCGGCCGTCCCAGCGGCTGTCCGGCGGCTTGGGACCGGCGGGATCGCCTTCGAGCCAGGTGCGCAAGTCGTAGTGATAAAACTGCTTGGACCAGAGCATTCCTGAAAAGGATTGCCGCATGACAGCCTTCGCATCGTCGGAGAGCTCTTTCGGAATACGGGAGGCGTAAAACTCTTCGGCTTCCCTTTGGCGCGTCGCGAAGAGGCCGTCGAATCCAGCGTCAAAGTCGTTGGTGGCGGGAACGCCTTCGGCGCGCTCGGCGTGTCCGGGCGAGGTGATGGTGCCGACTCTTCCGGAATTTAGATCCATTCCGCCAAGGGGCTCGAGATCGGTGAGCCGCAGCTTGAGTGTCACAGACTGACCGGGGTCAAGCTGCAACGGGTAATACGCGGCGATCTTTGTTCCCATCTGCTCAGGATTGACGGCCGGCTTGTTGCCTTGAATCACGTATTCGTGGAAGGCGTCTTTCACGTAGGGTGAGCGATTTCTTCCGCCGAAGAGGCGCGCGCTGTTCGTCTCGTTTTCCGTGAAAAGCAACTCGGGCTGACCGGCGCACAGCAGCCAGCGCTTGCCATACTGCCAATGTTGCAATTCGGCGCAGTTGCTTCCGGGTATGCAGGTGGCTTTTCGCACGATGGGGCGGCGAAGGTCCTTGCCCCAGGACCACGTGTTTCGAAACCAGAGCTGCGGCAGGATGTGCAACGCGGCGGCTTCCGGTCCGCGATTCACCGCTGTGATTCGAATGAGCATGTCCTCGACGTCAGCTTTGGCGTACTCGACGAAGAGGTCGAAATAACGGTTCTCGGAAAAAACACCGGTGTCGAGCAATTCGAATTCCGGCTGGCCACGGCCGCGACGCTGGCTCTCTTCAACCAGGGTTTCATATGGAAATGCGGCTTGCGGATACTTGTAGAGCATGCGCATGTAACTGTGAGTGGGCGTTGAATCGAGGTAGAAGTAATACTCCTTCACGTCCTCGCCGTGATTGCCCTGATTTCCAGTGAGGCCGAACAGTCGCTCTTTCAGAATGGAATCGCGCCCATTCCACAACGCCAGCCCGAAACACATCATCTGGTGACGGTCGCTTATCCCGCCGATGCCGTCTTCTCCCCAACGGTAAGCGCGCGAGCGCGCGTGGTCGTGCGGGAAAAACTCCCATGCTGTACCGCCCGGACTGTAATCCTCGCGGACCGTTCCCCACTGGCGCTCGGAGAGGTAGGGCCCCCAGCGCTTCCAATGCTTTTTGCGGGTGCGTGCTTCTTCGAGCCGCCGGTCTTCGGTGGTCTGGATTCGTGGCATGATTGGATGGCCCTCGGCCAAAAGTTTCAGGCTATGGTCCCACTTTTCCCGGATAACAGCAGCGTTGACGTCGCTGTGCGTGCCTGTTCCGGCAAGCCCCGCATGCGGCAGAATGCTCCCCAGCATTGGATGCAGGGGACTGCTTTCTGGGTCAGTCTCATTACAAGAAGATTGCCGTTGAGCAGGCCTTTATCTTTGCTGATTTAGGGGCGAAACCGCGGGGCCAAGTTATTCGTTGTACTCTAGCTTACCCACCAAGCATCAATGGATTGAGGACTGTTTTGAGGAGACTAGACATGTTCGAATCCGGCAGCCACCCCATTCAAAGCCGGCGTTGGGCGCTGCGCCTTTTAAGTGCCCTCTGCGGAAGCGCGTTATTTCTGCTTGTCCATTTGCCGGCCGCAAACGGGCAATCCCAGGATCATTCCACCGATGCGCTGCGAAAGCTCAACGAATCCGTGGATGCCCTTATTAAAAAAGTCTCGCCCAGCGTGGTACAGATTCTGGTAACGGGGTATGGACCACTTGAAGAAGGTGAGCACGGAAACGCGAGCGCGGTGATTGGCAGGCAACGGGCGATCGGCTCGGGATTTGTGATCGATCCCAGCGGGTACATTGTGACGAACGCGCACGTGGTGAAGGGAGCGCAGCGGGTCCAGGTGGTGCTGCCGTCCGCAGATGCCGATGGGTCGGTGGCTGCGGCGCTGTCGACTCGAACGACAATTCTTCCCGCCCGCGTTGTTGGAGTGTCCAGCGAGATCGATCTCGCGGTCCTGAAAGTTGAAGCAGAAAAACTTCCCGCGCTGGCGCTGGGTTCGTACCGAAAACTGGGCCAGGGGGAGATCGTTTTTGCCTTCGGGAGTCCGGGAGGATTTCGCAATACGGTCACGATGGGAGTAGTTTCGGCGGTAGCGCGCCAGACGGAACCGGATTCGCCGATGGTGTACATCCAGACGGATGCGCCGATCAATCCCGGGAATTCGGGCGGTCCCCTTGTGAATGTGGATGGAGAAGTGGTGGGAGTGAATACTTTCATTCTGACGCAATCGGGTGGAAACGAAGGACTGGGATTCGCGATCCCGAGCAATGTGGTGAACGTCGCTTTTCGGCAATTGCGGAAGTTCGGTCACTTGCACCGCGCTGAAATTGGAATCGGAATCCAAACGATTACGCCAAGCATGGCGGCGGCACTGAGCCTCCCGCGAACGTACGGGGTGGTCGTCTCCGACGTTCTGCCGGGCAGCCCGGCCGAAGCGGCAGGGGTGCAAATCGGAGACGTATTGGCCGCCGTCGACGGGAGGGCAGCCGACAATCTGCCGCTGGTGGCATTTCATTTCTATTTGCTGGAGACGGGAGACAAAGTCCATCTCGACATCCTTCGCGGAAAGAGCCGGTTCGTTTTCGATGTCCCGGTGATGGAGCCGCCACGCGATATGGATCAGATCACCGCGCTGGCCGACCCGGAGAAAAACCTTGTGCCGGCGCTGGGGATTCTTGGCGTGGAAATTGACAAGAAGATCGCCTCGCTGGCGCCGGACTTGCGCGACCCGTTTGGGATTATCGTTGCCGCTCGCTCGGCGGGCGCTGGCGTGGAAGTGCCGCTGAACGCCGGCGACGTGATTCGTACGCTGAATGGCCAGCCGATGACGACGCTGGATCGGCTGCGTAGTGCGCTGAAGGCTCTGCCACCGGGAGCGCCGGTCGCTCTGCAGATCCAGCGCGACCAGAAGCTGCTTTTCCTTTCCTTCACGCTCGATCAGCCGTAAGGGGCCGCAAGGGGGATGGGAGGGTTGAAAGTTGACCGTTGAAAGTTGAAAGTCGAAAGAAAGAAGCGGAATCAACACCCCGACCCTGTCGGGGCAGGCGTCGACTCCAGAGAGCGCGGAGTTCAAGGAAACGGAAGAAGAGGTAGTCCTGCCATCGAGATACTGAGAGCGCTGAGAAAGAGGCTGGTTACTCAGTGGAACCCTACCCCCCACCCCCGGTGTTTTGCGCGAAGAGTGCGGAATCGCTTGAAAATAAAAGGGTTGAGTTTTGCGCGAGTGCAAAAAAGCGCAAAAGAGTGCCCAAGAATGTGAAAAGAAAGGGGATAGGGGGCAGGAAATAGGGGATACGGGCTCTGAACAGTAAGGCCCCCTCCCACCCCCCATGAAAATGGAATGTTATCAAAAGAAAGGAGTTGCGCGAGGGGCATCGCGCAAGTGGTTGAAAAGAAAGGTGGATGCGCGACGGGATTTTGGGCGTTCCTCGCCGCGGAGGTTGCAGGTGCCCCCTCTCCGCGAAGCGCCCCGACCGGATCGGGGCAGGCGCCGCATGCGAGTGAAGCAGTGGCCCCCACCCCTATGTTTTTGTAAAAGATTGATGCGACAGGGTTTAGGGGGTGGGGGTCGGCAAAAAGATTGATTCCATGGGAGTTAGACGGACAGCCGCGTACAGCGGTCGAAGGGCAGGACGTGATTCGGAAGTGTGAACTGGCGAACACGGGGCAGGATAGCACGCGGCTATCAACTTGTTAAGTATTTTGCAGGGAATGGGGAGAATTGGGGGTTGAACGGTTGCAGAGGCGGGTTGAACGGTTCCCGCGGTCGCGAGACGAGCAGGAAAAAAAGCAAAGTCAAAAGCCTTACACGTAAACCCGAAGTGCTGATCGTACGCTCTCGTCCCGGTGAGAACCGGGATTCGGATAGAAGAATCATGGTCGTGGTACAAGGCCGTATCGATGGTTGGCGGAACGATCCGCCGAAAGCTGATTCACCGTGAAAGTTTCAGAGCCTCAGTCCTCAACCACTCTGGCAACCAAACGGTGCTGCAAAGCACGGCGGGGGAGAAGTGTCTCTTGACAACGCCTTCGATCTTATCGAGCGCCACCCGATTCAAAAGCCTGTCCCACCCGCCAGAAGACCAAAACTCTCGAAGTCCTACGAACAGCTGAGCAAAGGAAAACAACAAGTGGCCTTCTTCTGAACCTTTTAGAAATCCTTGCTCACTTACATGCATCCCCCACAACGCGGACGCTGTCGGAACCCTGGATATTTGTTCCATCAAAAGTCTTGCCAGTGAGAGTGGCCGAGGTCTGCCCACACACGGTGCCAGTAGCTTGGGTCTTGAAGTGGAGGATCATATCGGCGCGCCCATCTCCATTCACATCCTCCAGGCTAGACTGTACAGGAGGAGCTTCTGTCCCGGTTGCACCAAAGCGGACCGTGGACGGGTCCACGGAGCTGGCGTCAAAGGTGTTGGTCGTCAGAATGGCTACGGGGATGTTCCCTTCGCTATCAAGATTGATGCTGTTCGGGAAGCTACCGGGCTTGATGTCCACCGGTATCAAGAGGGCCAGAGTTCGAGCCCCTGGCGCCGAGCTATAGGTAAATTCAAACACGTTCTTCCTGCCTGGAACTAACTGCGCTTCAAAAAGGTTGAGGCTCAAGTTGGCATTCCTGTCATACGCATGCACAGCAAACGAGTACTCCAGGTTTGCAACCGAAGGCGAGCTAACTTCGATTGTGTAGTGGCCATCGGAAGGTACCCTAATGATCGCCATATGGATCCCTGCGTCGGCAGGAGGTGGTGGATTCTGGCCCGAGTCGTCTGCGAGAGCCTGCTCAAAGACGTAAGATGAGTTGGCGATGTTTCGCAGGATCGTTGATGTCACTGGATCAAAACCAGTCCGATTACCGTTGGGGTCAGTGATAAGTACTTGAGCCGGAGCAAGAACGCTGACGACGACGCCGCTGAGGTCAGTGCTGGTTACTCTGTAACGAACAAAGCCATTGGACGTATTCCTGTAGGCCGGGTCATCTAGACGGCCTCTATCGAAGAACGGATCGTTGATTTTGAAGCTGCTGCCAAAATATCCGGTTCCAACGATGAAATGACCGGGCTCCCTGAGGATGACCGGCCGTTTCCCATGGATTTCACTGCGCAAAATCTGTGCGTCGTATAACCCATCATCGGCGTATTCAATTATAGGGGTATTGAACACCCGGTGCGCATCCATGGAGTATTGCCCGGCTGCGGTCCAGATCACACTTCCGCGGAAATAGCCCCGACTCACGCAGACTAGTTTATTGCACTTGCTGTCCAGTTTAAAATAATCGTTGACTGTGCCAGGGTTAGTCGGATTGCCATGCGGGTCAAGCGTCACACCATGGAAGGCAAGAACCATGGCCACGGATGAGACTGCACAGCCACAGGCCCTCATCGTCGTCCCGCAATTCAGGGTTTGACTGTTCCCGTCGTCATACTCCTGGGCGCCCCAAGGGCTATCAAATTGTTTGAAGAGGGGAACACTTAGCGTAAAGAAAGAGGCGATCTCATTTGCTAACAGTTTCTTATTCCTAGGTAGGCTCCCGAAGTCTCCCACATATCTCCACTCAGTTGTGGTGAGGGTCGCGACTACGTCTCCTGTTCCAAAGGGATACTCAACCATCACTGGCCGACCGAGAGCGTCCACAATAATGTTCTTCGTCCCCGCAGGCAGATTGATGAAATACCCATGCGAAGAGAAATTCCATCCGTCAAGATCCTGGAGGTTTGCGACGTCAACGACCTGCGCACAATTGCCGCTAGGACAGGGGAGAGCGTTAGCGATAATGGAATGGACCGGATCCGCAATGTTATTGTTCTGATCAAAGACGTTTGCATGCTTCACTCCTCCCACAAAGACAAATGAAGTAATCGCATTAGCATCGCAAAGCTGGGTCGCCCATGTACCCCCAGCGCCTGGCCCCGAGGCACAATCTGTAAGATTGGCCAGCAGAATGCCACCATTTTGCACGAACTGGGAAATCGCCGGATGGATGGTCCCGCTAGGGAACACATTATTGTAAAAGTCTTGGGTTTGGGCGGCCGCAATCACAATTGCGCCGAATTGCTGTAGATTGGTGGCCCCGAGCTGATTTGAGTGGATTGCACACGTGCCTTTCTGCTGGGCCGTCAACTCGGCAATGTTGGCCCCCAAAGGAGCGTCTATTGGCGCAAACCATTCCACACTGTCTTGGATTACTGCGACTGTCTCACCACCTGCGCATGGCAAGTGGGAATGAGGCAGCAGAGGACCCGCCTGTCCGACGCCGTTGTACACTGAGGTCGCCGTCTGAGCCTGTAGTGAAATCGGCTCCAGTGCAGCCATCGCGGCTAAAGTGACGGCGACAACCAATGGCTTCACCATCAAAAGGTTCGTTCGGCTCATGACTCTTTCCTTTCTCGAGACTGCGGCCAGTGTGCGGACACTTCCCCGCGCGATGAAGTCTTCCGTCCCTTGCTCGCGCCGGGTTCGCGCTCTCCGCCGCGTGATAGGAACTGAATGTGAACCCTCTCGATAAACCTTGTCGTCACCCAAATGGGTGATTTCAGGTCGAAACTCGCAGATTTTGAATCCGCGCGGTCTTTCCGCGAATCTCATCATCAATCCCTCTCTCGATCTCCCTCGCCCGCCGGGCAAGGATTTTCTTCCAGAACCCGCCGGGTCGCACGTTTCGAGCCCGTCTACCGCTCGCTACTCATTTCGCTCCGCGTCGCGCCCTAGTGCGGGCCGAAAACCACCGTCAGGTTGAAGTTGCTGACGGAACCAATCTCGGAAAAAATCGTCCCTCCAACGAGCGTTCCGAGTACCGTTCCCGAGAAGCCTGAAGAGAAATTATTGAATTTGCCACTCTGTTTTGTCATGACGGCGGTGCCATATCGGTTTTGCACGGTGAAGTCACCCCTGCTCGAAAACAGCCCATTCTTAGCCCAGCTGACTGCTACGATCCCGGGTGATGCTGGAATGAAGGAAAAATTCCCGGTGCTAAAGTTGATTTCGAAAGCTGAAACAGTGAATCCCGGCTCAGTAGCGGAGTTAAACTCTAACTTCAGCGCGTTTGGTGGTGTCCCAAGCCCATTTTTTACATCCCCGGTGAGCTCGTCGTTGGCAATCTGCCCAAAGCCGACTTGACAATCCTCGATGTCGGTGGCGAAGTTAAACACGCATACGGAGTAGAAAGCAGAGGTAGTGGTCACCGGCTGGCCGGTGATGGCGTCTTTCTGCGTGTTTCGGCTCGCACTGACGAAAGTGTCGGTGAATCCCGCCGTGGTAGAGCTGAAGGAGTCTCCAACCGCGAATGTACCTTCAGCGTGAACATTAGTGGTTACCTGGGCGGCCGTGGTAACGCTGAACGCTCCGAGCAGCAAAAGAATGCAGCAGTATCGGCAGTACTTGATCATAGGGTTTCCTCCTCCTCGTCTGGTTGTTTGTTGTGAGGCTTTGAAATGTCTCTTGACAGGATGGTGCCCCTCTCAAGAAATTTGTCGTCACCCAAATGGGTGATTTCAGGTAGAAGGTTTGAGATGTAGGGATACGGGGCTCTGCAGGATGAGCTGCATGAGCTCCGCCTGCCGCCTTGTGCCGGTTTTTTCGAAGATCCGCTTGAGGTGAGTCCTTGCCGTGTTCAAACTCACCTGGAGGCCTTCGGAAACCTCTTTGACACTCTTCCCGTGAACCAAGAGCGATGCGACTCTCGCCTCTGCATGGCTCAAGTCGTAGAACAGGCTGAGTAAGTCCGCATCCGTCTCTTCTCTGACTTCGGGGTCAGCAACAAACACCATCGCTGCCGTACCGGCTTCGACACGCAGAGCCTGGTGCGCTACGACCGGCGTAACGAGGAGATTCAAGGGGCGACCAGCAAAGGCGCGGGAAATGGTCACTCCACCACCAGCGTGAGAAACCTGGCCCAAGCTGGTTCGAATTGCACCGTGTATGAGAGTACGAAGGGCAGCCGTTTCGTGGGGAAGGCCAGCATGCAGGCCATCAGCCTGAACGGTGAGGCCGTCCTTCTTGCGCACCATGGCTTCCGCGCTGCGGTTCATCAGCAGTACGCGTCCTTCGTGGTCGAGAAGAATAACGCCCATAGACCAACGATCAAGGGCGTCGCTCACAGCCTTCTCTTTGCTTTCCAGGCTTATAATCAGGCGGCGGAGTTGAACCGCCCTCTGAAGGTGAGGTACCAATGTCCGGACAAGCGACAGGTCATCTCCATCAAACGGACGGGCATTCTGGCCTCGGATCGCGCCAATCATGCTGGTCAGGGATTGTTCCCTGAAAAGAACGCCAAGCAATCCGTGCCGCTGTCTCTGAGGTGCAATCCATTCGTTATAGAAATCGCTTCGGAGAGCTTCCCGATCAGGGCAAAGCATCTCGCTTGGGCAAACCCTTCCTGTAGAGAGCAAGTGATTTCCTCGAATAAGATAGACATTCTTACCGGCGTAGTGCTCTTCGTAGGAACGAGTATAGGAAGGGTCAATTCCCACACTGGCCAGGGTGCTCAATCCCTGACCCCGTAGGTCTTGCACGAAAAATGTCGCGGCTTGAGCGCTGAGGCTTCGCTTGAACGATTCGAGGAAGGCCGGCCAAAAGTCTCCATCGCCAGCAGCGTCGTAAACACATTCAACTAATTTCAAAATGGCCCGCTTGGAGTACATGTGCGGTGGCTCTTGATGGGTTCCGATCGGGAAAAAGGGCCTAGCCTCGTTCGCGTTTACGAGTGAATATTTGGTTTGAGACGGGTACTCTTGCGAGGCGTGAGCGGATTTTGCGCTGCGGGACTGTAGGTGTCAACGAGGACGACTTACCCGTGGTAATTATACTCAGTAGCGAACAACGGACTCCGGGCGGAACGGTTGCGGAGAAAGCCTACTGCCCGCCGTTTTCGACAACCAAGGCAGCGGGATTTCTGTTATCTGGGCAGCGCCACGGGCAGCATTGCCCTAGGTACATGGAAGAGAAAATGAGGTTTTGCGGGCCTCGGACGAAACCGTTCAACCTCTTCTCTTGCTCATTGCCAGCGTGACTTGCCCAATCGCTTCAACTCTTCCACGATTCTCCGCATTTGTTCAACCAAAGTGCGATACTCCGCCGTCCAAACTTCTAAGGTAT
>Ga0137390_10004077_pt1 | contig 12092 bp, 10 predicted proteins | sample 15con2h24AmetaG_FD_104937 | JGI IMG/M metagenome (GOLD analysis project Ga0137390, IMG submission 104937) | Vadose zone soil microbial communities from Angelo Coast Range Reserve, California, USA - 15con2h2.4A metaG | ecosystem: Environmental > Terrestrial > Soil > Vadose zone > Saprolite... | reverse complement strand
GCGCAACGTCAGCGGCGATCAGGCCTACGTCCTCGACCTGATCGAGAACCTGCAGCGGCAGGATCTGTCGCCCGAGGAGGAAGCAGACGCGCTGGGCGAGCTCATTCGCACGCGCGGGTGGACCCTGCAACAGGTCGCCGGGACCGTCAAGCGTTCACTCGCCTACGTCTCGAAGCGCGTCCGCTTGTTCGAGGACGCGTTGCTACGCGACGCCGTCGTCGATCGCGGGATGCCTATCTCAACTGCCGAGGAGTTGCTGGCTGCCCCGCCCGAAGAGCGCGCCAGGTTGATCGAACAGGCCCTGGTCGAACGCTGGGACCAGGGCCGCGCCCGCGACGCGTTGCGCACAGTCGATGACGAGGCCCTCGAGCGCGAAGCCGAGCAGGACCCTGGTGAAGACGTGCCACGACAGCCGGCCAGCGAGGCGCCGCAGGCCGCGGGCGCGGCGGCCGCGGTTCAGCCGACTGCGCGACCCCGCGGGTTTACCCGCGCCATCCGCTCATTTCATCGCCTGATCAGCGAGCTGCAATCCAAGGATCTCACGCCGTCGGACCGGGCGGCCTTGCGCGCGCTGTTCCGCGATCTGATCTATCTAGCGCGCGCCTCGGCAACGCCAGGTAAAACCGTTTTCCCACCGCTGCCGACTGTGACGTCGGGCTCGCGCGGATCGAAACGGCGCCGGCACCGGCCATAGCACAAAATGTTTCGGTCACGTTACGAGCGTTGTCTGGATCTTAATGATCCTGTGCATCTGCAGACGGTACAGTGGCCAAATGACGGCACGCCGGAGGCGCGGGCAAGAGTCCGGGCGACGCGCGAATCGCGGCGTGCGACCGCGCGGCGCGCCGCGGGTTGCTTTGGGCGCCGCAGTGCGCCACGTGCGCAGCGCCGTCGAGGTAGCGCGGCTTGTCGGCCACCTCAACACCGATGAACGGCGTGCCCTGGAAGCATTGATTGCATCGTTGGCGCGCCTGTTGGACGAGCCAGTACCCGACTGAATCGCGCGACCGTCAGCGGTGTTTTCGTTACGAAAAATGCGCGGTCAGTTTAGTCTTGCTTGAACCATTTGCGCTAACCCGCGCGCTTGAGCTCGGCAGCCTCCATCTGCACGCTGACCGAACCGTGCACCAGATTCAACAGGATGCGCACGCGGCCACTGGCACTAAGCGTTCGATCAAATAGGCCCTCGATCCACTTGAAAGGTCCGGAGACAACGATCACACGGTCGCCGCGGTGGAACGTTCGTGCGGGTGACTCAGCACCCAGCTCGCGTTCGTGCGCTCGGATTGATTCGACGAACAGATCCGGCAGTAATACGGGCGTGCTGTCGCGTGGAAGCACGTACGCCACACCCGGTGCAGAACGAATACGGAGCAAGTCATCCGAATCGGTGGCGACTCGGGCAAACACATAGCCTGGAAACAATGGGTGCGCGGCGTCCGATGCGCGGGCACCAGGTAACCAGGGCAAGTAACTCTCGACCCGCCGCGCGCCGATAGACCGGGCTGCAACTGGCTCTCGTCGTGGCTGCGTGCGAAGCACGGCCCAGTGACGTTCCATGTATGTCCTCCGAGGGGCTGGACGCGGTGTTTCCGGCCCGTCGCATATCAGGGTTCACGCCGACCCACTCGGTTGTCAACCCTTGACGGTGAGGCACAGTGCCCAAAAAATCGTTAACGAATTGGTACTCCCATAACGGTGAGTTTGACACTCCCGTTACATCAAGGTAGCCTGCGATAGCAGTGCCCACGGGGCCCGGCCTCAGCGTCGAGGGTGGGAGCAGACGCTGATGGCGACGTATTGGGCGGCTTTAATGACGCACGTTTCTGGCTCCCTCTCGTTGGGAAGGGCGGTAGCGTGCATTGCGTAGTGCTCATCTATGAATTCGACCCACCAACGGGAACCAGTAGTTGTCATCGGCGCGTCGGCGGCTGGACTGTTCGCTGCGAAGCTTCTAGCTGAACGGGGCACACCAGTCCAGGTCTACGAGCGTACGGACCACCTTGCGCCACGCGCCCGGACGCTGATCGTCACGCCCGAGCTCCAGTCTGTGCTGGGTTTCTCACCAGCGGCGGCGACGGTCAACACGGTCCATACCTTGGACCTGTGCACGATCGGCAAGACCGTCCCCATCACATTGCGCGAACCAGACCTGATCGTCGAACGTGCCGCGCTTATCCGCCAATTGGCGAGCAAGGCGGAGCGTGCGGGCGCCGTGCTCCACTTCGGGCAGGACTTCACCGGGTTGGTGCAGGCGGGCGAGCGGACTCTCGTCGAGCTGCGCGACCGCGCCAGCGGACGCACCACTCGAGTTCCGGCAAGCGTGGTCCTCGCCGCGGACGGCGTGCGCAGTCACGTCGCGCGGTCGCTGGGGGATCGGCCGAGACCCACGGTGTCGGTCCTCCAGGCGCGCGTAGCAACACCGTCAACGTCGAATCCGGGCGTGGGGAAAGTCTGGTTCCTTCCGCAGGACACGCGCTACTTCTACTGGCTCTGTCCGGAGTCGGAGCGATTCGCCGCTGTAGGGTTGGTTGAGTCCGACCCCCGCGTGGCGCGCTCCAAGCTAGACAACTTTCTCGCCGCGCGCGGCATGCAACCGCTCGAGTATCAGTCCGCGCTGATTCCGCTCTATACGCCGAATCCCAGTCCGGTGCGACGCTTCGGAGGTATTGAGGTTATGTTCGTCGGCGACGCCGCGGGCCAGGTCAAGGTCACCACCATCGGTGGCACGGTCAGTGGCTTGCTCGGAGCACGCGCCGCGGTGCGGGCAATCATCCGCGGCACGCGCTACACCGCCGAGCTGCGTGGCCTCGACCGTGAGCTTCGGCTGCACTGGCGTATCCGGTCGATCATGAATCGGTTCAGCGAACACGAATATGACGTATTGCTGCATCTGCTGGGTGGCCAGGTGGGCAAGCTGCTGTCAATACATAATCGCGATCGAATGGCGCACGCTTTCTGGCCCATCGTTCGGGTGCAGCCGCGCCTGCCCCTGCTCGCAGCGCAAGTATTGTGGCGGGTGGGCTTCCGCCCCTAGATCCGCGCGCCTCGTGGCCGGATTCAGCAGAACGCAGCATGTACATCCTGGGTATCAACGCGTACCACGCTGGAGCGTCCGCTTGTCTGCTCCGTGATGGCGAGCTCATCGCGGCAGCCGAGGAGGAACGGTTCAGACGCGTCAAGTACTGGGCTGGATTTCCGGCACAGGCGATTCGTTACTGCCTTGCCGAAGCCGGCATCAGCGCCTACGACCTCGCTCATGTGGGCATTTCGCGTAACCCCAATGCCAACCTCCACAAGAAGCTGTGGTTTGCACTCCGGCAGCGGCCCGACCTGCGCTTCATCCGGGACCGCATGGCCAACGCGGCCAGGGTGCGCGACCTCCGCACCGCGCTCATCGAGGCGCTGCAGCTCCAGCCATCCAGATTGCAGGCGACGTTCCACAACGTGGAGCACCACCTGGCGCACATGGCCAGCGCCTTCTTCGTGTCGCCGTTTCACGAAGCGGCAATCCTGTCTGTTGACGGCATGGGCGACTTCGTCAGCACCATGTGGGGGGTCGGCCGGGGCGAGCGCTTGTACGTGCTCGGCGAAATTGGCTTTCCCCACTCGTTAGGCATCTTCTACACCGCGGTTTCACAGTGGTTGGGCTTTCCGAAGTACGGCGACGAAGGCAAAGTCATGGGTCTGGCGCCATATGGGCAGCCGAAGTACCTCGACGAGATGCGCTCCTTGGTCCGCCTCCACCGCGACGGGACGTTCGAGCTGGAGCCTGACGCGTTTCTGCACCAGGCGCGTGGCGCGAACATGACCTGGGACGACGACACGCCGGTCCTGGGCACGCTGTATTCACCAAAATTGACCGAGCTCTTCGGTCCACCACATGACTCGACCTCGGACGCCTGGTTCGACCTGGCGAGCCCGGCCAATAAGCCCTACCTCGACGTGGCCGCGTCCCTCCAGGCCATGTTGGAGGAAGCCGAGCTCGGACTGACCCGCATGTTGCACGCGCAAACCGGCTTGAAGGCGGTGTGCATCGCCGGCGGTGTCGGGCTCAACAGTACCGTCAATGGCAAGATCCGACTGCAGCAGCACTTCGACGAGGTATTCGTACAGCCAGCGGCGAGTGATTCAGGCACGTCCCTGGGCGTCGCCCATTACATCTACCACCAGCTCCTTGGTTGTCCGCGCAAGTATGTGATGAACAACGCTGCGCTGGGCCCTGGCTTCGATGATGCAGCCATTGAAATGGCCCTGGCCAAGCAAGCGCTGGCCTGTCAGACGTTCGAAGATGCTGAGCTGTGTCGAGTTGTCGCCCAGCTGATCGAACAAGGCAATGTGGTCGGCTGGTACCAGGGTCGAATGGAGTGGGGCCCGCGCGCCCTGGGGAATCGGAGCATCCTGGCCGATCCGCGTCGCGAAAGCATGAAACAGACTCTGAACGCGCGGATAAAGCACCGCGAACCGTTCCGGCCCTTCGCGCCTTCCATTCTCGTCGAAGCGACGGGTGATTACTTCGAGCAAGACTACCCCGACCCATTCATGACCAAGGTGTACAACGTGCGGCCCGAAATGCGGGCGCTCATACCCGCGGTGACGCATGTCGACGGCACGGGGCGGCTCCAGACCGTCGATCGGACAAGTTCGCCACTGTACTGGCAGCTCATCAAGGAGTTCGAGGCGCTGACCGGAGTTCCGGTCCTGGTGAACACGTCTTTCAACGACAACGAACCGATCGTGTGCACCCCCCAAGAAGCGATCGACTGTTTTCTGCGCACCAGAATGGATGTCCTGGTTCTCGGGCACCACGTCGTCCGCAAGTAGGCCAGCCATGCGCATATTGGTGCTCATCCTTCAGTTTCCGCCCGACGTGAATACGTCCGGCGTACTAATGGCCCAACTCTGCGAAGGGCTGATGGCGCGCGGCCATCACGTGTCGGTGATTACCACCTTTCCGCACTACGCGCAGTTCCGGGTAGCTGACGAGTTCCGCGGCAAGCTAATGGAGCGCCGCTCGTTCCGTGGCATGGACGTCATCCGACTGTTCGTCCTGGCGTTTGGCCGCAAGGAGAACATGATCAACCGGTTGCTGAGCTATCTGTCATTCAACGTGCTGGCGACCGTCGCCGGTGTCCTTTTGCACGACCACTACGACGTGATTTTGTGCAGCAATGGTTCGTTCTTTAGTGGTATCTCAGCCAGCCTGATCGGGGCCGCGAAGCGCATTCCGTTCATTTACAACGTTCAGGATCTGTATCCCGAGACACCGGTCCAGGCGGGCCAGCTCCGTAATCCGTGGGCCATTCGCGCGCTCGAATGGCTCGAGCGTTTCATGTACGCCAGAGCGACGCACCTGAGCGTGATCAGTACGGCCTTTCGCAACAACATCGTGGCCAAGGGCGTTACGCCCGACAAGATTTCGACCATTCCGAATTTCGTAGATACGGACTTCATTCGACCGCTGCCCAAGGACAATGCCTTCAGTCAACTGCACGCCCTATCCGACAAGTTCGTGGTCACCCACGCGGGCAATCTCGGTTACGTGTACGACCTGGACACCTTTGTTGAAGCAGCATCCCTTTTGCGCAGCGAGACGCGGATTCACTTCGTGATGGTCGGCGATGGGGTCGTTCGGCCCCAGCTCGAAGCACAGGTTCGCGCGCTCGGACTGACCAACCTGACATTCCTGCCATTCCAGCCACGGGAGCGTTTGCCGTTGTTGCGCGCCGCCTCCGACGTGCAAGTGGCGCTGTACAAGCACGGCTCGGCACGGTTCTCCATGCCCTCAAAGGTGTATGAGATCATGGCCAGCGGACGGCCAGTCCTGGCCAGTGCGGACGAGCACACTGACCTCTGGAATCTGGTCGTGGACACCAGGTGCGGCATCTGCATCGAGCCACACGATCCCGCGCGGCTGGCGTCCGCGGTCATGCGGCTGTACCGCGATCCTCCGCTCCGGATGCGTATGGGCCGACGGGGTCGCCGGGCAGCGGAGCGCAACTATTCGCGGATGTCGGTCGTGGCCAAGTACGACAAGCTCATCCGCTCAATTCAAACGACGGAGAACATGTCATGGCGTTGACGTCACCCACGATGCCGGCCATCGCCACGCGGCCAGAATCCGTGGCGCTCGCCCGGCCGATTGAGCTGCGTGTACGCGAGCCACTGCTCAAGCGACCCTTTGACATTTGCCTGGCCGGGGCGATGCTGGCCATGACCGCGCCGCTATGGGCAGCGATCGCTGTGGCCATCAAGCTCGAGGATGGTGGACCGGTGTTCTATCGCCAGGAGCGTTGGGGCCGTGGCCGTCTGCGCTTCCAGGTGTTGAAATTCCGCAGCATGGTGCCGAGCTCGGATCGGGAGTTCGGGATCCGCCAGGCCGGCGCGCACGATCGACGCATCACACGTGTGGGTCGGTTTCTACGGGCGACCGGGCTGGATGAGTTGCCGCAGGTACTGAGCATCATGCGCGGCGACATGAGCTTTGTTGGCCCGCGTGCATTGGCCACCAACGAGCAGACGGGGGACGGCCAACCAATTCGCTATGAAGAGACACCAGGATTCGCTACCCGACTGCGTGTTCGGCCAGGCCTGACCGGATTGGCCACGATCTATCTCCCCAAGGACGCGCCGCCCCGCCTGAAGTTCCGCACCGACCTGCTATACGTGCGCCGCCTTTCTTTCTGGCTTGACATACGCCTGGTGATGCTGTCGTTCTGGATCAGCTTCAGAGGCAAGTGGGAAACGCGCAGCCGCAAGGTATGAGTACCGACTCTTTCGTCCGGATCCAGGCGTCGCAAGGCTGGGTGCCGGTCAAGCTACAGGAGCTGTGGGAACATCGCGAGCTCATCTACTTTCTCGCCTGGCGCGACGTCACGATCCGCTACAAGCAGACGATTTTCGGTGCGACGTGGGCCATCATCCAGCCGTTTCTGACGATGGTCGCCTTCAGCATTTTCTTCGGCCAGTTGGCCAAGATTCCCTCAGACGGAATCCCCTATCCGATATTCAGTTACACGGCGCTGCTGCCCTGGAATTACTTCGCCACAGCGCTCGCCAAGTCATCCAACAGCCTCGTTGGCAGCCAGAATCTCATCAGCAAGGTGTATTTTCCGCGCTTGATCCTACCCGTGGCGAGCGTGCTGCCCGCGCTGCTGGATTTCGCGATCGCTTTCGTCGTGCTGCTGGGCATGATGGTGTTCTACGGCATCGCCCCAACTCCGGCGATGGCACTGCTCCCGGTGCTCCTGGTCGTGACCGTCATGTGCGCGCTCGGCACCGGGTTGTGGCTTTCCGCACTGAATGTGGAGTACCGCGACGTTGGTTACGTCGTGCCGTTCCTCACCCAGATATGGATGGTGATCACTCCGGTTGCCTATCCAAGCAGTCTGCTCGACGAACCATGGCGCACGCTCTACGGCTTGAATCCCATGGTCGGCGTCATCGAAGGCTTTCGCTGGGCGCTGCTCGGCACGCATCCGCCCGAAGTGCTCATCGTTCTTTCGGCAGTTATCTCGACACTGCTGCTGGTCAGTGGCGCTTTCTACTATCGACGTGCGGAGAGGACTTTTGCCGATATTGCATAACTCGCGAGGCTGGCCGACCAATGACTGATGTTGCCGTTCGGGTAGAAAATCTCGGCAAGCAGTATCACATCGGCGAGCGAGCCCACTACAAGACCGTGCGCGAAGGGTTCAGCAACCTGGTCGCCGCCCCGTTCGCCAGACTGCGCGGCCGTCAGCACATACCCGCGCCATCCAAGCACTTCCGTTCCAACACCTTCTGGGCGCTCAGAAATGTTTCGTTCGAGCTGAAACAGGGCGAGCTGCTCGGGATTATCGGTCGCAACGGTGCGGGCAAAAGCACCCTCCTGAAAATTCTATCGCAGATTACTGAACCGACTGAAGGCGTCGCCGACATCAGAGGCCGCGTGCGCTCGCTGCTCGAGGTTGGGACCGGATTTCACCCGGAGTTGACTGGTCGAGAGAACATCTATCTCAACGGCGCCATCCTCGGGATGAAACGAGCCGAGATCACGCGCAAGTTCGACGAGATCGTCGCCTTCGCCGAGGTCGAGCGATTCATTGACACCCCAGTGAAGTGGTACTCGAGCGGCATGTACACCCGCCTGGCCTTCAGCGTCGCCGCCCACCTGGAGCCCGACGTGCTCATTGTGGATGAAGTCCTGGCCGTCGGGGATATTGGCTTCCAGCAGAAGTGCCTGGGCAAGATGGAGGAAGTGGGCCATCAGGGCCGAACGGTGTTCTTCGTCTCGCACATGATGCACGCGGTGACGCGGCTGTGTAAGCGCATCATCCTGATCGATGCCGGGAAGCTCATGGTTGATGGACCGGCGGACGAGGTGGCCGGCGAGTACATGGACGCGATCGTTGGCACCGGTGCGACGCGGACGTGGGCCGAGCCGACCGCCGCGCCGGGTAATGGTGGTGTCCGTCTGCGTTCGGTCCGCGTCCGTCTAGAGGATGGGCAAATGACCGACGAAGTGGACATGCGCCACCCAGTGGCGATCGAAATGCAGTACGACGTGCTCGACGCAGGTCTCGTGATCATCCCGAGCTACCAGTTCTTCAACAAGCAGGGGACCTGTTTGTTCACCAGCGCGGACCTACGGCGTTCATCGCGTCAATCGCCAGTCGGCCGCTACACGAGCACCTGCTGGATTCCCGGAAATCTGCTGGCGGAAGGGATGATCTTTACCACCGCGGAGATCAAGTCAGTTGACCCGCATGTTGTGCATGTATTCGAACACCACGCCGTTGCCTTTGAAGTCAAGAACAGGATCCCGGGCGACCTGAGTCTGGACAGCTTCTCCGGAGATTATCTCGGGATGGTCCGGCCGGTGCTGGACTGGACCACTGATGTGGCGTCACTGCCCAGTGATGCCGCCATTCTCGCGTAAGTCGGGCGCGGGTGTGATGGCGGGAGGCGAATCCAACAACGGAGTGGATGATGCAGAATGATGTCCTCTTATCGGTAGTGATGCCCGTCTACAACGAAGCCTCGACGGTCGAGACGACCATCGACCGGGTCCTTGCCGTGCCGCTGCCGAAGGAGCTGATCGTGGTCGACGACGGCTCGACAGATGGCACACGTGAAGTGCTGCAAAGGCTGAGCGAGGAGCATGCAGACATGGAGCTGCACGTCCTGAGTCAGCCCTGGAACCGAGGCAAAGGTGCAGCCTTGCGCCGCGGGATCAAAGCAGCGCGCGGACAGTACGTGGTTATTCAGGACGCCGACCTCGAGTATGACCCGCGCGACTATCCGAGCCTCCTCCGGCCGTGCCTCGAGCTGCAGGCGGACGTGGTGTACGGCTCGCGCTTTGTGAGCGGTTCAGAGCGACGCGTTTTGCTGTTCTGGCATTCAGTCGGAAATTGGGTGCTGACGCTGGTGAGCAATGCATTCACCGACCTGAACCTCACGGACATGGAGACGGGCTACAAACTATTCCGGCGCGACGTGATCCAGTCGCTCGACCTGAAGCAGGATCGGTTCGGGTTTGAGCCGGAAGTCACGGCGAAGATCGCCCACCGCGGCCTGCGCATCTACGAGGTTGGTATCTCGTACCACGGACGGGGCTATGAAGAAGGTAAGAAGATCGGCTGGAGGGACGCTGTCCAGGCGCTCGTCTGCATTATTCGTTATGGCGTTGAGGCACGCCTGACCGCCCGACGCAGACCGGCCGGCCAGCGTTCGGTAAGGCCCAGCCCGACAGACGGAGCTGTGCCCGCGCATAAAGACTCAATCCTCTTCGTCGCCTGATTGACACCCTTCTCTCGCAGATCGTGGCGTCCGCGCTGCCGCCGATCCTGCGTTGCACCCTCGCATCCGCGCGTCAAAAGGGAGATCGATCGCATATGCGTACTCAGCTCAACAACTCTGCTCTGCAACGTCGCATCCTTGTCACTGGCGGCAGCGGCTTCCTCGGTCATCACGTCCTGGAGGCGTTGAACGAACGTGGCTACCCGTCAGTCGTGGCCCCGTCCCACGCGGAGTGCGACCTGACCTCCGAGACCGCGGTGGCTGACCTCCTCCGCGACGCGCAACCCGAGCTGATCATTCACCTCGCAGCGGTGGTGGGCGGGATTGGTGCCAACCGAGAACGCCCCGGCGAGTTCCTCTACCAAAACCTGATTATGGGCGCCCAACTCCTAGAGCACGCACGTCGTGCGGGCGTTCGGAAGTTTGTGGTCATCGGCACGATTTGCGCCTATCCCAAGTTCACCCCGGTCCCGTTTCGTGAGGAGTCGCTCTGGGAGGGCTATCCGGAGGAGACAAACGCTCCCTATGGGCTGGCCAAGAAGATGCTCCTGGTCCAGGCCCAGGCGTACCGCCAGCAATACGGCTTCAACGCCATCTATCTGCTGCCGACGAATCTGTATGGGCCGGGCGATAACTTCAACCCTGCGAGCTCCCATGTGATCCCGGCGCTCATCCGCAAGTGCCTCGAAGCGCGCGAGCGGGGCGACGCCGAGGTCGAGGTGTGGGGGACCGGGACACCGACCCGCGAGTTTTTGTATGTGACCGACTGCGCCGCGGGTATCGTCGATGCCCTCGAGCTGTACGACCGACCCGAACCCGTCAATCTGGGTAGTGGAGTAGAGATCAGTATCAAAGATCTCGCCGCCCTGGTGGCTGAGGCGACCGGATTCGAGGGATCGGTTCGATTCAACCCGAGCCAGCCCGACGGCCAGCCACGACGGCGCCTGGACACCTCACGCGCCTTCGACCACTTTGGCTGGCGTGCGACTACCGACTTCCGCACCGGTCTCAAGGCTACCGTCGACTGGTACGCGGCCCACCAGGCGGCTCGGCTGCCAGGCAGACTGGTCCATGCGGGGGGCGGCAGATCCTGGTCGCCAGGAGCCTAGCGCGTTCGTGTCGGATTCGGCGCTACTTGTAAACGAGTCCCTACGCAATCGACTCGCCTCCGCACTGCTTAATCCTGCCGCTGCACCTCCGGTGGTCAATTCGGGTGCAGCGGCGTTGGAGGTAGTTGCGTCGCCGCGCGCGAGCTCAGACGTTGAGTCGCCCCTACGCGTGGTGATCACTCTGAATGAAGTGAATAACCTCCACGGCACCGGCCCATTGGTGGAGAGGATCTGCCGGGGATGGCCGAATGTCTTTTCGATCCGAGCGCGGAACGATTATGGCGGAGTCCAAGAGTTTGGGGACTGGCAAGTTTGCCTCTCGCAACGTGCGCGCAGCCGGTCGGAATTTTTTGAGACCGTCCTGAGCATCCTCCGCGGACGCACTATCGAGAGCGCTTTGTGCGTGCCGTTTCTAGACGACGACTTTCTGACCGCAATTGCCGTACAAGAATGCTTCGGGGCGAAGCTGTGCGCCTACGTTATGGACGATCAAAACGTCGCCATTAACAATATCTCCGACGACCTGATGCGCGAGTTCCTTCAAAGATGTTCGCTGCGGCTGATCACTCACCCGGAGCTCCGGTACGCCTATGAAACCAAATACCAGTTGCCCTTCCACATTCTGCCAGCTATCGTGCCCAGCCACCTCGTTGCAACGGAGCCAGTTGCTGCGCCACCGCTGAACGGTCCACGCAGAGGTGCGCTGATCGGCAGTTTCTGGGATCAGAGCTGGTTCGACCGACTGTGTACTGCGCTGAGCGGCTGCGGGCACGACATCGACTGGTTCGGGAACAACAAGTCGCCCTGGCTCGCCTTTGCTCCGGCGAGCCTGGCCAAGGCGCGCATCAAAGCCCATGGGGTGATCCCGGAGCAGCAATTGGCCAGCGAGCTCAAGAACTACCCATTCGTCATTGTGCCGGTCAGTGAGGAGCGTAGTAACGAGTCGAACCATGGGGTGGCTCGCCTGAGTTTGCCCGGACGGATCCTCTTTGCGCTCGCAAGCTCACAGACGCCAATACTGATTGTTGGCGGCTCGCACACCTGCGGCGCGCGCTTCGTCAGTCATTTCGGCGTTGGCGAGGTCGCGCCGTATGACCGGCGCAAGCTTGCGGAGGCAATGCAGCGCATGAGCCACCCGATCAATCAGACGCGTATGCGCCAGCAGGCGGCACGCATCGCACCAGCGCTCTCGGATCGCGATGT
>Ga0137390_10004075_pt1 | contig 12094 bp, 9 predicted proteins | sample 15con2h24AmetaG_FD_104937 | JGI IMG/M metagenome (GOLD analysis project Ga0137390, IMG submission 104937) | Vadose zone soil microbial communities from Angelo Coast Range Reserve, California, USA - 15con2h2.4A metaG | ecosystem: Environmental > Terrestrial > Soil > Vadose zone > Saprolite... | reverse complement strand
TCGAACCAGCTCGCGCCGGACGTGAAGAACATGATCGGCGTCACCGGCGACCCGACGCGCGCCGACTACGGCTTCGGGCTCGGCGTCGCGGTGCGCACGTCGTCCGTCGCCCGCACGATGGCGTCGATCGGCAACTTCTCCTGGCCGGGCGCGAGCGGCACCAACTGGTGGGTCGACCCGAAAGAGGACCTGGTCGTGGTGTGGATGGCGCACTCGCCCGGCTCGATCCGCTGGAAATACCGGCAGATCATCGACGCGCTGGTCTACCGGTCGATCGTCGACTGAGGTCCCGCGTGTGCAGGCACCGAGGGAAAATCAGATGCGCGCGATGAAATGTCTCCGATGCGCGGCCGTCGGCGCGGTCGTGCTGGCTGCGGCCGGCCTGCCGTCGCGCGGCCACGCCGATGCCATCCCGCCCGGATGGGACGCGAGCAACATGGAGCCCATCGGATACAGCGGCATCGAGAACCGCAAGGGCGCCTTCAAGATGGCCATCAAGAAGGCCGGCGGCCGCTGGTACCTCTACATGAGCCATCTGTGGCACCACGGCTGGACCATCGTGGACGTGACCGATCCGAAGGATCCGAAATTCATCAAGACCGTGCCGGGTCCCGCAAACACCTGGACGATCCAGATGACGCTGCACGACAACATCATGGTGACGGCGCTGGAAAAATCGTCGCTGGCGTGGGGTGGCGATCCCAACAAGCCGAACGAAGAAGGCGTTCTGGTCTGGGACATCAGCGACCCGATCAACCCGCGACAGCTCTCGCACTGGAAGACCGGCGCGACCGGAACGCACCGCAATTCGTATCCGGGCGGCAGGTACGCCTTTTTGTCGGCATCCGCGCCGGGCTTCAGCTCGAACATTCTGGTGATCCTCGACATCAGCGATCCGGCTAACCCTAAGGAGGCCGGCCGGTGGTGGATGCCGGGCCAGAAGGCGGGGGAGGCGAAGGCGGAAGGCCCGGAGGGATTTCATGGACCGGCCAATGTCAGCCCGGACGGCAAGATGGTGTCGATGGCCTATTCCCCGGGAGTGGTGAATCTCGACATCAGCGACCCGGCCAACCCGAAGCTGATCGGCAAGCTCACGTTCAGCCCGCCGTTCGTCGCGGTCGGCGCACCGTCGCTGCACACGGTTCTGCCGCTGTGGGACCGCAATTTTCTGTACGTGAACTCCGAGGCGATCGCGGAGCGCTGCAACGAAGCGCTCAATTTCGCCGGACTGATCGATAACCGGACTCCGGCGCGGCCGCGCCTGATCTCGCTCTTTCCGCTGCCGGTGCCGCCGAAGGGAGCGCCGTACAAGAATTTCTGCGAGAAGGGCGGACGGTTCGGCCCGCACAACGTCAATCAGGAGATCCATCTTCCCGACGTCGAGAAACCGGGCAACCTGATCTATCTCACCTATTTCAATGCCGGGCTGCGCGTCTTCGACATCAAGGACCCGCTTCTGCCGGTGGAGACCGGCTGGTTCATCCCGCCGCAGCCGAGCCAGCGCGGCGGCCCGCTGCCGCGCGACCTCGTGACCCAGACGGAGGACGTGCTGGTCGATACGCGCGGCTACATCTACGTGACCGACAAGCAATGGGGTCTTTGGGTGCTGCGTTACACCGGGCCGGATCAACCCGCCCCGATGGATCGATGATCATCCTTCCAAGGACAACCGATACCGGCGCGTCATGCGGTGAAAGCAGGCGCCCACCATGCTCATGAAGGTGAGCCACAACACGCCCATTGCCGCGAGCTCGGTCACCTGTCCGTTCTGCCATAAGTCGAAGAGCGTCACCGCCACGAGCTCGGTTCCCGGTCCGACCAGCAGCAGCGGCAGGGCGACCGATTGCACGGTCAACAGAAAAACGAACAGCCAGCAACTCGCCAGCGCCGCGGCAATGAGAGGGACAACGACGCGGACGAAGACGCGTGACGGCCTCGCTCCCGCCGTGACGGCCGAATCCTCGAGCTCCGTGTGGATTTGCAGCACGCCCGCATAGGCATAACGCATTCCGTACGGCAGATAGCGCACCGCCGACGCGATGACGATCGAGAGCAGCGTGCCGTAGAGCGGAAGCGGCAGATTCACAAAAACGTGGAGGAACGCGACGCTCATCACGAGCGCCGGAAAAACGAGCGGCGCGGTTGCCAGCTGATCGAGAAACCAGCCACCCGGCCGTCGCCGCGCCGCGAGCCACGCGCATAGCGCCGTAAAAGGTACGACCAGCGTGGCCGTGGCAGCGCCAAGCACGAGCGTATTGGCAACGGAATCGCGAAAGGACCCCGGCTCCAGGATCGCAATGTAATTTTCGAGCGTCAGGCGTCCGAATGAATCCGCAGTCAGCCCTTCGTAGAAGGGCTGCAGGGAGGTGAATACCAGCATGGCGACCGGCAGCGCAATGGCGAGGACGAAGATCAGCAACAATACGGCGGCTGCCAGATAACGCGCACGACCGAGATCGATGACGCGCGCGCGGTAATCCTTGCCAGTGATGGTCTGATATCGGTGCGCGTGGCGCGCAAGTCGCCCGTACCACGACAGCAGCAGCACGACGATCAGCAGCAGGCAGACGGAAAGTGCCGCGGCCTCACCGTGGTTCGGGGGGCTGACGACCTTGGAGCTCTGATAGATGTTGGTCGTCAGCACGGTGACGTTACCCGCAAGCCCGACCAGCGCCGGCACTTCGAAGGATTCGAAGGCACGGATGAAAATGAGCAGCAGCAGAGCGGCAATGCCCGGCAGGCTCAAACGCAACGTAATGGCACAGAAGGTCGTCAGCGGACCGGCGCCGCTCATCAGCGCGGCCTCCTCGAAGGACGCTGCGGTCGACCGGAGCACCGCCGACATCAGGAAAAAGGCGAGCGGTGCAAAGCCCACGCCTTCAATCAGGATCATTCCCCACATCGAGTACACGTTGAGCGGGGGCCCACCATTGCCGACGCCGAGCACATGCTCGATCAATCCATTCACGGGGCCGCTGCGGCCGAGCAGCAACAGCCACGCGACGACATAAAGGACGTGCGGGATGCCAAGCGAGATGACGGCGCCGAGGAAGACGTAACTGCGCCCGGGCGTATTCGTCCGCTCGACGATCAACGCCTGCACGATGCCCAACGCGAGCGCGATCATCGCCGATCCGGTCGCATAGACCACGGTGTTGAGCAGACTTGCCGCGAAATAACGACTGGTGAACAGCTGGTGGTAATAGCGCAGCGTGAACTGATCGAATGAGCCGTCAAATCTGGTGGTGTGAAGGCTCGCATTGACGAGGAACACAGTCGGCGGAACGAGAAGGATGAGCAGGATCCCCGCAAGCACTGCGACAACCGGTGAAAAGCGGAAGGGCCACCATGCGCGCGCAGGGCGATCCATCGAGAGCGTTCCCGGTTTCACGTGTTGCAGCTCCGGGTTCATAGAAGCTTCGACCCGTCATCCGTCTCAACGGAAAAGCTTTTGAAAAATCTCTTCTGAGCTGTCCGAATACTTCAGCAGCTTGTCGGGGCCGACAAAATTTTCCGGCACGCCTGCGACCTTGGGCACGACCGGCGCAAGCATCGCCGAAGGCGCGATGTTCGGATCGGCCGGGAAATATTGGGCGGCCAGCAAAATCTCCTGCCCCTCCTTGGACAGGATGAAATCGACCAGAAGCAGCGCCGCATGCGGGTGGCGCGCGCCCTTGACGACGCTCATGGTTGCGGCCGTCGATGCCACCGGGTCCATGAGCTGTGAATCGACCGGCGCGCCCTTGGCTTTGCTGATCAGGGGATGGTGAGCAAAAATATTCAGCGCGATCGCATACTCGCCCGCGATCACGCGATCCACCAGCGTGCGCGCGCTGCCGGCGCCGAAGTTGACGATCATTTGCTCCTTGAGCTTCTCGAAGTAGCGCGCGGCATTGTCCTCGCCCCAGGCCAGTCGCAGGTTGGTGAGAAACAGGGCCGTGCCGCTCGCAGTGCCGATGCGCCACGCCATCTTTCCCTTCCACTGCGGGTCGAGCAGGTCCGCGTAGGTTTTGGGGACCCTGCTCGCAGGCACGAGCTTGGTGTTGTAGGCGATGCCGTAATAGCTCAAGCGCGTCGGTGTCCACAGCCCGCTGGGGTCGCGGTACCGCTCGGGATAGGCCGCGAGCGCCGGCGTGAAATAGGGCTGCACCAGTTTGGCCTGCGTGGTGAGCTCGCCCACGCCCGTGCCTTCGACCACGTCTGCCACCACGTTGTTCGCCCGTACCTCGGCGGAGATTTTTTGCGCGATATCCTCGGAGTCGGCCCGCCAGTGGGACAGCTTGATGAACGGATATTTCTTGCTGAATTTTTCCGCCAGCGGCCGCAATGCCTGATTGACGATCATGGCGGAATAGATGACGACCTGACCTTCCTTCTTTGCCCCCTCGATCAGTTTCTGCTCGCGGTCCGCGCCCTTGTAGAGAAGGATGTCCACGGCATTTTCGGCGAGTGCCATGCCCGCCGGCAGCGCGAGGCCGGCCGACAGCAGAAGGACCCGCCACAGCGGTGCGCGCACGGATGGGTCAACCACGCCTGTTCTCCCCTTCGGCCCTGATCTCGATGAGCGCATCGGCAATGCGGACGCCGCGGCCGCTCGCGCAGACGAACACCGGGTTGAGATCGATCGCCGCGAATCGTCCCTCGGTCGCGACCACGAAATCCGAAAATCGCACACAGCAGTCCACCAGGGCATCGACGTCGCGCGGACCGGCGCCGCGAAATCCCTCCAGCAGCTTTGCCGCCTTCAGGCCGCGCAGCGCGGCCAAGACGTCCTCCGGCGCGACCGGCGGCAGCAGCACGGCTGCGTCCTTGATCACCTCGACCATGACGCCGCCAGCGCCGCAGACGATCAGCGGTCCAAACTGGTCGTCATAGCTCATGCCGAGGACGAACTCCGTACCGTCCTCGACCATCTCCTGCACAAGTATGCCGTCGATGACCGCTTGCGGGCAGTGCCGCGCCGCGTTCGCCAGGACGTTTCGCGCCGCCGCTTCAACCTCGGACGCCGTGCGCGCGCCCAGATGCACGCCGCCGACGTCGGATTTATGCGGAATATCCGCCGACTGTATCTTGAGCGCCACCGCCCCGCCGATCTCGGCCGCGATGCGGACGGCGTCCGCGGGGTCCCGCGCCAGCGCTTCACGCGTCACGGGCAAACCCGCAATGCCAAGAATTTTCTTGCTTTCGGCCTCGGTCAGAAGGCGGCGCGCGGGAAGATCGACATGGTCGCTACGCGCGGGGCCGGGCGCCACCTCCCGACCACGCGCCTCGGCCTTGCGGCGAAACGCGGCATAGTCGACGAGATGGCGAACGGCCTGTAGGCCGCGCGTCAAGTCCTCGAGCAGGGGAAGACCGCGGGCGCGCGAGAATCCGCGCCAATGTCCGGTCAAGCTGCTCGACATGAAGGAGATGATCACCAGTGGCTTGCGCCTGCCGGCGACGGCGTCTGCCATCGGCTCGATGAGATCACGGTGTCCGGGCCAGCAATCCGTCCGCATGCCGAGCACGAGCCCGATCACATCGACGCCGTCATCTTGCTGCAGGGCCTCGATCACTGCGCGGATGTTTCCGTCCTTGCGCAGGCGCGGCAGCCCGACGGTATCGACTGGATTGCCGAAGGCGCGCTCGACGCCAAGGATCGTCTGCAGGCGGCGGTTCGTGGTCGCGGCGAGCGGAGGAAAGCGCAGGCCCGCCGCGTCTCCGACGTCTCCGATCAGCGATGTCGCGCCGCCCGACACTGTCATCATGACCACGCGGTCGCCGTGCGGCAGCGGCGCGAGGTCGAAGAGCGCAGCCGTCTCGACGAGTGCGTCGATGCTGTCGACCAAAGCGACGCCGTTCTGGCGAAACAGCGCGGCGAACGCCTCGTGCCGGCCGGCCAGCGTTCCGGTATGCGCCAGCGTCGCGCGCTGGCCCAGCTCACTGCGTCCGAGCTTGAGGACAACGAGCGGCTTGCGCCGCGCGGCGTGCTCCACGGCGGCGCGGAAACGCCGACCGTCCTTGGTCCCTTCCATGAGGCAACAGATCACCGTGGTCGCCGGGTCGTCGGCCAGGAACGCGACGTAATCGGCCATGTCCACGACCGCTTCGTTGCCGCTCGACACGAGATAATTGAGGCCGATGCCGCGGTTGCGCGTCAATTCGGCGATGGCATTGAGAAGGCCGCCGCTCTGCGAGACGACCGAGATGCCTCCGCTCACGGCCGGCGCGGGAATGTCCGTCATGGTGGCGGCGAAGCGGTAGTGCAGGCTCGCGACGCCCATGCAGTTCGGGCCCGCGACCGCCATGTTGGCGCAGCGCGCAAGCGCCTCGAGCTTTCGCTGTCGGTCCCGCCCCTCGTCGGTTGCGGCGTCGGCAAAGCCTTCGGAGATGACGAAGGCGGCGGGGACGCCGATGTCGCGGGCCTCGGCAAGGACGCCGAGCACGGCATCGGCCGGCACCGATACGACCACGCAATCGGGAACGTCCGGCAAATCCTTCAGCGACCTGTAGCACTTGATCCCGCCGATCGCGGAACGGTTGGGATTGACCGGCCAGATCGGGTGATCGAAGTTTTGCGCTTGACCGGATTCAAGGATCTTGGCGCCCACCCCACCTTCGGAGACTCCGACCAGCGCTATCGCTCGCGGCCGCAGCAGCGCCTCGATCGGCCGTGGGCGCATCGTGTCGCGCATGACGGCCCGCCGCGCTCAATCGATGATGCGGAAGCGGGGCAGCGTGAATCCTTCGGCCGGGTGATCCTCATAGACCACTTCCACGTTTTGCCCGACGTCGTAGACGTCTTTCGGCTGCTTGTCTCCCACCAGCGTGGAAGACACCAGCGGCCCCTCCTCAAGCTCGATCAGTGCATAGGTATACGGGATGTCGTTCTTGAAGCCCGGATGGAACGCGGCGTGATGGCGATTGAAGGCGAAGAGCTTGCCGCGGCCGCTCGCCTCCTCCCAAGCCATGTTCTCCGCAAACGGCGCGTTGTCGTGATTGAGGCAATAGGCCTTGGGCCAATACGCGGCGCCGCAAGTGCGGCATCGCCAGAGCAGGAACTTGTGCCGCTTGAGCCCCTCCCAAAACGCCGCATTGTCCTGATCGACGTTGGGGAGCGGTTTGTTCCACGGCTCCTGGCTGACGATCACCTTTGCGTCGCTCATGGATGTCGCCCCAATAAGGTGCAGGTGTGGATCGAGCACATGCCGGGAGACAGCAGCTCTCCCCCATGTCCGGTCGCCAACACGACGTTGCAATCCTCGACCTGACGTTCGCCCGCCTCGCCGCGCAGTTGGCGGATCGCTTCCGCCATGCCGGTCAGGTCGCCGAGGTGATAACAGGAGAGCAGGCCGCCGCCGGTATTCACCGGGATGCTGCCGCCGGGCCCGGTCGCGCCGCTCTCGACGAACGCCCCGCCCTCGCCCTTCTTGCACCAGCCGTAGTCTTCGAGCTGAAAGAGGACCTCGGCGGTGAAACAGTCATAGAGCTGCGCGCAATCGACATTGTCGAGCTCGAGCCCGGCCTGGCCGAACGCCTGTTTCTTGGCGCGCTGAACCGCCATGTGAGTGAAATTCTTTTTTTCCCACCACAGCTCGGAGGACACTTCGTCAAAACCCTGGCCGACGACATAGACGGGCGGCTTCGGACGATCCTTGGCCCGGTCGGCGGTGGTGAGGATGAAGGCGATGCCGCCATCCGATACGAGACTGATATCGAGCAGATGATAGGGCTCGGCCACCAGCGGCGAATTCTGGTGGTCATCGATGGTGATCGGGCGGCCGTGCATCTTGGCCTCCGGATTCCTGCAGGCCCAGGCGCGTTGCGCGACCGAGATCGCGCCGAGCTGCCGACTGGTCGTGCCGTAGACCGCCATGTGGCGGGCTGCCATCCAGGAGTGGTGGCTGACCGCGCGCAGGTCGCCCAACGCTTTTCCCCAGTAGCCGGCCTTCTCCACATGCGCCATGCCACGATGTCCGTGCTTGCGCGATTCCTGCGTCTGCGACCAGTCGGTCACCGCGCCCATGAGGCAGACATAGTCGGCAATGCCGCGATCGAGAAACGACAGCGCCGTCGCGATGCCGAGGCCGGCGAGCGCGCCGCCGCGGCCGGTCGTGAAATAGAAGCCGTTGTGGAGCCCAAGCACGCGCGAATAGGCATCCGTGTAACTTGCGCGGTCGCCGCCGCCGCCGCTCCGCCGCAGGTCGATGGCGCCGCCGATGTCCTTGCGCGCGAGGCCGGCGTCTTCGATCGCGCGGCGTGCCGCCTCCGCCGCGACCATGCGCTCGGAACGATCCGGCTGCGGCCCCGCGACAACCCCAAGGCCGACGATCGCATACTTTCCAGACGACGGGTGTTTGGCCACGATCAGTCTCCTCGCACAACGCTACGCGGTCCGGGCGGGCCGGTCGCCGCTTCCGGCCGGGGGCCGCGAGATTTTGGCCGAGGCACGCGGATGGACACCCGATCCCGGCCCTTGCGGCAGCCGGAGCATGCCGTCCTCGACCTCGATGCCGTCGAACGGATCGTCGAGCAGCCGGTCGAATTCCCCCAGTTCGCAGGCATAGTCGACGCCCGGGAGCGCGCACGCAAGATGCAAGGCCTGGACGGCGAGCAACCGGCTGCCAACCGCAGCGCCCAGCCGGTATTTGACCTGCCCCGCCTCGCACAGCCGGGCGGCGGCAAGCGTGTTTCGCAGGCCGCCGAGTTTTGGGACTTTGAGGCTCACCGCATCGATCATCCGCTGTGACACGAGCGCGAAGATCTCATGCAGTGATCCGGCGGCCTCATCCGCCTCGACCGTCACCGGTACCGTGCGCGTCACCAGCGCAAGCCCGGCGAGGTCAGCGGTGGGGACCGGCTGCTCGACCAGGTCGATGCGGTGCTCCGCCATGCGGTTGAGGGCCGTGATGGCAGCCTTGGGCGAGTAGGATTGGTTCGCGTCAATCGTCAAGTGGATGCCGTCGCCGACCTGACGACGGACGGCTGCGACGCGGGCCACGTCTTCCTCGACGTCCCCGTCGACCTTGATCTTGAGATAACGGTAGCCGCGATCGACGAGCTTTTGCGCCTGCGCGGCCATCTCCTGCGGCGCCTTGATGGCGAGGATGCGCAGGATCGGCACCGCGTCGCGCACCGGCCCGCCGAACAAGACATTCAACGGCACGCCGAGCGAGCGCGCCAGCAGGTCGTGCAGCGCGCAATCGACCGCCGCCTTGGCCTGCGGAGCGCCGCGAACGATCCGGTCGAGCTCGATGAGGATCGCTTCAATGCGACGCGGGTCGCCGCCGATGACGCGTGACCGAAAGAGCTCGAGCTCGGCCTTGAGCGATCCCTGGGTCGAGCCCATGTGGGGAACGGCCGCGGCGTAGCCGAAGCCTTCGACCCCGTCGTCCGTCGCGATGCGGACGATATGTCCCTCGCAGACCGGACTGGCGCCCAACGCGAAACGCCAGCTGGGATCCTCCTTGCGCATCGTGCAAGGTTGGATGTCGAAGTCTTGAACGATCATCGAGGCTCTCTCTTGAACCGCCGACCTCAGTTGCCGGGCAATGTTAATCGGGGCATGCGGACTATGCCACAGGCGGAGATTCGATAACTCCGGCCCGGCGTGCCTGCGGCATTCGCGCTTGTCTTTGCCGGTCCGCCCTCGGTAGCGCCCCCTCGTGCGCTGGACTAAGCTTCGGTCGCACTTGCTGGGCCCTTCCCCGAGATCCGCACGGAGCAAGCCATGACAACCAGGTTGCGTATTCGCCGTCTCGCCGCCGGCGCGATTGCCGCCGGCCTCCTCTTCGCCATCGCGCCGGACGCGCGCGCGCAGGACAAGGTCATCAAGATCGGCGCGCTGCTCCCGATGTCGGGGCCCGGCTCGTATTTCGGCGCGCAGGACAGGCAGGGCATCGAGCTCGCGCTCGAGCAGATCAACAAGACCGGCGTCAACGGCTACAAGCTCGAGGTGAAGTACGAGGATTCGGCCTGCAGCCCGCTGCCGGCGACGCAGGCCGCGAAGCGCCTGCTCGAGCAGTACAAGCCCGACGTCGTCATCGGCGAGGAATGCTCCGACGCCACCCTCGCGGTCATGCCGGTGATGGAAGAGGCGAAGGTGCCGCTGCTCAACGCCGGCTCCTCCTCGATCAAGATCACCGAGCCGGGCAATCCCTGGACCTTCCGCATCATGCCGAACGAGGTGATGCAGGGCGTCGACATCGCGACCAACGCCTCCAAGCGCCTCAACGCGAAGACCGCGGTGCTGCTCTACGAGAACACCAATGCGGGCATCGGCAACGCCAAGGTGTTCAACGAGACCTTCACGAAGCTCGGCGGCAAGATCCTCGCCGACATCGGCTTCGGCCGCGACGTCAACGATTTCACCTCGATCGCGACCCGCATCGCGGGGCTCGGGCCGGTCGACGTGATCCCGACCTACACGCTCGAAGGCCAGGGCCTCAAGATCACCCAGGCGCTGGCGCAGGCGGGCGTGACCAAGGGCGGCGGCGGCCATGCGATCCAGCTCGGCACCATCTGGCTGCCCTTCGGCTTCGAGCAGAAGGCCGGCAAGGCCGCGCTCGGCTACGTCCGCATCGTGCAGTTCGATCCGACCGACCAGCGGCCGGTGGTGCGCGACTTCATCGCCGCCTTCAAGGCGAAGTACAATCTTGATCCCACGCACCTGCACGCGCACGCCTACGACCAGATCATGCTCATCGCCGACGTGATCAAGCGCGGCGCCAAGGACGCGCAGTCGATCCGCGACGGGCTCGCGGCGACCAAGAACTTCTCCGGCGTGACCGGCAGCGCCGAGTTCGACAAGACCAACCAGAACGTCAAGATGGACACGGTCCACTACATGGAGACCCTGCCCGACCTGTCGTGGAAGGCGCTGAAGTGGAACTGAGCGGCCGATGACGGTCGTTCTGCAGCAGGGCATCAACGGCGTCGTCCTGGGGAGCCTCTACGTCCTGGTGGCGTTGGGGCTCACCCTGGTCTACGGCGTGCTCGTGCAGATCAACTTCGCGCACGCCGACATCGTGACGCTCGGCGCGTTCTCGGCCTATTTCTTCATGCATGGAGCGGGCGGCGGCTACATCCCGAGCATCGGGGTGGCGCTCGTCGTCGGCGCGGCGCTCGGCTGGCTGATGAACGTCACGATCTTCGCGCCCTTGCGCGAGAAGGGCAACGAGCTCCTGCCGCTGATCGCGACCATCGGCGTCTCGGTGATGATGGAGAACGCCATGCTGGCGTGGTTCGGGCCGATCCCCTATGCGTTCGACTCGCCCTACAGCAACGACGTGATCCGCTTCGCCGGAGTGTTCATCACGCAGCAGAACGTGCTCATCATCGCGGTCTCGATCGCGACCATCGCGCTTCTCTACGCCTTCATGCGCTTCACCTTCCTCGGCAAGGCGCTGCGCGCGGTGTCGCAGGACCGCGAGACCGCCGGCCTGATGGGGATCAACCCCAACCAGCTCGTGATGCTCACCTTCGTGATCGCCTCGGCGCTCGCCGGCATGGCGGGCGCCATGCTCGGCCCGGTGCTGGTGCTCACGCCGTTTGCCGGCACCTCGGTGATCGTCAAAGCCTTCGCCATCGTCATCATCGGCGGCTTCGGCAATGTCGAGGGCACGATTCTGGCCGGGCTCGTGGTCGGGCTGATCGAGAGCTACACCACGCAATATCTCGGCCCGGGCATGATCGACATCGTGGTGTTCGCGCTGCTTCTCCTGATGCTCGCCGTCCGCCCGACCGGGCTGATCGCCGAGAAGCGCGAAGAGAATGTCTAGCGCCGAGGGCACGATCGGAACGGCGCTGGCGCCTTTGCGCTCGCGCCGCGCCGCCTACCTTTTTGCCGCGGTCGCGATCGCGCTGCTGCCGCTCGTGTTCACCGACACCTACTGGCGCACCAACCTCATCGTCTGCGCCATCAACGTGATGCTGGCGATCGGGCTCGACTTCGTGCTCGGCTATGCGGGCCAGCTCAATCTCGGCCAGTCCGCCTTCTACGGGCTCGGCGCCTACGTCTCGACCTTGCTCATCATGCGGCTCGGCATTCCGTTCTGGCTCGCCTTCGTCGCCGCCGTGGCGTTCGCCGGCTTCGCGGGCGTCGTGCTCTCGCTCT
>Ga0137390_10004074_pt1 | contig 12094 bp, 8 predicted proteins | sample 15con2h24AmetaG_FD_104937 | JGI IMG/M metagenome (GOLD analysis project Ga0137390, IMG submission 104937) | Vadose zone soil microbial communities from Angelo Coast Range Reserve, California, USA - 15con2h2.4A metaG | ecosystem: Environmental > Terrestrial > Soil > Vadose zone > Saprolite... | reverse complement strand
GGCCCTATATGACGGCAGAATTCGATCAACGAGGGCACGGGGTCGATTAGCTTGACACCGACGGCTCGATCATATATCTGTATATACAGATAAAGTTCCTCTAAGAGAAACGAGAGATCGAATGTCGCTCGTTGAGCATCCGACGGTAGGGCTGGTGCGCGAGAAAACGGCAGCGTCCGCGGCGCCGCGATGCCTGGATGCGGTCTGGCTGCGCCAGCTCCGCGTCGGCCGCTGTTTCCATCCTAGAGAAGGAGAACGCGGGTGCACTATCTCGTCGACATGAAACTCGCCGATTCCGGCCGCTCTGCGAGCCCACAGGAGGGGCTGACCTTCATCGAGCACTACATCCTGCCGACCCTCGAGTTGTGCAAGAAGCTGCAGGCGGAAAAGAAGATCATCGCCGGCGGTCCGATCAGCGGCGTCATCGGCTTGGCGTTGATCGTCGAGGCCAATTCGGCGCTCGAGCTCGACGAGATCGTCGAGAACCTGCCGATGTGGCCGCGCATGAACACCACCATCACGCCGCTGACCACCTTCGACGGCCGGATTCAGGCGATCCTGCCGCGCCTCGAACGTCTCAAGGCGCGGCTGCGAGCACAGGCCGCTGCGGCCGATTGATCCGCCCGGCGCCCCGCCATCAATCGAGGATTTGTTGTCGATGAATGACACCGGTCGCTCCCCGCCGCCTGCGGCTGCGAGCGGCGCGCCCGCGGCGGACGCCGCCGCCGGCGGCCGGATGAGCGAGGCTGCACGCCCGTTCGGACGAGGGAGAACATCGGTGCCGCCGCGCCGGACGGCGGCGGCTCGGATCCTCGCCGGCCCGATCATGCCGGCACTGATCGGCCTCGCAGCGCCGACGGTTGTCGTGCTCGTCGTCCAGGCGCTTGTCGGCGTCGTCGAGACCTATTTCGTCAGTTTTCTCGGGACCGACGCGCTCGGCGGCGTGGCGCTGGTCTTCCCGGTGCTGATGCTCATGCAGATGATGTCGAATGGCGGCGTTGGCGGCGGCGTGTCATCGGCGGTCGCCCGTGCGTCGGGGGCCGGCCGGCACGACGATGCCGAAGCGATCGTCTGGCATGCCGTCGTCCTTGCCGTCGCGTTCGGTTTGCTCTTCACCGTTGCCTTGCTCGTCGGGGCGCCGGTGCTCTACCGCACGATCGGCGGCAGGGACGGGGTTCTTCTCGCGGCCCTGACCTATTCGAATGTCGTTTTCATCGGCTCGGTGCCGCTGTGGCTCGTCGCCTTGCTGTCCTCGGCGCTGCGCGGGTCGGGCAATGTCCAGGTGCCGGCGATCGTCACGCTCGCGGGCGCCGTAATCCTGGTTCCGCTGTCCCCCGCCCTGATCTTCGGCTGGGGACCGCTGCCGCGGCTCGGCATCGCCGGCGGCGGCGCCGCCGTCGTCTTCTACTACGTCGCCGCGGCGCTGGCGCTCATCGCCTATATGAGATCATGGCGGTCCCCTCTTCGCCTGTCCGCGGCGCGGCTCGAGGCTCGGCTGTTCAAGGACATCCTCAGGGTCGGCGGGCTTTCGGCGATCGGTACGCTGCAGATCAATCTGACGGTTGCCTGCGTCACCGCTGCGGTCGGTCTCTTCGGCGCCGACGCCATCGCCGGCTACGGGATCGCCTCGCGGCTCGACTATCTCCTGATCCCGTTCCTGTTCGGCCTCGGGACCGCAGTCGTGACGATGGTCGGAACGAATGTCGGGGCCGGGCAGCCGGCGCGCGCCCGACGCATCGCCTGGACCGGCGCGGCGATCGCGGCCATCGCCACCGAGGCGGTCGGACTGACGGCCGCGCTCTTCCCGCGTCTCTGGCTTGGCCTGTTTAGCGACGAGCCCGCCGTGCTGGCGATCGGCACGGCCTATCTCCACGCCGTGGCGCCGCTCTACGGCGCGGTCGGCCTCGCCATGATGCTCTATTTCGCGAGCCAGGGCGCCGGCAGGGTTCTGTGGCCCTTCCTCGGCGGAACGGTGCGGATGGTGGTTGCGGCGGTCGGCGGTTGGCTTGTCGTGACCGTTCTCGCCGCCGGCCCCGCCGGCTTGTTCGCGACTGTCGCGGCATCCGCCCTTGCCTTCGCCGCTATCTGCACGATGGCAACCGCGCGGATCGATCTCTACCGCGGGGGCCGGTCCGTGAAGGCGGAGCCTGTCGACAGCGCGGAGCCGTCATCGGCCGCGCGTCCGACCGAAAGCCGTTAAGAGGAGGTCCCGCGATGCCTGTCAACCATGCCATCGGCCGCGCAATTCCCGGCTGGCGTACTGTCGCGGTGGTCGCGCTGTGGTTTGCGGCGGCGCTTATTGTCGGCGCCGCCGGCCTGTTTCACGCCGATCCGAGCCGGCCGCCGCTCGTCATACTCATCGCGATCGCCGGACCGCCGATGGTGTTCGCGCTCGGCTATCGCGGCTCGGCCGCCTTTCGCGATTTCGTGCTGTCGCTCGACCTGCGCCTGCTGACCGCAGTCCAGTCCTGGCGGGTGATCGGCGGCGTGTTCGTCGCCTTCAACGCGCACCGCATGCTGCCCGCGCTGTTCGCCTATCCTGCGGGCTACGGCGATCTCCTGGTTGGCGCGCTCGCGCCGTTCGCCCTGCTGGCGCTGATCGATCGCCGGCCGGGCTGGCAGCGCAGTGTGCTGCGCCTCAATATCCTCGGCCTCCTGGATTTCGTCGGCGCGATCGGCACCGGGTTGCTCGCGAGTGACGGACCGCTCGGCCTGTTGCGCGGCGACATCTCTACCGGTCCGCTGACCGATCTGCCGCTGGTCCTGATCCCCGGCTTCGCGGTGCCGCTCTGGATCCTGGTGCACATCACGACGCTGCTGCAGCTGCGCCGGCTGAACGCACCGCACGCGATGCAGGTCACCGCGCCGGCCGGTTGACGAGGTCGATGGCGGTTGATCCGAGGGATCGCGACGTGCTCAAGCACGCCGCATGACCGGACCATCGATCCACGAATTGCCGAAGACTAGGACACGGCGTGAAGACTAGGACACGGCGTGTTGGGCCGCCGCCAGCGGTTCAATTCGACTGCCGGTTTCGGTTGTTACCCGGCCGCGTACATGTGTTAGAATTCGACAGGAATGGGCGCCCAACGGGCGGCCCGGAGCCAGTTTCCGATAGCCGCCTTGGTTGGGATCGCGCCCTCATGAAGGGGTGCGTCATGACGTGCTGGCTCAGAGGTATTGCAGTCGCTGCGATGCTGGGGTTCGGCGCGATCTCGCTCATGGACGTCGCGGCCCACGCCGAGCCGGGGGTCTTCGACGACCGGATCGTGTTCGGACAATCGGCGGCTTTCGACGGGCCTGCAGCGGCGTTGGGTCTCGGCATGCGGGAAGGGATTCTCGCCTCCTTCAACGAGGCCAATGCCACCCGCGGAGTTAACGGTCACAGGCTCGAGCTGGTCTCCTACGACGACGGGTACAAGCCGGAAAAGGCGATTGCCAACACCAAGCGCCTGATCGACGAGAACGGGGTGTTCGCGCTCGTCGGCGAGGTGGGTACGCCCACTTCCAACGCGGTGCAGCCGATCGCCACAGAAGCGGGAGTGCCGTTCATCGGGCCGTTCACGGGCGCTGCCTTCCTGCGCAACCCGTCACTCGGTAACGTGATCAACATTCGCGGCTCATATGACCAGGAGACGGAGGCCTGGATCGAGCACCTCACCACTGACCTCGGCGTGTCGCGGATCGCCATCCTGTACCAGGACGACACCTTCGGTCGCGCCGGGTACTCGGGGGTCTCGAAGGCGATGGAAAAGCGCGGCATGAAGCTGGTCGCCGAAGGCACTTACGAGCGCAACACGACCGCGGTAAAGACGGCGCTGCTCGCAATTCGCAAGGCGAATCCCGAGGCCGTCGTCATGGTCGGTGCCTACAAACCGTGCGCGGAGTTCATCAAGCTGGCACGCCGGCTCAAGCTGAACGCCGTCTTCGTCAACATCTCGTTCGTCGGTCCCAACGCCCTCGCCAAGGAACTCGGCGAAGACGGGAAAGGAGTGGTGGTGACGCAAGTCGTACCGTTCCCCGGGGACATGAGCCTCCCGCTCGTGGCCCGGTACCAAAAGGCGCTCAAGGCAGCGAATCCGGATGCGGAGATCGGCTTCGTCTCGCTCGAGGGATACATGGTCGGCCGATTGATCGTCGAAGCCTTGGGAAAGGTGAAAGGTCCGGTTACGCGGGTGGGGCTCCTTTCGACCATCAAGGAGGTCGGTACGTTCGATCTGGGCGGCATTACGCTATCCTATGGCCCGGACGACAACCAGGGCATGGACCAGGTCTTCCTCACCGTGATCCAGGCGGATGGCAGCTTCAAGCCGATTGACCGCCTGGAGCGTTGACGTGGCCAACAGGCGGACAGGATGTCGCCTATTCGCTGAGAAACGCGGGCCCGCTCCGGTCGATGGCATCCCGTCATGAATGGAGCGGATCAAGAGCCTCCTGAGGCCGCCTCCGTCGAAGCGCACACTTCGAAGTTAGCAGCCGCGGGTCGCAAGCACGACGGCAAGGCGGCCCTTGGCATCAAGGCCAAACTGTTCCTGGCGTTCGGCGGCATGGCCATGTTGACCGGCGGTGCCAGCGCGGTCGCGTGGTACGCCTTCACCGACATTGACCGGTCGGTGACGCGGATCACCGCGGAGAGCATCGTCGGCATGGCGGCCTCGCTCCGCCTCGCGGAAAAGAGCGCCGAGATCACGGCGACGGCTCCGGCCCTCATTGCGAGCCGCAACGAAGAGGAGCGGGTTCAGGAACAGGAGAAGCTCGTTCAGAGGCTGAATGAACTCTCCGCCGTGACCGAGGGGCTGAAGGCCACGGGCGTGGCCGAGGCGAGGCTCGCCAATCTAATTGATATCGAAGGCAAGATCGCAACCGAGCTCAAAGCGCTGGACGGCGCCGTCGAGCAGCGCCTGCGATTGAGCGCGCAAAGGGAGACCGCGGTCGCCGATCTTGCCGTCCTGCACACCAAGTTCCAAGACGTTCTGGAGCCTTTGGTGGACGACGCCGGCTTCGACCTCGTGACCACCAGCGAGGAGGTGACGGCCAAGAGCAAGGAGGCGATCACCGGCCTGGTCGAGGGCGGGGTGAATGCCTTGGAGGCGCTGCTGACGCTGCGCGCCGAGGGCAACCTGGCGGCGGGCCTGCTGGCCGAGGCGGTGCACGCCGACGATCCGGCCTTGATCCAGCCCATCCGCGAGCGGTTCTCGGCGGCGGCGGCGGCGATCGAGAGGAGTCTCGAGGCGTTGCACCAGTCGCCCGAGAACGGGCGGCTGCGCGAGGCGAGCGAGGCGCTGATTGCGCTCGGTGGCGGCGCGGACAACGTGTTCGAGGTCCGGTCGCAGGAGCTCCGGGCCCTCGCCGAGACGCGGCACTCGCTGCAGGCCAAGCGGGAGGGGATGGCGGCGGCGGTGGAGGTGGCGCACCGCACCCTGCTCGAGACACTCACGCCGATGGTGGACGACGCCGGCTTCGACCTCGTGACCACCAGCGAGGACGTGACGGCCAAGAGCACGGAGGCGATCACCGGCCTGGTCGAGGGCGGGGTAAAAGCCCTGCAAGTGCTGCTGACACTGCGCGCCGAGGGCAACCTGGCGGCGGGCCTGCTGAACGAGGCCGCTGGCGTGCCCGACCCGAGTTCGCTGCGACCTCTCCAGGAACGCTTCGTCGCGGCCGCGAGCCGCGCGGAGAAGCTGCTCGCACAGCTTCCCGCCGCGGTCGCCGACGGTGCGCTCAAGGACCTCACGGAGACGCTGATCGCGTTCGGCACGTCCGCCGGAAACGTCTTCGATCTGCGACGCGAGGAGCTACGCCAGATCGCGGTTTCTCAGGCGTCCTTGGAGGCCAACAACTCGCTCGTCCTGCGTCTCGGCAAGGAAGTGGCGGAACTGGTCCTGACCGCCCAGAACAGCAGCGATGCCGCGGCGCTCCGCACCGCCCAGGCCATCGGCAATGGCCAGCTCCTGCTTCTCCTCATCACTGCTCTGAGCGTGGTGGGGGCGGCCGTGATCGCGGTGCGGTATGTGGTGCCCCGGGTGGTGAGGCCTATCGAGAGGATCACCGCGGCGATGAGCGGCCTCGCCGCGGGCGACACGTCGATCGACGTGCCGGGTCGCGACCGCAGCGACGAGATCGGCCGAATGGCCGAGGCGCTCGGCGTCTTCCGGGACACGGCTATCGAGGTCCAGAGGTCGAACCAGAGGGAGATTCGCGAAGGCCGCCGGCGATTGGCGGTCGCGATCGAGAGCATCTCCGAGGCCTTCTCGCTCTACGATGGCGAGGATCGCCTGGTGGTGTGCAACAACAAGTATCGAACGCTCCTCTATCCTGGGGACGCCGCAGAGATATCTCCCGGCATAACGTTCGAAAGCATCGTTCGACGCGCCGCCGAGCGCGGGTACGTCAAGGACGCCGAGGGCCGGGTCGAGGAGTGGGTCCGAGAACGCATGGCCCGTCACCGAGAACCGAGCGGCCCGCACGTCCAGCAGCGCGGCGACGGTCGCTGGATCCTGGTCAGCGAGCGCAAGACTGACGACGGTAGCACGGTGGCCGTCTACTCGGACATCACGGAGTTGAAACAGCGCGAGAACCAGCTGGCGGACAAATCCAAGGCTTTGGAGCAGCTCTCGAGCCAACTCGCGAAATACCTCTCGCCTCAGGTATACGAGTCTATTTTCACCGGAAGGCAGGAAGTCAAAATCGCGAGTCGCCGGAAAAAGCTGACCGTCTTCTTCTCGGACATCGCGGGCTTCACCGAGACGACGGACAGGCTGGAGTCCGAGGACCTGACCCGGTTGCTGAACCATTATCTAACCGAGATGTCGGAGATCGCCCTCTCCTATGGAGCGACGGTCGACAAGTACGTCGGCGACGCCATCGTCATCTTCTTCGGCGATCCGGAGACACGCGGCGTCAATGAGGACGCCCTCGCCTGCGTCGAGATGGCCATCGCCATGCGGAAAAAGATGCGTGAGCTGCACGGCGTGTGGCGGGCGTCGGGCATCGAAAAGCCCCTCCAGTGCCGGATCGGAATCAACACGGGGTACTGCACCGTCGGGAACTTCGGTAGCGAGGATCGCATGGACTACACCATCATCGGCGGCGGCGTGAACCTCGCTTCCCGGCTTGAGGCTGCGGCCACACCGGGCGAGATCCTCATTTCCTATGAAACCTACGCGAACGTTCGCCACCGGATCCATTGCGAGGAGCGCGGGCACATCTCGGTCAAGGGCATCGCCTACCCCGTCGCCACCTATCAAGTCGTCGACACCTATGAGAACCTCGGCACGGAGCACCTGTTCATTCACGAGGAACGCCCCAACCTCAGACTCGACCTCGATCTCGACGCGATGTCTGCTGACGATCGGGCTCATGCGGTCGCCGTGTTACGCGAGGTCTTGAATCGGCTGTCCGCGCTCGACCGAGCCACCACGCCGGGGCCATAGGAGACGAAGCAGTCGCGTCCGGGACGGCCCGCCCGAAGGCGGGGCAGTGTCGGGCTCGGCGCACGGGAACGGTCCCGCGGACGGCGGTGCCGATTCAGCTTGCCGGCTGAGGCGATCTTGCGCTATAAGTGTTTCTGTTTTGTTCTATGACATGGTCAATCTGATTTTCGCTCACGCGCAGGCGGGGCTTCGACGTCTATTACTAGTCAGCCCTCCTGCATTCAGCCAGCAATTTGCTGGAAGCATACAAGATGTAGTAGGGCTCTCGTAACAGCATCGGCCTCGTGATCGCGCGCTTTCTGCCGCCGATTATCCGGGAGCTAATATCGCCGCGTCATTGCAAGGCGCGGGCGCCGCTTGTAGGTTCCGCGCATGATCCCGCGCGACATCCCAGCCGACTATGCCTGCAAGCCCGAGGAGAGTCGGGGGCGCCTTCACGCCGAACCGGAGGCCACCTCGCGGTCGCCCTTTCAGCGCGACCGCGACCGCATCATCCATTGCGCCGCCTTCCGCCGGCTGCAACACAAGACGCAGGTCTTCGTCTATCATGAGGGCGACCACTATCGCACCCGGCTCACGCATAGTCTCGAAGTCGCGCAGATTGCCCGTTCGATCAGCCGGGCCCTTGGCCTCAACGAGGATCTCGCCGAGGCGCTGGCGCTCGCCCATGATCTCGGCCATACGCCGTTCGGCCATGCCGGCGAGGATGCCCTGGCCGAAGTCATGCTGCCTTTCGGCGGCTTCGACCACAACGACCAGACGTTGCGTATCCTGACCCGGCTAGAGCATCGCTATGCTGAATTCGACGGGCTTAATCTCACCTGGGAGACGCTCGAAGGCACCGTCAAACACAATGGACCGCTGCGCGGGGCGCTGCCGGCGACGATCGCTGAATATGTTGGCCGCCACGACCTCGAGCTGGCGAGCTACCCGAGCGCCGAGGCGCAGGTTGCCGCGCTCTCCGACGACATTGCCTATAACAATCACGACATCGATGACGGGTTGCGCGCCGGATTGTTCGCGGTCGCCGATCTCGCCGAAATCCCCGTTGTCGGCCCGATTTTTCGTGAGGTTGCGGCCTGCCATCCCGGCATCGAGGAGCCACGCCTCATTCACGAGGCGATCCGCCGCGTCATCGACCGCATGGTCGGCGACCTCGTCGGCGAGACGCAGCGGCGGATTGCCGCTTCGCGTGTCGACAGCGTCGCGGCGGTCCGGGCGCTCGGCGCGCCGATCGTTGCGTTTTCCGCCGAGATGAGTGCCAATGACAAGGCGCTGAAGTCATTCCTGTTCGAGCGTATGTATCGTCACTACAAGGTCAACCGAATGGCTTCCAAGGCGCGGCGCATCCTGCAGGACATCTTTCGCCTGCTGCTCGCCGAGCCGGAATGTCTGCCGACCGAATGGCAAAGCCATGTCGAGGAGCCCGGCAGCGCCGCGAGTGCCCGCATAGTCGCCGACTACATCGCCGGAATGACCGACCGCTTCGCGCTCGACGAGCATGCGCGGCTCTTCGACCATCACGCGAATACGACATGAATCTTTTCAATTATTTCCTCGATGAAGTTAAGGTTAGTGTTGAACGGCTGGTTGGCGCCGGAGCGTTGCCCGCCGGACTCGATTTCGGACGCATCGCGGTCGAGCCGACGCGCGATCCCGCGCATGGCGACATCTCGACTAATGCCGCGATGGTGCTGGCCAAGCCGGCCGGCAAGAACCCACGCCAGCTGGCCGAGCTGGTGGCGGACGCCTTGCGTGAGCATTCCGCGGTGACCAGTGCCGATGTCGCCGGGCCGGGCTTCGTCAATCTGCGACTCGGCGACGATTTCTGGCACGCGAGGTTAGCCGAGATCGTCCGGGTCGGTCCGGCCTACGGCGACTCGACGATGGGCGGCGGCGAGAAGGTCAACGTCGAGTTTGTCTCGGCGAACCCGACCGGACCGCTGCATGTCGGTCACGCGCGTGGCGCGGTGGTCGGTGACGCCCTCGCAACATTGCTTGAAAAGACGGGCTACGCGGTGTGCCGCGAATACTACATCAACGATGGCGGAGCCCAGGTCGACGTGCTGGCTCGTTCGACCTATCTGCGTTACCGGGAGGCGCTCGGCGAGACGCTCGCTACGATCCCGGATGGCTATTATCCCGGCGATTATCTCAAGGAGACCGGTCGCGCGCTCGCGGCACGCGATGGCGATCGCTGGCTCGGAGTGCCGGAGGGCGAATGGCTCGGCCCCGTGCGCAGCTTCGCTGTGGCGGCGATGATGGCATTGATTCGCGAAGATCTCGCGGCGGTCGGGATTCGCCACGCCGTCTTTACCTCCGAGCGCGCCATCGTCGAGGCCGGCATGATCGAGGCGGCCGTCGAAACGCTGGAGAAGTCAGGGCTGGTCTATGTCGGCACTCTCGAGCCGCCCAAGGGCAAGCCCGCTCCGGAGGATTGGGAGCCGCGGCCGCAGACGCTCTTCCGCTCGACCGCCTTCGGCGACGATGTCGACCGGCCGCTCAAGAAGGCCGACGGCTCATGGGCCTATATCGCGCCCGACATCGCCTATCACCTCGACAAGTTCCGCCGCGGTTTCCGCCAGATGATCGTCGTGCTCGGCGCCGATCACGTCGGCTACGTGAAGCGCATGAAGGCGGCCGTGAAGGCGTTGACGGCAGGGCAGGGCGAGTTCGACGTCAAGCTCTGTCAGCTTGTGAACCTTCTCGACAAGGGCGAGCCGGTGCGGATGTCGAAGCGCGCCGGCACGTTCGTGACGATGCGCGACGTCGTCGACGAGGTCGGCAAGGACGCCTTTCGCTTCATGATGCTGACCCGGCGCAACGACCAACCGCTCGATTTCGACTTCGCCAAGATCACCGAGCAGTCGAGGGACAACCCGGTCTTCTACGTTCAATACGCGCATGCGCGGGCCTCCTCGGTGCTGCGCCACGCGGCCGCCGAGTTTGCCACCATCGACGCCGCTCCGGCCGCGCTCGCTGCCGCGCCGCTCGGCCGGCTGGCCGATCCGTCCGAGCTGGCCCTCATTCGCCTGCTCGCCGGCTGGCCGCGCCTCGTCGAGAGCGCCGCCGAGGCGCACGAGCCGCATCGTATCGCCTTCTATCTCGGCGACGTCGCTGCCGGCTTTCACGGTCTGTGGAACAAGGGCAAGGAGGCGGCCAGCTTGCGCTTCCTGGTTGCCGACGATCTTGCGCTGACGACGGCGCGTCTGGCCCTCGTCCAGGCGGTCGCCTTTGTCATCGCCTCGGGCCTGCGGATCTTCGGCGTCGAGCCGGTCGAGGAGATGCGCTGATGTACCAGGAGTACGACGACGAGGTTAGACCGCGTCGCCGCCTGCGCGGACCCGTGATCATATTCCTCGTCATGGCGATCTCGGCCGGCGGCCTGTGGATCGCCTATAGCAAGGGACGGAGCCACGCTGCCGGCGAGGTGCCGTTGATCCAGGCCGATCAGGGCGCCGTCAAGATGCGCCCGCAACAGCCCGGCGGGATGGCTATCCCCGACCAGGACAAGCTCGTCTATAGCCAGGGGAAGGGGCAACCGGCCGTCGAAAAGTTGCTGCCGCCGCCGGAAACGCCCTTACCGCGCCCGGCGCCGGCGGCCGAAGTGCCATCGCCGGCGACGGCATCGCCACCGGTGGCCACGTCCCTCGCGCCGGCGCCGCCCAGCAACGTCGCTGTCGCAGCGCCGCCGGTACCGAGTGTGGCGCAGCCGCCCGCTCCAGTTGCCGCCGCCACGCCGCCGGCGATACCAACCGGTCCCGTCGGCGGTGCCGGTTATCGCCTTCAGCTCGGCGCCTTGCGCAGCGAGGAATCGGCGCGCCAGGAATGGAGCAAGCTGCGGAAGGCCAACAATGATCTTCTTGGCGGCCTGACGGCCGCCTGGTCGCGCGCCGATCTCGGCGAGCGCGGCATCTACTATCGCATCCAGGCGGGTCCCATCGCCGACGGCGCCGCCGCCGAGCGGCTTTGCGGCGAGCTGAAGAGGCGTAACGTCAGCTGCATCCTCGTGCGGCCGTGACAGAGGATTTGACAGCATGAGCGCGCCGCGGGCAGTGATCTTCGGCTGTGCCGGCCCGGTGCTCGGAGCCGAGGAGCGGATTTTCTTCCGCGCCGCCGATCCGCTCGGCTTCATTCTCTTCCAGCGTAACTGCGTCGATCCGGTGCAGCTGCGCCGTCTGATCGACGATCTGCGCGCCAGTGTCGGCCGCGCGGATGCCCCCGTTCTGATCGACCAGGAGGGCGGCCGCGTCGCGCGATTGCGCCCGCCGCATTGGCGGCGCTATCCTTCCGCCGCGCAAATTGCTGCGCTGGGCGACGAAGCGCCGGAAGCGGCGCGCCTCGTCGCGCGCCTAATCGCCGCAGATCTCGCTCGGCTCGGCATCACCGTCAACTGTCTGCCCGTCCTCGACCTACCCGCGCCTGACGCTGATGCCGTGATCGGTGATCGCGCCTATGGCACGGAACCGGCGCGTGTCGCGGCGCTGGGGCGGGCGGCCTGCGAGGGTTTGCTCGCCGGCGGCGTCCTGCCGGTGATCAAGCACATACCCGGCCACGGCCGCAGCACCATCGACAGCCATCTCGCCTGCCCGTCGGTTGACGCATCCCGCGGCGATCTCGCAGCCAGGGATTTCGCACCGTTTCGCGAGCTGAACGACATG
>Ga0137390_10004071_pt1 | contig 12099 bp, 11 predicted proteins | sample 15con2h24AmetaG_FD_104937 | JGI IMG/M metagenome (GOLD analysis project Ga0137390, IMG submission 104937) | Vadose zone soil microbial communities from Angelo Coast Range Reserve, California, USA - 15con2h2.4A metaG | ecosystem: Environmental > Terrestrial > Soil > Vadose zone > Saprolite... | reverse complement strand
GACGGCAGGTTGCCGACGATGACCCAGCCGTGCACGAGCACGAGCGCCGTCGTCAGGCCGATGCCGCCATTGCAGCGGCCAGGCAGCGACGCCCTGGTGATGTGGGCGAATACGATCCGGTGCCCGCTCGGGCTGATCTCGACAATCGTCGATCCAGTCCCCTGCAGGTTCTTGGAATTGTTGAAGTTGCTGACCAGGATGTCGCCCTGGTGCAGGCGGCCTTTGCTGCGCCGGACTACCACCACGCCATACGGATTGACATCACCATTGCGCGGCACGGTCGATGCGACCTGGCTGGTGTGGTGAAAGTGCCCGATGAAGGCCGAGTGGACGCCTGGCGCGGCCAAGGCCGATGCAGTCGCTGTCAGTGCCGCCCCGGTAACGGCGGCCATGCCGACGGCTGCCAGGGTGAACCTGCGAGTAAATCGCATGAGATCTTCCTTTCGCTCCGTACCGGCAGAACTGAACGAGGGCATGCCGCAGCCCGCGGCCGCTCCCGCCCATTAGGTAACGCTTGAAGGCCGCAGTTGGTTCAGCCTGAATTAAACGGTGAAGATGAGAACATCTGCGGGGAGCGTTAGCACGAATTCATGTCCTGATATGCTTAATATTTCTGCTCAGCTGGCACTCGGGGGGTGCCATGAGACCGAAGCCGTACAAGTTTCAGGCGTTTGTCACCATCAGCGCTGGCCAGAATTCTGATCCGGCTTGCCCGCCGCTCCCGGCGGCTGCGACTCTGCCGCCAGGGCAGCTCAAGCGGATGGCTGTGCGCGGCGAGCATCACCTGACGCACGGCAGTCACTTCTTCAGCGCGCTTGTGGCGAACAGCGACGACAACCCGGACTGGATCGGGGACGACCACGCGATCGTCACGGTCATGCTCGCGGCGGAAGACGCGGCCGACTACTTCAGCGCTGGCGATCATTTCGCACTCTGGCTGGGGCACGATATCGCCGACGGAATCGTGACCAGGCGCGTGTTCGTGTGAGCTCTGGCTCGCACGGTCGTGCACGGAGGTGATCCGCGCCCCAGCCAGCCGAAGATCCGGTCCATGACCGCGGCTCCCCTGGTCAAAGCGGGGGATGAGCTGATGCCGATAGAGCGGCTCGGTAGTGGCAGAATGCTCGTGCCCAGCCAGCAGTTCGATTACCGGCGACGCGCGAGAGTAGCCGCAGCAACTCGCGGAGCAACGGCGTCGAATTTGCGCATGCCCGGAGGCGCCCGAGCCAGCGAATTGGACGGCCCGCTGTCATGACACCGGGCCGCCCAAGCGGTGTAGAGCTACGGGCGGCCCGGGGAACGGGGATGAGGATGGGACCGTGTGGACGAGCCGTGGCCCGACTCTGTCACGCGTGCCGCGATGCGGGCGGCATGGATGGCGACGGTCCCGAGATTACTAGGACGAGGACGACGAGGCAGACGGCGTCGGCGAGGGCGACGGCGACGTAGCGGGACACGCTACCCAGAACACCTTGTGCTTGGCGCTGCCGTGTTCGCCGGTGAAGGTCCAGAAGAGCTTATAGTGGCCGTTCGGGAGCGTCATATCGGCTAGGCGGCGGACTCGAACCGGCCGCCGCATGCCGAGGTGGGTCAGGCGGTCGACATTCTTGCACTGGCCTGGGCCAGGTCGAAGCTTGCGGGATCGAACTTACCGCAGGTCTGCGACTCCGCCCAGGACCGCATCTCCTCGTGCTCTTTGCTGGACTTGTCGGCGAGGATCTCCTTGAGTCTCTGGTAGCCGGGGAAGCCGCCGGAGTCCTCGGGCGGGCAGGCACCTTCGCCCCCGGTGCAGGCAAGGTAAGTCTGGTGGGCCTCGGCCTTGGTGCACGCCTCGACGAGGAGTTCGTGCTCCCAGCTGTCGCCGAAGTCATATTCGTAGCCGATACGCTCGCCTACCCCGGCCACGTCGGCGAGCCGCACCTGGGCCTCCTCCAGGTGCCCGAGCATGCCTTCCGGGTCGGGGCCGTAGCCAAACTCACCGACCCGGAACACGTGCATGTGGTAGTTCTGCCAGCCCATGGCAGCCTGAATCACCCGGTGTACCCGGTCGAGGCTGAACGCCCCGGGGACCAGCACGCGTCGCCACACCGGCGGGTCGGCGACATCCAGGAGTGTGATCCGCACCTGTAGCACAGGCTCGCCCGGCAACGGCATACCGCGGCTGCGCCCGGCTGCGAATCGGCCAAGGGCGGTGAGTTCCGCGGTGTCCTGCTCCTCATCGAGGGCAGCAACGCCGAGCGCGGCGAGCGCGGCCACGGCGACGCTGACGTCGGTGTTAACTTCTCGCCGCAGAAAGTTTAGTTGCTGCTCGCTGAGCCCATCGAGCACGTACCGGTCCGCGATCATGTCACTGGCCGACGCGCGGAGCAGGCTGAGGGGGCAAGGGCCCGCGTGGGCAAGCATGGTGATGACAAGCGCCTCGCTGACGTCGCGGAACTGGTCCCCGACCAGCGACTGACGGTAGGCGCCCCTGGGGAACATCGACTTGCCGAGCTTCGGATAGGCCTCGAGCATCGTCATCACCAGGTCCAGCGGCCGACCGGGCAGGGTGGCGTTCTTCTTCACCGGCACAAGCCGGGTGCCACTGACCCGGACCAGCCGCGCGGCCTTCGCCCACTCGACGATCCGGGTGAGGTGAGCGAGTTCCTCGCTGGATTTGGTCTTGAAAACCCGGTCGCCGATCTTCGGGTCGATCGTGTCGCCGGTGCCGAGCAGTTCCACCAGGTGGCGGGCGTCCGCCAGCCCGATCCTGCCGGTCTGGGTGAGCTTTCGGCCCGAACCGACCCATGCCACGAGCGAGCGGACCTGCCCGGTCAGCGCCGTGTGTTCCGCGGCCGCCTCAAGATCGTTCATGGCGATGCCTCCCGCCTCGCATGGGCATGACCTGGACAGCGTGCTCATGCACCGCCCAGCCAAGCAGTCTAGAGCCGGGCATGGCCCGCGTGCCCAAGCGGCATGACGAACTACGCCGAGCCCGCTCAATCGGGTTTGCCGGAATCCCGGGCGGCGCCTCTGGGCGCTATGCTCCTGCCGTGACCGCGGGAGATACGCTGCTGCCGGACATGGAGGTTGCCCGGGAGCTCGCCTCGGCGCTGCGCGCCGGTGACGACTCAGCGGCTGCGGGGCTCGCTGCGCGAGTCGGCGTTCCCCGGTGGCTGCTGACACACCGCGAGCTCGGCCCGCGCGGGCGATTGGATACCGGCGATGCCAGGGAGGCGCTGGGGTGCATCTCGGCGCTAGCGGCCGGGCCTCCCGTCAACGTGGTTCCCGGGCTGGCCAAGCCGGCGGTGATCGACCTGGTGGCGGAAGCGGTGGAGACCGCCGCCGTACCCGGAATGACAGACGAGCACCCGTGGGCACGCGGCATCGCGGCGCCGGAGGATGGCGGGCATCCCGCCATCCCGATGCTGCTACGGGCACGGGAGGCGGAGGGATCGGGCCGGTCCGACGAGGCGCGGCAGCTGATTGGGTCATGCCTCCGGCTCGACCCGATCCTGCTCACGGCGGTCCGCGACGCCATGGAGTACGAACTGTGCGCGGGCAACTGGGCACAGGCCTGGGAGCTGGCGTCGGCGATCGGCTCCGACGAAATCGCCGAGCCATTGCTCCGGCCGATGGACAGGCTGCGGCAGCCCGCTCTGGGAACCGAGCGCGCATCCCGGAACCAGCCGTGCCCATGCGGGTCTGGCCGCAAGTACAAGGCGTGCTGCCGGGTCAAAGATCTGGACGGCGGCGTGCATCCGCTCCCGGACCGCGCCCCGGCGCTGTATGTGATGCTCGCTACCTACGCGCAGCGGGGCCCGAACCGCACGGCCGCTGAACGGATGGCCGCTTGCGCCATCGGCGCGCCGCACGCCGCCATGCTCGCGCTCGATCTCGCGATCTTCGACGGCGGCGCCGCCGAGCGGTTTCTTGCCGCACGCGGTCACCTGCTGCGCGGTGACGAGCGGGACCTGCTCGGCGAGTGGCTGACCGAGCCGGTGGACATGTACGAGGTGAGCTCGATCAAGCGCGGCTCGGAATTGTCCCTGCGCAGCCTGGTCGGCGGACCGCAGCGGGTCTGGCAGCGTGACCGGCTGTTCTCCCTCTCCGTCCGGCGACTGGATATCGTGATCGGGAGGCTGCTGCCAGACGGCGCCCAGTTGCCCGGTGGCGGCCGACATGTGCAGGCGCTCGGCGGGATGGGCATCCTGCCGCGTGACCTTCGGGAGGCAGGCGAGGCGCTGTTCCCCGACGGGCCGGTCGCGCCCCGAAGCGTGCCGCTGTTCCCGGAACGGCTGCTGTCGCAGTTCGTCGGTCAGTCAGCGCTGGTCTTCCAGACCGCGGACGGGGATGAGTACCGAAAGTGCGAAACGACGATCGCCGTGGGGTCCGCCGGTAAGGTCTGGCCGCTGTTGACCCGGCGCTGCCTGGCTCCGCCGCAGTCTCCGATCAGGGATGTGGACGGCTACTATGCCTACCTCAAGACGCTGCCCGAGCGCTTCTGGACACGCAATTCGCCCGGTGAGATCGAATACGCCGGGCAGATCCAGCCGGGACGGCTGACCAACCTCGGGACCATCCAGCGCGGCGTGTCGGGGTTCACGGTGACTGCGAATTCCGTACGGCGGGCGGCTGATGTGGAGGCTGTCGTGCTGGCGGCGGCTTCCGCCGCGGAATGCCCGGCCGACGTGACGCAGCGCAGCGCCCTAACCGCGGACGAGCTCGCCGGTACGCCATCGGATGCTGAGGACGGGCCGGACGGCCGCGAGGCCACCTGCCGGAGGCTCGGCATCGAGGGCGTGCCCCCGCCGGAGCGGCGGCAGCTGATTCTGGAGGGCTACTTCCTGCCGATCGAGCACCCGCTGGACGACGTCGCCCGTGAGATCAACCTTGAGCTCGGGTACCTGTCGATGCTGGAAGCCCGCGACGCCGCGGGCCTGACCCCCGCCGAGGCGGTTGCGGCCGGGGGCGCCGCGCTGGACCGGGTGCTTGCGAGGATCGACGACTGCGAGTGGCGGCTCCGCCGCGCGGAAGCCGAAGGCAGGGACACCAGCATGCTGCCGGACCCCGACGAGCTTCGGCGGCGCCTCGGCATACGCGCGGGCCTGCGCCGGTGACGCCATTGCCGAGCGGCCCAGCCACGTTTCGATATTCGCCTCGCCCCCGTCGGAGAGGTTCTGTTGCGCTCTCATGCTCGCACTCCTCGATGGTCACTCCAGACAGGCCAAGGCAGCGGATGGCACCCTGGTAGCAGTAGTGGGCAGAAAGGTAGGTAATGAGCCTCAACATCAAGAGTGCCGAGACCCACCAACTGGTCCATGAACTCGCCGCGCTGACTGGTGAAACGCAGACAATGGGTGACTATCGCGGTCCGTGAGCGCCTCGACAGAGTCCCGGCATCTCCGCGGGGCCGGCCTGGCTGACTGGCTTCTCGCCATCGGCAGGGACACCGCACCGCGGCTTCGCGAACCATTCCGCACCGTGGATCACGGTGACCTGCTCTACGACGAGCGCGGGCTCCCGGCGTGATCGCGCTGACCGCAACGGCCCGGTTCGCCTGCCGGCGATCCTGCGTGTCATCCCGCGCGGCCGGCCGCGGTGCGCCCGGATCGCGCAAACCTGCCGTCTTGTGCATCCAGCCATGACGGCGTCCGGCGCCAGCCAGGCAAAATCGGGCGCTACCTGTGACCTGGCGTCACACCCGGGGAAGCCTCCTGCATTCCGGCTGTGGGCCGGGGAATGGTTGCTTTCCTGATCAGCCGGGTGGTCGGCTCAGCCCGCGTCGGCCCGGGAGCCGGGAGTCCGCTCTGGCCGGGAGCCAAGCGTGGTTACAGCTCGATGCGCGAGCCCATGATGACGGTGCGTTCGCGGGGGAGCTGGAAGTATTCGGCGGCGTCGGCGGTGATCTGCGCTGTCGCGAGGAAGAGGCGTTTCCGCCAGCGGCTCATACCGGGTGTGGTGCCTGGCCGCAGCGCGATGGTCGACAGGAAGTAGGACACGTTGCCCTCGTCGAGGGGGCTTTCGGGGTCGGCTTTGCGGATCAGTGGCAGCAGGGCCGGGACGTTGACTTTGTCCATGTAGCCAAAGCGGGCGGTGACGAAGGTGATCCGGTCGTCTTTGTGGCCGAGCGCGTCGATGGTGAGCCGCTCGGCGGGTGGGATGTGGGGGACGGGCTTGGTTTCGATCGAGAGGATGAGGACGTGCTCGTGCAGGATGTGGTTGTGTTCGACGTTCGCGCGCAGCGCCAGCGGGGCGGTCGCCTTGCCGCGGTTGAGGAAGACGGCGGTGCCGGGCACCCGCGGCAACGGGGGCTTGGTGGCGTGCAGCTGGTCGATGAACGCCTGGAGCGGTCCCTCGTCGCGCTGGCGCAGGCGTGTGACCAGTTCCCGGCCGCGTTGCCAGGTGGTCAAGATCGTGAACACCGCGATGGCGATGAGCAGGGGAAGCCAGGCTCCGTGCACGAGCTTGGTCAGGTTGGCGGCGAAGAAGAGAAGATCAACGGTGAGGAGGATGGCCGCCCCGGTCGCAACGATCCAGGGTGGTGTGTGCCACTGGCGTGCGGCGATGTAGAAGAAGAGGAGAGTCGTGATCGTGATGGTGCCGGTCACGGCCATGCCGAATGCATAGGCCAGCGCGGTGGAGCTTTTGAAGGTGATGACGAGGGTGAGGACCGCGGCCAGCAGGGCCCAGTTGATCCACGGGACGTAGATCTGGCCCATCCTCTCCTCCGAGGTGTGCGCGATACGCAGCCGCGGAAGGTAACCGAGTTGCGCGGCCTGCTGGGTGACCGAGAAGGCGCCGGTGATGACCGCCTGGGAGGCGATGACGGTCGCGGCGGCGGCAAGGACGACCATGGGGAGCCGCGCCCATCCGGGTACCAGCAGGAAGAACGGGCTGCGGATGCTGCTGGCTGGGTCGCTGAGGATCAGCGCGCCCTGTCCCATGTAGCTGAGGATGCAGGCGGGGAAGACCAGCATCAGCCACACGCGGGTGATCGGCGCGCGACCGAAGTGCCCCATGTCCGCGTACAGCGCCTCGGCGCCGGTGACAGCGAGAACGACAGCGGCCAGCGAGAAGAACGCCACCGTGAAATGCCCGGCCAGGAAGCCAATCGCATACGTGGGTGACAGCGCCTTCAGTATCTCGGGGTGAGCGGCGACCCCGCGCACCCCGATCGCGCCGATTGCCGTGAACCAGATGGCCATGACCGGCCCGAACAGGCGCCCAACGGCGCCGGTGCCCAAGCGCTGGAGCAGGAACAGGCCGATGATGATCGCGGCTGTGATCGGAACCACCAGGCCGGCCAGTGACGGCGCGGCGACCTTGACGCCCTCGATCGCGGAAAGAACGGAGATCGCCGGCGTGATCATGCTGTCGCCAAAGAACAGCGAAGCCCCGAAGATTCCAAGCGCGGCGAGCACAATCTTCGCCCGGCGCCCGCCCGGAACCCCCCGTCTGCGGATCAGGGTGATGAGCGCCATGATTCCGCCCTCGCCGTCGTTGTCGGCGCGCATCACCAGCAGGACATAGGTGATCGTGACGATGATCGTCACCGACCAGAAGATCAGTGAGACGATCCCGAAGATGCTCTCCGTGGACACCTGCACCGGGTGCGGATCGCCCGGGTTGAAGACCGTCTGGATGGTGTACAGCGGGCTGGTGCCGATGTCTCCGAAGACAACGCCGAGAGCACCGACCGCAAGCGCCCCCCGGGCGGTAGCGCGCCGGTTCACGATCACAGTATTCCTTTCCGGCCCGCCAGACCCCGGGCGCACCACCTTAACGAACGTCCCGCTGAGCGGGAGTATCAACCAGCTGCCGGGGACGTTAGGGAGTCGCCGCCCGCGAGGAACGCAGGGCCCTATCGGCGCCGATCACGCCGGTTCGGCCGGGCGGGACGGCTTCTTCCTGCTCCTCCTGCATCGCCATCGAGGCGATCCGGGTGCTGGCAACCAGTGACCGCGCCTAAACCTAGACCAGCATCGCGAGGCTGGCCCCCGGCACGCTGCTGGGCGCCTAGCGGCTCGATGGCGGGGTGGCGCTGGGAATTGCGAGCTGGGCTGTGGCCGAAGGGTGGCGGGCATGGCCGGGAGATCGTGTACCTGCGCATCGCAGCCAGGGGTGGTGTGCTGAGCGTTCACCTGTAACCCGTGCCTAATGCGTGCCGAGCTGGATGGCTTTGATCAGCAGGAGCAGGGCGGCGATGACGAGGTAGCCGCGCAGCGCGACCCCGCAGCCCAAGATCTCAACGGCCATAAGCAATCCAACAGCCCACCCGGCGCTTCCCGCAGCCGAGATACCCGTACCCGAACCTCCAGCCGAGCAGAACGGTCATGGCCATGCAGCCGCCGAGCTGTTCGCCGCCGACCTCGCCAGCTGCAAGTTGCCCGGAGTACGCCGTATCCGCAAGGAACTGAAGGTCGGCCAGCCGCGCGCATAGGAGATAGGAGGGTACCTGAACGGGCTCACCAACGGTCACGGGAGGGAGGCCTGATCCACGGCAAAGCAAAGCGCCCGCCACCCCGATGGTGACGGGCGCTTTGCCTGATCACAGGGCAGCTCGTTCGCCCCCGGATTAATGCACGGCGGTCACGCGCGACCTGGGCAGCACGAGGAACCCGAGCGCGGCCGACAGCCCCGCTAGGAGGCCGAACAGGCCGTAGGGAAGCCGACCTGGGGTGCCATGGAATATCACCTTGAACTTGCCATCGTCGGCCCGGATGAAACTGCTGGTGGCCAGAGTCAGGGCGAATATGCGTGCGGTGTCGCCCTCGCACAGCGGGGGCCTTCATTGACGAACGGGCGGTGCTGTTCAACGTGCTCGGGATACCGAAGCCGCAGCGGCGCGGAGTACAACTGCTGCGCGGCCCACGGGCACACAAACGCAATGTCATAGCCGCTGAGGCTGCGGGCTACCGAGAGGTCGATGACGCGGCTGCCGTGAGCAACGGCGCGCACACCTGGATGGTAATCCCGAGTGATGGCCACCAGATCCGAGGCCGAATGGGGGCTGTCAGCGGCCAGCATGAGCGTCTCGCCGATCTCGTGGCTGCGGAACAGCATGCCGTACGTGACGCCCGCTGTCAGGCCCACGAAACCGAGCAGCACGACGACCACGACCTTCTTGAGCACGCTCGTCAATGTAACTCCGATCCTTTCTAGACGGCCATGACGGTTGATGCTGCCGTGGCACTACTGAGAGACGTAGACGTGGACCGCCCTGTCCAGTCTCCCAAGATCACGACGTACGGTAGAGCCGCAGCGAGGGACAGAGGAGCCCGAGCGCGGCCGACATCCCGGCTAGGAGGCCGAACAGCCCGTCGGGAAGCCGACTGGCGGTGCCATGGAACGTCACCTTGGGCATTCGGCTAGCGACCAGGAGGACCATGCTCACGACATAATGCAGTGACACCGGACGCATGCCCGTCGCCTTTTTGGCCGCGTCGCGGAGGCTGCCGTTTGTCGAGAGTTCGATGACGCGTTCGCCGTGAGCAACGACGCGCACACCTCGATTTTCACCCCGCATTAGTCTCACCAGATCCGAAGCCGAACTGTAGCGCGCAGGGAAACGGTAGCTGCTCTCGGCCTGCAGCACGATCGTCGCGCCGTAGGTTGGGGGGACGAACGTGCCGTACACGAAGCCCGCTGTCAGGCCCACGAACCCGAGCAGCACGACGACCGCGACCTTCCTGAGCACGCCCGTCAACAGCACGACGACCAGTCCCTCTTGAGCACCCCCGTCAATGTACTCCGATACGCGATGCTGCTCATGCCCTTAAGACGCGCACGGGGAGCCAATGTTGCTCCTCCCGTTCATCCCGCTCTTGTCCGAGACGAAGCAGCGAGAACTTGCACTGCGCTGGCTACGGCTGGCGGGGCGCTCCGCTGTCGTCAGCCGCCTCCGCCATCAAGGCCGCCTTCTGACCCTCTTGTGAGGCTGCCCAACCAGCATGCGAAGGTTGGCATCGGCGATTACTCCGTGGCCGTCTGCCGCGTGGACAAGCTCCTTCGCAGGCGACGAACCCTAAACGCTGAAAAGGATCACGCGCCTCGCGTCGTCGTCCGCTTCAACTCGAAGCGCTTCAGCGAGGTCGCGGTCACCCGCGATGATCAGGGCGATGTCGAAAGCACGTAGCTGAGCCATGCGGACAAGGTCCAGAACCAGAAGGGCCTCCACGCCCTTTGTTGCCAGGCTGCCCGTGGTGACCCCGCCGACGGCTCGACTAGGTGGCCGAGCCCCGAGGCGGATGCCTGGTTGAGCCGCAAGTGCATCGAAGTAAGCCCGCTGCTCTGGATACTGGTCGGCGTCGTAAGGGTACTGGGCGTCATAGACGTAAGTGCGCATAAGATCGATGTCCCGCCGGTAGGCAAACCGCGCCCAGATAGCCATCTCGTCACCATCGATGCGGGGCCTGATCGGCAACTTCAGGTGCGACTGAGCGGCTGCAGTCAGGTAGCCCGCATCCACGAACGCCATCGCTACGGGTTGGGGTCCCGAAGGGCTTACCGGCATCGTGCGTCCCTTCGCGAGTGCGGCCACGGCGCTCTCATGCCCGGAACGTCCCCCATCGGGCCACGATGCGGACTAGTCCCTCGTCGGCCAGCTGTCTCAGCACCCTGTGCACCACTCCGGGGCTGACCTGGTAGTGCTCGGCTAGCGCGGCAACGGTCGGCAGTGCCTGGTCCGCCCGCCACACGACCGGCCCGGACGGCAAGCGCCGGTCCGGCAAGCTGCTCGGGAAGAGCTGCCCGAGGCTGAAGACGGACGGCAAGCACGGCAGGTGGTTCATCAAGTACGAGGCACCAGCTCAGGACGGCAAGCGCCAGCAGGTCAGTATCGGCCCGTAGGACAGCGAGAAGGCAGCCAAGGCCGCGCTGGGCGAGGTGCTCGGCAGGCCGGATCCGGGCCGACGACAAGAACACGAAGGCCGCCGGCCTGAAGCCCAAGACCCGGTCCAGCTACAGCGAGGCCATCGACCTGTCCTTCATCCCGGCGATCGGCCACATGAAGCTCGGCGACCTGCGCGAGTCCCACATCCGCGAGCTACACGCCGCCATGCGCAACATCAGCCGCGCTGCGGCGGTGCTCGAATCCTGGCAGGAGAGCCAGTTGTTCGAGCGCCTGGAGTGGGCTGACGGCTGGACTGATAGCGGCCGGGTGTTCACCAGGGATGACGGGTCGCCGCTGCGCGAGGAGTGGATATCGGTCCGCTTCGCGGCACTGGCGGCCAAGGCCAGCCTGCCGCCGATCAGGTTCCATGACCTGCGGCACGGCTCGGCCTTGCTCCTTTCGGGGCAGGGGTCGACCTCAAAGTGGTCAGCACGACCCTTGGGCATGCGACCGCCGCGTTCACCGCCGATGTCTACGCCGTCGTGCTCGATGAGATGGCCGAGGCCGCCGAGTCGGCGATCGAGGCCTTCGTTCCCCGCAAGGGCACGGTTCGAGTCAGCAATGAGTCAGCAGGAGCCGAAGATGATCACTGAGACGAAGCCAGCCACCACACCGTTTCGGCATAGTGGCTGGTCAAACGCGGAGGCTCGGGGATTTGAACCCCGGATGGGCGTGAACCCAAACCGCATTAGCAGTGCGGCGCCATAGACCGGACTAGGCGAAGCCTCCTCAGCCCTCTGCGGGAGGTCCCCAGAGTGCGTTTAGTGCGAGCCGACACCGCATTGCCGCGAGAGCGAACCGCCGGGAGCGAACCGCGGCGGCAGCAGCGTCGACCGCGCGTTTAGGGTACCGGCAGCAGCCTGACCACCGCAAAGCAGCCGGCCCCGCTGGACCGTGTCAGTCAGCGCGCCTCGATGATCACGTATTCGCCACGCGCGTAAGAGTCCCTCATCCTCGTCTTCGCGAACTTGCCCACGCTGGTCTTCGGCACTTCCGCGATGAAGCTCCAGCGCTCCGGCAGCTGCCAGCGCGGGACCTGTCCGACCAGGAACTCGCGCAGCTCAGCCGCGGTCGTCTCCGCGCCAGGAGACAGGACTACCGTGGCCAGCGGCCGCTCGCCCCAGCGCTCGTCGGCGACACCGATGACGGCGGCCTCGACGACGTCTGGGTGCGCCATGATCGCGTTCTCAAGCTCCATCGAGGAGATCCACTCGCCGCCGGACTTG
>Ga0137390_10004067_pt1 | contig 12104 bp, 10 predicted proteins | sample 15con2h24AmetaG_FD_104937 | JGI IMG/M metagenome (GOLD analysis project Ga0137390, IMG submission 104937) | Vadose zone soil microbial communities from Angelo Coast Range Reserve, California, USA - 15con2h2.4A metaG | ecosystem: Environmental > Terrestrial > Soil > Vadose zone > Saprolite... | reverse complement strand
TCGCGGCGAAATCGGCCTGCAATACAATCCGATCGCTATCGCCCAATGGGGCCTAGGAAACCATGACCTTTTTCACCGCACTGGCAGCGACGAACGGAAAGGAAAGTTTCTAAGGGCCAGTGACTGGTTCTGCACTCACCTGGAGCAGAATGGTTGGGGCGTTTGGATTTGGAACCATCATTTCGACTGGGAATATCGCGATACTTTGAAGGCCCCATGGTATTCGGGGTTAGCACAGGGGCAGGGAATCTCGCTCTTAGTTCGGGCGCATCGAGAAACTGGTAACCCAGAATATCTCCGCGCTGCCGAAAGGGCTTTTACCAGTTTTCTCGTGCCAACTGACGACGGTGGTGTGACCTTCACCGATGAGCAGGGTAACCTTTGGTTCGAGGAATACATCGTGTCGCCGCCGACCCACATTCTGAACGGCTTTATGTGGGCGGCTTGGGGAGTGTACGACTACGTTCTGGCAACCGCTGATCCAACCGCGCAGGGCCTTTTCCACCGGGCGGTGAAGACTCTGCTGGAAAATCTGGAGCGCTACGATTTGGGATTCTGGTCTCTTTACGAGCAGTCCGGAACCCGACTGAAGATGGTGGCTAGCCCCTTCTATCATCGGTTGCACATCGTGCAGTTACGGGTCATGCATCGGCTGACTGAAGAAAACCAATTTGTGCACTTTGCCGATCGTTGGGAGAGTTATGGCCGCAGCCGCGCAAAACGAACTCGCGCTTTGTGCTACAAGAGTGCTTTCAAGCTCTCTTACTACTGAAGTACATGAAAATCCTCTACGTGTCGCAGTATTTTCCGCCGGAGATGGGAGCGCCTGCCGCGCGGGCCGCTGAACTTGCGCGCTATTGGGTAGAAGACGGCCACGAAGTCACGGTCTTAACTGGATTTCCCAACCACCCTACTGGAATTGTGTCGGCAGAATATCGTAGAAGGTTCCGGCGACTGGTGATGCGCGAGAATCTACGCGGTGTGAACGTTGTGCGGACCTGGCTGTTCCCGTTTCCCAATCGCAAGGCATACGAGCGGATGCTGAACTACAGTTCGTTCTGTGCTTCAGCCTCTACAACCGGCATGTTCGTGTCCCGTCCGGACGTTCTCATTGCCACTTCACCCCAGCTTTTAGTTGGACTCTGCGGTTGGTGGCTGGCGCGCATCAAGCGCGTTCCGTTTGTATTCGAAGTACGCGATCTCTGGCCCGAATCCCTTACAGCCGTGGGAATGGGCACCTCGGATTCGATACTCAACCGTTCCTTGGGTTCGGTTGCCGGTTTTCTGTATAAACGTTCGGAGCATATCGTGGTCGTCACCCCTGCGTTTCAGGAGTATTTGATCCGGAACTGGAGAGTCCCACCGGAAAAGATTTCCGTCGTCGAGAACGGTGTGGAATCGGATCAGTTCAACCCGCGGGCCAATAATGCTGACTTGAGAAGGGAACTAGGTGCGGAAGGGAAGTTTGTAGTCGGCTACCTCGGAACGATGGGCATGGCGCACGGCCTCGAAAGCGTGGTGCAAGCCGCAACTGAGCTGCAACGAACAGCACCTAACGTGCTGTTTCTAATGGTGGGGGAAGGCTCCGATAAAGAGCGAGTCATCAAGCTCGCTCGCTCTCAGGGCTTGACCAACATGCGTTTCGTCGGCCAGCAGCCCAGGGAGAAAGTTCCGGAGTTCATTTCCATCTCGGACGCATGCCTGGTTTTGCTGAAGAAAGCCGAACTCTTCAAGACCGTTATCCCCACCAAAATGCTGGAATTCATGTCTTGTGCACGCCCTGTCATCCTGGGCGTGGACGGTCAAGCCAGGAAAATCATGGATCAAGCTGGAGCTGGAGTTTACGTAGAGCCGGAGAATGCGGCCGCTCTGGTCCACGTCATTACGCAACTAGCGGCAAACCCCCTCGTGCGAGAAACATTAGGCCGCAACGGACGACGGTACATCGTTGAGCACTTCTCCAGACAACAGACGGCGAAAGCATACATCGCCGTATTGGAGGGAATTGTCAACCGAGAGGAGGCAGGTATTGCAGCCTGATCTTTGCAAGACAGGGCAGCGCTGCCAGGACCGGCAGACGCAACCGATCCTAAAGTGTTTCGACTACTTGCACTCCTCCATACCGTGGGACGTCGAAGATTGCGGTTGATTTATTCTGGAAACCACAGTCCATGTCATCGTTTGGACACTTTGCTTAAGGCCGCAGAGCGGCTCGCAGATCGCGACGAGATCGCCTTCTGCTTTGTCGGTGGTGGAAGCGAATTCAAAAAGATACAAAAACGTAGCTTGCGAATCTCCACGTGGTGGTGATGGGAGATCAGTACGTAGGTATCGTTCACCCTTGCAAAGTCTACAATGTGCTCGTTGTGGGAATCCCGTTTCTATACATTGGTCCAATCGAGAGCCACGTGCACGACATCATCACACAAGCTGGCTCGGGTGCGTATGCCGCCACCCACGGTGACGTTGACACCGTTACGGCAAACATCCTTCGAGCAATGCGAAGTACCACTGATGTTTCGCAATGCCCTCCTCCACTGACTCAAGGATTTTCTAGTGACGTTCTCATCCGGCAATTTATCTGCGTGATTGAGCAAGCTGACGGAAAGAGATCTCACGCCGACTCAAGTTTACGCAGCGAACGTGTCTGAGTCGCTATAGGTTTGTACCGTTTCCGCATAATCGGGCGCTGAAACCGCTGGCTACCACGGCTTTCAGTTCCCCCATCTGGGCAAAAGAGCCGCCTGCCCTGTGGAAATGGTCTGTGAGTTGAGACTAGCCGCATGCTAGGTCAGATAGCATGAGGAAATTAAGCTGGACGTAGGCCGCAAGACTGACGGCGAGGCTCGCATGTTTTCAGTCCAGGTATTTCGCCTGAGAGGATTTTCGATCAGTGGGGAAAGAGCTTGCTCAACCGTTCCGCAAGGGTACACACCGCCTTGTCTAATTCAGGAAGCCCAGGTGTGTCGAAGTCCACGTCACCGCTCTCCAGGTCGTGTGTGACTTCCTTAACAAGTTGGGTCGCCATTTCCACACGCTGGCTCATGACCTGCGACATCAGCTTGTACGGATCGTTTCCTTTTCCTTGCGTCTCGAGCCATTGCTGTACGGCTGCGCTTGCCTGCCGAGCACGTTCGGCGGCGTTCCGGAAGTCCATGAGAACTTTCACATTGATCATTCCGGTTTTCACCGAACCTTGCAGGCTCTTGAGTTCGTCGTTGGACTTTTTCAGACGTGATGAAAGTTCCGGACTTTGGTGCGGATTCTGTGCCATAGCTGCAAGATTCCTCCGCGCCGTGCAGTCTTGGGTTTTGCACGGCGGCTCGTGTGAGCGTAGTTTACTGCTTGGCTGTTGTCGATGTTACCGCAGTAACAATTCTGTCCTAAGTTAGCAGGCCACATCTGGGATCGTATCGATCGGCGCTCACGACTCTCAAAACCACGGGTCGCGCGCCACGTTTCACAACTTGGAAGCGACGGGGGCAGCTAGATTGAATCGATCGTGCAAGAATTTGGCGGCTTCGTCACGCTCGGGAGACGAAGTCTCAGGAGTGGAATTCAGGTACATTATGTACTGTTCTGCGGCGCCATCCAGGTCGCCGTGCTGCGCGTGGGTTCGCGCTTCCTGAAGGACCTTGGCCGGCAGCTCCGATGCTTTCTCCCGAACAGCCTTGACCGTGGCATTCCGGGCTTCAATCTCCAGGCCGGTCAGAAACTGGGCCTCGTCCGGCTCAACGCTCTGGTTGGTAATTCCCTCGGTATCTTCCGGCTTGACATCCTGCAGGACAACTGCGGTTTTGTGGTTGTTGTTGTGTACGTTGACAGCCTGACCGATCACATTGCCGAACCGGTCATCGATGCGGAACACGAGTTCTATCGACGCGCTGAGATCAACTGTCTTTCTTGTATAGTGATAAGGTTCAATGATCGCTTCCACGCGGGTTTGATCGGTCGTTTCCAATTTGCGTCGCAACTGGTCCACGTGCTTCTGCACTTCCTGCACTGCGTCGTTCGCAGCGGCAACGATGTCCTTCTTCTTGCGCTGGGACTGGGCATCGGCCAGCGCGTGCTGAGCGGAGGCGAGTTGCTGCTGAGCGGATTCATAGTCGCTCTTGGCTTGCAGCCACGCCGGATTCTTTATCTCGTGCGTGCCTGCCCGGTATTTTGATTGCGGTGTTTCCAGATTCGTATTTTTGACAACCCGGTGTTCCAGAACCTCTCCGACCAGCATAAAGTTCGGCTGCAAGGCGTCGGCAACCTCTGAGGGCTTGCGCACGACAACAGTCACTCCGGAAGATTCCATGCCATTGGCTGTGGCGTCTACCAGTTGATCGGCAAAACCGGGGTTGTCGCGCCGCGAAGTCTGATCGCGGAGCATGATGCCGATGGAAAGCCGGGCTCGGCGTTGATACAAGGATGCATACTGGACCATCTGATCTTTAAGGTTGTTGAGATTGGTAATTCCGTAGCGTTGCGCCTCTCTAAGGTAAAGCCATCCAACACCGGCACCGGATCCCGAAGGCTTTTCCAGATATCGACTGGCTTGGTCGACGTAGTAAGCGCTGATCTTGCTAGAAAGAAAATCGCGTTTGAGAGTGATGGCCGGATCGCCGCTTAGAGAGCTAGCGCGATCTAGCAAAACATAGGCCTCGTGCACGGCATCTTCATCGGCCCGGCCTTTGATGGGAATGTGTGCTTCCTGAAGTTTCTGTGCGCGTCGCGTGGCTGCACTCACATAGTTGGGTGTCAACGCTGAAAGCTGCAATGCTACCAGGGCACGTTGCTTATCCGGCAAATTGGCCAATGCATTATAGGCCTCGACAAATTGGCTCTTGCTTGCGTAATCGTTGCTCTGGAGGAGAGCAAGCTTGGCCTCCTGCTGATCACGTTTGGCGCTGAGTTGGATCGTGGCGTTGTTGAGGGTAGCTCCCGCTTCCTTGCTGTCGGGCCGGATGGCCGCCGCTTTGCGAAACTCTGCTACAGCCTGCTCCCAGTCCTGCTGAGCAGCCAGTTTTTGTCCCCTTTCGAGGTGATACCTATACGCCGCATTTACAACGGCATCTACGCGTGGGATTTCCGATGCGAAGGAGTTGTAGGGTCCCAGAGACCTCACGGCATCGTCGTAGCGCGCGGACGCTGTCAACGATTCTGCATTGGCGACAGCTATTTCGAGCTTCCGTTCCTCGGCGGCGACTTCTTGCCGAAGATCGAGCAGAGGCTCGTAGTCTGACCGGACCTCCAACAGTTGATCCAGATGCACTCTGGCCGCAGCCAGTTGCGAGTACCCGGAGCCGCGGTCTTGAAGGGCCTTTTGGAACGTCTGCAGGCGCGAGCGGTCCAGTTCCAGCAGGCTATCGAGCTCTCGCCTGATGGTATCCACCAGCTTGATGGCTGGGTTATATCCCGCAGACGCGCGACTCGCGGCTTGCGCCTCCATGCACGCCTGCCGCAGCATGGCAATGTCCTGTTTGCGGGCGTCGCTTGATTTTTTATATTGCGCGAAAGCAGCTTCCGCCACTTGTTGGTGAAGCACCGCCATTGCGTTTTGCGCACCGGCCAGACGCGTAGAGGACGGATAGCGCACCAGAAAATCCTGCCAGTCTTTGACAGTATTTGCCCGCTGTGCGCGTAGAAAGTCGGCAAGTTCAACGTCCGGCGCGTTGACAAACACCAATTGCACTCCGGGCTTAAGTGCGGGCATCCCGGGACCGAGAGCAGTCGAAGAAACAGGAGTGCCCTGGACCACGGCCTGCTCGGCCGCCTCCGCCGGCGTAAGTTCAGGTTTCTTGTCGAACTTGAGGTTGCTGGGGACCACGCAGACCGACTTGGCATTGACGGTCAGCGTGAGCACGCTGTCTGCCCCGCGTTGAAGGGACGTGGCTCCGGTGAAGCGCGCGCGAGGAAACGCTTCGTAGGCGTCCTTACGGAACTTCGATGCGCCGTCGCAGATGCGTACTTCCGTCTTGCCATTCAGAGTCAGTCCTGTAATTTGAACGTAAGCCGCGCCTTGCATCCCGTCAAACAACACGATTGCAGTAGTGGGTGCGTCCTTGGCGGGAGCAGAAATCGAGCCGCCTATCACTAACAAAACGAACAAGCAGTGCCGTCCGAGGTGCGCAAAGACCCTGCTCTGCCGGGCAGGCCCGGGTAGGCAGGACAAAATGGGTTTCCGCAATTTCATGACGTAAGGTGAGACTATTTTCTCGCGGAAGGCGGCAGCCTTGTTAGCTTGGTCAAGCTGTTAGAACACTAAAGTAACCGAGAAAAATCCCGTACCCCGGCTATTATGAACCTTGCGGCCCCAGGCCCAAGAACTTGCGTATCTATAAGGCTTGCTGAGGTCAGCTCATCTCGATTCTGCGATGGAATTGTCGAAGTCGCCACAGAACCGCCTTGCGGAATACGAATCCGCTTCCGACCGGGAGAGTCTCGGCGGCAGCGTGTCACTCTTCCTGCGTCTTTGGAGCTATGGCGGTCCATCGCAGCCGCTAAGCGGGCTGGCACTGGAGCAGGATGCGGAGATCGCGGAGCTCCTTCGTAGCATCATTCGCGACGCCAAGGGGATAACCGCTGAGTGGCAGCCCGAATTGCTGTGGGCTAGATTCGATAGCGTCTTGCGCGCGCTATCGGCGGCCAAGGCACTGCAGCAGCGCTTCCTCACTTTCCATCGGAAGGCAGAACCGCAGCAGGTAGTTCCGTCGATCCTGATTTACAACGCAAAAAATGAAGGGGCTTCCGGCGCGGACACCGCGGCTCCTGAGGACATGCTGGCGAACGTCACTTCGGCGCAAATTCTCGTCTCTAACAGTATTTACGAACTGGTCAAGAGCGTGCCGGGGTTTAAGTTTAATCCCAAGCCGGTGCGTGAAGCCGGAGAGACCTTCGGCCCTGAAGCGATCTACGAGTTACTCTGGACGGATGAGTCCACCTACGGGCACCTGCGGCAGGCGAGTCGCAGCGGCCTCGACAAAGTAGGCCGCTACCAGATCCAGGAGGAACTAGGCCGCGGCGCCATGGGAGCCGTCTATAAAGCGTACGATCGACTGATTGGACGGACCGTCGCGCTCAAGACCATCTCTATCGACCGCAATACTCCCGACGGCGATGACCTGATTGAGAGGCTTAAGCAGGAAGCCAAAGCAGCCGGAAAGCTGGACCACCCCAATATCATCACCATCTATGACGTGGGACAGGATGATGACGTTGTTTATTTGACCATGCAGTTCGTGGAAGGAATGACGCTGGCGACTTTACTGGCCGACGTTGGCGTGCCTTCGCTGCCTACCTTCGTCTCATGGGCCGACCAGATTTCGGCTGCGGTCGGTTTTGCTCACGCTCGCGGCGTAATTCACCGCGATCTGAAGCCTGCCAATCTCATGGTGACCGAGCAGGGCGTCATCAAGGTCCTGGATTTTGGCATAGCCAAAGTCGAGAATGCGACGCTCACGCAAACCGGCTTTGTGGTGGGCACACCCAGCTACATGGCTCCCGAGCAGGTGGCGGGCAAAAAGGTTGACCATCGCGCCGACATCTTCGCGCTGGGCTCGGTTTTCTACGAGCTTGTGACTCGCGAAAAACCCTTTCGAGGAGATGTCACGACCATCCTCTATAAGATCATGCACGAAGATCCCGTGGCGCCGTCGCTCATCAATCCGGCTCTTCCGGGGGGCATCGACGGGATCATCCGCAAAGCTCTGGCTAAAAATCCCAACGAACGCTTCCAGACCTGCGAGGAGATGCGCAACGCCTTCCTTGAACAAGCCGCGCTGTTGAACATCACACCTGCGGCGAGCGTGCCAGCCGGCACGGCGGTTGCCAAGCTAGCGCCTCGCCGGCCCGCTGCCTATCCCCATTATCTTCTCGAAGATACTGCTCCCCAGCGATTGACGCGTATTTGGCCGAGTATGGCCGTGGGATTAATGGTGGCGCTCATTGGGACCACGAGCTGGGCCTTCTACACTTGGTCGCACACAAATTCTTTCCCTCCGCTGGTGACAAAACTTGTGGCTGCGGTCCATCGCACGTTGCCGCGGCAGTCTCTCGACAGCGTAAAGCCTGAGGAATCTGCCTGGCAGCAGCCCCACGCTAGTGTGAGCGATCAGACTAGTCAGAACAGAACCGTCCACGATCCTCCCAGTCTTGAGACGAGCTCCAGTATGCAAGCGTCAGGGGCGCCCAACAACGCGGAAGGGGCGCAGACGAAGACAGGTTCCGAGAGCTCTGGCGCTTCCACTACGTCATCGCAAGAACCGGCCGCAGAGCAATCTTCAAGCCGTCAGCCGGCAAGTGCTGGCGCTTACACATCCGCGCCTGCAACATCAGCGCCTACCGAGCCGGAGCAGACGCAGGCTCCTCAGAGTTCCAGCGCCTCTGGCCAGCCAGTGATAGCGCCATCGCCGGCGGCCGTTCAGCAGACTGATAAAAACCAGCCCGCAGCGGAGAGCGCCAGCGGCCGGAATACGCCTGCGGGGAACGGAGATTCCGCGCGAGTCCCCGTTACTTCGGGTACCGATGAAAGCCAGACTGATGCGCCAGCGTCCGCAACGAAGCCTCGGAAAAGACCAGGCGGCGAACCTGCTCTGCTTGTAGACGGATTCAGCAGGCGTGATGTCCCGGAGCTGCTGCGCCAGGCCGATGCCGCTGCGGGACGCGGTGATTATCGTCTGGCGCGTTATGAGTACGAACTTATTCTGAAGCTTGACCGCAGCAATACAATGGCGCGCGCAGGACTACACCGCGTCCAGGCAGCAGAACAGTCGCACTGATCGGCTCAGCGGCATCAATGCAGGCTTACTGGGATTGTACGTGCCAGATATAGAAAACGTCCCGCTGCCGTCTCTAAACGACTTGGCTCGTCCAGCCCTTTCGGAAACATCTTAGTCCACGCGTTCCCGCCCGACCGGGCATGGTTCTGAGCCTTGCCTCGGGGATGATCCATAGCTTCTCCTGAGCGACTGTCGTGTAGCTGCTCAACGACCGAAGCTAGGTGCCATGCTGTAATCGTTCTCTGCGATGTCGGTTTGGATCGAGCTCATCCCAGTCTCGTCCTGCATGGCGGGCTAGGAAGAATGCCGGGGACTGGCCTGCTCTCTCCAGTGCACCTGGAGACGCCACGATTTGACTAAGTGCGACCAATGCAACCATGGAAATGACTCCTTCTTTCTGTCCCCGGCCAAGCGAGACTCAACCACCCCGGGTTCTTCGTAATGCCAATTTCTTGTTGAAATAAAGCGGCCCCCGGCCGCCTCGCCCCGCGGGCTAGAACGACTGGGAGAACCGGGCCTCCAGGAATTCGCCCAGCTTGGAGCCTCTCAATCGTTGGCCATCCACTGGTGTCGCGGCTGGCACTCATTGCTGGTTGCCGCCAGGATTTCGGTGATCCGGAAGTTATCACGGGCGCCATTTCGGGACCCCGCGGTCACCTTGCCTCCCCGAAGACGGCACAGACTGGCACAAAGGGACTACACAGTTTACTGTAGAGAAGGCCGACGTCGTTTTTGGCATCGTGTCAACGGCGATGTCCTCCGACGAACTGATCAAACACTTGTGCAATCGGGTCATTAAGGCAGAAGGCGCTGAATTCAACTCAGCCCTTCGAGATCTGCAAGCTGGTCTCAAGGCCCATGCAGAAAGTCTGAAGGCAATGGCTGCAGGTACGCTTCTAAAGACCAAGGTTTCGCCCCCCGATCCGGCCGACCTCTAGAACAGAGCTTCGAGCCCGATGAGCCCAATTCATTCACGATTTTTTTGCTAACGGAGGTTGCTTATCAATCCGGCTCCGCATGACTGGGAAAAGCGTTATCACATGCTGTTCGACCGCAACGTTGCCGGGGTCGCCCTAACGACTCCTGACGGTCGCATTGTGGACTGCAATGAAGCTTGTTCTCGCATCTTTGGTTTTCATTCTCGCGCAGAGATGCTTGCTCACACTGCTTGGGAGTTCTACTTCGACAAGGCAGAGCGCAAAGCGCTCGTGGAACGGCTTCGGGCACAACTAGATTGCCCCGCTGAGGAGGTTTGCATGCGACGCGGGAACGGGGAGCCGATCTGGGTACTGACAACTCGTACCGTCGCAGACTTCGGCAAAAGCGGCCCCAAACTATTTCAAAGCACAGTGATAGACATCACAGAGCACAAAAAGCTTCAGGCACGCCTACGAGACGCTGACAGTGCAAGAACGCTACCTAGAGTGCCGAAGACAGAGAGCGCTGCACTGTCACACAAGATCGCGGTTCTCCTAGAGCGTGTGAGCACGACCCTTCAGCCAGGCAATCTCTCAACCATCAATAGAAGAGGGGTCGAAGAGTGTGTCCTCGCCTTGGAACAAATGAAAATGCTTATCTCAGAACTGGAAATCACCCATCTTCTCGGGGAGTGAACTCAGACGGCATGCTCACGGGTATTGCTGAGCGGACACGTGACGGGCTTGCTGGCGTGGCTAGTTCTTACATGTCCCCGGAGCAGGCACTCAGCAAGGAACTTGACGCCCGTACCGACCTCTTTTCATTGGGCGCCGTCCTCTACGAGATGACAACGGCCACGCTTGCTTTTCGCGGTGACACCACCGCCCGCTTTGTTCAATTCCATCCTCAATAACGCGCCCACACCACCGCTCCGCCTCTATCCCGAACTTCCTCCGGAACTCGAACGCATCGCCAACAAGGCTCTGGCGAAGGACCGCGAAGTCCGCTATCAAAGCGCCGCGGAATTGCGCGCGGATCTGAAACGCTTGAAGCGCGACACGACTTCGGGAAAGGACCAAGCGGGATATTGGTCGTTCCCCTCACCGAAAGTGAACGGACTGCTGGTGCCCCGATTGAGATCGTAAAGCCAGAGCTTCAGTTTGCCCTGGCGCGGATCGGTAACGGTGACCATGGCATACTTCTCGTCGGGTCTCGGCGGAATTTGTGTGAAGGGAATCGCGAACCAGCTTCACCCTGGCTGGTCTGGATGCGATTGTAAGCTGGACCTCCCGAGCACTCCCATGCTTTCTGTAATCTGCGGTGATTCATCGATCGAAGATGAAAAAGAGGTTGGCTTGGTACTTTGGGCAGCTTTTGTGGCACAGTTGTGGAAGCGCCGGCGCGAGGTTTGCTGAATTCTTTTGTCGTAGCGGCGCCATGCGGCGGCTGACTCTTTATGAACACTCCCTTCACCGAGCGGTGTGTCTTGTTGACAGGAGCCGGGGGCTCGATCGGATCTGCGCTCGCCAGGGCGATCCTCAGGCGTAGACCCCGGGCCCTAATTCTTCTGGATCACTCGGAAGGCAATCTTCATCAGATCACTTTCGAACTAAGTGTCCTTCCAGGTAGTCGCGTCCTATCCCCGATTGTTGGAGACATATGCGATGGAGCCCTGCTAGCAGAAATATTTGAAGAACGAAAGCCCGAAACCGTAATCCACGCAGCGGCATTCAAACATGTACCGCTGATGGAAAATAATCCAATTCCGGCTGTCCAGAACAATGCTCTTGGGACTTGCCTCTTGGCGGAAAGAGCTCGAATGCATGACGTAACCACGTTCGTCATGGTGTCCACCGATAAAGCGGTAAACCCGCACAGTGTGATGGGGGCATCCAAGAGGTTCGCGGAACTTGCATTGTTGCGATGGAGCAGCCCTCGCAGTCCCATGAGAGCAGTGCGTCTGGGAAATGTCTTGGGTTCGCAGGGAAGCGTGGTTCCGATATTCCTTCAGCAGATCTCGGAGGGAGGGCCTGTGACCGTAACCCACCCTCTCGTCGATCGGTACTTTCTAAGTCTAAATGATGCAGTCGAACTGGTCCTTCTGGCGACAAGCCTCGATGGGAAAGAAGGTATATTCATTCCTAATCCTGGTGAATCAGTTCGGATTCTGGATTTGGCGGAGCGACTCATCAAAGAAGCGGGATTTGAGCCCGAGATCGAAATCCCGATAGTAATTACAGGGCTGCGGCCAGGCGACAAGATGACCGAGGAGTTTGTTTCGGATCTCGAATCGGTCGATTGGGCGGACAATGCAAGGCTCCACTTGATTAAGACACCACAGCCATCACCAGAAGAATTCGACTCATCAATCGCAGCTTTGAAGGACAACGTGGCTAGACGCAACCTGGGCGGCGTCCTTGA
>Ga0137390_10004066_pt1 | contig 12109 bp, 14 predicted proteins | sample 15con2h24AmetaG_FD_104937 | JGI IMG/M metagenome (GOLD analysis project Ga0137390, IMG submission 104937) | Vadose zone soil microbial communities from Angelo Coast Range Reserve, California, USA - 15con2h2.4A metaG | ecosystem: Environmental > Terrestrial > Soil > Vadose zone > Saprolite... | reverse complement strand
GGGTGAGTGACCGGACCGCAGACGAAGGCGCCTTCGAGATGATGCCCGACGACCTCGTCGACGAGCTCGCAGGTGGTGCCGGTCTTGAGCACCAGATCGACCTCGGGATAGTCGGCGGCATAGGCGGCGAGGAGCGATGGCAGGCGGAGCCCGGCGGTGGTCTCGAGCGAGCCGAGGCTCAACGGCCCCTTCGGCTTGCCGTCGTCGCTGACCGCCCGGCGCGCCTCGGCGAGAAGGTGGCCGACCCGATCGGCATAGGGCAGCAATCGTTGCCCCGCGACGGTGAGCGTCACGCCGCGGCTGTGGCGATGGAAGAGCGGTGTCCCCAGCGTTTCCTCGAGCAGACGAATTCTCGCCGTGACGTTCGACTGCACGGTATTGAGTTCGGCCGCAGCGCGGTTCATGCCGCCGAGCCGCGCCACTGCGGCAAACACCCTGAGATCGCCCGCATCCATCGCAATTCACCTCGCGATATCGATCAGTCGGATATATTGCGGCAATAGTAATCTTTTCCTCAGATTTCGGCCAGCTAGGGCGGGGCGACCGGCCGCGCCTGCCAAAACAGGATGACGGCGCTCGCCGGCAGCATCGCCGCGATGGCAAAGGCAATCCGATAGCTTGCGGCGTAGTCGACGATCATCGCGAAGACCGCCGGGCCGAGAACGTAGCCGACGAAGGTGAGAAGCGACGCCCCGGCGGTGGCTTCGCCGATCTTCTCGGGCGGGGCGACGCGAGCGAGCTCGGCGAGGTAGACGCCGTTCCAGCTCGTCACCGCCAGCCCAGCCACGCCGGCCGAGCCCAGCACCGCCCACCATGGCCAGTCCGCCCCTGTCAGGGCGATGAGCAGTGCCGCACCGGTCGATCCCGCGGCAAGGACGATCAGCATCCGCATCGCCGAGCCGATGCGATCGGCAACCCAGCCGATGACGATCCGGCCGACGACGCCGCTCGCCTGCATGACGGCGAAGGCGACCCCGGCGGCGGTCAAGTTGAAGCCGATATCGGCAACCAGATAGGTGACATAGAAGCCGAGCAGGCAGCCTTGCGCGGTGGCGAGGGCGAAGCCGATGAAGGTCAGGCGCGGCAGCACCGGCGCCAGCGCCATCGCGCGAAACGGCATGGTCACGGTCGCCAGCGAGACGAACGCCGCAAGCGGCGCGGCGGCGCCGCGGTCGCGGTCGCCGTCCAGCACGTCGCGAAAGGGTTGCACGAGCAGCGTCGTCGCCGCCGCGATCACCGCAGCCGTGGCAAGCCCGAAGCGCCAGCCATAGATGACGGCGAGAGGCGGCACGAGGAGACCGACCAGCGTGCCCCCCAGCGGCACCGCTGATTGCTTGATCGAGAAGATCAGGCTGCGCCGGCCGCTCGGCGCGTAACGCTGAAGAATATCGCTGCCGGCGGGCGGCGACGGCCCGTACCCGACGCCGACGAGCAACGCGGCGGCGAGCAGCGCGGGCCACCACCCGGCCAGAGCGAGGCCAAGCGCCATGGCGGCGAGGAGCGTGCCCAGCTGCAGGAGACGCACCGGCCCGAAGCGGGCGAGCAAGGGGCCGCCGCCGGCGAGAAACAGCATCGTCCCGAAGGCACCGATCGCCGAGAGATCGCCGACATGCTCGGGCGTCACGCCGGCTGCTGCGGTGACCGTCGGCCCGACCACGACCATGGCGTTCATCAGGAATGCGCTCGTCATCTGCATGAGGGTCGTTACGCCGAGCGCCGCTGCCCATAGCGGAAGACGTTTCATAATCTCAGTTCCGGCGGCCGGGCAGCATGGACAATTATTCGCCGACTACCGTCGAGCCACGCATGGCGGTGCCGGAGCAGTGAGACATCGTCTAAGGAAACACTGCACTCGCATCTCCAATTGACCGGATTGGTCGAGTCGCTCGTTGCCCTAATGGTCCCTATCCTCCCCGCTAGATGAGCCATTAACCGTTGATTAACTTATTATTTTTAAGATTTGACCGCGCGAGGTTTTTCGCATGGGCATTATGACCACCGAAGCAATTGGCGGCGAGTTTCAACAACGCGAACATTTCCGCAGCGCGACGGACATCACGACCGATGTCGTCGTGCGCCGCCGTATCACGCTGTGGGAGCCGACCCCGGTCAAGAACAAAACCTTGATGGACCTCTACCGCTACTGGGAGGCATTGAGACCGGACGGATTCCTGCCGAACCGCGCCGACTTCGATATGGACAAGCTACGCCCGGTGATGGGGATGGCGTCGGTCGTCGATGTCGATTTCGACGATCCTCTCGACTACCGCTATCGAATTTGGGGCAGCAGAGTTCCGCTGAAGACTGATCTGACCAAGCACTGCGTTGGCGAAATACACTCCCCGGCGTATCAGGAAATGGTCGCGATCGACTATCGCGCCGCCAAGGAGATCGGGGCGCCCGCATACCACGAGATCGCGGCGCGCCTCGATTATCTAACGCACAGCTATGCGCGCCTCATCCTGCCGTTCGCCAAGAACGGTCGCCGTGTCGATCAGCTCTATGTCTGCTCGGTGCACGTCAAGTTTCCAGACCTCTTGGAGGCTCTCCACTGAGTTGTGCTCGGGATTGAGTAGCCAGTAGCGCATCTGGGTTAGCGCCTCGGCGCGGCTCATGTGACAGAAAATGAAATTGTACAGCTGGGCTTCATAGAAGTTGAATTCGAACCGGCCGTCTATGTGCGGCCAGCCATATTGTTTCGTTCCAATTCCTGTCACCGCCAATCGGTCGATTATCATTGCCGTGATGTGATCGAACCAAAAATTCTTCAGCAGCAGCGCTCGGCTCAGATGATCAAGAAGACCAGACAGATTGCGTTTCCGCCAGTTCGGATCGATCCACAGACTGCCGGAATATCCCACGCGCCCGCTCAGCGCCGCAGCAGTCGCGCAATCGATCGTCCCGAAACGTCCGTGCACATCGTCGCGGGCGCGATCGTGAAAGAGGCGCTCGGAGAGAATTTCATCGAGAAATGAGTCTGTGTCCAGATACCGTTGCGCAATAGTCGCCACGGTTTCCCCATGCGAATCCACGGCACGCAGCCAGAATGAGTTGTGCAGCGTCAGATTGCTGTAGTCGGGGTTAAAACATGGGCTAAGAACCACCGTTGGCGAGAGTCTTCGCCGCAATGAGACGAATTCCTTGAAGTTGCTTTCAACGTGAACATCGACGCCGACGGCAGCGATCTTCTCGGACATTAATTGCGAGAAGCGTTGTACGACAACAAATTCCGCATCAGTCAAAGCCTTCATGAACCTCCCCCGACGTTGCCACGACCGTACCGTCACAAGACCCACGTCGCGCGCCAGGAACCCTCCCGACCCGCGGTCAAATGCGCTCAGTTAAGAAATTAATTAAGAAATTTAATCGGACCAAATGTGCCCATCAAACGGCCAAAAACGGCCGAGCACCGAAAAATACAATTTGAGTATAACACGATATATGCGACCGCAAAATTGTTAACACTCGGGTTCCATTCCTGCGCTGATTGAGGAGGAGATGGTGTACTCCTCTATACATTCTATTTTGCTAGCGAGAGCATCCGGCCACTCATTTCTCCTCCTTGGTCGATGGTGAGGTTACACGAGTAAGCTCCGACCCCGGACTTTCGCCATCCGGCACGATGACGGTCGGCGTATCGACTTTCGGCTCGCCCTCGTCGACGATCCGAGCGACCGGCAAAGGAATACCGGTGTGCCGCGCGCCGAATTGGGGGGCTTCGCCGTCGTCGCCCCAACGTTGCCCGAGGCCGGCGGCGATTTCGGCGCCGAAGAGAGCCACGGCCCAGAAGATATACATCCACAGCAGAACGATCGGGATGCCCGCCAGGGCGCCATAGACGGTGTTGTAGGATGACAGCCGCGAGACGAAGACGGCGAAGGCGAGCTTCAACCCCTCCAGCAACGCGGCGGCGGTGAGCGCGCCCACAACGCCGTCGCGCAATCGCACGCGGCAATTGGGGATAAGGCAATAGAGCAAGGTGAAGGCCGTCGTCTCGAAGACGAAGGGGATCAGCCCGGGAACGCGGGCGAACCACGCGCCGGTCTCTCGCTCGACGCGCACTGCATCGATCCCCAGCGTATAGGCGATCGCATCGAGATATCCCGACAGCGACAAGCCGACGCCGAGAAGCAAGGGCCCGAGGGTCAACGCCATCCAATAGGCGAGTACGCGCTGCGCCCAACCGCGCGGCGTCGTCACGCGCCAGATCACATGCAGCTCCTCCTCGATCGTCGCCAGCAGCAATATCGAAGTGACGATCAGGGCAACGCCGCCGACCGCCGTGGTTTGAGCCGCCGTGGTCGTGACGTTCTTGAACCAGGCGGCGGCCTCCTCACCGACCGCCGGCACGAAATTGTCGAGAAGCACGGCAAGAAAATGGTCGCGGACACCGGCGAAGATCGGGAAGCCTGAAAAGATCACCAGCACGACCGCCGTCAACGGCACCAGCGATACCAGAGTGGCGTAGCTCAGCGCGCTGGCGCCGGTCAGGCAGCGATCGGCGATGAAGCGTCGAACCGACTGGCGCAGGAATACGACGACACCCAGCACGAAAGACGTCGCGTCTCGCAGGATCACAGCCGGCGACGGCGCATTTGCGGAAGCGGCATCCGTCGGACCATTCGTGACCGCCGCGCCACCGCCCCCTGCGCGCCGATGGCGGTGGATTGAGGCGAGGCTGCGATTGCCGTCACGTCATTCGCCCCGGGGATATTGACAGCGGATGGCGAAGATACTGGTGGCGACCGCCGCAGGCAAGCCGAGCGGCGGTCGCCGGCATATCCCGGCCGCCGACGGCTCAGGCTCTATCGGTCAGCCGCCGTCCTTCACAGCCGCCAGCGCAGCGAAGCCGTATGGACCGGCGCGTCCCACAACTCGGTCAGCTCCTCGTCGAGGAGCGTCACGGTCAGCGAGCAGCCCGCCATGTCGAGCGAGGTCACGTAGCTGCCGGTGAGAGACCGCGTCACCGCGACGCCGGCACGGCCGAGAACACGCCGCGCGGCATGGGCCATGAGATAGAGCTCCATGGCGGGCGTGCCGCCGAAGCCGTTGACGAGGAGCAGAACATTGGATCCCGGCTTGGGCGACAGATCCTTGCAAATGGCACCGAGAAGCTCGTCGGCGATCGCATCCGCCGCGGCGAGCTTTACGCGGTGCCGTCCGGGCTCGCCATGGATGCCGACGCCCATTTCCATCTCGTCGCTGCCAAGCTCGAAGGTGGGCTTACCGGCGGCTGGAACCGTGCACGAGGTCAATGCGACGCCCATCGAGCGCGTGCGCGCGTTGACCGCCTTGCCCAGCGCCTGCAAAGCGGCGATGTCGCGGCCCTGCTCGGCGGCGGCGCCGACGATCTTTTCGACGACGAGGGTTCCGGCGACGCCTCGCCGCCCGAACGAATAGGTCGAGGTCTCGACCGCGACATCATCGTCGGTAACGACGGTCAGTATGTCGCTCCCCGCCATCTCTGCCGCCATCTCGAAATTCATAACGTCGCCTTCATAGTTCTTGACGATGAAGAGACAGCCGGCACCGGTATCGACCGCGGCGATAGCGGCTACCATCTGATCCGGCGTCGGCGAGGTGAATACCTGGCCCGGACAAGCAGCGTCGAGCATGCCTGTTCCGACGAAGCCGGCATGCAGCGGCTCATGGCCGGAACCGCCGCCCGATACGAGCGCGACCTTGCCCGGCTTCAACGCGCGCCGGCGGACGAATTTGCGTTCCTCGCCGAGGGTGACGATATCGGCATGCGAAGCTGCAAAGCCGTCGAGACTTTCAGCGAGAACCGTGTCGGTCGCGTTGATGAGCTTCTTCATGCTTCGTCCTCCCTGATGATCCCTAGCGCTCCCGTGTCATTCGGTATCGTCGGCAAATCGGCCGATGCGCCGCACCAGATCGGCGATCAGCGCGTCGATTTCCCGATTGCGACGCGCATCGCCGAGATCCGGGACGACGACCGAGATCGTCCGCGACCGTCGCACCGGACCCACCAACGACAGACGACGCGGATGTGCGCGCGCATAGGCAGCGAGAAAATCGCGCCGATCGTCCTGCGAGAAATGGCAGATCTCGAAGATCGCCTCCAGGTGCCGGGCCGGGATCGGCACGGGATAGGCGGGATTGGCGATCTGCGAGACGAAGGAGCGGTTCTTGCCGAGCGCGCTCGCCATGCGCTGCCGCGTGCCAGACGGCCGATTGTTGAGCACGCGCTTGAGGATTGCCTTGTAGGCGACGACGGCGTCGCCCGTCTCGCTCGCGGCAGATGTCTCGCTCATCGCCGCTCGCCGCGTGCCGCTGCGAGATCGACGGCGGCAATCGCCACCTTGGTGCGTCCGAGCGCGGCCGGCGCCACCGAGAGCGAGCGCAGACCGGCAGCCAGGAGATGCGGAACGACCGCCGGATCGCCCGCCGCGTCGCCGCACAGGCTGACCTCGCGCCCGACGGCACGGCCATGGGCTACGATCGAGCGGATGAGACGGATGATGGCAGGGTTGAGCGGATCGGCGAGATCGGCGACGGCAGCGATGTCGCGGCCCGCCGCCATCACGTATTGCGTCAGGTCGTTCGAGCCGATCGAGAAGAAATCCGCGTCGAAGAGATCGATCGCGAGCGCCGTCGCCGGGACCTCGACCATGATGCCGAGCGGCGGGCGTCGTGCCGGAACCCCGAGAGCGGCGAGCGTAGCCATCGTCTCGTCGAGCAGGGTCCGGGCGGTATCGAGCTCCGCCGGCACCGTCACCATCGGCAGCATGATCTTGATATTGCCGTGGCACGCCGCGCGGGCGAGCGCGCGCAGCTGGATGCGGAAGACCTCCAAGCGGACCAGCGACAAGCGAATGCCGCGGACGCCGAGAAACGGGTTGCTCTCGCCATCGACCGTCAGGCCCTCGATCGGCTTGTCGCCGCCGGCATCGAGCGTGCGGATGGTGACCGGCTTGCCCCCGGCCCATTCGGCGATGCGACGATAGACCGCTAATTGCGCCTCCTCGTCAGGAAGCCCGCCACCGTGTCCGTCCCCATGAAAGAGGAACTCTGTCCGCACCAAGCCGATGCCGTCGCATACCGCGGTTGAGAGGGTCGCGAGCTCGCCCGGCTCGGTGATGTTGAGCTGCACGGCCACCGTCTCGCCATCCGCCGTGCGCGCCGGCTTGTCGACAAGGCTGACGGCGACCGCCGCCTCAGCCGCTTCACTCCGGCGGCGCCGCTCGAAGGCGCGCAGCGAGGACGGCGACGGATCGATCACCACGGCTCCCGTGGTCGCATCGACCAGCCCCTCGCCCGCCAGCATCGTCGGATCGACCCGCAAGCCGACGACCATCGGTATCCCCCGCGAGCGCGCGAGCATCGCGACATGGCTGGTTCCGCTGCCCTCCGAGAGCAGGATAGCGCCGCCTTGGCGCCAGTCGATGGCGAGAAAGCGCGACGGCGGCAGGTCGCTCGCGGCGATGATGCTGCCGGGCGCGACATCGGGCACCCCGCCGATACCGGCGAGATGCGCCAGGACACGGTCGCGCAGGTCGCGCAAATCGGCGGCACGCGCCCGGAAATGCTCGTCCCCTGCCGCCACGTAGCCGGCGATCTCCGCATCGAGCGCCGCGCGCCACGCGGTATCAGCCGGGGTATCTGCGGCGATGGCGGCGAAGGCCGGCTCGGACAGCGCGTCGTCATCGAGGAGGGCAAGCTGGAAACCAAGTATCTCCGCCGCGTCGACGGGCGCGCTGGCGGCAAGGGTGGCAAGCTCGGCCGCCGCCGCCGCCATCGCCGTCCGCAGCGCGGCAGCCTCGTCGCCGGGATCGCCCGATGCGGTCCGTCGCCCCGCTACAGCCGCAAGCGGGACGATGCGGCCGGCGGCAAGGCCCGGCGAGGCCGAGCGGCCGGCGTAGCGGGTCTCAGCCATCGCCGGCTTCCTTGACCGCGGCCTCGTCGAAGCGGCGCTCGACCAGCCCGACGAGCGCGACGATGGCGGAGCCCGCATCGGCGCCCGAGGCACGGAAATGCAGCAGCGTTCCCTTCGGCGCCTTGACGCGCATGATCCTGACCGGACTCTTCGCGTCGACCCACGGCCCCTCGGGCTCGAGCGCAAGCTCGACGGTCGCGCCGAACGTCTTGGCGAGCTGCGTCAGCTTGACCGAGGGGCGGGCGTGAAGCCCGATCTCGTTGGTCAGCAAGGCAGTCGCGGTCACGGCGGTGTTGGGCATTCCAATGTCCTCGTTTCGCTCTATTGCGGCGACAATTCTTCCGCCGTCCGCTTCACCGTCGCCAGCGGCGAGCCTCCGGAAGCCTCGGTCGCGGCGATTACCGCGCCTTCGACGATCGGCGCATTGCAGATGACGACGAGCGCGCGCTTGTCGTCATCGAGCATCTCGATCGCCATTTCGCTGTTGGTTTCGGCACCGCCGAGATCGACCAGGATGGCGACGCCGGATTCCGACCATGCGCGCTCGATCGCCGCCATGATCGCGGCAACGTCGGTGCCGAGTCCGCCCTCGGCATTTCCACCGGTATAGGCAAGCGGCACCGCGTTGCCGACCATCTGACGCACCATGTCAGCGGCGCCTTCGGCGATCTTCGGCGAGTGAGAGACGATGACGATGCCGACATTCGCCACGGCTCTACCCTCCGACAACATCGCACACCGCGGCGATCATCAGCGACGCCGAACGCGCCCCGGGATCCATGTGCCCGATCGAGCGCTCGCCGAGGAACGAGGCGCGGCCGCGCGCCGCTTTCATCGCCACCGTCCCGTCGGCCGCCGCGAAGGCACGTGCCTTGACGCGTGCCGCGAGACGATCGCCGCCAGCGGCAAATTCAGTGCCGACGGGAACCAGCACGTCGAGCAGCGTCTTCTGCCCCTCCTGCGACTTGCCGCGCGCCTTGACCGCCTCGACCGCGTCGGCAAAGGCACGCGCTGTCGCCACCGGCTCGCCGTCGGCCGGTAGCGCCTTGGCGAGGGCGAGAAAGAGGGTTCCATAGAGCGGTCCCGAAGCGCCGCCGACTTTCATCACCAGCGTGGTGCCGATCGCCTTGGCAGCTTCGGGCAGCGACTTGGCCGCCAGATTGTCGATGTCGGCCAGCACGGCGTCGAAACCGCGCTTCATATTGAGGCCGTGATCGCCGTCGCCGATCTGCTGGTCGAGACGGGTGAGCTCGTCGGCATGCGCGATCACCGTCGTCGCGATCGCCTCGATCAATTTCTTCTGCAGCGCCTGATCCATGCCTGTCCTCGTTGCCGCCGTTAACCCGGCAAGCGTCTGCCGTCGGAACCGAAGAAAAGCGGCTTCGCGAAGCCGATCGCGACGCGGTCGCCGACGGCAAGCCCGGAATCCGGATCGCTCAGCGTAACGAAATCGCGGTCCGCCAGCGCGATATGCAGATGGTCCTGATCCCCGAGATGCTCGATCCAAGTCACGGTGCCGTCGCAGCTGCCGTTGGCCTGCTTGCGAATGCGCACATGCTCGGTCCGCGTGCCGATGGTCGCGGTGGCGGACGGCGCCGGCAAATCGGGGAAGAGCGCGCGCGGCACGAGATTGATTCCCGGCGAGCCGAGGCGCGTCGCGACATAGGTGCTGACCGGCTCCTCGTAGATCTCGCGCGGCGTGCCGACCTGGACCAGCCGGCCGCCATCCATGACGCCGATGCGGGTCGCCAGAGTCATCGCCTCGGTCTGGTCGTGCGTGACATAGAGCACGGTAGCGCCGAGATCGCGCTGAATGCGCTGCAGCTCGATGCGGAGATCGCCGCGCAGCTTGGCGTCGAGCGAGGAGAGCGGCTCGTCCATGAGATAGGCCGCAGGCGAGCGGACCAGGGCGCGGCCAATGGCGACGCGCTGCATCTGCCCGCCCGAGAGCTGCGTCGCCCGACTGGTTAACTTGTCCTCGATCCGCAGCATGCGGGCGACCTCGCGGACCTTGCGCTCGATCTCCGCTTCCGCCACGCGCCGCGCCGGCGAGCGCAGCGGGAAAGCGAGATTGTCGAAGACCGAGAGATGTGGGTAGAGCGAATATTGCTGGAAGATGAAGGTGACGTCGCGCGTTGCCGGCGCGTCCCTGGTCACATCGCGTCCGCCGATCGATAATTGCCCACGGTCGGGCGTCTCGAGCCCAGCGACGAGACGCAGCGTCGTCGTCTTGCCCGCCCCCGTCGGGCCGAGCAGGACGACGAACTCGCCGTCGCCGACGGTGAGCGTCAGCTCGGCCACCGCCGCCGTCTTGCCGAAGTTCTTGCTGACGCCGTCGAGCCGGATCTCAGCCATGCGCGGCCCCCTCGTGAAGAGCCGAGCGGAGGGCCCGCCCCGATTCCTTGTCGAAGAGCGACAGCTTCTCGGGCCGGAACTCGAGACCGACACGCTCGCCCGGCCGCACCGGCGCATCGGAGGGCAGACGCGCCTTCAGCACGCCCCGCCCCGTCGTCACCGTCACGATCTGAGTCGTGCCGAGATACTCCGTGCCGAAGACCTGGCCGCGCAACGGCGACGCATCGGAGAGCCGGACATGCTCGGGGCGGACGCCGAGGACGAGGCGGCCGCGCGCGACATCCTCGCGCAGCGCCGGTACCGCGATCGCCGCCCCGTCGATGCCGATCTCGGCATCGCCGCGGCGCAACGCGCCCTCGAAATCGAGGAAGCTCATCGCCGGCGAGCCGATGAAATCGGCGACGAACATCGAGGCCGGGCGATCGTATATCTCGCGCGGTGTGCCGAGCTGCTCGATGAAGCCCCGATTCATGACGGCGATCTTGTCGGCCATCGACATCGCCTCGAGCTGATCATGGGTGACGTAGACCGTCGTCGCCTTGAGCCGGTTGTGCAGGGCGCGCAGCTCGCCGCACATGAGGTGGCGGAACTCGGCGTCGAGGGCGCCGAGCGGCTCATCCATCATGAAGGCCATCGGCTGGCGCACGATGGCGCGGCCGAGTGCGACGCGCTGGCGGTCGCCGCCCGAGAGCCCCGACACCGGCTTGTCGAGGAGAGAGGTGATGCGCAGGATGCGCGCCGCCTCCTCGACGCGGCGGCGGATCTCGCCCCGCTTCATGCCCTGGCATCTGAGGGGAAAGCCGATATTCGCCCGCACGTTCATGTGCGGGTAGAGCGCGAAGAGCTGGAAGACGAAGGCGATGTCGCGTTCCGAGGCGCGTTTGAAGGTGACCTCGTCGGGTCCGAGGAAGATCTTGCCCGAGGTCGGCAGCTCGAGCCCGGCGATCATCCGCAGGGTGGTCGTCTTGCCGCAGCCGGAGGGGCCGAGGAGGCAGAAGAACTCGCCGTCGCGGACAGCGAAGCTCGCCCGCTTGACGGCGAAGAAATCGCCGAAGGCCTTCTCGAGGTTGTCGACCCGGATATCGGCCATCGCCCGCCCCTATTCGGGAAACTTGGAGACGACGATGAAGAGCGCCGTGCCGGCCAGCACGGTGACGAAGGAATAGCTGTAGAGCGTCAGCGAGACGGGCTGCATCAGCATGACGACGCCGGCGGCGATGAGCGCGATCGCCGCCGCCTCCCAGGGGCCACGCCGAAAGAAGCGGCGATGCGGGGTTTCCGGCGACATCGTCATTTGCGCACCGCGCCGAAGGTGATGCCGCGCAGGAGGTGACGGCGCAGCATCACGGTGAAGGCGAGAATCGGAATGAGGAACAACGTCGTGCCGGCGGCGACGGCGGGCCAGTCCTGGCCGCCCTCGCCGATGATGATGGGGATGAAGGGAGGTGCCGTCTGCGCGTCGCCCGAGGTCAGCAGCACGGCGAAGGCGTATTCGTTCCAGGCGAAGATGAGGCAGAAGATCGCTGTCGCCGCGATGCCGGTGGTGGCTTGCGGCAGCACCACCTTCCAGAAGGCGTGCAGGCGGGTATAACCGTCGACCATCGCCGCCTCCTCGTATTCGCGCGGGATTTCGTCGATGAAGCCCTTGAGCAGCCAGACGGCGAGCGAGACGTTGACTGCGGTGTAGAGCAGGATCATGCCGAGCTTGGTGTCGGAGAGGCCGAGTTCGCGATACATGAGATAGATCGGGATCGCCACCGCGATGGGCGGCATCATCCGGGTCGACAACCTCGAGAAGGCCTTCGGCGATTTCTTCGCCGTCAAGCGGGCGAGCTTCGCTGTCCGCGACGGCGAGTT
>Ga0137390_10004063_pt1 | contig 12112 bp, 6 predicted proteins | sample 15con2h24AmetaG_FD_104937 | JGI IMG/M metagenome (GOLD analysis project Ga0137390, IMG submission 104937) | Vadose zone soil microbial communities from Angelo Coast Range Reserve, California, USA - 15con2h2.4A metaG | ecosystem: Environmental > Terrestrial > Soil > Vadose zone > Saprolite... | reverse complement strand
GTTTATACTCGGCGATGGCCTCTTCGTAGCGCCCCGCGCCTGCTAGCGCGGCTCCCAGGTCCGACCGAACGGGCGCAACATCAGGATATTTTTCGAGGAACAGACGGTAGTCTTCAATCGCCTGCTCTAACTGGCCGGCCCGGTGAAGTGTGGCCGCCTCTTTTAAGAGATCTCCGGGAGCCCGCTGCGTTTGACCGGTCGAGATAGCTGCGGACAACGCAAAAAAAGCAAAGCCGTACAGCATCCGCCGGATCACACAAACTGACAGGCGCGAAGCTGAACGGCTTCCCATATCTTGGCCCTACAGAAGTATAACGGAGCGCCCGGCTAGAAAGTAGCCGGGCGCTCCGCCAGAGAGGCTAGAAGTAGTACTTCAACGAGAGTTGGAGGATGCGATTGCCCACCTTGATCGGTGTTATACCGAAGTTTGAGTTTGTCTGCACCTGACTGCCTGCAGTTGCACCCGGAGCGAAATTGAGATACAGACTGTTTGAACCCACCCCGCTACCAGAAAACGTCCACAGGGGATGGTTCATGAAGTTGTACGCGGAGAAGCGGAACTGGAACTTCTTGCTTTCACCCATCTGGAAGTTCTTGAAGAGCGAGAGGTCGCTGGTCCAGAACCACGGTCCGAAAAATTCAGGCAGCACAGTGGGCCCGTTCTGCCCGGGGACCGTGGGTAGAGCGAAGCAGTTCCCGTTCAGGAATTGGTGTGGCGCAAGATTCTTCCTCGGATCGCAGGTGAGTATAGGGTTCAATGCAATCTGGTCCGTGCCGTTGATTGAATAAGGCGTGATTGTCGAGACGAACGAGTTTAGTGAGTTCGGCTGTGTTTTCAGGCTTGAAGAAATATTTGAAGTGGCGTTGAAGTTCTGATTTGCCGAGTTGGCCGTCAGATTGACGCCACTTTGCACCGAAGTGATGCCCGAAAACTGCCAGCCGTCGACGACGCCTTCCAATGCCTTGTTGTCATGGACGAGTTTTGGCAACTCGATCGAATACGCCGCGTTGAACAGATGCCGCCGATCGAAGGGTTGTGCGCCGTAATCGCTTTTCGGATTCAACTGGTCCAGCGCGTTACAGCAATTCGCATTTAACGTACCAAGCGCCTTGCTGTAAGTGTAATTGAAGGCGATGTCATAGTTTCCCTTTTGGCGCACCCAGCTGACCTGCAAGGCGTTATAGTTGGAGGAAACATTGTGATTGGCAACGCTAATAATCTGATAGATGGGGTACGAACCCAATTCGTATTCGGAAGGACAGTGTGAAGTGCCGCTGCCCGTTCCGCCCGAACCGCAATTGTTCGTGTTCTGGTTCGAGGGGTCGAACCCTTTGCCGAAGAGCGTGCCGAACGGGATAACGTTGGCGTTGGTCCCGACCCCCTGTTGGTTCAGACCGTACTTGCTCTGGTTGCCCACATAAGATGCTTCCAGCAACGAGGAGAACGGCAACCGCTGGGAAATGGTGAAGCTGTAGCTCGTGGTAAGAGGGCTATTGTCATCGGTTCGACTAACGGCGCCCGTGCTGAAGGGTAGCGAAAGGCCCGGCTTATTGGCACTCTGAATGTCCGCAAAATTCAAGCTGTTCACTGTTGTGGTCTCTACCCCGACGGGCTGGTCGAGACCTTGCGTGAACTGAGCGTTGTGATAGTAGAACTGTCCCCAACCGCCACGCAACACGGTCTTTCCCGTGCCGAAGAGGTCATAGGCCAGGCTGAACCGAGGAGCGTAATACAGTGAGCGGTTCGGGAACCCGGACAGCGGCACACTGGAAGTCTGCTTGTGGTAATCGAAGCCGCTGCCCACTTTGCCGGTATAAAGAGTGGGATTCCACGTCGCGAAGCCTACTCCTTGACGGTCGTACCACGCCCCGAGATGCGACGTGCGCAAGCCGTACTCCACGGTTAGGCGCTTAGTTATCCTCCAACTGTCCATGCCGAAGAACTCGATTGTGTTATAACCCTCGTTGTGTAGGTTGCTGAAGTTCGTCTCCTGGTACTGACCAGCAAAGCCGCCGAGCAAGTCCGCATAAGGATTGCCACTGCTGCCACTGGCCCACCCTGCTTCCACAAATAAACCGTTTGAATACGTATTATTTGGTTGGTTGTTGATGACGAACTCGTAGTAGCCGCCAAACTTCACTGTGTGCGTGCCCCACACCTTCGAAATAGTGTCACTCACCGAGGGAAGGTCCTTCTTGGCAAAAAGTCCCCCGCTCCCTCCAGCCTCGAAGCCGCCCGGGTTAAACATCGTAGCGAACTCACCTCCCCAGCCCGTCATCGACGGGATTTGGTCAACTTTGTTGTTAAAGAGCCCGGTGAAAGGAATGTTGAGGGCCTTCCGGCTGACCTTGCTCGCATCCCCGAACACATTCGGAAAGTCGATGTACGTGTACCCAAACACGAATTCGTTCGAGAGCGTGGGGTTGAACACGTGCGTCAAGCTCGCGGAAACGGAATCAGATCTGTTCTTCCCGAGAATCGGTGTAGGGTATGGCACCTGCTGTGAGTTCCTCCACCACAGTCCAATCGGGAACTGCTGCGTCTCCTTCTGCAGGTTGTAGCGAACATAGAGCTTAGTGTTGTCGCTGATGCTGTAGTCGACTCGGGATAGCCACTGCCAGGAATTCTGGTTGAAGGCGATTTCCTTGACGTAGTTATTGCCCTTGGCCGCGGCCGGATCGGCATTTGGCATAGGAAGAACACCCAGCAGGATCTGCCCGCTCTGGTTGACAAGGCCGGAGGGAAAAATCCCGCCTATTGGGGCTAGAGCGGGAGCAGCCTGTCCTGGATAAGTTAGTATCTGACCATCCAACCAGCTACCAGGTAGGGCAGCATTACCCCCGTTATTTGAGGCACCGCAGACGTAGTTCCCCTTACTATCCTTCGTTGTAGGCGTGATGCTGCTCGTGAGACACGAACTCATCTGAGATGGCCCTCCGCCGGTTGCCGTGGCTCCCAGTTTCGCCAGCTCTGCCGGGCTGAAATTACCAGTCCTCATGTTCGCCGTCGGCACTGTCGCGCCCAGGAGCCCTGTGTCGAGGGTCTGGAAGTAATACTCGAACCCGCTAAAGAAAAACATCTTGTCACGGCTCCGGTTGAAACCAGACTTGGGAAGGAGCACGGGACCGCTGATGTTGCCGCCCGGAAAGAAGAACTTGTTCGCAGGCTTCGGCGTACCCGTCAAATTGTTGACCCACCGATTCGCGTTCATCACATAATCGCGCGCGCTGAAGTAGGCTTCTCCATGAAAATCGCGCCCGCCTGACTTGGCAATCGTATTAATGACGACGGGACCCTTCGAGTTCTCCGCGCTGAAGTTCGAAGTCAGCACCTTGAACTCCTGGATCATGTCCGTGTTCGGGTTGACCGGCGTCGCGCAGTTGCAGCCGGGGTCTGACACATGGGCCCCATCTGCAGTGATGTCGATGGTGCCTGTGCCAGTTCCGTTGGACACATAGGCGCCGTTCAGCGGGCTCTGGCTGCCACCGTCGCCGTTACCGTTGATACCGATCACCTCGCCGGAGAAATCCGATCCGCTCTTTAGCCCGTCACCGCTGTTGCGTGGCGCAAACCCCGGCAGGATCTTGATGAACTCGGCGGCATTGCGGCCAACAATACTGAAGTCTTGCAACTGCTTCTCGGTGAGGGTAATCGATTTTTCGCCCGAGTCCGTGGCAATGATTTGGTCGGCGACGCCTTCGACCTTGACCTCCGTGGTGGACGCGCCGATTGTCAACTTAATCGGGAAATTCAGGCTTGCCGCGCCACTAAGTTCGATGCCCTCCGTCACCGTCTTCTCAAAGCCGGCAGCCTCCACGATTATGCTGTACGAACCCGTCGGCACAGAAGAGAATGAATAGTATCCATCGGAGTTCGTGGCGCCTTTTCGAACGTCGCCGGAAGCCACGTTCTTAAGAATCACAGTCGCACTGGCCACTACCGCTCCGGACGGATCGTAAACCGTTCCGGTGATTGTGCCGTAGATCGATTGCGCTCGTAGCGATCCTCCGCTGAGAGGGATCAAGCAGCACAAGACAACCAAGAATGAAATTATCCGCTTTTCCACGGGACCACCTCTTCGCTGAATAACGTTTTTCCGGACGGGAACCCCTCAATGGATAGTATTTAAATACTAGATGCGCGAAACTTGTCAAGCGAATTCGTTAACGTTACCGAAAGCGCCCATAAGGTTCTGGGGCAAGGCAACTTCGTTCTCATAATGAGCGAAGGCCTGTTTGACGGCAAACCCGCGGCTTCTATGGCCTCTATCGCTTGGAAGAAGGCAAGCAGGTCGAGCATTGGGATGTCTTGGAAACGATCCCCCCTCCAGCGGAGGGTAAGAATTCCAATGGCAAGTTCTAGGTCGAACGCGCCGCAATCGTGTATTTTTAAATGAACCGGTGTGGGAGAATCTAAATCCCCTATCCCACGCCCGTCGGCTACACGGATTACCCCTTCCTCAAGCCGGACCCAGCGGGGACTGCTGTTGGCAGAGGCACAGAGCAAACGCATGCTTAAGGAGCCGAACGCCGGCACACTCGAGTTCCACCGAACCCGACACACCGCCGAGACGCACTCGCCTTTCCAATGAATATCGTTGGCCACCACATCCTGAATCATCTTGTAGTGCGCCGCCATTTGGTCCCCCGGCGGGGCCGAAGTTTAGCCATTCGCGCAAAGGAAGGTCAGACGGCCTTGACGCGATGGCTCAAGTCCTCTGCGTCCATAGTTGCTTACTGGTGGAGCATAGACCTATGGACTAGGCGCGGATGACTGTGGTCGCAATTTCCGATTACTTAGCCACGCGGAGCATTACTACGCCGTGGGCGGGCACCGTCACCGAGTATTCCCCGGCATCCAGCTTCAGGTCGCTGTGGGCCCAGAGATCTCTTGCATGCGCGGGTGCAGATTTCAGGCCCAGGTCCGACCACTTGACGGTGATCTTTGCGGGCCTGCCGCCGCGGTTAAATAGTCCAATGGCCTGCGCGCCGCCGGAGAGCGGCCTGGCCCAGGCTTCCTGGTCTCCTGATTTCGTGATGCGCTGGCCCTGTTTGCCGTCTTTGTCCTGATTGACGGCGATGACTTCGCGATTGGTGAGAATCTCGAGGATGGCGGGAGTCATGTTGCGAAGATCGTTTCCAGCGAGCAACGGCGCAGAAAGAATCGACCACAAGCTCATGTGGGTTCTATATTCGTCTTCGTTCATGCCGCCATTGCCGATTTCGAGCATGTCCGGATCGTTCCAGTGTCCAGGCGCCGCCCACAGAGCCAGTTCGTCTTGCGAAAAACCAATGGTGGTCATCGAGTCCCAAGTGTCGCGGATGTCCCCCGTGGTGCGCCAGGCATTGCCGCCTACGTCGGCGCCCCACTTCCACACCTCGGCGCGGCCATACTGGCAAAGGCTGTACAGGATGGGACGCCCAGCTCTGAGAAGCGCATCGCCCATGACTTGATATAGCGCGCGCATCTCTTGGTCGGTGTAGAGGTTGCGCGCACCACACCAGTCGTACTTAAGATAGTCAATGCCCCACGCGGCATACGTTTGGGCATCTTGCTCCTCGTGGCCGTAACTGCCTTCGTATCCCGCGCAGGTATTTGGACCTGGCGAAGAGTAGATGCCGATCTTGAGACCTTTGCTGTGCACGTAATCGGCGAGTGCTTTCATGTCCGGAAACTTTTTATTGGTCGTGATATTCCCTCGTGCGTCGCGGCTTGCTTCCCAGGTGTCGTCAATATTGATGTATTGATAGCCGGCCTCTTTCATCCCGTTGTTGGCCATGGCATCGGCCATTTCGCGGACAGCGGCGTCATCCACCCGCCCTGCAAACTTGTTCCAACTGTTCCACCCCATCGGAGGGGCTTTGGCAAGGCCGTTACCGGCCACCTTATGAATCGCCGGCAGTGGAAGGCGTGCGGGATACGCGCCTTCAACGGGTGGCGCGCGGTGAGCGACCATCTGGATGAGCTCGGCGTCGGGGCGCCGGCGCGTCGCCACGTACAACTCGTCACCCACCAACTTGCCTTCGTATTTCACGTGGCGCTCATTGGTCCCGTCCACCATGCTGCCCGTGAGCGTGAAGCCATCAGGCCCGCCTGTGCTCTCGATAATCTTGTAATAAAACTGAGTGACTCGGATGGTGCCGCTTATGCGAGAGCCTTCCTGATGGAGATCTAGATAAGTAGTTCGGAAAGTACCGTCCGGCAGGGGATCGCGGACCACCCAATTTCCGGTCAAGTCCGCAGCGCAACACGGGACCGCCAGGAACGCGAGCAAAACAGCACAAAGAGGTTTCATCCCTGTCGGAGACTATAACAGACGAGCATCGTCTCAAAATGTTTTGTGAGCTGCGTTCCTTCAAATTTTCTTAAGAATGAGTTTAGGAAGTCTAGAGCGTTTCCCGATCCGAGTCTTGCTATGCCATGCGGCTGCTAAACAACCATGTGATCCAAGCGCCAAATTGAAACTGGCACATTGTAAACGGCTGTATCGGGTTTCCACAGTTAGTATCCCAGCTTCTTATCGACAACATTGAGCAACGGCTCACCCTTCCGGAATCGGTCGAATTGTGCGATGAAAAACTGCATCGCTTGGTCGAGCCAGTCGGGCGTATGGTCGGCGCAGTGCGGAGAAAGCAACACGTTCTCCAGCTTGTAGAAGGGGTGGTCCTGCGGCAGCGGCTCATGATCGAAAACATCCAGCGCCGCGCCCTTGATTCGGCCATTGGAAAGCGCGCTGATCAGCGCCTCCTCGTTGATCACCGGGCCTCGGCCGACATTGATCACCACGGCCATGGGCTTCATCGCTTTGAACTCCGGTTCGCCGATCATTCCTCGCGTTTCTGAAGTTAACGGCGCAGCGACAACTACATAGTCGCAGCGTGAGAGCATTTCAATACGCTGCTCCGGGCCATAGGTCTGCTCGACCAGCAGGTCCGCCCCGCGTGACCGCGAAGCATGCCGCTTGACGGCAAGGACTGTCATCCCAAGCGGCCGGACCCTTGCGGCGATTGCACGGCCGATGTCGCCATATCCGACGATTCCGACGGTTTGGCCCGACACGGGCATGACGTCAAAGGCCTCCCACACGGCAGCCTTCTGATTGCGAATCATGCGGCGGAAGTCTTTGGCGAAACATAAAATCGCGGCAAGCGTAAACTCGCCCAACGATGCGCTAAATACGCCGGTCCCATTCGTGAGCGGCACGGGACTTTCCATCAGCTCCGGGAACAGCGTTCTCTCCAGGCCCACAGAGCGGGAATGCACCCAACGCAGGTTTGGGCACATTCCAAACACATTTCTGAACAGGGCAAGTGAGCCTGACCAATTGAAGAGCACGTCGGCGTGGATCGTGGCTTGCTCAAATGCTTCGACCGAATTTCCGGCGATAAGTTTCACCCCCGCAAGTGGCTTCTCCAACATGGCAAGTTGCCGCTCAGCCGGATCGGTTAGGATTAGAATGGTGTAATTTCCCATATGAATCGGAGCAGCGGCGCAGGTCATTACACCACAATCAGAGCGGACAGTGTCCAACAAGCGCAGTTTGGAAAGGCCAAATCCAGCGTTTAAAGCTTAGAATTTGACACCGCAAATTAAGACCTCCTACAATACGCGGCTTTCGAAGGAAGATTGGAAGTTGACCGAGCGATTTCAAAGTTCTACGGTTTACGAAATTGAGCCCCAGGATTTCGGAAGGGATTCTATGTCGCCAAAAGATTCTAAGTCATTGCGGAGTTATCGCTGGTATGGCCCGGATGATCTGCGTTCCTTCGGGCACCGTTCGCGCGCCGCTTCCATGGGTTGTACGCAAGCTGACTATGCGGGCAAGCCCGTGATCGCGATCATCAACACCTGGGGCGACATCAATCCGTGCCACAGTCATCTTCGGGGGCTCGCGGAAGATGTCAAGCGGGGCGTGTGGCAGGCCGGGGGATTTCCTGTTGAGATGCCGGCGTTCACCCTCGGCGAAACTTTTCAGAAGCCGACCACGATGATGTATCGCAACCTGTTGGCAATGGAGACAGAAGAAATGTTGCGCTCCTACCCAGCCGATGGCTGCGTGCTGATGGGAGGCTGCGACAAGACGACGCCAGCGCTTTTGATGGGCGCCATCAGCATGAATTTGCCCGCGATCTATGTTCCCGCAGGACCCATGCTTCGGGGCAATTGGCACGGCGAAATCTTGGGCAGCGGATCGGATGTCTCGAAGTACTGGGCAGAACGGCGCGCGGGAAACATCGATCTGCAATCCTGGACGCAGATTGAAGACGGCATCGCGCGGTCGGCAGGAACTTGCATGACGATGGGCACGGCATCCACTATGACCAGCGTGGCCGAAGTGTTGGGTTTCTCTCTCCCTGGTGCGAGCGCGATACCTGCAGTGGATTCCAACCATGCCAAGATGGCCAACCGTTCCGGCCGGCGCATCGTTGAAATGGTGTGGGAAGATTTGAAGCCGCGGGAGGTCTTGCGCGACGCCTCTTTCAACAACGCAATTGCGACGGTGTTTGCACTGGGGGGTTCTACCAACGCAGTGATCCATATGCTGGCGTTGGCAGGGCGGGCGGGGATTAAGATCGCGCTCGACCGTTTCGATCAATTTTCCAAGAAGACGCCCATCCTGGCCAATTTGCGTCCGAGCGGCAAGTACTTGATGGAAGATTTCTATTACGCCGGTGGATTGCCAGCGTTGTTGCGAGTGCTAGCCCCCCAGTTAGACCTAAGCTGTTTGACTATCACTGGAAAAACGCTTGGGGAAAATATTGCCAGCGCTGAAATTTACAATCCGGATGTTATCCGCAGTTTGGATAACCCTGTTCTTACTTGCGGAGGGTTGGCGATTCTGTATGGGAATCTCGCTCCCAACGGAGCGGTAATCAAAGCTTCCGCAGCCGAAACGAGGCTCTTAAAGCACGCGGGTCGCGCCATCGTCTTCGACAGTTACAACGAAATGAACGCACGAATCGATGATCCTGCCCTCGACGCGGATGCAAACAGCGTGTTGGTGTTGCGTAATGCCGGCCCGAAAGGCGCGCCGGGAATGCCCGAATGGGGAAACCTCCCTATTCCGCAAAAACTTCTGAAGGCCGGAATACGCGACATGGTACGGATTTCCGATGCGAGAATGAGCGGAACGAGTTACGGTGCCTGTGTCCTGCACGTCTCGCCCGAATCATTCATCGGTGGCCCCCTTGCGCTGTTGAAAGAAGGCGATATTGTTGAACTAGACGCGCCCGCCCGGCAACTGAATATGCGCGTGAATGAGGATGAGCTCGCGCGTCGACGAGCAGCCTGGCGGCCGAAAGATGGGATTTATCCGCGCGGATATGGCAAGTTATTCATGCAGCACATCAAGCAGGCTGACGAGGGATGCGACTTCGACTTCTTGGAAGGTACTGCTCCCATTCCTGAGCCGGAGATTCATTAACATCGGCGGCAGCGAAAGACTCGGGGGCGATCGGCGTTGCGGAGGCTCGGAGTCCGTAGCTCAGGTTATTACGCGGAAACAACGCGGCGACGCCCCACTCCAATGGCAAGCATCAGTATACCTGAGAGACAAAGGCTCCCCACCAAGTACGACAAACCTGCTTTAAAGGAATTGGTACGCGTGACCAGGTAGCCCATGATTAGGGGGCCGACAAAGCCTCCGAGATTTCCGACCGAATTGATCAAGCCGATCGATGCTGCAGCAGCGGATTCGCCCAGAAAAGCGCTTGGAACTGTCCAGAATGCAGGGTGAAACGCAAAATAGCAGGCGCCAACGATAGTGAATAGCATGACGGAGAGAGCGAGGTTCGATCCAAGTACGACAGCCCAGGAAAGTGTCACTCCACTCATTAAGAGAGGCAGGGCGGCGTGCCACCGGCGCTCTCCTGTTCGATCGGAATGCCAGCCGTTGAACTGCTGCACTAGAAAACCTGCAAGATAAGGCAAAGCCGCAAGCAGGGTCACTCGCAAGTTACTCTGACCGGAAGCGCGCTTCAAAATGGTTGGCAGCCAGAAAGCAATGCCATAATTTCCCGTCAGCGCGAAGAAGTAGGCAAACGTCAACAGCAGAACGTCGCGGTGACCAAACGCTTGCCAGACGGTGTAAGACCGAACCTGTTGCTTCGCTTGTTTTTCCCGGCTCAACTGCTCGGTGATCCAGTCGCACTCGTCGCTCCGCAGCCAGCTCGCCTCGCGCGGCCAGTCCGTGAGATAGAAAGCGGTGATCACTCCAAACACGATCGCCGGAATCCCTTCCAGGATGAATAACCATCGCCAGCCCCTCAGGCCCAGCCAAGAGATTCCGAGCAAGTAACCGGCAAGCGGAGAGCCAATGACAAAGGAGAGAGGATTGGCAGCGTAGAACCTTGCCACGGCTCTGGCGCGGTCCTCGTTTCGAAACCAGTGGGATAGGTACACAATGACGATCGGAAAAAAACCAGCTTCGGCAGCGCCCACGAGAAAGCGAACGAAATAGAATTGCCAGGCCGTGCGGATGAAGGCCATCAGTACAGTCAGGGTTCCCCAGGAAATCATGATGCGCGTGATCCATCGTCTTGCGCTCCATCGCTCTGCAATCAAAGCTCCCGGAATGCCCAGCAAGAAATAACCAAGGAAAAAAATGCCAGCGCCTAGATCAACTACCCGGTCGCTGAAGCCCAGGTCACCGGGCATCTGAAGAGCTGCGGCGCTGATGTTCATACGGTCCAGGAACGCAATGACATAAAGCAGGAACAGAAAGGGAAGGAGCCGCCAAGTAATGCGTTTCCGTGCGTGCTGAGCGACCGCCAGGTCGGGAGATGTGACGAGCATGTTCCCTCAATTCCTAAGAACGCAGAGATCGGCGGACGTATCTTGAAGGATTTATGGTTTTTCGCGGCTCAAAATTTGCGCTGCGTAGTATACCCAAAAAAGGGACTAGGCGTTCTTCTTTAAAGAATAATTGCGTTTGAGCGAAGAACGATGATGGAACGTAGGCCATCCACGACATCGCATCAGCTAGTCTGTTCTACCCGAAATTCTAAAGTTTTGGTTCAGGAATACTAAACAAGCCTTGGTTTCGAAAACCCGCGTTCGGGCGTTCGTCCGCAAAGGGCGCTCCTTGTGCAGGCCGTGGCATCGGTATCAGCTGAAGACCTACGTCAAACGCGGCGCGGCGCCTGTCGATTCCCGGACCAGGAGTTCGGTGCGGATTTTGATTTCACGGCCGGAGCGGCCCTCTCCCGAATTGGTAGGCAATACCGCCTCAACGGCAGCTGCCCCAATCTCGGCTCTCGGGATCATGATCGTCGTCAATTGTGGATCGGTAAGTTTTGCCAGCCAGATGTCGTCGCACCCGATCACGGAAATATCCTTTGGCACCTGTAATCCCGCACGTCCCAGTTCGCGCAAAGCTCCCATCGCCATCAAATCATTCGCGGCGATGATTGCCGTCGGCCTGTTTTTCAATGGCAGGAGTTCTCTGACGGCCTGCTGTCCGCTCTCCAGCTTGAAATCCCCTTTGCAAATCACCGGCTTGGTATGCAAAGACGCCCTATGCTTCTTCATCGTTTTGAGGAAGGCCTGATGCCTGAATTGCGCCGACTTGAAATGTTCCGGTCCACCGATGAACGCAATCTGGCGGTGGCCCAGCTCAAGGAGATGTTCAACCGCCTGATGCACCCCCATTTCATAATTCACACGAATGTTGCTGGTATGTGGCCCCACCTTTCCGATGTCCAAAAAGACCACGGCGATTCGCCGTGACGACAGGCGCTCGATTACGGAGGGGTCCATCTCCGTCGTCAGGATCATCACTCCACGAACTTGCAGTTCCAGCAAACGCTGTACATAAGGAGCATCGCGTTCAGGCTCATAATTCGTATTAAGAACAATGACGTCATAGCCCAGTTCGAGCGCTCTTTCCTGAATGGACTTAACAAGGTCCGGGAAGAATGGGTTGGTTATGTCCGAAATAATCAGGCCGAGAGTCCGGCTCCGGCCGGAGGCCAGATTGCGCGCGTGTATGTTTGGTGTGTAGCCTACATTTTCAATCGCGCCGAGAACTCTGCGTTTCGTTTCATCGCTGACGTAGCGCGTCTTATTGATGACGTGCGAGACGGTGGCGGTTGACACGCCCGATAACTTGGC
>Ga0137390_10004062_pt1 | contig 12112 bp, 13 predicted proteins | sample 15con2h24AmetaG_FD_104937 | JGI IMG/M metagenome (GOLD analysis project Ga0137390, IMG submission 104937) | Vadose zone soil microbial communities from Angelo Coast Range Reserve, California, USA - 15con2h2.4A metaG | ecosystem: Environmental > Terrestrial > Soil > Vadose zone > Saprolite... | reverse complement strand
GTAAGATCGAAGGGCGTCATCTGCCCCACTTCTCGCTTACCGCTCAGGCGAACGCCCAAGAGCACGACGCTGTAGATGACCGCCGTGCGGAGCGTGATCTCAAGCAGAACACGCCCGCCAGGGAACATCGCACCCGACACTAGTTGGCCGTCACCGAGACCGACGCGTTCTTGGGCGTACTCAGATAACCCGTCGCTTTATTCTTGTCCACGGCCCAAACCACGAGCTCGTACAGCATGTGGTCACGTCCAGAGTAGAACTGGATAGGCTCACTGACATTGCGATCTTTCTTTTCGATGGTCCTATCGTCAGAAGTCACGTTGAGAGTGTACTTGCCCTTCTTCTGATCTGCCTTCTTGAGTTGCAGACTGACGGTTGAAACCGGCTGCGGCTTCGCCCCTTTGAGAAGCGTGAATTCGAAGTAGCTTCGATCGCCACGATGCTTGAGAACTTCGAGATCATCTCTGGTTCTGGCAATCAGTCCACTCTGCAGACCCAGATCGCCGATGGTGCGCTCCAACTTCGCCCGGGTCGCCTCCAGCTCAGACCTGGCAGCGGCGACGTCGGTCTTGACGCCACCGACATCAGTCTTCACACCGGCCACCTCTCCGCTGACCTGACTGAGTTGTTGTTTCTGATGTTCGGCGATACGTGCTTCCGCGGCCCTTTGCTGGCGCTGTATTTCGGACGCGCGCGACGCCATCTCCCTCTTCGTGATGCCCACCTGCTGCGCCAAAGTCTCATCATTGGCCTCGGCGGACTGCACCCGTCTGGTTAGCTCCGCAATCTGAACTTTGCTGGCAGCGTAGTCTTTGTTCAGCGTATCGAGATGAGCGCGCAGACTCAACGTCAGAAAAAGTGATCCCGCCACGTAGATAATCGCGAGGGCCAGCAGGATCCACTTGCCCATATTGCTTTCGCGCTCGATGTGAACTTCTGAAACTGGTTCGCCCATTTCGGGCATAACTCCTCCGCTGTTTGTTATGGGATGTTGAAGTAATTGTTGAATATAGTGCACACCCTGTCAATTGCAATGATGGCACCAGCCATCCACTGCACCTCCGTCACTATTACTGACACCAACCAAGGAAGCTGAGTTCCTACAGTTGGACCTTCCTCAATCGCAGTGAGTTAGTAATCACCGAAACCGAACTGAAGCTCATCGCCGCAGCCGCCACGATCGGACTCAGCAGCCATCCGAAGAACGGATACAACACACCCGCCGCAACTGGTATCCCCAACGAGTTGTAGATAAACGCGAAGAACAGGTTTTGGCGGATATTGCGCATGGTGGCTCTGCTCAGCCTGCGGGCGCGCACAATGCCGTTGAGGTCGCCTTTCACCAAGGTGATGCTGCCGCTCTCGATGGCGATATCCGTGCCACTGGCCATCGCGATGCCAACATCGGCTTGGGCAAGGGCAGGAGCGTCGTTGATACCGTCCCCAGCCATGGCGACGATGCGTCCCTCTCCTTGTAGGCGGCGCACCACGCTGGCTTTGTGCTCGGGCAAAACACCAGCTTCGAAGTCATCAATTCCCAGTTGTCTCGCGATCTTTTCGGCGGTCGCACGGTTATCACCGGTGAGCATCACGAGGCGCAGGCCCTCAGCCCTTAGATCCCGCACGGCTGGCGGCGTCGATGGCTTGATGGGATCGGAAAAGGCGATTAACCCTGCCGGGTGACCGTCCACCGCGAGGAATATTAATGTCTGGCCGCCACGCCATAGTTCGTCCGCTCGTTCTGAAAATAGCCCCATCGGCACGTTCAATTCTTCGAAGAGTTTTTCGTTCCCTGCAGTCACTGCATGACCGTCCACTTTGCCGCTAACTCCACGTCCTGTTAGATAACGGAACTCGCGGCTTTCAGCCAACGCTAGCCCACGGTCTTCAGCAGCCGCAATCACGGCTGCCGCCACCGGGTGCCCGCTTCCCTGCTCCAAGCTGGCAACTAGCCGCAGCAGCTCGGGTTCATCTTCGCCAGAAACAGTGACCACTGATGTGACCCGCGGCTTTCCTTCCGTCAACGTGCCGGTCTTATCCAGCACCAGGGTGTCTACTTTTTCAAGAATCTCTAATGCTTCTGCGTTCTTAATCAATACGCCGGCTGTGGCGCCGCGTCCCATGGCTACCATGATCGATACGGGTGTCGCCAATCCCAAAGCGCACGGACAGGCGATAATCAGCACAGCGACGGCATTGACCAACGCATAAGCGAAACGTGGCTCGGGTCCCAGAATGCTCCACAGAATGAATGTCACAACAGCAATTGCAATGACTGCTGGCACAAACCAAGCTGCCACTCGGTCCGCTAGCCGCTGTATAGGCGCCCGGCTTCGCTGCGCCCGACTGACATGCTGCACAATCTGCGCTAGCACAGTCTCGCTTCCCACCCGCTCGGCCCGCATCACAAACGATCCAGTTCCATTCACGGTACCGCCAATGACGTGGCTGCCCGGTTCCTTCTCCACCGGCATCGATTCGCCTGTGATCATGGACTCATCAATCGCGCCGGTTCCCTCAATGACGATTCCGTCGACGGGCACTCTTTCGCCGGGGCGCACCCGCAGGATATCTCCGGGCTTCACCTTCTCCACCGGAATATCTTCTTCTCTGCTGCCACGCACTACGCGGGCGGTTTTAGGAGTCAGGTCCAGCAAGGCGCGAATCGCCGACCCAGTACGGCTGCGCGCCCTCAATTCCAGCACTTGTCCAAGCAGTACGAGTGTGACGATCGCAGCGGCAGCTTCAAAATAAACCGGTGGAGTCCCGCTCATGTCTCGGAAGGATGCGGGAAAAACTTGCGGGAAGAGAGTTGCGACCAGGCTGTACAAGTAGGCGACGCCTGTGCCCATCGCAATCAACGTAAACATGTTGGTGGAGCGATTGACGATCGACGTCCAGCCCCGCTGGAAGAACGGCCATCCGCCCCACAACACCACAGGCGTACTCAGAGCCAGTTCGATCCAGGGCAGCCAGCCCGGCAACGCACGCTGCACCGGCATGCCTGACAGCATGTCGACCATGGCGATTCCCAGCAAGGGTGCAGTGAGCGCCAAGCTGATCCAAAATCGGCGAGTCATGTCGCGCAGTTCGGGGTTGTCCTGCTCGACCGCAGCTACGGTGCGCGGCTCAAGCGCCATGCCGCAGATCGGGCACGTCCCCGGGCCAGGACGAACGACCTCCGGATGCATCGGGCAGGTGTATTCAATCCGGCTGGAAGCAAAAGGTGATTCCGGTTCAAGCGCCATGCCACATTTCGGGCAAGGCCCGGGTTTGTTCTGTCGTACTTCCGGACACATCGGGCATACGTAACCGCTGTCCGAAGGTGCACTGCTATGAGCCTGTGTGCCGGCGAGGGGATTTAACGTGGTTGGTGAAATCGCAGCAGACGGTTCCAACGTTACCAGGCCAGGATGGTGGGCTAGCGCAAGGTTTTTTCCCGCAGCGTACTTTTCTGGATCGCTTTTAAACTTCTCCGCGCAATGGCCGCAACAAAAGTAATAACTTTTACCAGCGTGCTCGAGCTTGTATCGCGCTGTGGCCGAATCAACCGACATGCCGCAAACCGGATCCTTTACACCAGTTGCAGAATTAGCAACATTTTCCATGTGTGACAGCCGAGATCAGTCAAACGCGACAAATATTAGATTGTCTTGACCCGTGAGTCGATTCTTGGCGGTAGCTGTTGTATCTTTGCAAGCGGAGACACGCATCCGATGACGCAATTGGAAGTTGCTTATCATTACGGAAATCCTCCGAGCGAGGCGGAAATGCGCGCCATCAGCGCCCTCCGCGAAGTTTACGGAATACGCCGTATCACTTTCGATCCCAAGGAGCGAACCATCCACGTGGAATTTGACGCTTCCCGCTTCAAAGAACCCGTGATTGCGGCCTTGCTGCGGGAGGCGGGACTGGATGTGCAGGAAAAGCCTGCGCTTGCCTGAATTTCTTTGTGGGGTTAGGGGGAGGGCTTTGGGGAAAAAAGCAAGGGGCGCCCAAGAAAACCTCTGGCCGAAGTTTATTCTCAGGGGCGCCCCGTTGCGCGCCACTTCGTCTAGCGTTCTTGTTGCATCCGCCATGCCATCCCTAACTATCTGAAAGTACGGATGCAGCGAGCCTTAAGGGCGGTAGGAATTGCCACCGGCCGGGAAAGATTTACTTCAACCGGGGCAGGCACGAGATTTGCCGAAGTCCTGTTGAAATCTGACTTAGTCGACGTCCCCCACGGGCAGGAACTCTGGATCGCCAAAAACACGCGGATATCTTGAATGGAAAGCGGTGCGGATCGAGAAAAATGGCGACCCCGGAGGGAGTCGAACCCCCAACCCTCAGATCCGAAGTCTGATGCTCTATCCAGTTGAGCTACGGGGCCAAGTTGTTCTCTGAAAGATGGTACGCCCTGGGACAGATTTTATAACTATTTTTCCGGGAACAACAATGTGATGCAGGCTGGGTCCTTCACTTCGAACCGTCCCCTGCCTGGTAGCGGATTGCTTGTAAAGACGAATTCATTTACCCGCCTCGCCCAACCTATAGACCAAAGACACAGCGCCTGGCAGATTGTTCTGACCTTCATTGAATCGGTACGTGCGTAGGTAATCGGCAGCAACGCGAACGGCGAAATACTTTGCAAAGCGGATGTCAGTTCCAGCGCTTCCACCCAAGGCAAAGCTCGTGTCGGTATCACTGACTTCCCCAGTTTGCGGTACGTTATCGAGTAGGACGTTAATGGCCATCCCGCTGAATGCTCCTCCTGCTAAGGCACGCACGAAAGGTTGGAAGGTGTGATTACCGCTGTACGCGAACTGCGGTCCCGTCGTGAAATTATAGATGTGGATACTGGCGTGGACCTGCATCGTCAAGCCAGCGCCCTACGTCACCGTAATTTTTCTGTCGATATAGCTGCCACCAACATCCACGATGCCCCCGAACCAGGAATTGAAGTTTCTTGCAGCCCGAAATTCCAGCCGTGCAAGTTCTGATGCCGTCCGAAGGCCAAGGCAGGAATGCCTGTCTCGAACGCGGCCAGGTTCAGCGCCTCTTGTTCGTGAGTCGTGTCGAGCCGGACGTACTGATAGCCGCCATAGATTGCCCCGCTAGGAAGCTGCCCGTGAGCGGGAAAAGAGATTGTAAGTGCAGCAGAAAGAACTGTCCAGAGTACGAATTTATGCATATTGGTTGGACGGGGCTTGTACTATCCCATACCGTATATCGCCGTGCAACACCGTAACTATTTGTCAAACAGTCGCTATTCGATGGGCAATTATGCACGGTGAGTGAAGTATTGACGCCGAGCCGTTTGACAAGGGCACGCTTCAGGCGTAATCTCCGGTCCGGATACTCGCTGGGTGAACAGCGAGAATTCTCGAACTGTTCATTGAGCCCAGCCTCTCTTTCTTCAGTTCTTGAAGAATATCGCGCGTGTCGACATAAACGGCGGCACGACGTTAAAACCAAGTTCGCCCCATCCCCAGGAGGCAACGTGGCTACTCAAGAACCTAGGACTCCGCCTTTTTCCGCTCCAGTTCCGCCCGAAGGGACTACGCAAAACGAAAACATCTGCCCGCACGGAACGCCAGCCTGTCCAGTGTGTATTGCTACGGATGAGCTCTTGCGCATCGTGCATTCAGAGAGACCGGCACTCGGTTTCTTTGGGAGACTTCGATGAAGCGCTGACGAAAACAATTACTTCGGCAGATTGAGGTAACGCAACCTTGGAGTGAGTTCCAGTTCAAATCCGCCTTGAAACTTGCGGCGGCAAACCTTTTCAAGAGAACTCTTTGCAAGTTCCTAAGCGGCAAACTTCCCACGGTCTTGTTTACGAGTGAAGAGCCGTTTGCTTTTCCGAGGACGATTCCAACCAGGTAGCCAAGCCGTCCGACCATCCTCTTGAAGATGGGCTTTGGAGGAGTTCTGAAATAGCCGCTCTGTACTTGTTTATCCACGCCTGCTCAGAGTCATCCACGACCGGAACATCAGGCTTAGATCTTTTCATTCCCTTGGCCAGAGTAGAGAAGCGCGAAGAGTCTTTCGCGAGGAAAAACTCTCCGGCTGGTACTAGGGCTCGCTTTGTTTCTTTCAAACATTTCGGGAGGAGAGGCGGCGGGAGCGGGTGACGAAGTGGCACGCGCAGCCCGGGGGTAACTTTTGAGGGCTGCCAATCCCGGCCAGAAACGCAGGCAGTATGCTCTGCCCGAGAAGGCGGGTCAATCACGCAAAAGTTGCAATTTGCGCTGCGACTTTGGTTGTACCTGAACCGTTCTGCGAACCGGCTAGTGGCTTCTCACGGCACTTTAATGACGTCGCCAAGGACCCTGCTTTGCAGGAGAAGGTCGTCTGCAGGACCGGGTAGACTGGCACTGGAGTGTTCGTGGTGGGTCCGATGAAAGGCACTCCATAAAAAGCTATGGGCTACTATAGTTTCCACTACATTCCTGGAAAACGGCACGCCGCGATTGCGCTAAGTTCAGGAAAAGAGTGGTGCGCCCTGAGAGATTCGAACTCCCGACCTTCTGGTTCGTAGTCGTTGCTGCACCAGAATTCAACAACTTGCACGAAGCGCTATGACTTGCGACAGAGTGCCACAGATAGCACGCCCAGCAAGGGTTTCCAGCGTTGGCGTATCACTCAGTCTCACTCAGTGAGGTTTGGTGGTGGGCACAAAAGTGGGCACACTCTTTCGCCCTGCTCTAGCGCCCAATAGGGGGCCAAAAGTCCCCTTTAAATACCAAATACCCGCTCAGCGCAGCTTTTCTGCTGCTCGTCAGCACAGCCAACACCAAAGAGGAATGTGATGAGTCTGAAATCAGGGCTGCTCAAATGGCCGTATCGCACTATCGGGCCGCTCTCTTGCTTGAGAGTGCTATCGACAGGGGGCGGGCGTAATGGAAACTTCGCGCATGCCCTACGACCCGGTAGACGTTGATTGCCCGTACTGCGGAGCTAGGGCCGGTGAATCCTGCATACAGCCTACTCGGGATAAGAGGGTGCCGCATCGTGGCCGCATAAGGGCTCGCCAAAAAGCATGCCCCCCACCTAGATTTCAAAGAAATCGTCGCTCGGATTCGAAGGGCAACTGAGAACAAATAGCTTGCTCGTGCCAGCCAGCAGTGATCAAGCCACGCGACGTTTTTGTACCGTAGTTTTGACCCGCGTTTTGTTCTTCACAACAGCAACTGAAGGTTCGGTGAGAGCTTGGGCCAGAGTGGCTGGCTTCCGAACCTCAATCTCTGGCTCAGTAGTGATAACCTTTTTCTCGGTCACTACATCCGTAGTTGGCCGAGGTACATCTAACACCCTTACTGACTCGGTTACTATTGCGTGTTTCCCACTCTGCTTCTTGGATTTTCGCGCCATCGTTCCGGCCTCCGTATATGTGCACAATTCGATGCGCGGGTTAGCCGCGGCGTTGTTGGGCGTTACGGCGGAAAATTGAAAGCGGGTGGGTCGCACTCGTTTTGAACGGCCTTTTTTATGCATGAATGTGTAGCGTGGTAGTCATAGCAATGAGCGCACAATGAATCCCAGCAGCACTCCAACCGACAGTCAGAACAAATCGCGCCCCGCAGTCGGCGCACTCCGCTACGACGCGCTCGCCACACGGGATCGCGTCAACTCTGCCGCTCGTCGCGTATTCAATTTGGCGGTGGAAGTCCTGCCTGGCCCGAAATTACTAGAAGCTGAGTTTCGCGGTTTGATTCCGAGGATCATCTCGCCATCGCTTTGAACTTGCAGTCAAAGAACAATTTACCATTCTGACGTGTACGCTAAGTTTTACTTCATCGCCATTGTCAGCTAGCCACTGATATTCGGTGAACTTCCACGACGCGCCAAAACCGTTTTGAACATCAAGTTCTCCTACCCGCGTAGGTGATCCCAACCTCTTTATAAGTGCTTCAAGTGAATCGTCGCAATCGGGTTCAACGATTTGACCAACCACTAGCTGTTCAATGGTTCCGTTGATTATGCCTGTGCCGACGCTGTTGTATTGATTCGGTGCATGGCGGAGGGACGTGCCGAGAAGGTCAGAACGGCAACGTCGAGTTTCTTCCATTTCTTTAACCGTTTTTTCGCAGGCTGGGACGTCATTGGGCCAAGGTTTGCCGAGGGTAAGTCCAAATAGAGTTATCGGGCCATGAAGCTTGGATTCCTGACTCACGCTAGCTGCCGCCAGAATGAGCAGACAAAGTAGCCCTTTCATACTGCGGACTATTCCACAGCCCCAATCCTGATGCAACGTTAACCACTTGTTGACGCGAACGATAAGCGAATGAAGATGGTCCTACTCAACGCGACTTCGATCCACGATGATGAGAATAGAGGGCCGAACTAGTAACGGCCCTCTTGATTTCTTCCGATTACTGCCTTCTGGCCTCCCCATTATTAAGGGTGTCATCAGCTGCAGTAGATGGGCTAACGTTCATAAGGAAGTCTCGATCAGGCCGTCCGCACTGCTTGATGACGAAGGCCGCCTCATCTTTGGTGGATTTGATGGGAATATCAATAGGGTTAGCGACAGCATCCGGGGGTGTGGCACCAGATGTAGTTTGAGTTGAGGGGTGACGTGAGCCAACTATCAAAGTGATCCAAAAGAGTACGACGGTAATTCCCATTAGCCATGCAAGCCCTTAACAAAAGGGTGAGTGAAGCGCTTTCCACAATGAGGGCAGACTCTTGCGTTCGACGCAATCATCTGGCCGCACTTGCATTTTTTCATCGCTACCCTTTGCGCCCGGCATAATACCCAAAAAATTGCCCTGTCTTTGCTCATTCGGCACTTACCTGTTTTCCACAGCCAAAAAGAGACATCCACAATTGATTACCGCTCGGTTTTGACCTACGCTTTTGGAGGGGGGCGAACCGATGAAAATAATTATTTTGGACGATGACTGCACAGTTCTTTTTGAGCAGGACAACCCCGGCTATATCCACTTGCCGATAATCATCGACGGGAAAGACGATATTCCGTGTGACGATGACAACTGTCAAGATCCGCGCTGCGTTGAACGCAGACGAGAGGCTGAGGTTCTTTTAGAGGAATGGCATCGCAACGGTGAAGAGTTGGCCCTTGTGTACCATGCCTCCAGTCCGCCTGCAGATAAGACTGCGTTTGAAGAGTTTTCGCGGTTGCCTACTCACAAATCTCCGTTGAAAGTGAAACTGCAATCCTATACGCGCAACGAACTCGTGTTGAGCAACGGTGATCGGTTGAAATTTTCTTTTCCAAAGTTGAACGGCTACAGCGATGCTCAGGTCATGTTCTCCACGGACAAGTGGGACGCCTCGCTTTTCCCGTGGAAGGAGCAAAAGAAACTCGTATCAAGAGCGCGAGCATAGCAGGCTCACTCGCTCGCGTGTGCTTCGTGGACCTCTGCTGCTGCAAGTGAAATAAACTCCCGCCCCGGCGTAAATACTCCGTTGCAAAGGTGTGCCATCGGATTATTTGTCTGTTTCTGTTTGCGAAGCAACTGCGGGAGAGATTCTGGCGTCCGACTTTCAGTGCCGAAAAAGAAGAAGCAGAAAAAGTTCGGAAGAGTCATTGAAGGGATGGGGCTATCGCTAAATTCCGGCTAGGTGGGCACAATTCTGGGCACAGTGAGATTGAAGCAGCCCTTGAACCAGCCCCGGAGAAGGTGTTAAACGCTTGAGAGTAGAGGAAGAAAATGGTGCGCCCTGAGAGATTCGAACTCCCGACCTTCTGGTTCGTAGCCAGACGCTCTATCCAACTGAGCTAAGGGCGCGATGGATGGGTATCAGCGGCGAGCTTCGATTATAAACCACACTTTGCGCTCTCAGAAATCTTGACCCGTATTCGCAGAGAGGTAATGCCGCGCAGTTCTCCTCCGCTATTCAATTCACTTCTTGATCAAAGTGGTGTGACTTGCAATACATTGCCATTTGCTGTTTTGGTAAATCCAGGAATCGGTGAATCGGCCGAAGTGCTCGAAAGGCTTTCCCTTAAAGACCCCTTTGGTGTGATACCTCCCAATCACAATCGCCACATTCTCATAGGGAAAGACTCTCATGTTGTCATTTGTGATCAAGGTGGCGCGGTAGTTGGGATCGCGCAAATCTGCCATGAACTGTGCTTTGTTCATCACGGTTCCGTCATAGTCGGTGTAGACGAAAGAGGAGGAAACCAAGTCTTTCAGAGCCTTGCCATCGTGGTGCAGCTGCGCTTGATTCCATGCGTTCTCCAATGCAATGAGCCTGTCCACGTCCGGACTTGAATTCTTTGTCGGACCTTGCGCACGTCCGACCAAACTGCTTATGCAGATCAGGCAAACAACAAGAATAGTTTTCATGCCATTCCTCCTTTCGATCAAGTAAGGCGAAGTCTAGGGGGAGGCGAGACAGTATAGCCGACCGAATCTGGATGCCAAGGAAACATGCAGTATCCTGCCCTGGGCGTGATGTTGGTCACCTAGCCACGGGGGTAAAATTCAGCATCAAAAAATCGATGCCGAAAACTAGAACAATTAGACCCGTGAAGAAGAAGAATACAGCCAAAGTGAAAGCCGGTGCTATTCCCGCGGAAGAATTGGTTCAGCCCTTCCCTTCCATCGAATTGCCGATTCAGCCGCCATATCCGCCATCGGAAGCTAGCTCCGTCAACGAAATTCCGCGCGGCGCAGACTGGCTCTACGAACCCAAGTGGGACGGCTTTCGCTGTCTTGCCTTCCGCAATGGTAAAGAAGTGCTGCTGCAATCGAAAGCGGGACAGCCGTTGGGTCGCTATTTTCCCGAGCTGGTCGCCGCATTGGCGGATTTGCCGGAACATCGATTTGTGCTCGATGGCGAGATCGTAATCTTTTCTGAAGGACGTCTATCCTTCGACGATCTGCTGTTGCGTATTCATCCTGCTGAATCGCGCATTCGTAAGTTGTCGGCTGAATCTCCCGCCACTTTCATGGGCTTTGACTTGCTGGTGGATAGCCAGGGCAAAGTGCTCACAGATTTGCCACTCAAACAACGGCGCCAGAATTTGGTGCAATTGTTTCGGCGTTTTCCGGCCAAAGGAACGGTCCGCCTGTCTCCGGCATCAACGGATCGTAAACAGGCGGAGCAGTGGATGCGCGAGCTCGGCACACTGGGGCTGGATGGAATCGTTGCCAAGCGCTTGGACGAGCCCTATCGCTCCGGACAGCGCACCGCCATGGTGAAGATCAAACGCATTCGCACTGCTGACTGCGTAGTTGGAGGTTTTCGTTATGCGGAAAAAGGTGGTGGAGTAGGTTCGCTTCTTCTGGGTCTTTATAACGATCAACTGCTGGATCACGTAGGTTTCACATCCAGCTTCACCGCTGAACAGCGTACTGAGCTAAAGAAGATTGTTGAGCCGTTAATTGGTGGCCCCGGATTTACCGGACATGCGCCCGGCGGACCGAGCCGCTGGAGCACAAGGCGTTCTTCCGAATGGCAGCCGCTGAAACTCAAGCTGGTGTGCGAGGTGAGTTACGATCATTTTTCGGGATCACGTTTCCGCCACGGTACGAAGTTTTTGCGTTGGCGTCCAGAGAAAAAACCACTTCAATGTACGTTTGAACAGGTAAGACCTGGCGTCAAGATAGGGCGCAAAATTCCAGACCAACTGTTTGCGGCGGACTTTGCCGCTTAGGATAAGGAGTTTCGCCTGGCGGTTTGCTAAGCGCTCTTCTGTTCCGACCTTCTGGCTTCGCATTCCTTCCGGATCTGCTCGTACTCGGCGGAAAGTCGTTCTAGTTCCTCATCCGAGAGTTTCTCAATATCAATCATTTCATTGTGCGCGACATGAATAGACCGGATGATCTCATCGAGCTTGAGATGGATTGCCTTAGCATCCCGATTCTGTGTGTTCTGGATAAGAAAGACGATTAGAAACGTAACCACGGTGGTTGCGGTGTTCACAACCAATTGCCAGGTATCGGAGTAATGAAAATAAGGTCCGGCAACCGCCCAGCCAACAATCAGCGCGATCGCCGCAGCAAAAGCCCATTTTGTCCCAACCAGGCGTGACGCCGTGGCCGCAAAAACCTGAAACCCATTGGCCAACCCACCATTTCTGGGACTTTCCTTTGCCATTGTTTCGCCTCTCGACGACTGTCCAGATTAGATGCCAGCCGCGGAAATCAGG
>Ga0137390_10004057_pt1 | contig 12123 bp, 8 predicted proteins | sample 15con2h24AmetaG_FD_104937 | JGI IMG/M metagenome (GOLD analysis project Ga0137390, IMG submission 104937) | Vadose zone soil microbial communities from Angelo Coast Range Reserve, California, USA - 15con2h2.4A metaG | ecosystem: Environmental > Terrestrial > Soil > Vadose zone > Saprolite... | reverse complement strand
TCGGTCGTCAGGGCCATCGACTCGAGGTTGAAGACACCGTCATGGCTCACGGCCGCCTTGAAGCGATTGGTGTGCCCGATGATCCAGTCGACGGCATAGCCGCCGTAGCTGGCGCCCGCAATCCCCTGCCGCGACGCGTCCACATAGGGCAGCTTCGCGACCGTATTGAAGACGGCGTCGAGATCGACCATCACTTTGCCGCCCCAGTCCTGAGAGATCTCATCAACGAACTTCTGACCGAAGCCGAACGAGCCGCGCGGATTGGGCGCGGCGACGACCCAGCCTTGCGCCGCCCACAGCGCCGGATTCCACCGGGACGACCAGGCATCGTCCCACGCGCCCTGCGGGCCGCCGTGAATCAGGAAGACTACGGGATACTTCCGCGAGGGATCGAAGCCTGGCGGCTTCAAGACCCAGTATTGGATCGGCGTGCCGCCGGCGCCGGAAACGGTCGCGCTCTCCGGTTTCTCGAAGGTGACGTCCTTCAGCCACGACTCGTTCTCATGCGTCAGCACCTGCGGCGCACCCGTCGGAGCGATGCGAAAGAGCTCCGCAGGGGATGTGAGCGTCGCTTTGGAGTACACCGTGAAGTCCGGTCCGGCCCTCGGTGCGGCGATCGAGCCCCCCTGCGCGACGAGCTGCGGCGTCCCGCCGGCGACAGGCACGCGATACAGGTTGTCGGCCGCATGACTGGTGGCGGTGAACAGGATCGTGTTGCCGTCGCGCGACAGCGCGAAATCGTTCACCGACAGATCCGGCGTCTCGAACACCGTCCGCCGCGCTCCCGTCGCCTTATCGTAGACATCGAGATACCAGCGGTCCGACTCGAAGCCTGGCCTGCGCTGCGCGCGGACGATCATCAGCTTGCCGTCCGGCGTGAAGGCCGGCTGGGCGTCCGCGGCCGGATTGGGCGTCAGCTTCTTCGCCGTGCCGCCCGTCACCGGCACGGACCAGACGTCATTGTTGGTCGACCAGGCTTCGCGATCGATGCCGTCGCGGTTCGAGACGAAGACGAGTTCCTTGCTGTCCGGCGTGAACGCAATGGCGGCATCTTCGGCCTGGGTCGGCGGGGAATCAAAGTCGCCCGGCGTCAGGTCGCGAGGCTCGCCACCGGAGAACGACGCCACGAACACGTGGTGGCGGACGTTCTCCCGCCACTCGTCCCAGTGCCGGTACAGCAGGCGGGTCAGATGATGGACCTTGGGCGGCGGCTCGGCGCCCTGTTTCACGTCGGCGACGAACGCGATCATCGAACGGTCGGGCGCAATCACCATCGGAGGCTGCACGCCCCCGGGCACTCTCGTGAACTGCCGGATGTTGCTGCCGTCGGGGTTGGCGATGTAGATCTGCGGATCGCCGTCGCGCGTGGAGATGAAGGCGATGTGCGACCCGTCCGGGTCCCAGCGGGGCGTGTTCTCGCTCTTCTCGCCGCCGATCAGCAGCCGCGGAGCGGCGGAGCCGTCGGCAGGTACCACCCAGATGTCCGCGTTTCTCTTACCGCTCGCGAGGTCCGTGGTCGTGCGCACGAACGCGACCTGCCGTCCGTCCGGAGACAGCTGCGGATCCGACACGCGAACCGCCGTCAGCAGATCCTGGATGGTGAGGGGCCGCGCCGCGGTGACGGGGGAGGCGAGAGAAAGCAGCGCGGCCGTGCCGGCCGCAACCCGGAAAATGACTGTCATGGACGTATTGTAAGGCCGGGTCGACGAGACGGGCCCTACTCCGCGCGCAGCGCGACGAGGGGATCGACGGCAGTGGCGCGTCGCGCCGGAACATAGCTGGCGATGAACGCGATGACGGTCAGGAAGATGGAGACGGCCGCGAAGCTCAGCGGATCGGCCGGGCTGACATTGAACAACTGCCCCTTGACGACGGGCGTCACGAAAAACGAGCCGACGATCCCGAGGGCGACGCCGGTGCCGGCAAGCTTCAGTCCATGGGAGACCACCAGCTTCAGCACGTCGCGCCGGCTCGCGCCCAGCGCGACGCGGACGCCGATCTCCTGCGTGCGTTGCGCCACCGAGTAGGACAGCACGCCGTAAACGCCGATCGCCGCGAGGAGCAGCGCGATGCCGCCGAAAAGCGAGAACATCCAGCCGAACAGGAAATACTGCCAGTAGCCGCGGGCCCGTACGGCTTCCATCGTCGACACGGCGAAGACCGCCAACGTGCGATCCGACGCGCGGATCTGCTCGCGCACGGGGCCCGCAAGCAGCGCCGGATCCCCAGCCACGCGGATCGTGAGGCCCGTGTTCGGCGTCGCGCCGAAGGGGTACGCGACGTAAGCGCATGGTGCAATCGGATCGTTGGTGCTCAACTGCCCGTGCCTGAAATCAGGTGCGATGCCCACAATCGTGAACCAGCCGCCGTCCTTCTCCTCGAGCGTCCTGAATCGCGCGCCGAGCGGATCGCCGGAAGGCCAGAACTTCTTCGCCATTGCCTGGTTGATAACCGCGACGGGGGCGCGCGTCATGCCTTCCGCGTCGGTGAGGTCGCGCCCGCGGATCACGGACAGCCCGAGCGTCTTCAACATGTGCGCCGTGACGCCGATGTACTCGATCTCCGGTTCCTCTCGCTTCGCGAACGCCCGTCCCTCGATCAGGATCCGGCTGCTGCCGCCGCCGTTGTTCAGGGGCACCATGTTCGAGGCGAACGCGGCCTGCACACTCGGGAGCGACTCGACGCGGCGGAGGATGTCGTCCACCCGCTGGGTCTTGGGAAGGTCGCCGGGATACTGCTCGTTCGGCATATAGAATCGCATCGTCATCAACGGCGCGGTCTCGAAGCCGCCGTTCGCCGTCCGCAGGTTGAAGAAGCTGCGGACGAAGAGCGAGGCGCCGATCAGCAGCAGGAGCGACAAGGCGACTTCGGCGACGACCAGCGCGTTCCGGATCCACGCGCGTCCGCCTCCCGCCAGTCCGCGTCCGCCTTCCTTCAGCGCTTCCTGCAGGTCCGCCTTCGACGCCTGGATGGCCGGAGCGAGGCCGAAGGCGATGCCGGTGAGTCCGGCGACGCCGATGGCATAGAGGAACGCCCGCAGATTCAACTCCCAGTGGATGAAGTACGGAATCGAATCGGGAGGGATGGAGGATTCCATCATCCGCAGGCCTCCCCACGCGCACACCATTCCCAGCGGCACGCTGAACAGCGCGACCAGGACGCTCTCGATCAGGAGCTGGCGGAGGATCTGTCCGCGGGCGGCGCCGAGCGCCGTGCGGATCGAGATTTCCCGGGAGCGGGTCGAGGCGCGCGCCAGCATCAGGTTCGCGACGTTGAAACACGCGATGAGCAGCACCATCGTGACCGCGCCCATCATCGTGAGGATGATGGTACGCACGTCCTCGGGGATCGCCCATTCCCGGATCGGGCGGATGTAGGCGCCCCAGCCGTCGTTGGTGTCAGGGAAGGCGGCCGCGAGATTCGCGGCGACCGCGTCCGCCTCCCGGCGCGCCTGCTCCAGCGTCACGCCGTCGCGAAGACGGCCGAACACGTCCATCTGGCGCGCGCCGCGCTGCTGCGTGATGGCGAACTCGGCCAGCGGCAGCCAGAGATACTGGTTCTCGGGAAACTTGAACTTCGGCGGCATGACGCCGACGACGGTATGCGGCCGGGAGTTGACTTGAATCGCCTTGCCGACGATCGCGGAATCCGAATTGTACCGGCGTTTCCAGAGATCGTCCGAGATGAGCACCACCGGCTCCCCGCCTGGACGATCGTCGTCCGTGTTGAACGACCGGCCGAGCTGCGGCGCCTTGCCGAGCAGGGCGAAGAGGTCATGACTTACTGCGCCTCCCAGATAGCGCTCCGAGTCGCCACCGTCGCTGACGGTAAAACTGCGGTACTGGATACCCGCCAGCGCGCTGAAGGAGCGCGAGCGCTCGTGCCAGTCCTGGAGATCGAGCCAGGACAGGCTCCCCCGCCTGATGCCGCTCTGCTTCTGCGTCGTGTGCAGCACCACGAGTCCGTCCGGGTTCTGGTAAGGCAACGGCTGAATCAGCACCCCGTCCGTGACGCTGAACATCATCGTGTCGAGCCCGATCCCGATGGCGAGGCACACGACGGCCAGGCCCGTAACCCCCTTGTTTTTCAAGGCGGTACGGACACCAAAGCGCAGGTCCCGGAAGAGCACGGCATTGTATACGCCGGGAACATTGGCAGGGTTCCGGTGTCCACTTACCCATGCTCGAAGCGCGCGGGCTGACGAAGTACTACTCCTCGATCACCGGGGTCAGGGACGTCAACTTCCGCGTCGCAAAGGGAGCCGTTCTCGGTCTTCTCGGGCCGAACGGCTCGGGCAAGTCGACGACCGTGGGGATGCTGACGGGCCTGCTGGAGCCGTCGGGGGGTTCGGTCGAGCTGGATGGCGCGAACGTGCGGGGCGACATGCTGGGGTACAAGCAGCGCCTCGGATATGTGCCGGAGGAGGCGCAGCTCTACACCTGGATGAGCGGTGCCGAGTACCTCACCTTCTGCGCCCGGCTTCGCGGACTGCCTGACGGCGTCGCACGACGCCGGATCGACGCGCTCCTCGCGATCTTCGGCCTCGAGCTCGAGCGCGGCGCGCCGATGAGCGCGTACTCGAAGGGGATGCGGCAGAAGATCCTGCTGTCGGCCGCGCTCCTGCACGATCCCACCATCGTCATCCTCGACGAGCCCTGCTCCGGCCTCGACGTCGGGACGACGCTGATCATCAGAAGCCTGATTCAGCGGCTCGCCTCGGCGGGCCGCATCGTCATCTACAGCTCGCACGACCTCGAGATGGTGGAGAAGGTCTGTTCCGAAGTGCTGATCCTCCGTGAAGGACGCGTCGCGGCGCACGCCGCGACCGCCGCGCTGCGCGAGCAGGTCAACGCCGCCTCGCTGGAAGACGCATTCCGCACGCTCGTGTTCACGACGGACACCGACGCGGTGGCGGGCGAGATCCTGACGGCCATCAGCCACTGACGCGAGAGAATATTGCCGAGCACCTGGCGCACCGGCTTCCGGCAGGCCGCCACGATCGCCCGCGCGACGCTCAGCGGCTTCCTCGAAAGCGACCTGATGCCCTCAGGGATGCAGGCGCCGGCAATGATCTGGGCCGCCGCCTTCCTCGTCGCGCCGGCGCTCTGCCTGCCGGCCGTCTCGATGGTCAAGTACCCGTTCATCCGCAAGTATCACCCCGCGATGGTCGGCAGCGCGCTGTGGGGAGATCGGCTCCTCTACCTGCTCCTGTCAGCGGGCGCGATGGGACTCATCTCGGTCGTCCTCTGGGACACGCTCTTCCCGGCGCGGCGCGACGCGTACGTCCTGACGCCGCTGCCGATTCCTCTCGGCGTCCAGATGCTTGGCCGGCTGTCGGGATTAGTCCTGCTGTTCGCCGGCTTCGCCGCCGCCCTGAACGCGATCCCCGCCGTCGCGTTTCCGGTAGTGTCGGCCGGCGGCTTCCTCGAGATCCCACGGAACATCGCGGGGCATCTCGTCTCGGCTCTCGCGGCGTGCGCCTTCGTGTTCTTCACTGTCACCTCGGTGCAGGGCCTGGTGATTCTCGCGCTCGGTCGGCGGACGGCCGGGCGGCTGGCGGCCATAGCCCAGGCTGGAGCGGTCCTGCTGTTCCTGATGGCGCTGCTGTTTCTCGATCCCATCAGGGATTTCACCGCCGACGCGATCGGTCGTGGCGATCCGGCCGACCCCGCGCTGGTTTTTTTTCCTCCCGCCTGGTTCCTTGGACTCTATGAGTTCATCGCCGGAACACCCCGTCACCTGATGACGGCGCTCGCGCTTCGCGGCGCGGCTGCGGGGCTGGTGCCGTTCGCAGTCACAGTGGCCATTTACGCATTCGGGTACAAGCGGCTGCTCGCGCGTGCGGTCGAGGCGCCGCCGCGGGCCAGGACGTTCGGTCTGGCCGCCCTCGTCGCGCGCGCTATCCGCGCAACGGTCGTCCGGCGCCCGGAGGAGCAGGCGATCTGTGCGTTCGTGCTGCGCGCCATCGCGCGCAGCGGCCGGCACAGCATGCTGATGTCCATCTACGTTGGCGCCGGTCTGGCGCTGATGGCAACCTCCGCGATCCCGGACATCGCACGGTTTGGCTATGACGCGTTCGCCGCGCCGGGTGCCGCAATGCTCTGTTTGCCTCTGGTCCTGAGCGTCGCACTCGCGGTCGGCATGCGGATCCTCGTGACGATTCCCGTGGATCTGCCCGCGCGGTGGCTGTTTCAGACGGCAGGACTCGTCCCTCGCCGCGTCGACGCCGCGGTGCGCAAGGCGATGCTCCTGCTGGTCGTCCCGCCGGTCGTGCTCCTCGCGGGGCTGTCGGCCTGGATTCTCTGGGGACCGGCAATCGCGTGGCGGCACGCGGTGTTCTGCGCGTCCCTGACGCTCGTGCTTTGCGAGCTGCTGCTGATTACCTTCAAGGGTGCGCCGATGACGCGGCCGTACGTACCGGGCCGCTCGCGCTTCCACATGTGGTGGGCCGTCTATCTCACCGCGTTCACGACCTACTGCTACTCGATGGCCGGACTCGAGGTCATACTGCTCCGTCACGGGGGATTACGAATCGTGGCCGGCCTGTTCACGTCGGCGGCGCTCGCCCTCTGGCTGGCGCGCAAGCTGAAGGTGCGCGGGATCGAAGAGATCTCGTACGAGGTCGACGTGCCGGACGAGATGTTCCAGGGCTTCAATCTGTCCGAGACCTACGCCGCGCAATCGGTCGCGCCGCGGGCCGACGGGTCCGCCAAGTTCAGGGTGTAGGGTTGCCGTACACGCCGCGGTACTTCGGCGGCAGGATTGCCGCGACCGCCTGGCCGATGCCGTCCATGATCAACTGCCGGTTCGCGTGGCTGCGCTGGCGCAGCGCATCCGCCTGAATGGCCGGGCCGATGCGTACCTCGATCCGCACCGGGTTCAGCGAGTCTTCGTCGATCGGAAAGAGTGCCTCACTCCCGGCGATCCCGACCGGAAGGATCTCGGTCGACAGGCCGGAGGTTCGAGTACACTTTTGGGCCCGCGACAACCGTCAGGCGTTCTCCCAGCTCTGCTGCCCCCGCCTGGTGCAACAGCACCTCGAGCAGGTTCGCGTCGGAGTACGACAGGTGGTTCGCCACGATCACGACCGGTTTGCCGGCCACCGCGGCCAGATGCTCCGTCCCGAGCAGGACGGGTTCCTGGTGTAGGACCCGGCGGGCGAGCAGGCGATGGATCCGCCTCGCGAGCGGATCGCTTGGGTAGTAGCTCCAGTCGGTCCCGGCCTGGGAGAGCCGATCGCCGAGACCGTCAGGCCTTCCGGTCCCGCGTCATCGATCTCACGCTGCAGGAACTCGCGGATCTCCCCCAGCGCCGGCGCGTGGTCACGCGCGAGGAACGCCGTTATGGCCGCGACGAGCGGATCGCGGCCGCACTCAGCGAGCGTACGAGGTTCGCCCCGCATACCCTCACCGCCCGGGCACGGGCTGTGTCGACGTCTTCACCGCTCGCTCCCTCTTCTGCTTCTCCACCATTGCCGCGACGTCCGCCAGCAGCTGCTTCGCGTCGTAGACGATGCCGTCCTTGATCGTGTATTTGATGCCGCCGACGCGCTCGAGCTTTCCAGTCTTGTCGTTGAGCCGCACCGCGCCGGTGCCGTAAAGCACCTTCAGGTTCTGCAGCGGATTCTGCTCGACGACTACCATGTCGGCCAGCAGGCCGGGACGGACGATGCCGAATTCGAGCGGCTTGCGCTGCGGCTCGGAGAGCGTGAGCGCGCCGTTCATCGTCGCGGACTGGATGACTTCCAGCGGATGGAGGCCCGCCTCCTGCAGCATCTCGAGCTCGTTAATGTACCCGAACCCATAGGTCTGATAAATGAACCCGGAGTCGGATCCGGTCGTGATCCGGCCGCCCATCTTCTTGTAGTCGTTCACCAACTTGAACCAGACCTGGTAGAAGTTGCGCCACGCGACCTCGTCCTCGGTCGTCCAGTCGTACCAATACGCGCCGTGGTTGGAGCGGCTCGGCGTGTAGAAATCCATCAGCGACGGCAGGGTGTACTTGTCGTGCCACTCGGCGTTGCGGAACCGCATGACGTCGCGTCCGGCCGAATAGATCGTGAGCGTGGGATCGAACGTAGTGCCGAGCTTCAGGTGCTCCTGCAGGTACGCCTTCCATTCCGGACTGCCCGGCTCGTGGATCTGGTTCCACAGGCGCGCGACCTGGCCAAAGCGCATGTACTCGTCGGTCGAGTTCTGGCCGACCGGATATGGCTGGACACGGTAGTCCTTCAGCAGCGACTCGAAGTGGCCGTAGAAGTGGGTGACCGTGCCGAGGCCGAGGCGCGCTGCGTCGATTGCGTTCATCTGCGCCACCCCTCCCTGGTCGAGATGCGCCGTGGATCCCATGTTGTTGACTTTCCCTTCGTTGAGCAGCGCGCCCATGATGTCGGGCGGCCAGGAGCCGAGCTTCAGGCCGTCGACGCCATTCGCCTTCGCCCAGCGCACCCATTCGCGCGCCTTGACGGCATCCTCGACCGGGCCCTTGTCCCAGCCCACGCCCGCACGCTGGTAGTTGAAGATACGGGGCGCCACGATCTCGTTCTTCTCGCTGCGCGCCTTCTCGCTGACGGTGAAGGCGTTCCCCGCCAGCGGTACTCCGCGCACCGTCGTCACGCCGTGCGCCAGCCACAGCTTGTAGGCGTACTCCGCGTCCGCGTTCTTGGGGGCCCCGCCGCCGTGCACGTGCAGGTCGACGAAGCCGGGCATGACATACATTCCGGTCGCGTCGACCTCGTAGTCCGCGCCGCTCGGTGCTCGGTTCGGCCGCGGCGCCAGCCCCGGCGTGCCCGCGCTCCTGACCTCAGTGATCCTGTTCCCGGAAACGACGATGTCGACGGGACCGCGCGGGGGGCCGCCCGTTCCGTCGATCAGCGTTGCCCCGCGGATCACCAGCGTCTTGTATGGACCCCTGCCTTCGTCGGCACGGCGGGCGGGCGCGGGACGCAGCGACTCCTCCTGCGCGGCGGCCGCAGCAGCGGGCCGCTGCTGCGCGGTGACCGGCATCCACATGGCAATGGCCGCGGCGGCGGCGACGAACGCGCTCACTTTTGTCAGGCTTGTCATCCTTGTCTTCCTTGTCAAGGGCATGGCCGATGTTATAACGATCGACTAGAATTGCAGGCTCATGAACGTCACGCCGGAGCCCGGAACCATCTCCTGGCAGGACCTGACGGTCGCCGACGCTCAAGGCGTCCGCGACTTCTACCAGGCCGTCGTCGGCTGGAAGCCCGAGTCCCTGTCCATGGGCGCGTACTCGGACTTCGTCATGAGCGCGGACGGAACGCCCATCGCTGGCGTCTGCCACGCACGCGGCGCCAACGCCGACCTGCCGCCGGCGTGGCTGATCTACATCACTGTCGAGGACCTCGATCACAGCCTCGACGAATGCCACCGGCTGGGCGGCTCGCTCGTCGCAGGGCCGCGCTCGTACGGCGGCGGCCGGTATTGCGTGATCAAAGATCCCGCCGGCGCCGTCTGCGCGCTCTACCAACCACCCGACGCGGCATAGATCGATTTGGTTGGATGACACAATAGGCTGATTGCCTCTCGTTGTCTTCGACCTCGACGGAACGCTGATCGACTCGCGCCGCGACCTTGCCGACGCGGCGAACGCGCTGATTGTGGAGCACGGTGGACGGCCGCTGCCGGTGGACGCCATCACCGGCATGGTCGGCGAAGGGGCGCCCCTGCTGGTCCGGCGGGCGCTGAAAGCGGCGGGGCTCGACCTTGACCTGCGGGTCGCTCTCCAGCAGTTCCTCGAGCTGTACGACGAGCGCCTGCTGGAGCACACGCGTCTCTACGACGGCACGCGCGAGGCGCTCCGCGCGCTCGCGCCGGGCGCGGCGCTGGCCATCCTCACGAACAAGCCGCAGCACCATACCGAACGCATCCTCGATGGCCTCGGTGTCGCGCCGTTCTTCCGGTGGGTGGTCGGCGGCGACACGCCGCACGGGCGGAAGCCCGATCCCGGAGGCCTCAATCACCTCATGTCTGTCGCGCAGACGGGAACGCACGACACCATAATGGTTGGCGATTCGGCCATCGACCTCAGGACCGCCCGGGCCGCAGGGACGTGGATCTGCCTGGTCCGCTACGGGTTCGGGTTCCAGACCGCCGTGGCCGGGCTCACGGGCGACGAGCTGATCGCCGATAGTCCGTCCCAGCTCCCCAACATCCTCGGCACGGGGCTCAACTACCGATCGTAGGACTCACGTCGAGACGATGACGACAACTTGATCAGGTGGCGATCCGGATCCGCCCAGAACCTCTCGCGGAACTCGCGGAGACTGGCGGCGCCGCCGTAGCTGATCGACGAACAGAGGTGCTTGATCATCTCGCGGACGATCGTCCGCGCGGATCCTCTCGCGGGCACGCTGATCTCCATCCCCTCGGCGCCAATCGCCTCGACTTCGACCTGGTCTGCGTCCTCCACGTCCAGTCGATCGCGGATCGCTTCGAGCGACGCCATGCCGCGCAGCACCTTGAAGGGCACCTTCACCGTCTTCTGCGACTCCGGCAGCAGCACGGACTTGTGTACGACGTCGCCTGGGGTCTCCTCGGTGCCGGCAAAGGCGCTGCCGAGCATTGCGCAGTCCCCGCCGAACATCAACGCCAGCGCCAGGGCGCCGTGGCGGCGGATCCCGCCGTCCGCGATCAACGGCACGTCCGATCCGGCGTCGTTGATCGCGATGCGGCAATCCACGAGCGCCTGCCCTTGCGGCACGCCGAAGCTCGTCGTCATGCGCGTGGTGCAGCCGCCGCCGGGACCGATGCCCACCTTGATCCCGTTCGCCCCGCGCTCGAGCAGAAAGCGCGTGCCTTCGGCGGTGGCCACGTTGCCGGCAATCAGCTCCACTTCCCCGAAGCGCCTCCGGACCTCCCCGAGCGCGCGATCCATGACCTGCGAGTGGCCGTGCGCGATGTCGATGACCAGCACGTCGACGCCCGCCTTGATCAGCTCCGCGGCCCGCTCCAGGTAATCGCCGGTCGCGCCAATCGCGGCGCCGACGCGAAGGCGGCCCTGCTCGTCTCGTGTCGCGAACGGTAGCCGCCGCTGCTTCGTCAGATCGCGGGCGGTAACCAGGCCGAGCAGCCTTCCCTTCTCGTCCACGAATGGAAGCTTCTTGATCTTCCGCTCGACCATGATCCGCTCGGCCTCGGTGAGCGATACGGAGCCCGTGTGGACGACGAGCTTCTCGAGGGGCGTCATCCGATCGGCGACGGTCAGCCCGGCGCTCGGGACGAACCGGAGATCCCGCTCGGTCAGCAGCCCCTTCAGACGCCGGTCGGCGTCCAGGACGACCAGCGTGCCGACGCGCGACCGCGCCATCAGCGCCGCTGCCTGCTCGAGGGTCGCGGCCGGCGCGACGCTGTACGGATCCGAGATGACGCCGTGCTGCGTCCGCTTGACGATCTCGACCTCGCGCACCTGCGGCTGGATGTCGCCGGAGCGGAACCCGCGGTCGATCATCCCGATGCCCCCTTCCTCGGCCTGGACGATCGCCATCGGCGCCCGCGTGACGGTGTCCATATTGGCGGAGACGATCGGCCGCTTGAGCGTCAGGTGCTGGGAGACGCGACACGAGAGATCGATGACGGTGGGATCGCGCCGCGCCAGGATGCTGCGCTGCGGCGTCAGGAGGAAATCGTCGAACGTGGCGCCGTGCACGAGTCGGCCGACCGCCTGGGCCATGGCCGGGTCGATGCGGGGAAAATCCTGGCTTGCCATGGCGCGATCCTAACCTGCCTCACACGCGCACGGCATAATAGATGGAATGATGCGGTTGTCCTCTGCGGTGCTCGGTGTCGTGCTCATGCTCGCGCAGCAGACTGTTCCGGTGGCGCCACTGGCTCAGCCATCGTTCGAGGAATGGCTGGGGGGCGTGCGGGCCGAGGCGCTGACACGCGGCATCAGCCAGGCCACGCTCGACCGCGCCCTCACGGGCCTGGAGCCGTTGCCGATCGTGATCGAACGCGATCGCACCCAGGCGGAGCTTGTCCAGACGCTTGATCAGTACCTCGCGCAGCGCCTGTCGAAGAAGGTCGTGAAGACCGCGCAGGAGATGCGGCAGACCCACGAGGATCTCCTGAAACAGGTCGCCGACAAGTACGGCGTGCCCGC
>Ga0137390_10004056_pt1 | contig 12123 bp, 11 predicted proteins | sample 15con2h24AmetaG_FD_104937 | JGI IMG/M metagenome (GOLD analysis project Ga0137390, IMG submission 104937) | Vadose zone soil microbial communities from Angelo Coast Range Reserve, California, USA - 15con2h2.4A metaG | ecosystem: Environmental > Terrestrial > Soil > Vadose zone > Saprolite... | reverse complement strand
TGACGCTACGCAGGTCAGCATCAAGATCAAGTCCCCTGTGCCGATGGTCGTGGCGATGCTGCCGTCGGATATCGCCAACCAGTTGCATGCCAGGCCGGAGATGTTTGAGCCCGCGCTGGAGAAGAATCCCTGCCAGCAGCGCGGCGTCCAGTCTCTGGAGTTCCAGTGCACGTTTAGTCTCGCCGATGGCCCACAGTCACTGATCGTGGCGCCGGAATCCACCGAACGAGTGCCTCACAAGAAGGCCGAAATCGAAATGCAATTCGTGAAGTGCGTCGAGAATTGCGAGCTCCTCCAAACCAAACGGTAAAGAGCTGCGACTTTTAATCCCACTGAACCATGCAAACCCTGGGTTCCTTATTGTTACGTCTGCTCGACTCCACCTACTGCATCTGGAGTGATAAGAGTTCTGGCCACAGTGTTAGCAAGGTGTATCTGATTATGACGCCTGAACAGAGAGCGACCAGCACACTAGACAAAGATCCGACAAGGAAGTATTCCGCAAAGTCGCGTTTTTGCAGACCCTCTGACCGAACAAGTCCTTTAGCGGCCACCAGAAAGGCCAGGGCGGCGTAGCTGCCTGCAGCCACAACGATGGTAAGAATTAATCGTTCGAGGTTACCTATCAAGCGGCCACGATTTATCTCCATCACATCAATTTGATCTTTTTCCGCTTGGCCAGCGTTCTGGGCGGCAATGTGAGGTAGAGTTCCAGTTTTCCGGAGGCAACCCCTCACAACATAGGTTCCGCCGCGGACAACAAACAATACTGTTGCTCCCACTATGGAAGTTGCGCAAAGGTGTTCCGCGCTGAGAAAAGCGGGAACGAAAGTATGCGATTGCAAGTGAAAATGCCTCACAAAGGCAAGCATGAATAGGGAGTTTGAAATTAGGACCAATACCTCGATCTCGGCGGTCCATTTCAAAGGACTCCGAAGGCGTATCCACGGATGTATCGCTGTTATCGTTGTCAGCCAGCCGCTCAGAACAATCGAACGGGTCATCCCGTAACTGAGAAGCGCTGTTCCGAAAATCCTTATGGGCAGAGATATTCTCCAGGTCCGCCAGGCGAAGTTGCTATTGTCACGGTCCTCGGGAAGCGGATCAGGAGCAATAGCATAGGAAGAGACGGACCAGAGAACACACATCTGTGACCAGAGCAGGAATTCATCGCTAACGCTGATGTGAGACATTTCTCTTCTCTATCATCGGACTTATATATCTGTCTAGGAGGACGCGCCAAGCCTCTTCTGCTTCGGCGTAGGGCAACCATCCCATCGCCAGCACCTGCTTCGAGATGGCCTGCCTCGTTATCTTTAGTGCGTCTGCAGCCTCTGACTGGGACCGGCCCTGGCGCAAGAGTTCGGCAATTCTAAGCTGGGTCTTGGTAAGTCTTCGGCGCTGGAACCATAGGATACGGGCTAGTCCATTCATAACTGTGTCCAGTTCACCGAAACCGAGAAATACGCCCCCATAACAGCGTTTCTCATGGGCGATCTGTATTGCCGCGCGTGCCATATGTAGGGCCGGTCCATCGACGTTTATTGCTTCTTTCTGAATTGGAGTATCGAGGACACCAAACCCCATTCCTACTCTGAGGTTGCGATCTGAAAATCGATGATCGATGTCCCACATCAAATCGGGAATCGCTGTTGCCGACGAGAGAATACCTTGAAACTCGTCGCCCAATGTTATGACGAATCTGGAGAGGATGGCTCGTGAATAGGTCCTGTTGAGGTAATCGACGAATTCTTTGAACCTCTTTTGCACGCTTGGACGCTGCCTTCGCGTGAGTTCACGCGATCGCACCATATCTGCGATAAGGGCGATACAAGGTTTGGTGCGGACAGTAGGATTTGCCATTGTGCTTGCTCAAACGCCAATCATACACCCAATCTTTCGTGTGTCAACCTACAAAGGTTGACATTCCATGTAGCAACCAATATAGGTTGACAATGCCGTGGGCAACTGTTTTAGGTTGACAGATACCCGGACTAAAGCGCCCCGGTAAGGCAGGCCAATGCAGCAAGAGCCGCGACGTACAGTCGTCATTACAGGCCGTGGGATTGGCGGAAGGCGCGGATGACGGCGGGGGCGTCCTGGTGCTGCGCGTCGACGGCGTAGTTGAGGCGGCGGATGTCGGCGGCGGAGAGTTTGCCGGCGAGATCCGCCAGCGCCGCGCGGAGCTGGGGGAAACGCGCGAGCGTGGATTGGCGGACGATGGGGACGGCGTCGTACGGCGGAAAGTAGTGGCGATCGTCGGCGAGGGCGACCAGGCCGAGGGAGTCGATAAGCCCGTCGGTGGAATTTCCGGCGACGATGTCCACTTGATGATCGACGAGCGCGCGGTAGATGAGGCCGAGGTCCATGACTTTGGGAGACTCGGCGAAATGCAGATTGTAACGCTCGCTCCAGCCCCGGAAGCCGTCGGGACGCTCAAGGAATTCGTAGCCCACGCCAACGCGCCACTTAGGTGCGAAAGGCGCGATATCCGAAATTTCTTGTAGATGAAGTTTTTTCGCGTCATCGCCGCGGATGACCATTGCAAAAGTATTCTCGAAGCCGAGTGGCTCGGTGACTTCAAGATGGAAGCGGTCGGAGTAGAGCTGCTTGTCGCGGTTATAGACGGCGGCGGAATCACCTTGGGGAGATTCGTTGAGAACGGCGGTGAGCGCGGTGCCGGTGTATTCAACGTAGAGGTCGAGCTCGCCGGCCAGGAGTGCTTTGTGGACGAGGAGTGTGCCGCCAAGGTTAGTTTTTCGAACGACCGGGATGCCGGTTTTGGTTTCGATGTGCTGAGCCAGAAGTTCGGCGAGCACAACTTGCTCGGTGAAAAATTTTGACCCAATCGTGATTTTCGTTTGCGGAGGTTTGCTGCAAGCGAAAAAGAAGCAGCTCAGGTGAATGAGACAGAGGAAGCAGAGGAATCCGAGCTGGACGCGGCGCATTTCAGGAAACCTTCAGTCTACGCTCGACCAGCCCTAGCAGGAAATCTGCTAGGAGCGCAAGGAGAGCCGCAGGGATGGCTCCGGCAAGGATAAGCGCATCGCTGACAAGCGCGACGCCCCGGAAAATGAACGTGCCAAGTCCGCCGGCACCGATGGCAGCGGCGATCGTAGCAACGCCGATAGTGATGATCGTTGCCGTGCGAATGCCGGCAAGAATGACGGCCAGCGCAAGTGGGAATCGAACGCGAAAAAGAATTTGCGCGCGCGTCATACCCATGGCTTCGGCAGCTTCAAGGACGGCAGGATCGATGCCTGTGAGTCCAACGTAGGTGTTGCGCAAGATAGGAAGCAGCGCGTAGAGGACCAGAGCGACAATGGCGGTGCGTTTGCCGATGCCCCCGATGAAAGGAATAGGAATCAAAAAACCGAAGAGTGCGAGGCTCGGGATAGTTTGGAAAATGCTTGCGATGCCCAGCGCGATGGCGCGCAGAGTAGGACGCTGAACAATGAGCATGCCAAGCGGAACGCCGATGAGAATGGCGATTACCATGGCAATAATTACGAGCGTGAGGTGATCGAGTGTCGCGCCAAAAATTTCGTCGCGATGATCGTTGAAAAAAGTCCAGGCGGTCATTTGGGGATTCATGCGGAGGCCCCCGGCGTCACAGCAAGAGAGGCGGTGAAGGCGCGCACTTCGGGATGATCGAGGCGAAGGAATTCCTGTGGCGTTGTCGATGCCACGATGCGGCCAGTTTGAAGGAGCACAATGCGCGTGGCGAGGAGCAGGGCTTCGTGCAAATCGTGGGTGACGAAAACAATGGTTTTGCCGAGGCGGCGGGCGAGCGCGCTGAATTCGCGCTGAAGCTCGGCGCGAGTGACTGGATCAAGCGCCCCAAACGGCTCGTCCATCAGCAGGATGGGAGGATCGGCAGCAAGGGCGCGGGCGACTCCGACGCGCTGGCGCTGGCCACCGGAAAGTTCGCGCGGACGGCGATTTGCGAATTCCCGAGGATCAAGGCCAACGAGGTGGAGCATTTCCTCAACGCGTGCGGCGGTGCGAGCGGACTCCCATTGTTCCAAAATAGGAACGAGAGCCACATTTTCCGCAACCGTAAAATGCGGGAAGAGACCGGCGTCCTGGATAACGTAACCAATGCCTCGGCGAAGGCGGATCAAATCCCAAGCGCGGGTCGAGTGCTCCTGAACCAGGATTTCCCCTTGCGAGGGCATCAGCATTCCATTGATCAAGCGAAGAAGTGTGGTCTTTCCGCTACCGCTGCGGCCGAGCAGGACGAGCGTCTCACCCTGAGAAACGGCTAAGGAAATCCCTGAGACGATGGGGCGTGCAGGAATATCGTTTATCTGAAACGAGACATCCCGGAACTCAATCGTATTCTCAGAGGAAAGCACTGGTTTCGTAATCATTTCGATTGACAGCCACAAATCAGGGAGCGACCATCTTAATCCACCTAGCCACCCAGCGCTGAATTTTTGGCGCATCCTTCGCGTGGAAGCTGCATCCAAGAGAAGGGGAAAACGCCATGGGAGCTCTCGCCACTGCCGTCCGCATTCGGCACGACCTTCACACCAGACTGCTTGACGCCCGCGCGCGCACCGACGACGTATTTCGCGTGGTGCGCGAGGAGGCCCTGTATGATCGGCCGATTCCAGAGAGACACCGCATCATATTCTATGTGGGACATGTAGAGGCGTTTGATTGGAACCTGCTGGCGCAGCGGGCTTTCGGCTTGCAATCCTTTCAGCGGACATTCGATCACCTGTTTGCGTTTGGCATTGACCCGGTGGATGGGGGATTGCCTTCGGATACGCCTGCGGATTGGCCGTCGCGCGAGGAGGTCGAGAGCTATAACCGGCGCTTGCGGGATGAGCTGGACCATGCCATTGAGCACGCCTTGGAGCGGCCCGAGGAAGGGCATCCCCAACTGATCACGATGTTGGAAGTGGCCATCGAACACCGGTTGATGCATGCGGAGACCCTGGCGTACATGCTGCACCGGCTGCCAAGTGACCGAAAGATTGGCGGACCCCAGATTGCTGCGATAAAAGCGCACCGCATTAAGTCGCATCTGGTCGATATTCCGGCGGGAACGACTGTCTTGGGACTGGAACGCATTCACGGCGATGAGTTCGGGTGGGACAACGAATTTGGAGCGCACGAAGTCGCGGTCAACGAGTTCGCTATCGAGAATTACAACGTAACAAATCACGATTTTTTGCGGTTCATGCAGGCGGGGGGCTACCAGAACCGTGCCCTTTGGAGTGACGAGGCCTGGGACTGGAAGGCCAAAGAAGGTATTGAGCATCCGATGTTCTGGAGGTGCGAAGGCAACCTCTGGAACTACCGGACGATGTTTGGCGAGATTCGTTTACCGCTGGAGTGGCCGGTGTACGTGAGCCACGCCGAAGGCACCGCATATGCGAAATGGCTGGGACGCAAACTGCCGACCGAAGCACAGTTTCATCGCGCGGCATATGGAACGAAGGACGGCGGGCGGGAGCGCAGCTATCCATGGGGCGACGAAGCGGCTGGCCCGTCCAAGGGCAATTTCGATTTCAAGGCGTGGGATCCTTTGCCTGTGGGATCACATCCTGCTGGGGCAAGCGCATTCGGCGTGCATGATCTTGTGGGGAACGGGTGGGAGTGGACGCGGACGGAGTTTGCGGCATTTCCAGGCTTCACGACCATGCCTTTCTATCCCGGCTACTCGGCAAATTTCTTTGACGGCAAGCACTACGTGATGAAGGGTGGCTCGCCGCGCACTGCCGCATGCATGCTGCGGCGATCGTTCCGAAATTGGTTCCAACCGCATTATCCGTACGTCTACGCAACGTTCCGTTGCGTCGAGGACTAATCAGCTAAAGCTCGGGGGAAACCATGGCGACGCCAGCACTGTCACTATCGCACCAGCATGTGTCCGCATTTGCGGCTGATGTGCGTGAGAGCCTTACCAAACCTGGACAGCGGGAACTTCCGTCAAAATATTTGTACGACGAAGTGGGCTCGGCGCTGTTTGAAACGATTTGCGTCCTGCCAGAGTACGGACTTACGCGCGCCGATGCGCGGCTGCTGGAAAAATATGCGGGCGAAATTGTGGGCAGGCTGCCCTCGCCGATTCAGGTGGCGGAGCTTGGGAGCGGCTCGGGAAAAAAGACACGATGGATTCTGGAAGCGCTCTCGCGGCGGCAGAAGACGTATTACTACCCCATTGAGATTTCGCCTTCGGCGCTGGCGGCGTTGGCGAAAGAGCTCGGGCAGATTGATATGGTCAGCATCGTGGGGTACGAGCAGCCATACCTGGAAGGGTTGCGGGCCGTCGCCGAAGGGCGCAGGGAGCGGGATCATTTGCTGGTGTTGTTTCTGGGCAGCACAATCGGCAATTTTGATCGCGATGCAGGCGATGCATTTTTGCGGGAGATGAGAGCGATTCTGCAAACGGGAGACGCGTTGCTGCTCGGCACGGACCTGGAGAAGAGCGTCGAGCTGCAATTGCTGGCGTACGACGATCCTGCGGGCGTGACGGCGGCGTTCAACATGAATTTGCTGGCGCGCATCAACCGGGAGCTGGGTGCGGATTTTGACTTGAGCTGCTTCGAGCACCACGCACGATGGAACAGGGTGGAACGGCGGATCGAAATGCATTTGCGCTCTACGAGACGGCAGACGGTACACATTCCGGCGGCCAGTTTGCGATTCATGCTGAACGAAGACGAAACCATCTGGACGGAGAGTTCGCACAAATACAAAGCCGAGGAAATTCCGGAGATGGCGGCGCGCACGGGTTTTCGTTGCGATGGCCAGTGGATCGACCGCGAATGGCCGTTCGCGCAGAACCTCCTGATTGCGGGATAAGTGACTCTTGATCCGTGTCCGGTGTTGCTGTGCCCCGTGGAAGGTAGGTCTCGCGCACCTGTCAGGTATCAATCCGGTCTGTACCAACAATAACTGGCCACGCCCTCCCCCTTTTTTCATAAGTGTTCATTCTAAAGGTAGATAAAGTCGTTTGTTTTGATACACTTTTGGAAGTGTTGATTCTAAAGGGACTTACATTGCACAAAAATTGTGCAGAAAAATGCGGGAACCGAGACCTACTTCCGTTACAAAGGTCAGTTGCAAATAAGAAACCCGCGAGCTTGCCGCACTCCAAGAAATTCCACACCCTTACCCGACAAGTATAGTAGCACAGGAGGTATGGCTGGTCAAGATGTATTTTGCGACCTAGGAATTAAATATGATTGCAGACGTCCGGAACTTTTTTTCCTGTTGTGGTGCCTAATCATCTGGAGAGTAGATGAGAATCTTCCCGCAGGGAGCATGGTTCGGCCTGACACGAAAGAGGTTAAGAGTCGTGGGGCGAATGTTCGCCGCCCTGATAGCTCTGTGTGGCGCTTCATACGGGGCCGCACGGGTTGCCCAGGCCATTACATATCGGCGTGCGACCGTTTTCCTCGAAGAACTGAAGCGTATCCAACCGGGGCAAACAGAAGCATCCGTGATGCCCTTTATCCAGCGCTACCAGGGCACTCATCCTGAAGGGGAAGCTGGTATTGACAACGATTGGTACGTGACGCGAATTGACCCCTGGCACTTGATGCATCTCCTCCCGGGGCCGAACTGGAGCGACCATGCTTACCGTTGGGCATTTTTGTGGCTCGGGAACTGGCGCAGGGCTCTGAAATTACGTAGCTGGACCGTGAGCGGCTCGGTGAGATTAAGGAGCGGAAAGGTCGAGACAGTTTCAGGCGACGTGATTCTAGAAGGCGAAAACGAGTGGCTGCTGGCGGAATGGCACTATGGTCCTGAGATCCCCACTTACCTTCGAGTAAGGCACCCAAGCAACAATCTGCCGGCAGCAGAGCCCCAATATGACTCCCACTGGACGCACCTGCATTTCGGATATGAAACAGGTGAAGGGATTATGAGTTCCGTGACTCCCCTGAGCACGCCCCAAGAATTGAACGCAGCCCGCAATATCAATTTGCAATGCCTCATGAATGGACGGGGCTGCCACTCACTTTGTGAACTAATGCCGGATGCGACTAGATATAGACGCGAGCACAACAGTGGGGGTTGGGGATGGAACTCGGGTTCTTGGGGAATTCAACCAGATGATTGCGAATAGCTGTTTCACCTACCTGGGAGCCCATTCTCCTGAATGGCGTCCTTCACTTCGCCAATCGGGAGATTGGCGCTCCCTAAGATCAGAAGGCTTCGATGCGCCAGACGAGGCGGAAGGACCAGGATTTTTGGGTGGTAAGGCCGGGGTGCCAGACGGCGAGAATTTGCGAGCCCTGATAGACGCGCTCGAAACCTTCCTCGGATTCGGAGACCGTTTCAACGGGCGCGACCCAGAACTCTTTGGCAGAAAGCGCGTGGAGAACAACGCGGACGCGCTGCCAGCCGTCTTCCATGCGGAGGACGGGAGCGGGAAGCGCCCCGCTGAAACGAAGATTCTCGTGGCCAGCCGCTGTTTCAAAGAAGCGATCGGGCTCAGCCGGTGCGAGCAAATTCACAATCGACTCGATGCCCAGGGCGATGGGCTTTTCGAGAGGCTCCTCCAGCTTCACAACAACCTCGCAGACCACTTCGCAACCATTGGCAACAGGACCGAAGGAGAATTCCTTGGTGAGGAGCAATTTGGGGCCCGGTGCGTCGCCCGTGCCGAAGAGAGTCAAAGTGTCGGAGCGAAAAAGCTCGACGTCATGTGCGTCCGCATCTTTGACGGTGTAGCTGCCACCAGCAAAACCCGGATCTTCGTGTAATTCGAGATTTTCGTAATCCGCGTGGGTGCGCGCGGGATCAAAGATCAGGACTCGGAAGGCGTGCCGAGGCCAGCGGTCGTAGCGGAGGAAGCGTTCGAGGCCGGGCTCTTTTACGCGGGTCTGTTCGTGGATGCTGGCGACAGCGTCAGTGGCGGGCTTGCCGGCAGCGTCGCGCAAGCGCGCGTGATAAGCCTCGGGACGGCGCAGGATGGAATTGACTAGGGTGGCGGCAGCGGGGCGGAAATCGAACGCGGCGATGGTTCCGCCGTCACTGGGTTTCAAGAGCGCTTGAGCCTCTGGAGACGTGAAGAGCAACTCGTTGGCGCCGTCGGCGTCGTAGTCCAGGAGTTCGACACGCGGGAAGAGCGCGCCGGGGGTCTGCCGGTCGGCGATAGCCTCGGCGCGAATGAGATTGCGCCAGGGATCGGTGCGGAGATGGGGAGCATAGATTCCGCCAAAAATGCCGTGCCAATAAGCGTCGTTGCACTGCGCGCGCAAGAGCAGGTCTCGCGCTTGCGGCAATTCATTGGGGGACTTTGAGCCGTCGGGGGGTGGAGGGGTAGCAGCGAGGCGCGCGGAAACACGCAACATTTTCTTGTGCAGCAGGTTGGATTCGGGGTATTTGCGAAAAAAGCCGCGCCAGGAACCGCCACGAATAAAAGAGAGCACTTCGGGGCGAGCGTTGAATTCCTTCAGAACTTCGTGATAACGCTGCCGGACACGCGTGGGGAGCGCCCACTCCATCATCTCGGTGTAAGAAGCGGTGGGCAGATCGGCGCGGCCAAGGGCCTGATGCGTTTCCAGATAGTCGACGGGCGTGGAAACTTCGAGCCAGTCCGAATTAGCTTCCAGGGCGGTAAAAAAATCGGAGAGCCAGCCGTCCTTGTAGCAGTGTTCATGCGTTCCAGGCCAGACTCCGAACTTTTCCATGTCGTCGCCCATGGCGGCGACACCACCTGGATGTTTGCTCGCAGCATCGCGCAGATACGCGATAACGTCTTCGACTTTGCCAAAGGGAATGAGATAGCGGAGAGCTTTCTGGCCGGGATAAAGCCACACGGTCTTGCCATGGTCTTCGGCGATGTAGGGGCCAAAGAGTTCTTCAGGCTCGAAACCCGCAGCGAGGAAATGCATGTCGTCCACGAGCGTGTAGGCAACGTTCGCGGCGGCAAGAGCAGTGGGAAGCTGGGGCTCCCAGACGCGCTCAGCGAGCCACGCGCCAGAAGGAATCCGGCCGAAGTGTTTTTCGATGTAGGCGGCCAAACGCGTGATCTGTTCGCGCTGATCTTCGGGAGGAATGGAAACCAGGATCGGTTCGTAGAAGCCGCCGCCAACGAATTCGACCTGACCGCTTTGGACGAGTCTTCTCAGGCGAGTGAAATACTCAGGCCGGTGCTCTTCGATCCATGTGAGGAGTGGGCCGGAATAGTGAAGGCCGAGGTGAACTTTCGGGTGCGCTTCGAGGTGCTCGATGAAAGGGAGATAGCATGTGTCGTAGGCCTTTTCGAGAACATGCTCGAAGTTGCCGCAGGGCTGGTGTGCGTGAATGAGCAGGGAGAGATGGAATTTCTGGGGCATGGGGACAGTTTTTCTCTCTAACATCATAACCCGCGAATCAAATTTAAGAACGGCGCCGGCGCGGAGGATACGCGAATCGCGCACGCGGCTGGAAGGCGCCTCTGGCGTTCGGGTGCGGTTGGAAGACCGAAGCCGAAGAAAAAGCGGCGCGCCGGAGCGTGCCGCTCAAGATCGGAATAAACCGGGTTCGTCCCAAAGAAAGAATTACTTCCCTTGTTTTGCGTACCAGTCAGCGTTGACCGGCGTAAAGCTATTCCACTTCTCGGGGAGATCTTCGAGCGCGAAAATAGCGGTCACCGGGCAAACAGGGACGCAGGCGCCGCAATCGATGCATTCCGTAGGGTGGATGTAGAGCTGGGTCTCAGCCTCGAAAGCCGGCTCATCCTTGCGGGGATGAATGCAGTCCACCGGACAGACATCCACGCACGCGGTGTCTTTTGTGCCAATACACGGCTCGGCAATCACGTAAGCCATTAAAGGTCTCCTTTGTTCGGGCAACGGACCGGTGGCTCATCCAGCGGAACAGCACAACCGGCAGAAATTCCTTATATCACGCGGCTGCCCGGCGCGACAAGCAGCTAAGGGAATTGTACGCGGCGGGAAGAAGTTTCTCAACTGAGAGAGGTACGGATAGAATGAGAGCGGAAGGAATAACCATGAGAATTCAGACGTGCCTCGTTTCGCTTGTGTTGCTGGGAGCGGCGGCTGCGATAGCCGCGCCGCAAGCTCCGAAGAAGGCGGTTCGGAGGGACCCAGCGATCATCGATGCGCAGGGTTACCAGAAATTGCTCGAGCAAAATCGCGGAAAACCGGTGCTCGTCAATTTCTGGGCGACGTATTGCGAGCCATGTCGCGACGAATACCCCATGCTGAATGAATTGGCGAAGCAATACGCACCGCAGGGGCTGAAAGTCATAGGCGTGAGCATGGATGACGACGGCGACCTGATTTTGATGCGGCGCTTCCTGGCTCGCTACAACCCGGTTTTCCCGAACTACCGGAAAAAGGCAGGGAGTGAGGAGGAGTTCCGGCAAGCGGTGCTTCCGGGCTGGACTGGATCGCTGCCCGTTTCGGTCTTCTATGGAAAAGACGGCCAGCAGACCGGACATATGCTTGGGGAAGGTACGCGGGACAAATATGAAGCAGCCATCCGCGCGCTGCTTAGCCCGGGATCTAACTAGGGCTGATCCGTACCGTCGAAATCAAAAGGCCTAAGATTCACGAGTTGAAGCCGGGAGGGAAGCTATGATTCGCAGCCAAAATTTGCGCAGCGGCTACATTCAGGATGATGTCGACGAATATCTTTATCAACTGCTGCCGGAGCGCGATGCCGTCGTCGCGGAGATAGAGGACTACGCGGCGCAAAACGACGTTCCGATCATCGGACCGGCAGTGGCACGCATGCTGACGCTCTTTGTCCAAGTTTGCGGCGCAAAACGGATTTTTGAGATGGGCTCGGCCATCGGATATTCGACTATTTGGCTGGCGCGCGCCGCAGGACCAAAGGCAAAAGTGATTTATACGGATGGCGACCCGGAGAAAGCGCGCCGCGCTAAGGATTATTTTCGCCGGGCGGGCGTGGCCAAACGGATTGAGGTGCGCGTCGGCGATGCGCTGGAATTGCTGAAGAAATCGCCGGGCAGCTTTGACCTTATTTTCAACGATATTGACAAGCACCAATACCCTGCGGCGTTGCGCGTCGCGCTGCCCAAGCTGCGCCGCGGTGGCTTGTTCATCACCGATAATACGCTGTGGTCGGGAAAGGCGGCGCGGCCAGCGGCGCCCGATGACATTCACACGAAAGGTATTCAGGAAT
>Ga0137390_10004055_pt1 | contig 12124 bp, 16 predicted proteins | sample 15con2h24AmetaG_FD_104937 | JGI IMG/M metagenome (GOLD analysis project Ga0137390, IMG submission 104937) | Vadose zone soil microbial communities from Angelo Coast Range Reserve, California, USA - 15con2h2.4A metaG | ecosystem: Environmental > Terrestrial > Soil > Vadose zone > Saprolite... | reverse complement strand
TCTGTATCTAATTTCCAAGGGGGTGGTGCAGATAATATGGAATCTGTCTGTAGGTTAGAGAATGGGTAGGCCTCCTGGATTTCTAAGGTATCAAGAGAGGTATTATGTGAAACATAAATGGGCAACAAGTCAGTAAAGATGTGCTTAGACACATCTGGGTTGGATGTATGATGTCTAAGAATGGAGGAGGCCATGAATTTTTGTGACATCTGTTGCTCTGAAACTTCCAAAGACTTGATGGTCTTTGTTAAGCTAGCCTAAGTTAACAACAAACTCATAAATAAAAAAACTGGATACTCTATACCTATTCACCCTATTGTCATGCAACTTATTTGCAGATATATAGGTGTTTAATTTGTAACTGGGAAATGTTGGATTGAAGGGTAGAGGTGGGGGTGAGCATGATTGAGGTGTCATAGGTGACCACAGGGCTTTGAAAAACTGGCTCTCATGCTTGGCATAAAGCAGCTTCAAGTGTTCTGCCAAGAAGTGAGAATTTTGACTTTGAGAAGCAGCTAAGGTATAAGGACAATCTGTAGCTTCAATTGAAGATAAAAGTTAACAGCAAGGTAAACCAAGAACTTACCAAGAACAGGGCAAGGAATAGGTACCTTGTCAAGATGATCCTTAGTAATGTGCTTATTAAGAGCCACCATGGAGTGATGCTTAGGATCTAAGCATCCACTAATCTGACAGATTATAGGGGCATCACCCTATGAGAAGTTAGAGATAAGAATGCAAAGTTAAGTGCAGGGACTAACCTTTGATCTTAAGCTAATCATATGAAGTTGACAATGCAACTGCAAATGCTAAAGAGAATTAATATCAAAGTTACAACTTATAACAGGGCATAAATTTAGTTTAAATAGAAATAGAAACTTGGTTACAGTATGATAAAGAATTGAGATACCTTTTGCAGAGTAAGCCAGCTGTTGGTTATAGCAGTACAACCATTCCAGCCACAGGATACGGGGTGAATAACAAGCTTTGAGATGGCATCAATATCAATGGGTGGAGTGGAGTCTGTGTGCTGTGGCATCTGTAAAAAAACAAAGGCAATGAAGGGTGAACGAGGCCAGGAAATCCAAATCAGGTTGTTATATGCTTACAAACGGCCATAAATACCAATTGCGCGTCTTGCGTTAAGCGAAATTCTGCCTAACAACTCGGTAACTGCGCTCTTTTTCTTTCATGCGCTCCTTGCTGTTTTTGCTCTCCTTGGCCACGACCCTCGTTTTTACTGCAGGGCTACCACAGACCCACGGAGTCCACCCGTCTTTGCTTCCCAGATACAGGCCCAAGGGAACTACGTGGACCTGTCTCGATGGTGCCAAGACCATTCCATGGACTGCCGTGAATGACGATTATTGTGACTGTCTAGATGGCAGTGACGAGCCAGGTGCATCCTTTCCTGCTATGATTTCGGCAAAGCCTTACACACCCTATTAGGAACGAGTGCGTGTCCCGATAATACCTTCTACTGCGCGAATGAGGGTCATATCGGTGCAAGCATACCAAGTTCGTGTGTAAATGACGGGCTGTGTGGTCAGTTCTTCTGTCTCGTAGTACTCTCCGTCGGTTGACGCGTCTTTAGAACCCACTTGCTGTGATGGGACTGATGAGCCCGCTGGTGTATGCGAGAACACATGCGTAAAAGCAGGTGAACTGTACCGCCAAAAGCAAGAGGCTGCACGAAAGCTACAAGGCACTGTGAGCATTGCAGGGACTCGCATATCGTGATTCTGATTCAGTATTCAGGGCTCCAAAATTCGTTCGACATATATTGCTTTCGCACGGAAAGAGAAGAAACGGCTAGAAGGCGAGATCGAGGACTGTCAGAAAGAGATTGCGATACATGTGAGAGAGGTTGCTCGTGTCAAAGGTGTGCTCACTACATCACGTCCTGGACATTTTTTCACTCTGTCATAGATCTTGTGGATCGGACAGAAGCGCTTTCTGCAGAAGTTCTTGAACATAGGAAGAAGTCGCGTATGTCTCGTCGTTACACTTTCTCGCAACACCAGTGACACATATCTCAGCATTGTATGCCTCTCTTGTCACACATCATAACGCGCTCAAGTCTCTTCAGCGAGAGCACAAAAAACACCTTGAGCGCGAAAAACAACTCAGTGACATTCTAGATACCCTTCATCACGGCTACAACCCGAATTATCAAGACATGGCCGTCCTCGAAGCAGTGCGTGGCTGGGAGTTCCTCGCGGATCTGCCGCACCTTGGCGAGGCCGAACGTGAAGAGGGGGGTGCCGACGACGAAGAAGCAACGGCAAATATCGACAATGTCAAGGAAGAACTAGAGGAAGGCGAATGGTCCATGGAACAACTCGAGCAACAACTTGATGAGCTCCTTCACGTCGATCACGTCTCGTTGCTTATGGAGCATGACTCATACGTCAATGACCACGCTTATGTATCCCCTTGTGAGCACCCCGCAGAGTATTTTCGTGGCTTTAACAACTAATTCCGTTATAGTGTATAATGTTAAGGCATATCTCCCCGATTTCCTGATCCCACAGTATGATATCCTTCGTGATACCCTGTTATCGGGATTACAACTCCTTGGTATTGTCAAGGGCTCCTCTACTGCAGCCTCAGGTGAGCCCAGTCATGATTGGTTGTATGTGCATACTTAATTGGGTCGTGACAGAGGCTAACAAGGCGCGGGAGAAGCTCAACGATGGCGAGCGCAGCCTCAATATTGCACAGAAGGATTTGGAGCAGGTCAGGAAAGAATTGGATGACCTATTCGACCCTACCCGATACGGTGCAGAGGGAGAGTGGAAGAAGCTACATGACGTTTGTCTAAAGAAAGACACTGGGGGGTAAGTCCTCGCAAACAAAGGAAATGTTTCTGTATCTCATAAGGTTCTAGCTATGAATATGAGGTGTGCCTGTTCGAAGGGGCAATACAACGGCCAAGTCACGGGGGATCGTCGTACAGTCTTGGGTATGGGGTATCAATCAAATCCAGTTCGGGCAGACTTGACTTATTCAGGGGAATAGGAAATTCGCATCGTGGAATCTCTCACCTGATGTAGTGGAAGGTTCGAAAGAATATTACTCCACACAAATGTATAGCCACGGTACAAGATGTTGGAACGGGCCAGAGCGCAGCGTGAAGGTGACCGTAGTTCTGCTACCTTGACTACTGCAGTTCCTAACATTTATTCGCAGCTTGAGCTGACTTGTGGGACGGAAAATGCCTTGTTGACTGTAACCGAACTAGAGAAGTGCGAGTACCTATTCACGGGCACAACGCCCGCTTTGTGTTTCCCCCTGGAGGACGAGACAAAGTCCCCAAAGGATGAGCTATGATGTTTGCGCATCGGGTCGCGAAATCCCGCTAACTTATGCAATGAGAGTGCATGTAATGAAAATTTTCGAGTGAGCGTGGTCAAAAATAATTGAGCAATGCAGGGTGGTGGTCGTCAAGCCCATCGCATCTACATCCCCGGAGATGTGACCGGACATTGCTTTCAGATAATAGCTGTAATTATGCAGACTGTGGTACGGATCACGCAGCAACGCTTTTCATCGCTACGAGGCTTACAACAATGTTGTCAATCAAGTGATGTTCACGAGTCGGGTCATTCTGGGTTTCTCTGATAACGGGGTCTCCGTTTAATTTGTTGTACTGCAGATGCGTGAAATGAGTGCAGGCCAAAGACGCGCATAGATTCACCCACCTTTTTCACGGCGACCCAATCGGTCAAACCCCCAAGATCCGAGAGAGGCACCTGAGTGCCTTCAACCGCGGCACTCATTCTGCTACTGACCTTCGAGGGTTGGAGAGGATCGATTCGAATTACGAGGAGTGCGGTGCTACCATCAGAAACGCCGTAGCGACGTAACGCTTCGGTAATCTAAGGGGAAATACTTTCGATACCAAGTGAAGAGATAGATATGAGAGCTCACGTTGTTGCTTGGATTTAACGCCCATATGACCTCTGAGTGCACCGTCTTAGTCCTCAGAGTATTTTGTGCCGCAGCCAGAATAGCCTGGGTGATGGCCGTCTGAATGTGTAAGATGCTCGTTACCTGCGTGCACAACTCTCAATCGCACTGTCCGCGAAAACAAATAACATTTGTGACACACCAGCCGGGCATCGACGAAGGCAAAATTGACGGCCTCACGCTCCACTTCTCCTTCTATACCTTCCAAGGTACTCGCGCGTATGATGCGCGCCCTCAACTTCGTCGCGTTTGTTACACGCACGAAGAGCGCGACGTGAACCGTCGAGGAGAAATCTGGATAAGTGAAGCTTTCCATTTGGCGAATCTTCCCACGATCTCTCACCAAGGCCTACAAAATAGCGCCTTGTCGTGTCTACTACACGTACACGATTATAGCAGACTTTATGCAACCTCTTTCGTTCCTGCTACTCATCGCCTCTCTCGCATTTGCTCTCCCAGTTGAGGGCGCTGAACACAAACTCCTGACCCCAGAATCTTTTAGCAACACCATTGCGGAGGGCTACTGGTGAGCGATTTGACGTTGCCACATGATCTGCGCTAAGGTAGCTGGGCTCAGGTTCGTTGAACACTTTTCCCCCTATTGCCACCACTGCCGGCAGTTTGCACCAACATGGGATGAGCTTGTCGATGATTATGCGGGATCACTCGTTAACCTTGCTCAAGTGAACTGTATCGTTCATGGTGGCACGTCTGATTCCGTTTCCAAGAGGCTCTGTTACCTTATCTGAAACGCCCACAGACCTATGCCATGCAAATGGTGTCGAAGGTTATCCCCAAATGAACTTGTATCATGATGGCGTGTTCCAAATCACATTCCAGGGTGCGCGCAGCCATGAACTTATCGTGAACTTCATCAAAGAGCACACTGGAGTGTCCGAGTCTTCCCGCAGTGCGCCACCTCCAGAGCTGCCTGAGCACGACCTCCAGACCCCACATAGCCAGCGGAACCCTCACGGAGAGGTACTCACGCTCACCCCAGAGACTTTCCCAAACGTTGTCGTGAATGGCGATGTCCTTGTAAAGTTCTTTGCGCCATGGTGGGTCTTCGGGTTTCTCCGAGAAGCCCGAGGTCGTTGATGGAGCTACTTACTTGGATAGGTGCGGACATTGCAAAAAGTTGGCACCAACATGGGAAAAACTCGCCAAAGAGCTTCAACATAGCGTTACAGTGGCGGAAGTAAACTGCGAAGATTACAAGTCACTCTGCTCTTCGGAAGGCGTGACTGGCTTCCCCATGTTATTTTTCTACCCTGAAATTGGAAAGAAGGTGGAGTATTCAGGCAATCGCAAACTGGAACCACTGAAGGAGTGGGCTTCGAGGGCAGTTAAACCGTGGGTTTCTCGAGACTACCTATGATGGATTTACGGGAATAGCGCTGATCAAAATAGTAGTGTATTCCAGGAGTTAAAATATGCAGATTTTGGCCAAGCTGTAAAAGATAACCCTGCAATGTATATCGCCTTGCATGCACCGGATGTGTCACTTCCCGTGAGCCCGTCTATATTACTTTAACCCGCTACTCGCTCACAAGTTAACAGCCTAGTCTCACGCAAGCCGCGCGCCCGTTGCTAGGATCACCCCCTTTATACATTTCTAGCGACTCCGAACTCTTCGCTCACTTTTCTCTCCCTATTACGTCTGACTTCTCCCTGATCGCGTTGAAAGATGGCGACACTAGTGCTACAGCCCAGCTTCGTTTCAATGCGCAGACAAGCGCTGACGACCTAGCCAAGTGGTTACAGACTCACCGCCTGCCGTTGGCTATGGAGCTTGGCGAGGGATCGTTCAAGGAGGTGATGAACGCGGAGAGCAAGCCACTGGTTGTCTTGGCTTCTGTTACTGCTTCTGGAGTAGAGCGCGAACAAATTGCCGAGACGGTTCGCAGGCTCGCCGGCCAATGGCGGAGGACCAGTGCCGCTCAGTACGCACCGGCGCATGGGGCGCGGGAGGTCGTGTTTACTTGGATGGATCAAGAGCGATGGACGAGCTGGCTGAAGAGTATGTATGGTATCAAGCGTCCTGGACAGGTTGTCATTGTAGACCATTCGGTATGTCGGTCTATGTCCACGTCGTGTAATCCGGCCAGGTTGCTAATATTTGTGTCGCAGAGACTGGTCTACTTTGATAAAACCAAGGCTGGTAGTCGCTTGACGCTTGATGATGCAAGTATATTCCCAGCATTAGGTGATGCGATGAAGGAGGCCTTGAGCATGCAATACTCTGAGAATATTGTAGAACGTCTGGCCCGAGTAAGTACTTGCCGAGCCCTGACCGCAGAAATCAAGCCCTCACTTTGGTCTAGTACCTCAACAACAGGCTGCTTGCCATTGAGAAGATGGTGAATGATCACCCATGGGCAACGCTGGGTCTCTTTGCGGTGGGTATTTTAGTCGTGTTCTGGGTGATGAAGCGGCTCTTTTTGGATGATGATTATGTGTACACGTACAAGGGCGGGAAGGATGCTCGATTAGACTGAGTATATATATTAATATATTTAATTATTTACCCAAGATAAGGGTTATCCCGGTCGACGCGTCCGAACGGCAAACGGCAAAACGGAAAACGGCAGAACGTCACTGCACTGCACTCTCATTCAACCCTCATAACCCCAGCCATAATTTTTCCATTGTCCTCAGCCCAGACAGGGCGACCGTCCCTTCATCATATCCTCCTTCTATTAGACTGTTTCTGACCAGCCCACTCTAGTATGCTACCTCAGGTAGCTAACCACATTTTCCACCATACGAGTCGTGCCGTTGCCGCGGCACAGAACCAGGCCGGACATACCCTCCGGAATGTCCTCGGTTTGCAAACTGGCACGACTCCATCTTCAACAACTAGTTTAGCCCCTTGGAATAATAACACTGGGTCCTCAAGTTGGGGGAGCGGTCATGCTGGTGCTGGTGGAGGGACTAAATTCCATCCCGGTAGCAAGTTTTACTCGGGCTATAAAGTGAGTCACCTTTCTTCTGTGGCGTTTGCGCGCTCAGTCCTGATACCTCCTTATAGCAACCGAGCCGTGCTGTGTCTCAGGCAAATTCATCTTCTGCAGACGCGGGTATTCCCTACCCAGATGACCCCGACGAGCCTAGACAGACTCTTCCCCAAGCCGTCACCAACTCGACTCGCATCGCGCGGAAACGGCGCACCCGTAGCCAAAGTTTCTCGCTTGGGTCAGACGCTGTTGCGACTGCTGAACGTGCAAGGAGCTTCGGCGTTTTGAAGGCCGTCCAGCAACACGCGCGTCTTCATCACGCTTTCGCAGGGTCGCACCGTCCCCAGCGCGTCTTGGAGGATGTAGAATGCGCCTCACGCCCTCCTACACCACGTCTTGCCCGCCGCAACTCCACGGCTTCCACTCTTTCCATCACCGGTGTTCCCAATGATGCCCCCCCACCCTCACGTCCCACAGTGCCTATCGACCCGACTAACCCAGCCCAGCCGCAATCAGTTCTCGCTCCAGAACTTCGTCTCTCCTCCCCTGCTTCACGCTCACGACCTTCTACACCGGCGTCCGTGACTCCTTCAGCCGCACGGCCTCTGGATCCCTTTGAAGTACGTGCAGAGCTCCTGGAGCTACGACAACCCGATCATGAATCAACTGTTGATCAATGGAATAACGTTCTTGACAAGCTCGCTGCACTTCGCAAGTGTAATGAGCAGCCAACGGAGATTCTCCAGACCTACAATGACATGGTTACACGTTCCATCCTGCCAAATATTCGCACGTACGCGACGCTCATCAGCGTGCTTACCACACGTGACCAGGAAGTTTACTGGCTCGTTGCTATCATCTCCAAACGTCTTGAGAAGCGCCATGCATTGGGTCTTTCCGATCATGCTGAGAATTTCGTCGACCAGCGACGCATCGAAGCCCTCCGTGGAGAGCAGAATTTCCCTTCTGTGTTGCGCCTTTTTACAGCCGCCACGGCACACCCCGGCTACGTTCTCCCATTATCATTGTACATATCCCTCCTCGACTCATGTGCGCGCCATCAAAACGTCAAGGAAGCCATCCGGGTGTTCACACATCTCGAGAACCGCGGTATGCCCAAACCTTCCGCCTCTCTCTATGCCCACCTCCTCGACGTATATATGTCGGTTAATGACGTCGAGGGCGCACGTGTCGTATTCGATGAATTCCGCAAAATTTGTACACAGGGCAAAATTCGATGGGACGAAATGAACCTGGGGTCTGCACGAGCGGGGCACATTCGCGTTTGGAATAGCATGATCAATGCGTACCTGCGGGCAGCTAACCCTGGTGCCGCACTAGACTTGCTTAGTGAGATGCTTGACACAACAGCCGGAGTAGAGTTTGGTCCCAAAGATATCCCTGCCCCAGCAATGTCCACCTACGCCATCATCGTGCGTGGCTTCTGCTTAATGGGCGACCCCTCCAGTGCTGTTTCGTGGTTCGAAAGACTATTAGACCAAGGCGACCACATCAAAGATGAATGGGCACCGACGCTAGAACCGCCGCAGCCGACCACTTCGTTCTGGCGAGACGTCCTCAATGAGCTCTGCGAACTGGATCGTGTCGACGACGTCAACCGTCTATATGCGCGCTTCGCCGCTCGTCTGGACAGTCCCGATCATATGCCAATTTACATGCGCCGTATTGCGTACTTTGCTAATATACGGTATCTACGAACACACAGAGTTACAGAGGAACAGGCGATTGCTCTTCTGGATCAAGCGCTCTTCGCCCTCGGCCCACGTGAGAAATGGAGTTCTGTCCTTACGGATGTGCATGGGAACGAGGCTACCCGGGAGCTCATCGGAATGTATGCGCGTTACGGTCGAATCGAGAAAGCCATCGATCTCATCGAGCAGCTTGCCGCATTTCGTGCAGACGGGGGGACCTGGCCTGTACGGGGACCCAATCACGCCTTGCGAGATGAGAAACCCGAACTTATTCGTTTGGTCACAGATATGGTGCTCTTCGACAAGGATGTCCCCCGCCCCATCTCCCTCTTCTCTGTATTGCGCGTGGTGAAGGTTTGGACGACCCGTGGAATGCACATAACTCAACGACTCGCCCAGGCGCTTCTCAGTGCATATATGCTTGCCCAAGAGCGTCCGGAGCAACTCAAAGAGCTTACCATTCAGGACTGGGAAGTGTTGGCCTTTTCAATCGGCGCATATGGGGCACCCTCGACCAAGGACAGTGGTGTCTCCCAGGCTCTTTCTCTTCTTACCGATATGGCACGCCTCGGCACCGACCCTGGACACGTTTCGGAAGCGGTAATGCACAGCCTTCTTCGTCCCGTCATCGAACAGAAGGGTATTGGAGAGGCCAGGGCACTCATGGAAAACCTTGGCCCCGATTTCTCTGCCCTACTGGCCAGCCCCCAGACCTTTGCTTACAATCAACCAGCGGAGTTACCCCCACCTCAACCCATCCCTGATGCAGCCCCTGTTGACGTTGGGACGATGAGGATTGATGACTATCAAAGTCGTTACGTCGACGAGCTGAATATGCGCCGCGGAAAAGACGACAATGCCGTCGCGGCTTTTCAACGATTCGAGCATGGCGCAACGATGGGCATTTTCCCTACTGCGGACGTTGTCGGCCGCCTCATTGAAGGTCTCGGACGTGCCGGCAAGATGGACAAAGTCAACTATCTGTATGGCGTTGCACAAAACGTCATCTCGCTGCTGGGTAACGCCAAGAACGCAATGTTGGACGGCTGGGCTACCATCGAAAACTCTATGATAATTGCTAGAGGCCATGCTGGTGATGGCTTGTCAGCGGATGCCCATCGCCAGCGCCTACTTCAGCAGGGTATGACACCAACCGCAGACGCGTATGGCGCCCTGATACAGTGTGTCAAAGAAACAACGGACGACACGGCACGGGCGGTTGACTACTTCCACGAGTCGCAGGCGCGCGGTGTGCAGCCCAACATCTTCCTTTACAACACAACGATCTCGAAGCTTGCCAAGGCACGCAAGGCAGATTACGCTCTGGAGCTTTTTGATGGCATGAAGAAATGCGGCATCATCCCTTCGTCAATTACATATGGCGCAGTCATTGCAGCCTGCTGCCGCGTTGGCGACAGCACCTCAGCCGAAACACTCTTCGAGGAAATGACTGCCCAGCGTAACTTCCGGCCCCGCGTTCCTCCCTATAATACCATGATGCAATTCTACGTTCAAACCAAACCAAATCGCGTCCGATTCCTACACTATTACAACCGCATGATAAGCGCTGGGATCAAACCAACTGCTCACTCATATAAGGCAAGACCTTCCTTCCCTCGTCTTAGCGTCTTCGCTTCGTATTGACTTTGGAATTCATTCAGCTTCTCCTTGACTGTTATGGCACGATCGCACCTATTGACATCAAGGCTATGGAGAAGACATTCAATCAGCTCGTGAAGGACAAGAGTGTAAAGTTGCAGGGCTCACACTGGGCGGCGCTTATCAATGCCCACGGCTGCGTTGGCAGAGACCTTGACAAGGCGATCGCGGTATTTGACTCAATCGAGAAGCATCCAAGCACCCTCACAAGTGGGGCGCCTCTTCCAGATGCTGTCGCGTTCGAAGCCCTTATTAACGTGCTCGTTACTCTGCGCCGCACGGATCTCGTACCCGCGTACCTGGAGCGCCTCCAGCGATCTGGGGTGCACATGACGGCCTACATAGCTAACCTACTTATCAGGGGCTACGCCGCCGCGGGAGATATTGGACAAGCGCGAATGGTATTCGAGTCCTTGGCAGATCCCCCAGTTGGCGTCGCTGCGCCGCATAATCATGCACCGCATGATACTTCCGTGGCGCCACGCATTTCACCTGATGAATTTGTATATCGTGAAGTAAGTTCCATAAGAGTAACATTACAACCTCTCGCTAATGTTCCCCCTTAGCCTTCTACGTGGGAAGCAATGGTCCGCGCAGAGCTCGGTAACGGTAATCGCGATCATGCAATTTCGCTCATCAGGCGGGTCCAGGAACGGTATGTACCTTCACCATTCACTACTCTGATGCCAACTCATGAAATACCATACCAGACAATACCCCGAATCTATCGTAAACCGCATCTCAGGCATCATGCTCGACGACGCTGTCTCACCGTGGTCGTCAGCTTCTTTCGAGGGTGACAATTTCGCATCTTCAGGGTCCCGCAGCCCATAAAAACAGCATTCACCTTTCTACAGTAGTAGTATCCTTGGATCATTTGGAAATGACCTCGGACGCGTAAGCGAGACGCTCTACCTATTACACCCTATGTCACTTATGACATCTATCTAGCCTTTCATGCAAGGCGTCCAAAATGTAAAATTAGATACTGATTAGCTTGTACTGCATATACTCTCAGTAACCGGTCAGCTTAGTAAGCGGACTGGGCAATTGGTCAGTCATGTCTAGACACGCCACAAATTATATTATATTTGGGCTTTCTTTGTGTCTGTAGGTTGATATACTATCCTGGGGAGTCTGTCCCTCCTTTTTTGGATGAAACCGTGCAGTATTTGTGGTTCTACATGCCAGTGACGACTGATTGCACAGTCTGCTTACTAAGCTGACTGGTTACTGGAATAATACCAGTTCATACTCATAATAGTGGTCGACACTGCAATCTAACTGTTGCGTAAATACCCTGACTTACCGCTGAATGCCTCACATCTTGGTTTGGCCAGCCATGATCCTAAATCTATGAGGGTGTTTTAGTTGATGATTACTTCCTCTGACGTCCTTGTTCTTATCCTGGTTCTGATCTCCTCGTATTGGGCTTCGCTGAGACCTCGCAGGTTTCACGCGGGGCCAGGAAAAACAAACATCAGGGGTAAATGCCCGTTTCCTCTGTCCGAGTCGTCATAACCGTAACCTATTTATGCGACTAATGAGAGATCATAACTTGAAAGAAATCTTCATATCTCGAGCTGGACAAGCTCGGCTCCTTATCTCACCATACCTTGCCTGGTCTCTTACGTCTACTAGACATTCAACGCAAGTGCAAGACGAATCGGACATGCTGTCGGCAAGTGCCATGACGCCACAGCGTAGACTGGTCTAGGGTTTTCTCCCCGGAGCACTCCCTCTCAGTAGATGTCAAACCAATAGGACAAAGTTCTTGTACGTGTGCGTGCGTTTTGGGCTTCGAACATGCCGCGGACTGAGATT
>Ga0137390_10004048_pt1 | contig 12130 bp, 12 predicted proteins | sample 15con2h24AmetaG_FD_104937 | JGI IMG/M metagenome (GOLD analysis project Ga0137390, IMG submission 104937) | Vadose zone soil microbial communities from Angelo Coast Range Reserve, California, USA - 15con2h2.4A metaG | ecosystem: Environmental > Terrestrial > Soil > Vadose zone > Saprolite... | reverse complement strand
ATGGTGAAGTCGGTCGAGTTGTTGTCGGTATCGGTACATCCTGCGCCGTTGCGGATGGCCGCGCTGGTGTTGGTGAGCGGTGCGGTCGCGGCGCCTTCGAAGCAGTTGGCGCCGTCGTATCCGATGAAATCAACGGCCGCCGGGCAGGCGCCGCTGAGCGCAACTGTCGAGTTGACCAGCGCCACTTTTCCACCGGTTGCGCTCATGCCGATTGTCCCGGTGGCTTCGGGTGTCGGCAGATTCACCGTGCCGCCGGCGCCAGCGGCTTCCTGCACCAGATAGTACTTCCCGGGGGCGATCGATCCGCTGAGGTTCGTCACCAGCCAAGTCGTGCCGGTGGTGCTCGCGTACTGTACCGACCATCCGGCCACGCTCACCGTCGTGGTGCCGCGGTTGTACAGCTCGACGAAATCGTTTTTAAGAGTGGCATTCTGGTTTCCACCGCCGCCGTAGATCTGGCTGATCACGATTGTGTTGGAGACTGCAAACGCAGTCTGAGCAATCGCCAACAGCGTGGCGAGCACGAAGGCAAGACGCAATTTCATCCGGGTGATCCTTCTCGGCAGTGGAGTCCCGAAAGGATAAGGGCTGTCGAGCGCGGCGTCAAAGGCAGAAAATGTTATTCTTTCGTGAAATTTCCCCGAGTCGGGAGACAACCACATGACCGTGCAAGCGACCTCGTCCTCACTCGAGCGCGAGCTCGAATACCGCAAGAAGCTGACGGGCATCACCAATCAGCTCAACTCCGCGGATTCCATCCAGCACATCCTGCTGTCGCTGAAGGACAAGATCCTCGAGCTGCTGGACGCCGAGCGGCTGACGATCTACGCCGTCGACACGAAGAACCAGGAACTCTATTCGATGCAGAAGATCGGCGACGTGCCGAAAGAGATCCGCGTCCCGAAATCATTCGCCTCGATCACCGGCTTCACCGCGCTCGCGCGCAAGACGATCAACATCAAAGACGCTTACGATCAGGCCGAGCTCACCAAGTACCATCCCAATCTTCGTTTCGACCAGCGATGGGACAAGCAGAGCGGCTTCCGAACGAAATCCGTCCTGGCCGTTCCGATCGGGTTCGAAAAATATCTCCTCGGCGTTCTGCAGCTCATCAACAAACGGCATGGGCCGGTCTTCACATCGCTCGACGAGGATGGAGCCGAGGAGATCGCGCGAATTCTGGGGATCGCGTTTTACAACCAGCACCGCGCGGCGCGGCAGTCGAAGCCGTCGAAGTTCGGTGGGCTGATCGACAAGGGCATCATCTCCGAAAAGGACATCGAGACGGCAGTCAGCAGCGCCCGCGTCAACAACGCCACCGTTGAAAAGGTGCTGCTCGATGACCACAACGTGCCGAAGGACGAGTTGGGAAAATCGCTGGCTCAGTTCTATGCCACGCAATTTTTCAGCTACGACGGAGCCCTGACCATCCCCAATGATCTGAAAGACCGCGTGCCTTCCGATATGTGGAAGAAGTACACCTGCGCGCCGGTCGAACGGCGGCCGGGCGTGCTGGTGGTGGCGGTCGACGATCCGCAGGATCTCACGCGCCTCGACGGAATTCGCGCGATGAACCTCGCGCCCCGCTATGACTTCTGGATCGGGCTCAAACACGAAATCCTCGCGTACATCGCCGCGTCGTACGGCGAGAGCATGGAAGTCTCCACCGACAGCGCCGATTTGGCCAAGATCATCGACGAGCTTGGAGAAGGCGAGGGCGAAGTCGAAGACGAGAAAAAAGACGATGCGCCGGAGATCGACGAGACCGACTCCGGGATCGTCCGGCTGGTGAATCAGCTCATCATCGAAGCCTTTCAACGCGGCGCATCGGACATCCACGTCGAGCCGGACGGCCCGAAGAATCCCTGCGGGATTCGTCTGCGCATCGACGGCGACTGCCAGAAATTCATGGAAGTCCCCGGCCCGCATCGCAACGCCGTCGTGCAGCGCCTGAAGATCATGGCCAAGCTGGACATCTCGGAGCGGCGCAAGCCGCAGGACGGCAAGATCCGCTTCAAGCATTCGAAGGGCGTGATCGAGCTGCGCGTCGCCACCATTCCCACCGCCAATCAGAACGAAGACGTGGTGATGCGTATCCTCGCGGGATCGAAGCCGCTCCCGCTCGACAAGATGGGCTTCAGCGAGAAGAACCTCGCCCGATTCAAAGAAATCGTGCAGAAGCCTTACGGAATCTGCCTGGTCGTCGGCCCAACCGGCTCCGGCAAAACCACGACGCTGCATTCGGCCCTCGGCTTCATTAACACCGAGGACATGAAAATCTGGACGGCGGAAGATCCGGTCGAAATCACGCAGAAAGGGCTGCGGCAGGTCCAGGTGCAGCCGAAGATCGACTTCACCTTCGCCGCCGCCATGCGATCGTTTCTGCGCGCGGATCCGGACGTGATCATGGTCGGCGAAATGCGCGATCACGAGACCGCGGCCATCGGCATCGAAGCATCGCTCACCGGACATCTGGTCTTCTCAACACTGCACACGTACTCCGCGCCGGAGACGATCACGCGTCTGCTCGACATGGAGATCGATCCGTTCAACTTCGCCGACGCGCTTCTCGGCATCATGGCTCAACGCCTCATTCGAACGCTCTGCCCGAAATGCAAAGACGGCTATCACCCGAGTGAAGAGGAATGGGACGAGATCATGGAAGTCTACGGCCGCGAATTCTTCGGCGGCCTCGGCATCAAGTACTCGCCCGATTACACCCTGTACAAGCCGAAAGGCTGCACCACCTGCAACAACACCGGCTACAAGGGGCGCATGGGCGTGCACGAGCTGCTGGTGGGCACTGACGAGATCAAGAGGGCCGTGCAGCGCCGGGCGCCAATCGACGAGCTGCGCAACCTGGCGTTGAAGCAGGGAATGCGGACGCTCCTGCAGGACGCCATGGAAAAGGCTCTGCGCGGGATCACCGACATCAAGCAGGCGCGCTCGATCGCGGTGAAGTGACACCGATCGATCCCGACGAAGACGCGCTGCCGGGCCTCTCACCCCGGTACATCTGGCTGATTGTGCTGTTTCCGGCGCTGCTCGGCGTGGCGTTCGGCCTCAATTTTGTTTTTCCCTCGGTGCCGCAAGGTCCACTCCTCGCCGGTCCATTCGTGTTGACAGCCGTAATCACGATCGCAGTCGCGGTTCACGACCGAAACCGCAAGCGTAGAAAAGCCGGTCTCGTTCCGAAAAAAGAAGGCTTTTCAGCGAAAGTTGAATTGCTCGCGACCAAACTGCGGGAACGCGCCGGCGAGATCGATCAGGCTGTCCAATTCAATCGGCACGTCAATATTTCCTTTCCGTTGCAGGGATATCTCGTCGAGATGCGAAAGACTGCGTCGGAGGTCGATCACCGGCAGATCCTCGCCGATCTCGATGTCTCCGTCCCGCTCATTCTCACGGACGCCGTTGCGACTTCCTCGCACGTCCAGAAACTTCGCGATGCTGCGACGGAGCTGGAAACGTACGCCGCGGATGTGCGCCAGCGCGGCGGGATCTATCGGGTCGATGCGAAGCAACGCCTCGGCTGCTTCGCGTTCATCTCTCTCGTGTTCCTCGGAGGGGTGTACCTGATCTGGATATCGCAGGTTTGGTGGGGAGTGGCGGTGCTGGCCGTTGCCGCGTTCGGGCTGTGGGCGGCGATCGGCTCACAGGGCGAGGCGGCGTAGAGCTCAACCCTCGCAGCAGAGTTTGTAAATCTGTTTCGTGAACTCGTGGACGTCGAATGGCTTCGAGATCACGAGCTTGACGATGTCGAAATCCAGTTTCGTCAGCGCCTGATGTGAGACTGCCGACACCACAGCGATCGGCACGTCGATCTTGTTTACCTTGACGTACTCGATGATCTCGAAGCCGTTGATCTCCGGAACCATCAAGTCGAGGATCACCACCGCATATCCGCCGCCGCGGATTTTCTCGATCGCCTGACGGCCGTCTTTCGCCGTGTCGACGTCGATGCCGCGGCGCACCAGCAGCTTCTCGACCAGCTTGCGGATCGCCGGGTCGTCTTCCACGATCAGAGCTCGATACCGTTTGCTCATGAACGATTCGTTACGGGGTGGTGAACTGCCCAACCTTTCTTCTCACAGAGCGTCTTAATCTTCAAGATGAGACGGCCCGCTGCGATTCTGATTCTTCTGCTGCTGACGAGCTGCCGCTTCTACGACACAGGAAAGCGCGCCGCGGCCGCTGCCGTACTCCACTCAGTGCTGCACATCCAGGCGCGCGCGCCGCTAACTCAAAGCGCGGTGCGCCCCGCGGCCCTGGCGCCCAGTCGCGCGCGCCGTCTCATCGCCTCCACCACCGTCCGTTGCCGCCACCAGTATCTTATGGACTCGACCCGTCCGGCGCCTCCCCAGCCGTTGTAGTCCGCAATTCTTGCCGTGAAAGAATGACGGCATGCCGGAGTTGCCGGAAGTGGAGATGTACGCCCGCTACTTTGCACGGCACGCCCTCGAGCAGACCATCACTCGGATTCGCATCATCGACCCTCGCATCCTCGGCACGCGCACGCTCGGTCCACTCGTCGGCAGGTCGTTTCGGAGCGTGCGGCGCCACGGGAAACATCTCTTCGCCGACGCAGGCGATGGCGTCTGGCTGCGGATCCACTTCGGGATGACCGGCGATCTCGCCTATTTCGATGACGATCCGCCCCGTTTTGCGCGCGTCATTTTCGACTTCGACAACGGCGGGCATCTGGCCTTCGAAGACATGCGTCTGTTCGGCGTGGTCGATCTCGTGAATTCTCCCGGCGACTACGTTCGCGAGCACGGTCTCGGTCCCGATCCGCTCGATCCGCGTTTTACCCTCCGCGATTTTCGAAAGTTGTTGCACAAGCGCCGCGGACGGATCAAGGCGCTTCTCTTATCGCAGAATGTGATCGCCGGAATCGGCAACCTATACGCGGACGAAGCGCTCTATCGCGCTTCGATCGATCCGCGGCGGACGATCGATCGCATGACGGATGCCGACGTCAAGGCGCTCTTCAACGCCATTCGCGCCGTTCTTCGGGAGGCGATCGCGTTCAAAGCGCGCGGCGGGGACTATCCCGGCCGCTACCTCGTGCAGCATCGCGAAGAAGGCGATCGGTGTCCGCGCTGCGGCGGAACGATCCTGCGCACTGTCGTTGCTACGCGGACCACGTACTACTGCACGAAGCATCAGAAATAAGGCTTCGCGTATGATCGTCGCATGCCGGGATGGCTGAAGATCATATTGGCGCTGGCCGCCATTTTTGTCCTGGTCATCATCGGTTTTGGCATCACCGGTTACATCTACGTCAAACAGCACCGGCAGGAGTGGATGCGGGCCGGCGACGCGGCCCGGCGCGACGGCGAAGTATTTGCGGAGGGGAAGGAAGTATCGCAGTGCGTCGACGAGGCCGTGCGCCGCATCGGCAAGTGTGAAGGACTGCCATGCGAGATCTCGGAACGATTCTTTCTCCAAAGTTGCATGAAAAAGGCGGCACCGTCGCCGCAGTTGTGCGCGAACGTTCCGCCTCGCTCGGAGATGCTCCATTCCGCGCGCTGGGCCGTCGAGGAATGCAAGCGGCGCGGCCAGCCCGGGAGTCAGCCATGCGCGCGGCTGATGCAGGAAGTGCAGCGCTATTGCGCGCGCTGAGCGCCGGCGACTGACGCGGCGCGATTCGGCGTGCGGAGCAGAGACGCCTGGAATTGTTCCTCTGCCTCCTTCCTGCGTCCGGCCTTCAAGAGTAGCTCGCCGTACAGCTCGTTTGCAGGTTTGAAATCATCGGGCGGACCGGACGGAACGCCGAGCTTTTCCTCCGCTTTGATTGCCGCCTCGGCGTAGTTCAGCGCCTTGGTCATCTCTCCTCGCGCGGCAGCCAGCAGTGCCCGCAACTCGTCAGGCTCGGGTTGTGTTACGCCGTATCGGTCGTCGCTCTTCTTTGATGAAGCCTCATCGATCGATCGTTGCGCGTCGTCGAAGCGCTTTTCCGCGATCGCGCGCAGTGCCTTGCCGACCGGATCTGTGAAATCGAAGGCCCTCCATTCGCCAGTCTCCGCGGCGTATCGGACTTGCATCGTCTCGAGCACGGCGTGGGCGTGATGATCGCTGCCATTGATCTCATCCAGAAGGCGCCTGGCATCGGCGAAGCGATGCTGCTGCAGATAGACGTATTGCAGCCACGAGAGGCTGTGCAGATCGGGTTCGTTCCACTGCTTCGACAGCGCGAACGCTTGTTCATTCGACCGAGCGGCGTCGTCCCACATGCCGAGCTGCAGAAAAATGTGTGAAGGCATGTGTAGGGCGTGCGGCGCCGACGATGCGACCTTGGCGTAAAGACGCGCGGCGCGAAGGCCGAGGGGCGCGTGGACGGGATCGTCGTAGGCGTGGATGAGATAGTGCAGGACACCGGGATGATCGGAGTGCTTCGGAAAGAGCTGCTCGAGAATCGCGGCTGCGCGAATCGATCTCCGCTCGTCGAGCTGATGCCATTCGCGAGACCCCAGAATCGACAACGCCCAGCAAACCTGCGCTTCGACGTCGTCCGGATTTGCATTGGCGAGGCGCCGCATCGCGTTTTCGTACGCATGGTCGCGAGTTGTCTTGTCGCCCTCGCCGTACAGCGCCTCGAGCGCCTCGATGTAGCCTCGCTCCCGAGCGCCCCTCACCCGGTCCTTCGCTGCGCTCAGGACCACCCTCTCCCCGCTGTCGCGGGGCGAGGGGTCTCGAGATCCCTCTCCCGCTTGCGGGAGAGGGTGCCGCGAAGCGGCGGGTGAGGGCGTCGCTGATGCTTTGAGCGGCTGCAACTCCTGCAGGATGCGACGACCGGCCTCGAGATCCACCTGATTCCAGATCGGATGGTTGTACGTCATCGCTTCGCCCCAATAGGCGAGCGTAAATTTCGGATCGATCTTCTCCGCCTCGGCGAACGCGCGCTGGGCCTGGGGATATGCAAAGTTGTGCAAGAGAAACATCCCGCGCAGGAACGCCGTTTGAGCCTCGGCTTTTCCAGAATTCGGAAAGACGATCGCGCCGAGGTGTTCCTGCGCTTGCACAGGCGTGCATAGAAGAAGTGCCAGCAGCAGCTTGCGCATGCGGCGATTATAGTGACGCGGTGCGGATGCGCGTCGGCACCAGCGGATACAGCTACAAGGAATGGAAAGGTAGCTTTTATCCTGATGATTTACCATCATCAAAAATGCTGGAGTATTATGCCGGACGATTCGACACCGTCGAGATCAACAACACCTTTTATCGAATGCCCGAGGCGACGATGCTCGACAAATGGGCGAAGCAGGTGACGGACGGATTCACATTCGTTCTCAAGGCGCCGCAGCGCATCACCCATCGCCAGAAGCTTGCAGATTCCGAAAAGGACGTGGCCTATCTCTTCGACGTGGCGTCGACGTTAGGCGAGAAGCTCGGCCCGGTCCTGTTTCAACTTCCGCCGTTCTTCAAGAAGGACGCTGCCCGACTGCGCGCCTTTCTTCAAACTCTGCCTGCGCGAGCACCGGTGGCGTTCGAGTTTCGGCACGACTCGTGGTGCGATGACGAGATCTACTCCATTCTGCGCGAGCGCGATGTGCCGCTCTGCCTCTCCGACACCGACGAGGTGACCGACCCGAATGCGCTCGTGATCCCGACTGCCTCGTGGGGTTATCTGCGTCTGCGGCGGACTGAATACTCCGACGCCGCGATTGCCGACTGGGTTCGTCGCATCGGCGCACAGCCATGGCACGACGCCTACATTTTCTTCAAGCACGAAGATGAGGCTCGCGGGCCGCTCTTTGCGGAGCGTTTTCGGACTGCGTGGTACGCTTTGCCCTCGTGACGTTCCTTCGCAGCGTCGCCGTTTTTTCTCTCCTGACCTACCTGAAATATCTCAGCCGGATTTTCTACCGCCACGACTTCGCGTTCATCGGCAACCCGCCGCGCGATCCGTGGGCGGATATCCGGCTGGTCATCTTTCTCAATCACACCAGCCTCTTCGAGCCGGTGTTCGTCGGCGCGGTTCCAGCCCGGTTCTTGTGGAGGCTGGGGGCGCACGGAGTGATCCCGGCGGCGGACAAGACTACTGATCGGCCGCTGGTCGGGCTGCTGTTCCGGTTCGTCGCGCATCACGTCATCCCCATCACGCGGCAGCGCGATCACACCTGGTTCGCGGTGCTAAACAAAATCGATCCGAACTCGATGGTCGTCATCGCGCCGGAAGGGCGCATGAAGCGCGAGACCGGTCTGGACCTGCACGGAAATCCGATGACCGTTCGCGGCGGCGTGGCGGACATCCTCCAGGCCATCCAGCAGGGCCGCATGCTGATCGCGTACAGCGGCGGATTGCATCACGTGCAGATCCCCGGCCGGATCCCAAACGTGTTCACGACCGTGCGCTTGCGCGTGGAGAATCTCGACATCGCGGATTACGTCGCCGAGCAGATGGCCAAGGGAGGGCCCGAGCAATTCAAGCGCAATGTGATCCGTGACCTCGAGTCGCGAAGAGACACTTACTGCCGCGAGGAAAAAGCGCCCTGACTCAGTGACGCACTAGTCGCCAGGTTGCGAATGCGATTCCCGCCAGCGCCAGGATGATAGTCCACTTGTTTTCCTTGACCACGGACCAGAGTGAAGCCTCGCGGCGCAGCCTTTCGGCCGCGATCGTCTCCATCCGGATCTTCTGATCGCGTTGATTTCGGATCGCGTCATTGACCTGACGCTCGAACTGCGGGAACGGCATCGGCGAGTCATTCGGCGCGACCGCCATTCCGCGCTGGGTGTCAACTCTCACAACGTTCGACAGAATTGGCGAGACGATCTTCTCGCCGCGGTCGTCGGTGATGACGTCGTAGGCGCCTTGATCAAAGTAGAGCACCGTCGGTCCGAGCTTCGAGTCCTTCGTGAAGATCACGTTTTCGGCGCCTTCGCGGAAGGCCGGGATTCCGACCGTGTCCTGATGGATCTTTCCGACCGCGCCGCCGGGCGTCACCACCGTGACCTCCGGGAGCGGACTGCCTTTGAGCGTCTTTTCGATCTGGAAGGTGGAATACGTGACGATCCATCGGCCGCTGGGATCGAACCGCGATTCCTGACGCACGCACTTGCCGAGAACGATCGAGGCCGCGTTCTCGACCTTCTGCTCGAACGTGGCCGCGACAGCCATGCTGGCGTATGTCGCTGGCGCACTCAGCAGGAAGGCCGCCGCGAGGGCCAAAGCGCGGTTATTTCGAGTCATGTTAGTGCTGGAAAAAGCAAGCGGCGAGCCATCTCATTCCCTACCGTACGACGGAGCGGCGCCGAGGCGGAAGGGACTGTGGGCCGACTTCAAGGATCACGGCGATGCGCGTGCCGTTGGACACTTGGGATTCGAGGATCGCCGCCTTTCCGTCGGACAACGGGGCGAGGTCGGCAACGTAGGGAGAATCAATGGTTGTCGAAAGACCGGAAGGGAATTCGATCGCGCGGAAAGCGTCGAGGATTAGCCAATGATCCTGAAAAGGTGCCACCAGTGGAGACAGGAACGAACCGTGTGTTTCGACCAGAGATCCAAAGGAGCCCTGCGGACCGTCGAGTCGGCGGCCGTCGGCTGTGAAACGGACGGCGAAATCGTTTCCCGAGATACGCGTGACGAGCAGAAACGCGTCCCGTTGATTTGAGGAGAGGGTCACAGTATTGACTCCGCCCCTGGCAACTTCATGGCGCGAGATTTCGCGACCCTGGTCGTCGAATAAGGCAATCACGACAGCCGGCGTCTGTGCTTCGTACCAGGCCAGTATCGTTCGTCCCGGAATCGCGGCGACAGCAACCGAAATCGGGAAAGTCGAAAGAACCGGCACGCTCCAGATCGTGTTGCCGTCTGGCGCCAGACGCATGAGGCCTAGCGCAGGACCTCCGCCAATGGCGAGTAGATATGCGCTGCCGTCCCACGCGATGCGCGAGCGTGCAGCGGTGTTGACGATTGTCTTTTTCTGAACAGCCCCAGTGCGCCCATCGATTGCGGCGAAGACGACGTGAGGTGAGTTGTCGAGCGTTTCGTACCACGTGACTGCGAAGCTGTTTCCGTCGGAGGCTGCGCTGATGCCGTCGGCGTTTCCCGGTCCAAGCGGAATGCCGCCTGGATCGAGCTGGCCCCCGAATCGATCGACCCGAGCAGCCTTCAAGGTTTTGCGGCCCTCTGATTCCGATTCGTACCAGATTGCGAGATAACGATCGGCACTCGTTGCTAGCGCGACAGGGCCTTGATCCGCTGGAGCGACCGCAACCGCATCGCCATTCGGCTTCGCGACATGGCCGGCCGAATCGACCAGGGCGACGCGCGCAGAGGCGACGCTCGATATGCCGGGACCATGATGCCATCCGATCAGAAAATCGCCTGCGAGATGCGTGACTGCCACGGGCTCATTAAACGCGGTGAGAGTTGAGACAGGAAAGATGTCGCCGTTTTTCTCGAGGTTCGACGTCATTCGAATTGCGTATAGCTCCGACGGACCTATGATGCCTTCGAAGAACACGCCTGAAAATGGCAGCTCCGCAGATGCTGCGATGAGATAGTTGTTGCCATTCGAATCAACAGAGACAGCCCCGGGCATCGATGGCAGAGTCGCGACGAGATTTGTGGACAGGATCTGCCCACTCGGCGCGATTGTCGCGGCGTACAAGCCCGCGGGCTCGCTCCACACCACGACAGCGCCCGCGGGATGTTTCGCAACTGCCACGCTCAATGCACCGCCAATATAAGTCGTTGGAACGTCCGCTGTGGCTGTAATGCGACCGTTGTCATCCGTGAATGCGACGTGAACAGTCGCTTGTCTCCACGCCAGCACGAAGCCTGAATCGAGAGCGGTGATTGCTCCTCCGGAGTTGGGAGCCGATTGCACCGAGACGGTTGAGACGACCGAGCCGTCATTTCGGATCAGAGTCAGGTCCGCGCCTGAGAATGCAGCGCAGCCCGATGCGTTGCACGCCAGCGATCCCACAAAATGGGTCAGCGCGATCCGATCGCCTTTCGGGCTCAGGTCTGCTCGGAGGAATTGGAAATATGACTTCGAAATCTCCGTCCACGCCACCAGCACGCCGTCAGCCGTTGCCGCGGCGCTGCCGAAGATGATTCCCGGACCGCTTTGGATGACTTTGGCAAACTGTCGCTGCGGGTGCCCGAAGCGATCGATCGGCGTCCCGATCATCGTTCCTCGATACGACGTGAATGCCACGAACCCATCGCCGACCGGCACGACCGCCAGCAGATATGCACCGGCGGCGAATCCCTGCTGGTTGACGTTCGCAACTCGATGGGCATTGCCGAACTGAAGTGCGAATGACGATTGAATGATGACGAAGAGGAGGAGAAGAGCGCCGATCCGAGTCATTGGAGGCACCGTTTGATGAACTCCTTCACCACCGCCATCGATTCCGGCGTGACGTAGTGGCCCATCGGGAACTCGTGATACTCGGGCCGGATGCCGTGTTGCTCGAGGATGCGCCGGGCGCGGCGGGCGGCGTGCACGGGGATCATGTCATCTTCGGTTCCGTGCACGATCAGCACCGGAATGTCGGGCGTGAGCGGCGGCGGATCGGCCTCGTAGAGAGCGCCGCTCATCACGACGATTCCTGCGAGCTTCTGCTTGGTGCGATAGCCGGCGTCGAGCGTCATCAAGCCTCCCTGCGAGAAACCGCTGAGGATGACCTTGCCGGGCGGCGTGGGATAGCGGGCGAGGATCTCGTCGATGAATCGCAAAAGCGGCTCGCGCGAGCGGACGAGCGATTCGCGGGCGGGCGGGAAGCCGTGGAACCAGGTGTAGCCGAATGTGAACCCGGGAGCGGGCTCGAACGGCTCCGGCGCGTTCGGAAATATGAAACGATAATTGTTGTCGATTAATGGTGCGATATCGGCCAGATCGTGGGCGTCGGCGCCGCGGCCGTGGAGCACGAAAACGGTCGGCATCGACTGCTGAGCCGGCTGCCCGCTGGGGACGCTAAGTACGTAAGAGAGCGAGAGATCGGTTTCCATGACGGCGTGCGATTCTAAAACGCTATACAATTGTTTTGTTCCCAACGAGGTGAATCGGTGCACATCAACGACTTACTGAAAATTGCCGCGGAACGGCGGGCGTCGGACCTTCACATCAAGGTCGGCTCCCATCCCGTCATCCGGGTCGACGGTGAGCTCGTT
>Ga0137390_10004042_pt1 | contig 12133 bp, 7 predicted proteins | sample 15con2h24AmetaG_FD_104937 | JGI IMG/M metagenome (GOLD analysis project Ga0137390, IMG submission 104937) | Vadose zone soil microbial communities from Angelo Coast Range Reserve, California, USA - 15con2h2.4A metaG | ecosystem: Environmental > Terrestrial > Soil > Vadose zone > Saprolite... | reverse complement strand
CTCCGTCTCACTGCAGTATGCGGCGCGCGTTGCCGCTGGGAAGATCGAACGCGACAGCGGCCAGCAGGCGATCGTCGACAGGCTGGCGCAGCTCGAAAAGCGACTCGCCGAGCGTCGTCTCGCCCATAAGTCCTCCTCCCTGGGCTGGCTGTTCGGAGCGCGCGAGGCGGAGCTGATCAAGGGTCTCTACATTTTCGGCGACGTCGGCCGCGGCAAGACCATGCTGATGGATCTATTCTTCGCGGCGTCCCCGGTCGTGCGCAAGCGCCGCGTCCATTTTCATGAATTCATGACCGAGGTGCACGAGCGCATTTATGCGCTGCGTCAGCGGGCGAAACTAGGCGAAATCAGCGGCGAGGATCCGATCGCCCTTGCCGCCGCTGCGATTACAGAAGAGACGTGGTTGCTTTGCTTCGACGAGTTCCACGTCACCGACATCGCCGACGCCATGATTCTTGGGCGACTGTTCAAGCACCTGTTCGAGCTCGGTGTGGTGGTTGTCGCGACATCGAACGTAGCGCCGAGCGAGCTTTACCAGGACGGCCTCAATCGTGCGCTGTTCCTGCCGTTCATCGCGCTCATCGAGAAGCACATGGAGGTCGTGCAGCTCAATGCCCGTGCCGATTTCCGGCTGGAAAAGCTCGGCGGCGCGCCAGTGTGGTACGTTCCCGCCGATCGGGCGGCGGAAGCTGCCCTCGATGAGGCCTGGCGGCGCCTGACCGCGGGTCACGCCGGGGAGCCGCAGGATTTGCTGGTGAAGGGGCGCACCGTTCGCGTGCCACGCGCGGCCATGGGAGTGGCGCGCTTCTCGTTTCACGATCTGTGCCAACAGCCGCTGGCCGCCGCCGACTATCTCAAGATTGCACGCGAGTACCACACCGTCGTGCTCGATCATATCGCGGTGATGGACTACGAGCGGCGCAACGAGGCCAAGCGCTTTATCATCCTAATCGATACCTTCTACGACCATGCGGTCAAGCTCGTTGCCTCCGCCGAGGCCGAGCCCGACGCGCTCTATGACGCCAACGAAGGCTTCGAGGCGCACGAGTTCAAGCGCACGGCCTCGCGTCTGATCGAGATGCGCTCGGAGGCTTATCTCGCCTTGCCGCACGGCCAAGCGGTCGCGTCGGGATCGACGGAAGGCCTGGTAGAGACGTGAGGAGAGACGGCGGGCGACTTGAAGCGCAGGCCGAAAACGGTCTATGACCCGTTTCGCCGGGGTTTCCGCCGCTCCCCATCCGAGGTTCTTCCGCACATGGCGCGTCCCAAGATTGCATTGATCGGTGCCGGCCAGATTGGCGGCACGCTCGCCCATCTTATTGGCCTCAAAGAGCTCGGCGACGTTGTGCTGTTCGACATCGCCGAAGGCATTCCGCAGGGCAAGGCGCTCGACCTCGTGCAGCATTCACCCGTCGAGGGCTTCGACGCGCGTTTCACCGGCACCAATTCCTACGATGCCATCGATGGCGCCGCGGTGTGCATCGTGACCGCTGGCGTCCCGCGCAAGCCGGGGATGAGTCGCGACGATCTTCTCGGCATCAACCTTAAGGTGATGGAGCAGGTCGGCGCCGGGATCAAAAAATACGCGCCGGGCGCTTTCGTGATCTGCATCACCAACCCGCTCGACGCCATGGTCTGGGCGTTGCAAAAGTCCTGCGGCTTGCCCAAGCAAATGGTCGTCGGCATGGCGGGCGTGCTTGACAGCGCGCGCTTTCGTTTTTTTCTCGCCGACGAGTTCAACGTCTCAGTCGAGGACGTGACCGCGTTCGTGCTCGGCGGCCATGGCGACAGCATGGTGCCGCTGATTCGCTATTCGACCGTGGCCGGCATTCCGCTGCCCGATCTCGTCAAGATGAAATGGACCACGCAGGCGCGGCTCGACGAGATCGTCCAGCGAACGCGCGACGGCGGCGCCGAGATCGTCAACCTGCTCAAAAGCGGCTCGGCCTTCTACGCGCCGGCGGCGTCGGCCGTCGCCATGGCGGAGGGCTTTCTCAAGGACAAGAAGCGCGTGCTTCCTTGCGCGGCCTATCTCAACGGCGAGTACGGCATCAAGAACCTTTATGTGGGCGTGCCCGCCGTGATCGGCGCGAAGGGCGTCGAGCGCATCGTCGAGATTCAGTTGAACGGCAGCGAACGCGCCATGTTCGAAGAGTCGGCCGAGGCCGTCGCAGCGTTGGTCGAGGCTTGCAAGAAGATCGCACCGAATCTGGCGAAGTGAGCATGGTCAAGTTCGCGGACGAAGGGGCGGCAACGCTCCGCCCCAGGGGCGCAGAGCAATCAAACTTGCGGGTACTGCGCAAACTGGTCTGCATGCGCTGCATCCGAGACACGCAAAGGTCCGCATGAACATCCACGAATATCAAGCCAAGGCGGTGCTGCGGGAATTCGGCGTGCCGGTGCCGCGCGGACATGCGGCCTTTTCGGTCGAGGAGGCGGTCAAGGCTGCGGGCGATCTCGGTGCGCCGTTGCTCGTCGTCAAGGCGCAGATCCACGCCGGTGGGCGCGGCAAGGCGGGCGGCGTCAAGCTGGTGAAATCGAAGGAGGACGTGCGCAAGGAGGCCGGGCGCCTGCTCGGCGCGGTGCTCGTCACCCATCAGACCGGCCCACACGGCAAGCAGGTCCACCGCCTCTATATCGAGGAGGGCTCCGCCATCGACCGCGAGTTCTATCTCTCGGCGCTCGTCGACCGCGAGAGTTCGCGCGTCGCCTTCGTGGCTTCGACTGCGGGTGGGATGGAGATCGAGGAGGTTGCGCGCACGCAGCCCGAACAGATCATGACCTTCGCCGTCGACCCCGCGACCGGGATCATGCCGCATCACGGACGGCTGGTGGCGCAGGCGCTTGGGCTGCGTGACGATCTTGCCAAGCAGGCGGAAAAACTGGTGACGCAGCTCTATGTTGCCTTCACCGCCAAGGACATGAGCCTGCTCGAGATCAATCCGCTCGTCGTCACCAAAGGAAAAGAGCTGGTGTGCCTCGACGCCAAGATCGGCTTCGACGACAACGCGCTCTACCGCCATCCCGATATCGTGGCGTTGCGCGATCTCACCGAGGAGGACGAGAAGGAGATCGAGGCGTCAAAATACGATCTCAATTACGTCGCGCTCGACGGCACCATCGGCTGCATGGTCAACGGTGCAGGCCTCGCCATGGCGACCATGGATATCATCAAGCTTTACGGCCAAGCGCCGGCGAATTTTCTCGACGTCGGCGGCGGCGCCAGCAAGGAGAAGGTCGCGGCCGCCTTCAAGATCATCACCGCCGATCCCAAAGTGCAGGGCATCCTGGTCAACATTTTCGGCGGCATCATGAAATGCGACGTCATCGCCGAAGGCGTGGTCGCGGCGGTGAAGGAGGTGGGCTTGCGGGTGCCGCTGGTGGTGCGGCTCGAAGGCACCAACGTCGAACTTGGCAAAGATATCATCGCGAAATCCAACCTCAACGTCACCTCCGCCGACGATCTCGACGATGCCGCCCAGAAGATCGTCAAGGCGGTGAAAGGGGACGTGAGATGATGCCATCCCGAAAACCGCGCGGCGACCTTCCTTCCGCTCGCCCTTTCAGACACTTGTGTGCGGGAGATCCATCGAGCCCGCTGCATCGTTGAACGCACGCATGTCCATTCTCATCGACAAGAACACCAAGGTCATCTGCCAGGGTTTTACTGGCAAGAACGGGACGTTCCATTCCGAGCAGGCGATCGCCTACGGCACCAAGATGGTTGGTGGCACGTCGCCGGGCAAAGGCGGCACCACCCATCTCGGCCTGCCGGTCTTCAACACCGTGGCGGAGGCGAAGGAGAAGACGGATTGCGACGCGAGCGTGATCTACGTGCCGCCGGCTGGCGCCGCGGACGCGATTTGCGAAGCGATCCAGGCCGAAATTTCCCTCATCGTCTGCATCACCGAAGGCATTCCGGTGCTCGATATGGTGAAGGTCAGGCGTGCGTTGTCGGGCGGCAAGTCACGGCTGATCGGGCCGAACTGTCCGGGGGTGATGACCGCGGGCGAATGCAAGATCGGCATCATGCCGGGCAACATTTTTACGCCCGGCAAGGTCGGCATCGTGTCGCGCTCGGGCACGCTCACGTATGAGGCGGTCTTTCAGACCACGCGCGCGGGGCTCGGGCAGACCACGGCGGTCGGCATCGGCGGCGACCCTGTGAAGGGCACCGAGTTCATCGATGTGCTGGCGATGTTCTTGGCCGACAAGGCGACCGAGGCGATTATCATGATCGGCGAGATCGGCGGTTCGGCGGAGGAGGACGCGGCTCAATTCCTCGCCGACGAAGCCAAACACGGCCGCAGCAAGCCGATGGTGGGATTCATTGCCGGCCGCACCGCACCGCCCGGACGCCGCATGGGCCACGCGGGCGCCATCATCTCCGGGGGCAGGGGCGACGCCGAAAGCAAGATTGCGGCCATGGAAGCCGCCGGCATTAAGGTTTCGCCGTCGCCGGCGCGTTTGGGCAACACCTTGGCCGAGCTGCTGCGGAGGTAAAATGGCAAGGCGCCATCAGGGACATAGCCGCGTGGCCGAGTAAAAAAGCATTGCGACGACCTACCCTGGTGCCTCCGAGAGTCGCTTTTGCTCACGACTGTGGCGAACGGGTCACAGCTTATTTCAAGAGGCCAGGCTAAAAAAGGACACGCACAGGCGCTATCAGGCGCCGGCGTAGGGGTGGTTCGAGTCGTTGCCGGGGAAACGTTAGGGCAGCGGTTTACCGAACTGAACACAGGGGATTTGGAATGAAGAGACTCTTCCTTGCTACGACCGCTTTCGTTGTGCTGGCGGCGGCTTCCGCGGGGGCCGCAGACATGTCCGTTTCGCCGATCTACGCGCCGCCGCCCGTGCCCGTCTATAGCTGGAGCGGCATCTACTTTGGCGGCAACGTCGGCTACAGCTGGGGCCAATCGAAAAGCGATCGTACCGGCAGTCTTGTCGGCCTCGGCGTCAATGTGCGGGAATCCCAAGAGGTCGACGGCGTCATCGGCGGCGTCCAAACCGGCTACAACTATCAGTTTGGAACATGGGTGTTCGGGTTGGAAACCGACATCCAGGCCTCCGGTCAGAAAGGCGGCTCGACGTTTCCAGTCTTGGCACTTCCTCCTAGCGCGTTGACCACCGATCACAAGCTCCAGTGGTTCGGCACTACGCGGCCGCGCCTCGGCTTTCTGGCCACTCCCAACCTCCTGCTGTACGGAACGGCGGGTGTGGCTTACGGGCAGACCAAGGACACTTACACCGTCAACACAGCCGGCGTCGGAACCGCTGCGACGGCAAGCATCAATGACGTGAGGGCCGGCTGGACCGCCGGCGGCGGCATCGAGGGCGCCTTCGGCGGCGGTTGGAGCGCGAAGGTCGAATACCTCTATATCGACCTCGGCAAGTTGGAGCAGACGGTTACCGTACCGCCTGCCGCCCTAACCGCGACGTTCAATAGCCGCCTGACCGATAACATCGTGCGCGTCGGCGTGAACTACAAATGGGGTGGGGGATACTAGTCGCTGATTTGAGTTCTGAACCGAGGGCCGCTTGCCGTGCAAGCGGCCCTTTTCGTTAGGGGAAGGCGGGCGGACGTAGCTCGCATGGACGACCACCCGTGAGTTGGCGGTGATCTCCTTTCACGCGATAGAATGAATCTGATTTCAGCTCTTGTGGATTGCCCGCAACGCAACTGCAGCATAAATGATGTAATAAGTAGGCCCCCCTGCGGGATGCCGCTCCCGGGTCGATCAGCGACCCGCAAATCTCAACGTTACAGGACCTGAGTATGTCTCGTCAGGACGCCAATGCCGCCTTCGCCCGCACCTCGTTCCTTTACGGCGGCAATGCCGACTACCTCGAGAACCTCTATGCCCGCTACGAGACCGACCCCACTTCGGTCGATGCCCAGTGGCAGGCGTTCTTCCAAAGCCTGAAGGACGAGCGCGCCGACGTCATGACGAACGCGCGCGGGCCGTCGTGGCAGCGGCCCTACCAGCTCGCGCGCAACGAGCTCACCTCCGCGCTCGACGGCGATTGGCGCGAGACCGAGAGGGCGCTCGCCGACAAGGTCAAGGCGCGGGCGCAGGCAGCCGGCGTCGACGTCTCGGCCGCCGAGGTCCAGCAGGCGACGCGCGATTCGATCCACGCGCTGATGCTGATCCGCGCCTACCGCGCGCGCGGTCACTTCTACGCCAATCTCGACCCGCTCGGTCTCGAGCCGCACCATAACGAGGAGGATCTCGATCCGCGTTCCTATGGCTTCAGCGAAACGGACTACGACCGCAGGATTTTTCTCGACCGCGTGCTCGGCCTCGAATTCGGCACACTGCGGGAAATTCTCGCGATCCTTCGCCGCACCTATTGCCAGACGCTCGGCGTCGAGTTCATGCACATCTCCGATCCCGCGCAGAAAGGCTGGATCCAGGAGCGCATCGAAGGGCCGGACAAGGAGATCACGTTCACGCCCGAAGGCAAGCGCGCGATCCTCAACAAGCTGATCGAGGCCGAAGGCTTCGAAAAATTCTGCGATTTGAAGTTCACTGGCACCAAGCGCTTCGGTCTCGATGGCGCCGAATCGATGATCCCGGCGCTCGAGCAGATCATCAAGCGCGGCGGCGCGCTCGGCGTGAAAGATATCGTCATCGGCATGGCCCACCGCGGCCGACTCAACGTGTTGGCGCAGGTCATGGGCAAGCCGCATCGCGCCATCTTCCACGAGTTCAAGGGCGGCTCCTCGACCCCGAACGAGGTCGAGGGCTCCGGCGACGTGAAATACCATCTCGGCGCCTCTTCCGACCGCGAGTTCGACGGCAACCGCGTGCATCTGTCGCTGACCGCCAATCCGTCGCATCTCGAAATCGTCAATCCGGTCGTGCTGGGCAAGGTGCGCGCGAAACAGGACCAGCTCGGCGCGACCCGTGAAGACCGCACCATGGCGATGCCGCTGCTCATTTCAGGCGACGCGGCCTTCGCCGGACAGGGTGTCATCGCCGAGTGCTTCGGTCTGTCGGGACTGCGCGGGTACCGCACCGGCGGCTCCGTGCATTTCATTGTCAACAATCAGATCGGATTCACCACCTATCCGCGCTATTCGCGGTCATCGCCCTATCCGTCCGATGTGGCCAAGATGATCGAGGCACCGATCTTCCACGCGAACGGCGACGACCCGGAGGCCGTGGTGTTTGCGGCCAAGGTCGCAACCGAGTTCCGCCAGAAATTCCAGCGTCCCGTCGTCATCGACATGTTCTGCTACCGGCGCTTTGGCCACAACGAGGGCGATGAGCCGTCGTTTACCCAGCCGCTGATGTACAAGGCGATCCGCAAGCATCCGCCCGCGAGCGAGATCTACGCCGACAAGCTCGTCGGCGAGAACGTCGTCACCGCAGGCGAAGTCGAGAAGATGCGGGTGGATTGGCGCGCCAAGCTCGATGCCGAGCTCGAAGCGAGTCAGGGCTACAAGGCAAACAGCGCCGACTGGCTCGACGGCCGCTGGGCCGACATCAAAGCGGCGCGCGATGCCGATGACCCGCGCCGCGGCCATACCGGCATCGCGCTCACGACGCTCAAAGAGATCGGAGCGAAGATCACGGCGATACCGCAAGGTTTCCACCTGCACCGGACCCTGCAGCGTTTCGTCGACAACCGCCGCAAGGCGGTCGAGACCGGCGAAGGCATCGATTGGGCAACGGCCGAGGCGCTCGCGTTGTGTTCCTTGCTGCTCGAAGGCCATCCGGTGCGGCTCTCCGGCCAGGACACCGAGCGCGGCACGTTCTCGCAGCGCCATTCGGTGCTGATCGATCAGGAGAACGAGGACCGCTACATCCCGTTCAACCACCTGGGCGAGCGTCAAGCCCGCTTCGAAGTCATCAATTCGATGCTCTCGGAGGAGGCGGTGCTGGGCTTCGAGTACGGATATTCCCTCGCCGAACCGAACGCGCTGACGCTGTGGGAAGCTCAGTTCGGCGATTTCGCCAACGGCGCGCAAGTGGTCTTCGATCAGTTCGTGTCATCGGGTGAGCGCAAGTGGCTGCGCATGTCCGGCCTCGTGTGTCTGTTGCCGCACGGCTACGAGGGGCAGGGGCCGGAACATTCCTCGGCGCGGCTCGAGCGCTTTCTGCAGATGTGCGCCGAGGACAATATGCAGGTCGCAAACTGCACCACGCCCGCCAACTACTTCCACGTCCTGCGCCGGCAGCTCAAGCGCGACATCCGCAAGCCGCTGATCCTGATGACGCCGAAGTCTCTGCTGCGCCACAGGCGCGCGGTATCGCGGCTCGGCGAGATGGGGCCGGACACCACGTTCCATCGCTTGCTTTGGGACGACGCCCAGATGCTCCCGGACGAGAAGATCAAGCTCCTCGCCGACGACAAAATCCGTCGGGTCGTGATGTGCTCGGGCAAGGTCTATTACGATCTCTACGAGGAGCGCGAGAAACGCGGTGTCAACGACATTTATCTATTGCGCCTCGAGCAGCTCTATCCGGTGCCACTTAAGGCGCTGGTGTACGAGCTCGGCCGCTTCAAGAAGGCGGAATTCATGTGGTGCCAGGAGGAGCCGCGCAATATGGGCGCGTACTCCTTCATGGAGCCGTATCTCGAATGGGTGCTCGACCAAGTCGGAGCCAAAAACAGGCAGCCGATTTATGCCGGCCGTGCCGCCTCGGCGGCGACCGCGACCGGCCAGATGGCGCAGCACCTCAAGCAGCTCAAGGCGCTGCTCGATGAAGCCCTGGGCTAGCAGCGGACGAACGACGGAGGACTTAGGATGCGCTCGTCCCTCGTCCGCCGTCCGGGCGTGCACGTCGACGTAAGAAGGATGCGACATGGCTGAGATCCGCGTGCCCGCGCTCGGCGAATCGGTGACCGAGGCGACCATCGGCAAGTGGTTCAAGCAGCCGGGTGATCCGGTCGCCGTCGACGAGCCGCTGGTCGAGCTCGAGACCGACAAGGTGACGATCGAGGTGCCCGCCCCTGCCGCCGGCGTGCTCGGCGACATCGCGGCCAAGGACGGCGAGACGGTCGCGGTCGGCGCGCTGCTCGGTCAGATCAGGGAAGGCGCGGCGGCGCCCGCGAAGGCCACGCCGCCCCCGCCGGGCGGCCCGGGCCAAAGGACCGCGACGACAACTCCGGCCACTACGGAAGCGCCGCGCCCGCAAACGGGGACGAAGCCGCAGGCGCCGCTCGCGCCCTCGGTGCGCAAGATCGCCGCCGAAACCGGCATCGACGTCTCGACCGTCCCCGGCTCCGGGAAGGATGGTCGTGTGACCAAGGGCGACATGATGGCGGCGATCGAGCGCGCCGCTTCCGCGCCGACGCCAGTGGCCCAGACGGCGGCCGCGGTGCAGGCGCGCGCGCCGTCGCCGGTGGACGACGCCGGGCGCGAAGAGCGCGTGAAGATGACCCGGCTGCGGGCGACCATCGCGCGCCGGCTCAAGGAGGCGCAGAACACCGCCGCCATGCTCACGACCTTCAACGAGGTCGACATGAGCGCGGTGATGCAATTGCGCAACCGGTACAAGGATCTGTTCGAAAAGACGCACAACGTGAAGCTGGGCTTCATGGGCCTTTTCGTCAAAGCCTGCGTGCAGGCGCTAAAAGAGATTCCCGCCGTCAACGGCGAGATCGACGGCAGCGACATCATCTACAAGAATTACTATCACATCGGCGTCGCGGTCGGGACCGAGAAGGGCCTGGTCGTTCCGGTCGTGCGCGACTGCGACCAGAAATCGCTCGCGCAGATCGAGAAGGAGATTGCCGATCTCGGACGGCGCGCGCGCGATGGCACGCTCAAGATCGAGGAAATGCAAGGCGGTACCTTTACCATCTCGAACGGCGGCGTTTACGGCTCGCTGATGTCGACGCCGATTCTCAATGCGCCGCAGTCCGGCATCCTCGGCATGCACAAGATTGAAGAGCGACCGGTGGCGGTCGCCGGCAAAGTCGAGATTCGTCCGATGATGTATCTCGCGCTCAGCTACGACCATCGCCTCGTCGACGGCCGAGAGGCGGTGACGTTTCTGGTGCGGGTGAAGGAGATTTTGGAGGATCCGGCGAGGCTCGTGGTGGATCTGTGAGTCTGTCACCATCGGCGGCCGTGACGACGGATAGTTCGGAGTAATCATGCCCTACGATCTCATCGTCATCGGCTCCGGCCCCGGCGGCTATGTCTGCGCCATCCGCGCGGCACAGCTCGGCATGAAGGTTGCCGTAATCGAGAAGGACAAGACCTTCGGCGGCACCTGCCTCAACGTCGGTTGCATTCCCTCCAAGGCGCTGCTGCACGCCTCCGAGCTCTATGAAGAATCCGGCCAGCTGTTCGACAAGATGGGCATCAAGGTCGGCGCGCCGACGGTCGACCTTGCGGCTATGATGAGATTCAAGGATCAGGGCGTCGAGGGCAATGTCAAAGGCGTGGCCTTCCTGTTCAAGAAAAACAACATCGATACCTTTCATGGCACCGGCCGCATCGTCACGGCCGGCAAGGTCGAGGTGAAAACCGCCGACGGCAAGAGCGAGACCATCGAGGGCAAGGCGATCGTCGTCGCCACCGGCTCGGACGTGGCGCGCCTGCCCGGCATCGATATCGACGAGCGGCGCATCGTCTCCTCGACCGGCGCCCTGGTTCTCGATCAGGCGCCGGAGCGGCTACTCGTCATCGGCGCCGGCGTGATCGGGCTTGAGCTCGGCTCGGTGTGGCGCCGTCTCGGCTCCAAGGTGATCGTCGTCGAGTTCCTCGACCGCATCCTGCCGGGAATGGATAGCGAGGTCTGCCGACAGGTCCAGCGCATCTTCGAAAAGCAGGGCATCGTCTTCAAGCTATCGTCCAAGGTCACGGGCGTCGAGGCGGCGGGAAAGACGCTCAAGGCGACAGTCCAGCCGACCGCGGGCGGCGCGGCAGAATCAATCGAAGCCGATGTCGTGCTGGTGTCGATCGGGCGCGTGCCGTTTACCGAGGGACTTGGTCTCGAAGCCGTCGGGGTGAAGACGGACAACAAGGGCCGCGTCATGGTCGATGCGCGCTTCGCCACCAACGTGCCCGGCATCTACGCCATCGGGGATGCGATCGCCGGCCCGATGCTGGCGCACAAGGCAATGGATGAGGGCGCGGCGGTGGCGGAAATCATCGCCGGCGAAGCCGGCCACATGAACTACGACGTCATCCCGAACGTGGTCTACACCTATCCCGAGATCGCCTCGGTCGGAAAGAGCGAGGAGGAATTGAAGGAGGCCGGTATCGCCTACAACACCGGCAAATTTCCCTTTACCGCCAATGGCCGCGCAAAGGTGAACCTGCAGACCGAGGGCTTCGTGAAAATCCTCGCCGATGCCAAGACCGACCGCGTGCTCGGCGTCCACATCGTCGGCGCGGACGCCGGCAACATGATCGCCGAGGCTGCGGTTGCCATGGAGTTCGGTGCCGCGTCCGAGGATATCGCCCGCACCTGCCATCCCCACCCAACGTTCACCGAGGCGGTGAAGGAGGCGGCATTGGCGGTGGACAAGCGCGCCATCCACATGTGACGCACGCGCGCGACGCACCCGGCGGCTGCTCAGCAGCTTCCGCCGGCGCATGCGGGCTGCCGTGCCGCCGCGCGAGCGCCGCTAGATTAAGTGCAGCGAGTGCAGGTACTGCGGGTTGAAAAATCCGAGCGCCATGAAGACGAGACCGACCACGCCGAGACCTATGGCGCCGTGGACCAGGGCCATCATGCCGGTGATGACCGCGGCCGACGCCAGCACGATACCGATCTGATAGGCAGCCGATGCAAACTCGTAGTGATGGTAGCGCGCCAGGTAGATGTCGCGTTGGCGCTCGTATGTTTCGGCGAGCGCCCGCAACTCCTTACGACCGTCCTTCTCCGCCGGATCGGACTCGTAGCGCGCCACCGTCTTCATCCAATCGTCGACCTGCTTGAGCAGCGCCGCCTTCCTTGCTTCATCGGACACCGAGGCGGCTTCGAGCGCCAAAGCCTGAGCGGCCGTGCGAAGCGTGGTCTGGCGGATGGTCTTGGCTTGGAAGAAATTCCAGGCGTCGGACGCCTTGATGTTGAGCGAAATTCCTTCCGTCTGCGCGCTTTTGCCGAACATCTCGGCGAGCGCCAGAAAGAGCGCGATCACCGAGATCAGCAACGCGATCTTCTTG
>Ga0137390_10004037_pt1 | contig 12139 bp, 11 predicted proteins | sample 15con2h24AmetaG_FD_104937 | JGI IMG/M metagenome (GOLD analysis project Ga0137390, IMG submission 104937) | Vadose zone soil microbial communities from Angelo Coast Range Reserve, California, USA - 15con2h2.4A metaG | ecosystem: Environmental > Terrestrial > Soil > Vadose zone > Saprolite... | reverse complement strand
ATCCGGCCACCCGCGATCGCTACATCGGCGGTCTGGCCGGGCCGGCCGCGGCCGTCGATCACCGTGCCGCCTCGGATCAGGATGTCCCAGGCCATCACTGCCTCTTCCCCGTCGAGATTGCTTCGCTGCACTCACAATGACACCAAAGGTTTTGTCATTGCGAGGAGCGTAGCGACGAAGCAATCTCGTTCAGCTTTAAGTGGACCGTGCCGGAAAGCGGGAGGCCGTGCAATGAAGCTGTTCCACGCCGCGGGCTCGCCCTATGCCCGGATCATCCGGGTCGTGTTGCGCGAGACCGGGCTCGACCGCCGCGTTCCCGAGGAAGAAGTCACGCTGCGCGACCCGAACTCGGCGCTCTTGCCTTACAACCCGGGCGGCAAGGTGCCGACCCTGCGGCTCGACGACGGCACGATCCTCAACGAGAGCCTCCTGGTCCTCTGCTACCTCGACACTCAGCATCCGGGCCGGCGCCTGCTGCCGATGGACGGGTCCGACGGCTGGCAGACGCTCGCCGATACCGGCCGCGCTTATGCCTTTCTCGACGCCGTGACCGTGTGGAACCGCGAATTGCGCTTCGGTCTGAAGGCGCCCGGGGTCATCGCTCTCGAAACCGCGCGGGCCGAGCGCGCCGCCGACGCGTTCGAGACCGCCCTCGTTGAGGGCCACTATCAAGGGCCGATCGACGCGGCGCAGATCGTGCTCGGCGCCGCGTTGGAAAACGTCGCGCGGCGCCACAAGGTGTGGGCCTGGCGCTCCGGTCGACCTCGCCTCTCGGCCTTTCTCGACGAGATCGCCCGGCGGCCGTCCTTCACCGCAACGGTGCAACCGGAGCTGGAGCTGTGAGGCACGGTCTTCATTCGCTCGTGGCGATGTCCATCTGGCCGGCCGGGATGCGGCCCTGCACATGGATCACGGCGTAGCGCGGGTTCTGCCGCGTGACTTGGTGGAAGGGCAGCTGGCCGCCGGCGAAATTCACCAGGATCCGGTTGTATTGGGTTGGCCGATCGAAGACGACGACGATCAGCCAGCTCCAGCTGACATCGGTCAGGAGCTTCAGCAGCTGGTCCTGCGGCTTGCCGAGCTTTTCCCCGGCGGCCGGAACATAGTTGACCGAGTTGCGCAGCGCGTACCAGTCGAAGACATTGGTTTCCCCCGAGCTGGTCGGATACTCGTCATCGATCGGGAATTGCAGCGAAAGCCGGCTCTCGACATAGCCGACAGGCGCCGGCGCCGCTGCGGCGGGCGGCGGCGGCTGCCGCCGGTCGGCCAGGACCAGCCCGACCGCCACGCCGAGGAGCCCGGCGCCGACCGCGAGGCCGGCTACGACGAGTGGGCGCGAGCGCCGCGGCCGCAACGCCAGCATCACCAGGGAGAGCAGCAGCAGTGCCAGCCCGGCGATGCCGAGCGCGCCCTCGGTCATTGGGCGGCTTCCGGGGTCATGCCGCCGCGGGAGCGCCTCGGCCGGCCTAAAGCCGTCCTTAACCGAATTAGCCGATGATCCCGCCGCACTGGCGCTTCTGGCGCCCTCGCCGGAGCGGGCGGAATGCAGCGAACCAAATGGATGCGTCTGGCGATGCGCGATCTCGGCGATGTCATTCGCTGGGCCGGCGCGCAGCAGGCGCGCGAAATCGGTGAGTTTCGATACCGGGTCATTAACGGCCGCGAAATCGTATCGTTTCGCCTGGTGCCGAACTACCCGATCCAGATCGGCGCCCGCGACATCGTCGTCGTCGCGCATGTGCGGGCGAGCGGCTGGCGGGCTCGCCTGCGTGAGCTGCGGTGCATCGGCCGCGTCCTATTGTATCGGATCCGGCAGACGATCGGCGCGTCGAGCGCTCTCCCGAGGCCCGCGGCCTCGCTGCCGTCGCATCGCATCGCCAAGCTGCGCCCTCTCCCGGCGGCAGGCCGGCCGGCGCAGCGGCCGCTCTAAGCTATCGTCTGCGCCGGCGGCGCAACGCCCGGCGCGGACGGCCGATCACCGGCACCAGACCGGTCGGCGGCTCGGCAGGGGCGGGGAGGGGCGGCAGGCCTGCGGCAAGCGCTCGCCGCTCGCCATCGAGCGCCGCGATCCGCCGTTGCAGCCCGTTCGCCTCGTCGAATTTGAAGGCCGACATCGCCAGCTCGTATTGCTCCTGCAGCCGCGCCAGCTCGCGCTCGACCGTGTTCAGCCGCTCGCGCCTTGCCGCGACCTCGTCCACCGCGGCTCACGCCTCCAGCACGATCTTCCCGGCATGGCGGCGCGACAACAGCGCCTGCATCGCGGCGCCGGCCTCGGCCAGCGGAAAGGTCTTGGCGACCAGCGGCTTCAGGCGCCCGGCTTCCCACCAGCTCAGCAGCTCCGCGAGGTTGCGGCTGACCAGCACCGGGTCGCGCGCCGCCTGGGCGCCCCAGACAACGCCGATCACCGCGATGTTCTTGACCAGGATCAGATTGGCCGGAACCGACTGGATGCGTCCTGCGGCAAAGCCGATGACCAGCATGCGCGCTTCCCAATTGACCGCGCGCAAGGCCTGGTCGAAGGCATCGCCGCCGACCGGGTCGAAGACGACATCGGCGCCGAGCCCGCCGGTCAATTCGCGCACCCGGTCGCGGATGCTCTCGCTCTGGTAGTCGATCAGTTCGTCGGCGCCGTGCTCGCGCGCCGCCGCGAGCTTGTCAGGGCCGCCGGCGGCGGCGATCACCCGGGCGCCGAGCTGTTTGCCGATCTCGACCGCGGAGAGGCCGACCCCGCCGCCGGCGCCAAGCACCAACAGGGTCTCACCGGGCTGCAGATGGCCGCGATGAGTCAGCGCAAAATGCGCGGTGCCGTAGGCGACCGGGAAGGCGGCGGCGGTGGCGAAATCCATGCCCTCCGGGATCGGCACGACCGCGTCGGCGTTGAGCGCGATCTCCTCGGCATAGCCGCCGCCAAAGCGCAGCACCGCGAGCACCCGTTGCCCCGCCCTCAAATGGGTAACAGCGGCGCCGACCTCGATGACCTCGCCGGCGGCTTCGAGGCCGGGGGTGAACGGGAAATCGGGTTTGACCTGGTACTTCCCGGCAATCATCAGCGTATCGGCGAAATTGATGCCGCAGGCGCGGACGCGGATGCGCGCCTGATGCGCCGCCAAAGGCGGGCGCGCGACCTCTTCGATCCGCAGGCTGTCGGGCCCACCCCATTCCCGGCATAGCACCGCTTTCATCATTGCTCTCCCGCCCCGGACCGGATTGAGGCAGCATAACGACAGAACGCCGCCGGGCAGCGACAGATTGCTGTTGCGAATAACGGGGAGGACAACGTCATGCAGCGATCCTTGCGCGGCCTCGCGGCTATCTGTGCATTCCTGCTTCTGCTGTGTGCCGGCACCGCCGCGCTGGCGCAAAAGCAGGGCGGCACCCTCAGAATGTACACACCCGACAGCCCGGCGAGCATGTCGATCCACGAGGAAGCGACGGTGTTTGCCCAGGGCCCAATGATGGGGGTGTTCAACAACCTGCTGATCAGCGACCAGCATGTGCCGCAGGTCAGCATGCAATCGCTGGTTCCCGATCTGGCGACCGATTGGGCATGGAGCGAGGATGGCACCGCGCTGACGCTGCACCTGCGCCAGGGGGTCAAATGGCATGATGGCCGGCCCTTCGCGGCCAAGGATGTGGAATGCACCTGGGACCTGCTGCTCGAGAAATCGAGCGAGAAGTTCCGCGCCAACCCGCGCAAATCTACTTACAAGAACCTCGACCGGGTCACCACTAACGGTGATTACGAGGTGACCTTTCACCTGAAGCAGCCGCAGCCGGTATTTCCGCTGTTTCTCGCCGGCGGGTTCACCCCGGTCTATCCCTGCCATGTCCCGCCGGGCCAGATGCGCCAACATCCGATCGGCACCGGACCGTTCAAATTCGTCGAATATAAGCCGAACGAGCACATCAGGGTGGCGCGCAATCCGGATTACTGGAAGCCCGGTTTGCCCTATCTCGACGGCATCGAATACACGGTGATCCGCAACCCGGCGACGGCGGTTTTGTCCTTTGTGTCGGGACAGCTCGACATGACCTTTCCGTATCAGCTGACGGTACCGCTGCTCAAAGATGTGAAACAGCAGGCGCCGGGCGCCACCTGTGAATTGGTGCCGGATGGCGGGATCAATCGGCATCTGCTGATCAACCGCCAGGTGCCGCCCTTCGACAACCTGGATCTTCGACGGGCGATGGCGCTGAGCCTCGACCGCAAGGCGTTTATCGACATCCTCAGCGAAGGCCAGGGCGACATCGGCGGCGTGTTGCAGCCGCCGCCCGCCGGAATGTGGGGCATGCCGCCGGAGGTATTGCGCGAACTCCCGGGCTACGACCCCGATGTGCAAAAGAACCGTGCCGAGGCCCGCCAGCTGATGCAGAAGCATGGCTACGGCCCCGACAACCGGCTGAAGATCAAGGTGTCGACCCGCGATTTGCCGTTCTACCGCGATCCGGCGGTATTGCTGATCGACCAGCTGAAGCAGGTGTATATCGACGGCGAGCTCGATGCGATCGATACCACCGCCTATTTCCCGAAGATCCGGCGCAAGGATTTCACCGTCGGTCTCAACCTGCAGACCAGCGGCCCGGAGCCGGACCCCACCTTCGACATCTTCTACAGCTGTGGCGGGAGCCTGAACTGGGACGGCTACTGCAACCCCGAGGTCGACCGGCTGATCGACCAATTATCGATGGAGGCCGACCAGAACCGGCGCCGCGAACTGGCCTGGACGATCGAGCGCAAGCTGGCCGAGGACGTCGCGCGCCCAATCATCTTCTATTCCCGCGGCGGGACCTGCTGGCAACCCCACGTCAAGGGACTGACCCTGATGGTCAATTCGATCTACGCCGGCAATCGCCGGGAGGACATCTGGCTGGACAAGTGACGGGTTTGCCGTGACCTGAGCCTTCGGGTCGAACGCGCCCGTCAGCGCGGGCCTCTCGCGTAGTCCGATCGCGCGTGCTAGCGTCGCGGTTGCAGGCGCGCGACGCCCCGGACCATCCGCTCGGGTGCAATAGAGCGCCATCGCGGATCCGGCGATAAGTACGGGAGGAGGCGGGATGAAGCGACAACTGCGAGGAGTCGCGGCGGCAGCCGCGCTGCTGTTTGGGCTCGGCGCCGGCAACGCGGCGCTGGCAGAGAAAGCCGGCGGCATTCTCAAACTTTCGCATTTCGACAGTCCGGCCTCGATGTCGATCCTCGAGGAATCGACGCGCGCCGCGCTGCAGCCGATGATGGGCGTATTTAACAACCTTGTAATGTATAAGCAGGATGTCGCGCAAACCAGTATGCAATCCATCGTCCCGGATCTGGCGACGAGCTGGTCATGGAGCGAAGACGGCACCGAGCTGAGCTTCAAGTTGCGCCAGGACGTCAAATGGCATGACGGAAAACCCTTTACCTCCGCCGATGTCAGATGCACCTGGGACCTGCTGATGGGCAAGGCGAGCGACAAGCTTCGCCTCAACCCCCGCAAAACCTGGTATCGCAATCTGGAAGAGGTGGTGCCCAACGGCGACTTTGAGGTCACCTTTCGCCTGAAGCGGCCGCAGCCTTCCCTGCTGGCATTGCTGGCGTCGGGCTGGTCGCCCGTCTATCCCTGTCACGTGCCGCCGCCGCAGATGCGGCAGCACCCGGTCGGCACCGGACCCTTCAAGTTCGTCGAATTCAAGCCGAACGAGCACATCAAAGTCACGCGCAACCCGGATTACTGGAAGCCGGGCAGGCCCTACCTCGACGGTATCGAGTACACGATCATGGGCGAGATCGCGCCGCGCAACCTGGCGTTTTTCGCCGGCAAGTTCGACGTCACCTCGCCTTACGGCGTGACGATACCGACCCTCAAGGATTTCAAGGAACAGGCGCCGTGGGGGATCTGCGAGGTGACGGCGACCAACGTCAACCGCACGATGATCGTCAACCCGAGCGCGCCGCCCTTCGACAATCTCGACTTGCGCCGCGCCATGGCGTTGAGCCTCGACCGCCAGGCCTTCATCGACATCATCACCGAAGGGCAGGGTGATATCGGCGCGAACATGTTGCCGCCGCCGGAAGGGGTGTGGGGCATGCCGCCGGAGATGCTGCGCACCCTGCCGGGCTACGATCCGGATCTCGCGAAGAACCGCGCCGAAGCGCGCAAGATCATGGAAAAAGCGGGCTATGGGCCCGACAAGCGGCTCTCCATCAAGCTCGCCACGCGCAATATCCCGGCCTACCGCGATCCGGCGGTGATCCTGATTTCCCAGTTGCGGGAAATCTATATCGACGCCGAGCTCGACGTGATCGACACCTCTCTCTGGTACCCCCGGCTGATGCGCAAGGACTTCACCGTCGGCCTCAATGTCAGCGAAACCGGTGTCGATGACCCGGACCAGCAATTCTACGAGAACTACGTGTGCGGCTCGGATCGGAATTACACCGGGTATTGCAACGCCGAACTCGACAAGCTGGTCGATCAGCAATCGATGCAACCCGATGTCGGAAAGCGCAAACAGCTGGTGTGGCAGATCGAGCGCAAACTGGCGGAGGACGCGGTCAGGCCGGTCATCTTCTATCCGCGCGGCGCGACCTGCCATAGGCCCGAGGTCAAAGGGCTGACGATCATGGTCAACAGCATCTACAACGGCTGGCGGATGGAAGACGTCTGGCTCGACCGGTAGCCCGGTCGGCTGGCGTCGAGGATGCCTGGTTGGATAGGTAGATTATCCAGGCGGTCACTGCCTCTCCGATCGACCGCGTGCTAACCTGCTTGCTGAGCGCAGGTACCGATAAGAGACTGGGCAATCGGTCCGGCGAGAACCGGGTCCCGCCGCGGGTGTCGCCGCCATGTCGGACCCGCGCGAACGGTGGGAGGGCAAATTCATGAAGCGACGTCTTCGCGGCTTCGCGACTGCGGGCTCGCTGTTGCTCGCGCTGGTCGCCGGCGATGCGGCCTTGGCGCAAAAACCCGGCGGCGTCCTCAAGATTTCGTTTTTCGACAGTCCGGCGAGCATGTCGCTGCACGAGGAAGCGACCGGCGCGGCGCTGCGGCCGATGATGGGCGTCTTCAACAATCTCGTGATGTATCGGCAGGACGAGGCGCAGAACAGCCTCGCCTCGATCGTCCCGGATCTGGCAACTGGCTGGTCGTGGAACGAGGAGGGGACCGCACTGACCTTCCCGCTGCGCCAGGGCATCAAATGGCACGACGGAAAACCCTTTACCTCCGCCGATGTTAGATGCACCTGGGACCTGTTGCTGGGCACCGCGAGCGACAAGCTCCGCGTCAATCCGCGCAAATCGTGGTACCGCAACGTCGATCGGGTGACGACCTACGGCGATTACGAGGTCACCTTTCATCTGAAGCGGCCGCAGCCCTGGCTGTTGACGCTATTGGCGTCCGGCTGGTCGCCGATCTATCCCTGCCACGTGCCGGCGCGCGACATGCGCACCCATCCGATCGGCACCGGCCCCTTCAAATTCGCCGAGTTCAAGCCCAACGAGGTGATTCGGACGACGCGCAACCCGGATTACTGGAAGCCGGACCGACCCTATCTCGACGGCATCGAATGGCACATCATCAAGGATATTTCGACCCGAAATCTGTCGTTCATCGCCGGCGCGTTCGACATCTCCTCGCCTTACGGCACGACCATCCCGCTGTTGGAGGATGTGCGACGCCAGGCGCCGCACGCGGTCTGCGTGCTGACCTCGACCAATGTCAGCCGCAACCTGATCCTCAACCCGGAAAAGCCACCGTTCAACAACCCGGAACTGCGCCGCGCGTTGGCGCTCAGCCTCGACCGCAAGGCCTTTATCGACATCATCACCCAAGGCAAGGGAGATATCGGCGCAACCCTGCTGCCGCCGCCCGAAGGATTGTGGGGGATGCCTCCCGAAATGCTGGCGACATTACCGGGCTACGATCCCGATATCGGCAAGAACCGCGCCGAGGCCCACAAGATCATGGAGAAGCTCGGCTACGGCCCGGACAAGCGGCTCTCCGTGACCGTTTCGTCGCGCAATATCCCGGCCTACCGCGATCCGGCGGTCATTCTGATCGACCAGTTGAAAGAGATCTACATCGACGGCGTGCTCGAACCCGTCGAGACCGCCAACTGGTTTCCCAAGGTCATGCGCAAGGACTACACCGTCGGCATCAACGGTACCGAGAGTGGCGTCGACGACCCTGACCAACAATTTTACGAGAACTTCGTGTGCGGGGCGGAACGGAACTATACGGGATACTGCAATCCGGAGGTCGACAAGCTCGTCGACCGGCAATCCGCCGAGGCCGACACGGAAAAGCGCAAGCAGCTGGTATGGCAGATCGAAAGGCGGCTGGCCGAGGAGGGCGCCCGGCCGATCATCTTCTATCCGCGCGGCGGCACCTGCTCGCAGCCTTATGTCAAGGGCCTGACGACCATGGTCAACAGCATCTACAACGGCTACCGAATGGAAGACGTCTGGCTCGACCGATAGCAGGGGGATGGCAAATGCGGCGATATCTCGCAAGCTTGACGGTCGGTGCAGCGCTGCTGGTGACGCCCTGCACAACCGGTGTCGCTTTCGCGCAAAAATCCGGCGGCATCCTGCGGATTCCTTTCGGCACCAGCCCGGCCTCGATGTCGATCCACGAGGAAGCGACGATCGCCGTGCTCGGGCCGATGATGGGGGTATTCAACAACTTGATCATGTTCGATCAGCACGTGCCGCAAAACAGCCTCTCCTCGATCGTCCCTGATCTGGCCGAGAGCTGGACCTTCGGCGAAGACGGCAAGTCACTGACCTTCAAATTGCGCCAGGGCGTCAAATGGCATGACGGGAAACCCTTCACCGCCAAAGACGTTAAATGCACCTGGGAGCTGATCGCCGGTACCTCGGCCGAGAAGCTCAGGGTCAATCCGCGCAAATCGTGGTACCGCAATCTCGAAGAGGTCAGTGTCGATAGCGATTACCAGGTCACCTTCAACCTGAAGCGGCCGCAGCCCTCCTTCATCGCCCTGTTGGCCTCTGGCTGGTCGCCGGTCTATCCCTGCCATGTGCCGCCGCGCGAGATGCGCCTCAAACCGGTCGGCACCGGGCCGTTCAAATTTGTCGAGTTCAAGCCCAACGAGGGGATCAAGGTCACCCGCAATCCGGATTACTGGAAAAAGGACCGGCCTTATCTCGACGGCATCGAATACACCTTCATGCCCAATCCCTCGACCGCGATATTGGCGTTTGCCGCCGGCAAATTCGACCGCTTTACCCAAGGGATACTGTCGCTGCCGTTGATGAAGGAGCTGAAGAACCAGGAGCCCAACGCGGTCTGTGAGGTGGTGCCGTGGAACATTCCGCGGCAAATGCTGGTCAACCGCGACAAGCCGCCCTTCGACAACCCCGATTTGCGCCGGGCGATGACGTTGAGCCTCGACCGCCGTGCCTTTATCGACATCCTCAGCGACGGCGAGGGCTCGCTCGGCGGGGCGATGATGCCGCCGCCCGCGGGCAGCTGGGGCATGCCGCCCGAGGTGCTGCAAACCTTGCCGGGCTACGGGCCGGACGTGCGGAAGAACCGCGCCGAAGCGCGCCAGATCATGCAGAAGCTTGGCTATGGTCCCGACAAGCGGCTGCCGGTCACCGTGACCACCCGCAACACCCCGGCCTATCGCGATCCTTCGGTGCTGCTGATCGACCAGCTGAAGGAGATCTACATGGACGGTACGCTCAACGCGATCGACACCACGCAGTGGTATCCGACGGTCATGCGCAAGGACTACGCCGTCGGTCTTACCGTCAGCGAGAATGGGCTCGACGACCCGGACCAGCAATTCTACGAGAACTTCGTGTGCGGTGCCGAGCGCAACTACACCGGTTATTGCAGCAAGGAGGTCGATGAGCTGGTCGACCGCCAGTCGACGGAAGCCGACAACGACAAGCGCCGTCGACTGGTCTGGGAGATCGAACGGAAGCTGGCCGAGGACGGCGCCCGGCCGGCGATCTTCTATCCGGTGTCGGCCGCCTGTTGGCAGCCCTACTTCAAGGGTCACACGATGATGGTCAACGGCAACTACAACGGCTGGCGCCTCGAAGACGCTTGGCTCGACAAGTAGCGCGGGCGCGGCCCCGGGGACGCTCGCAATAATGCTGAGCTGGCCTAGCTTTTCTTGGTTGTGCTTCGCCGGGTCGCCGGCCGCTTCGGAGCAGCGGTTCCGGCCTCGCTCGCCGCCGCCCGCGCGCCGCTCGGACGGCGCGCCGTCCCGCCGCCGGCCGCGCTGCCCGCCGTTTCCTCCGCGGCAATCTCGCGCTCGGCGCGGTGCCAGTGATCCTGGTGCCTGCCGTGAACGCGGCCCTCGGCCAGCCAGATCGCGTAGGCGCGTTCCTTGATCCGTTCTTCCCGGTCCGACCTCATCGGTTTCTCCTCTCGCCACCGCCCCCGTCCCGGCGATTGTAGACCGGCCGCCGCGAGCGGGAAATCGCCTCGGTCGCCGATATTGCCCGCGACTTGCCGGGGCGGCGCGGGCGCTTCTAGGATGAAAACCCGATCCGAGCCCAGGGAATTCCAATGCCTCATGTGACCACCGATGACGGCGTCCGCCTCTATTACGAGGAGGCCGGGTCCGGCCACCCGATCGTGTTCGTGCATGAATTTGCCGGCGACTGCCGCAGCTACGAGACGCAGCTGCGCTTCCTCTCGCGCCGCTATCGCTGCATCGCCTTCAACGCGCGCGGCTACCCGCCCTCAGACGTCCCCGAGGACTGGACGCGCTACTCGCAGGAACGGGCGCGCGACGACATCCGCGACGTGCTCGACGGGCTGGGCCTCGCGAAGGCGCATGTCGTCGGCATCTCGATGGGCGGCTTTGCCGTCCTGCATTTCGGCTTTGCCTACCCGGGCCGCGCCAGCGCGCTGGTGGTCGCCGGTTGCGGCTACGGCGCCCAGCCCGACAAGCGCCAGCAATTCCAGGAGGAGACCGCGCGCACCGCGGCGCAGATCGTGGAGAAGGGCATGGCCGAGGTCAGCAAGACTTACGGCGCCGGCCCGACCCGCGTGCAGTACCTGAACAAGGACCCGCGCGGCTATGCCGAATTCCTCGCCCAGCTCGCCGAGCATTCGTCGCAGGGCTCGGCCAACACGATGCGCGGCGTCCAGGGGCGGCGGCCGTCATTGTGGGAGTTGACCGATCGGATGAAGCGGCTCGAAGTCCCCACCCTGGTCGCGACCGGCGACGAGGACGATCCGTGCCTCGAACCCGGCCTCCTGATGAAGCGGATGATCCCGACCGCTGCACTCGTCGTCTTGCCCAATACCGGGCATGCCCTCAACCTCGAAGAGCCCGACCTGTTCAACCAGGCTCTCGCCGACTTCTTCCACCAGGTCGAGAGCGGCCGCTGGCCGCGCCGCGACCCGCGCTCGGTGACCGGCTCGATCCTGGGGATGTAGGTATCCCCTCTCCCGCATTGCGGGAGAGGGTGCCGAGCGCAGCGAGGCGGGTGAGGGTGTCCGCCATCTGAAAGACCCTCACCCGTCCGCGGGCATCGCCCGCGGCCACCGTCTCCCGCATTGCGGGAGAGGAAAATTACTCCGCCGCGGTGACCTGCGGCTCGTCACGGGTCAGCGGTGTAGCGGGCGTTGCGATCTTGTACAGCCGCGCGCAATTGTCCCACAGGATCTGCCGGCGCGCCTCCGGGCTCAGCGCCAACCCGAAGAACTGCTGCATCGCCTCCGGGAAGGCGCCGTCGGAATGCGGGTAGTCGCTCGACACGACGAAATACTCCGCCCCCATCCTGTTGATCGCATCGAGCGCCGGCTCCTCGTCGACATCGAGAGCGATATAGCATTGCCGGTGGAAATATTCGCTCGGCAGCATCGACAGCGAGCGCTCGCAGCCGGGGCCAAACTTCTCCCACTGATCGTCCAGGCGCCACAGCCACCAATAGAGCCATCCGGCGGTGCCTTCGAGGAAGGCGGCGCGCAGTTTCGGGTGGCGCTCCATGATGCCGCCAGTCGTCATGCTGGCGATCGCGCCCATCAGCTCGACCGGGTTACGGATCGCATGCGCGATCGGATGGAAATTGGCGTGGCCGACATAGCGCCGCCCGGCATCGTCCTTCAGCGAAGTGTTGCCGGTCGGGTGGAAGCCAATCGGCACGTCGAGCCCTTCGAGCGCGTCCCATAAGGGT
>Ga0137390_10004030_pt1 | contig 12149 bp, 10 predicted proteins | sample 15con2h24AmetaG_FD_104937 | JGI IMG/M metagenome (GOLD analysis project Ga0137390, IMG submission 104937) | Vadose zone soil microbial communities from Angelo Coast Range Reserve, California, USA - 15con2h2.4A metaG | ecosystem: Environmental > Terrestrial > Soil > Vadose zone > Saprolite... | reverse complement strand
CGCGTGGCGGGCGCCTTGGAGGGTACCCGCGAGGCAGCCGGAGAGGCGGCCGCCTCGTCGTGGTGGGACCCCGGACCGGAACCAGCCCCTGACTGAACACCGTCATCACCAGTGACGCGACGCGCCCCTGCGCGGGCTCGGCGCCGTTGCGCGGCCCGCAGCGCCACGTCGCGCATCAATCCCAGCTCATACCGGCGGCCGGGGCGGCCAGCGGCGAGCGGGCCGCGGCCAGGTCCGCTCGCAGACGCCGACCTCCCGCACATCTTCGAACGCTTCTACCGGGCACCCGCCGCCCGGGGAATGCCCGTGCCGGGCTCGGCTTGGCCATCGTGGGCAGCGTGGCCGAAGCCAACAACGCTCCACGCTTCCGACGATGCTGCGGTGCACCATGACCGGGCGGTGCTTGCCGCCGTCAGCGCCGGTGTAATGCAGGCCGAACCGGCCGGGGCCATAGAAGTCGATCTGGACGGTGGACAACGTCCCTTCCCGGTCGGCGCTGTCGAGGACCTGCACGTTGATCTTCGGGCCGTAGAGCGCGGCCTCCCCCGGACCGGCCTCGTACGGCAGCCCGGCTCTGGCCAGCGCCTCGATCAGTATGTCCGCCGAGCGCTGCCGCAGCTCCGGGTCACCGGCGTACTTCCCGCCCGGGCCGGGCAGCGATAGCCGGTACCGTGCGGGCTTGATGCGCAGCGCCTGGTACGGCTCGCTGATCATGCGCAGCGCGGCCAGCGCCTCGCCCACCGCCTGTTCCGGGGTGCAGAAGATGTGCGCGTCGTTCGCGTGGGCTGAGGTGCGCGGGCGGTTCACGAGCGCGGGCGGCGGTGAGCGGCCGGTGCGGATGACCGGTGTCCTGGTACGCGAAGATGGCCCGGGATGCCGACGTCGCCTGCGGGCCGTTGCCCATGTGTGGCATCCGGCGATGCAGGTATGCGGGGAATAGGGTTATCCGTGGCGCAGGTGCTGCTGGATCGTCTGGCGGAGTAGGCCAAGGCGGGACCAGGTGAACCGGCGGACGAGCCCTTCGTCGATGTCGGGAGCCGGGAGTGGGCCAGATGGTTGCGCAGGTCGTAGACGTTGGCTCAGGTCCGGTCGCCGCGCACAGCCTGCCCGGTAGCGGTGGTGCAGGCGAGCGCCTCGTTGCCCGGGGCGATCCAGAGCATGTGCAGCACCCAGCGGTAGCGCGACGGGGTATCTGGAGGCGTGGCTGGCCGAGGCCAACCTGAAGAGCTATCCCGAGGCGGTGGCGGACGTGATCGAGTTCCGCGCCAGCGAGGGTGAGTGCTTCGACGTGAGCGCCGGCGAGTGGCTGGCCTTCGCGAACCGAACGTCGTTCCACGCCGCCCGTGCCAAGGCCAAATCGATGGGCATCGACATCATCTGGGACTGCGAGGCCTCCAAGACGACCGAGGGCTACTACCAAGTACAGGGCGGACTCGAGTACGCGGTCGCCAGGTCGCTGGCTGTCGCCCCGTTCGCCGACCTCTTGTGGATGGAGACCAAGACCGCGAACCTGGCGGATGCCCGGCGCTTCGCCGAGGCCATCCACGCCGAGTTCCCCTCCAAGATGCTTGCGTACAACCTGTCACCATCGTTTAACTGGGACACGACCGGGATGAGCGACAAGGAAATGAGGCGATTCCCGGAGCAGCTCGGCAAGCTGGGGTTTGTCTTCAACTTCATTACCTACGGCGGACATCAAATCGACGGCCTGGCGGCGGAGGAGTTCGCCGCCGCGCTCAAGCAGGACGGCATGCTCTCCCTGGCCCGGCTGCAGCGGAAGTTCCGCCTGGTCGAGTCGCCTTACCGGACGCCTCAGACGCTCGTGGGCGGACCGCGGTTGGATGCGGCGCTCATGGCTTCTTCGGGCGGCACGGCCGCCACTAAGGCGATGGGCACGGGCTCGACGCAGCACCAGCACCTGGTCCAGACCGAGGTGCCGAACAAGCTGCTCGAGGAATGGCTCGCGATGTGGACGAAGCACCACCAGGTCCCGGGCTCTCTGCGCGTCGGACTGCGGCCGCACACGGCGGGCTCGGAGTTGCTGGAGCTCACCCTGTCTAAGACAAGCGGGGAAAAGGTCGCCAACGTCATCTTCGACGTGATCGTGGACCGCCGGGGGCGCAACATCCTCTCGGTTCGGGACCAGAACACCTTCGACCTCGCCCTGCGCAAGAAGCGCCTGATGACGCTGAATCACCTGTTCCTGGTCCACCGCTACAAGATCCGGTCGGTGCACTACGTCAGCCCGACCGACGACAATCGTTACCAGGCCCAGAAGATGAGGACGCACGGCCTCTTCAGCGACGTCCACGACGAGGTTGGCGACGTCATCGTCGCGGACGTGAGCGCGGAGGGCGTCAAGGCCCTGCTCGCCCCGGACCGGGACAGGTTGAACGCCTTGATTCAGCGGAAGTATCCGTATGTGCCGGTCGACGTCGCCGCCCAAACGCAAAGGGCTGGTCGGGGCGAGAGGATTTGAACCTCCGACCACTCCGTCCCGAACCGCTCGCCTGGGAGCTCCGAGATACGGCTACTTATGTTTTCCAAAACCGCCTCGGCCGACGCAGGCTTGGGTGAGGTGCCTGGCCGGGCGCTCTCTTCGCGGCTGCGGAATTGCTGGGGGGAACCTTGTCGGGCCGGGGAAGATGGCCGTGATCACGATCCCAGACACAGCGCTACCGGGCGAGTGGATGGCGCGCGTTCGGAGCCGAACGGCCCGCTCAAGGGGGACGATTGGCAGGTTCGAGCCGGAGACCGCGCGGCTTACGATGCCGAGTTAGAGAATTCAGTGGTCGCCGAGGCGGCGTGGCGGAGCGGCGAGGTCGGTGCGCTGGGAAAGGGCAGCGTCATGGACAGGCTGAACCCATTGGACGCCGTCTTCGTGGATGCCGAGGATGAGGACCCGCGCACCTCGATGGCGATTGCCTCGATTGGTGTGTTCGAGGGGCCGGTGCCGTCCCAGGAGGAGATTCTGGCGTTCCTTGCCGGGCGGTTGCCGCTCGTGCCGCGCTACCGCCAGAAGCTCCGCACGGTGCCGCTCCGCCTTGGCCGGCCGGTGTGGGTCGATGATCCGGACTTTGACCTTCGTTATCACGCCCGGCGGACCGCGCTGCCGGCACCCGGGGGGGATAGACAGCTCGCCGAGCTGATGGGGCGGGTGGTGTCCCAGCGGCTTGACCGCGATCGCCCGCTGTGGGAGTACTGGCTGGTCGAGGGACTCAGCCAGGGCCGCTGGGCGCTGATCTCCAAGGTGCACCACTGCATGGTCGACGGGATCTCCGGCACCGACCTGTACCGCGTGATCTTCGATCTCACTCCGGAGCCTTCGCCGCCGGTCGCCGACGACCGGGTCGTGGCCGCTGAGCCTTCTCCAATTCAGCTAGCCGCCCAGGCCGTGCTGGACACGGTCATGTTCCCGGTCCGGGAAGCCCGCGCGCTGAGCGGTGTCGTGACCGATCCGGACGGTGCCGCCCGCCAGGCAGCCGGCACGCTGCGGGCCGTCGCGAAACTGGCTCCCGCTCTGTGGCCTGTCCCGGGGACATCATTGAGCGGGCGCATCGGCCGGCAACGGCGCTACACCTGGGCCCGGGCATCATTGGCGGACGTCAAGGTGATCAAAGGGGAACTCGGGGGGACCGTGAACGATGTTGTCCTGTCCGCGATCTCCGGCGGCTTCCGGGCGCTCCTGCTCTCCCGCGGCGAGCAGCCCGGGCCGCACCTGGTCCGCTCGCTGGTCCCGGTTTCCGTCCGGGCCCCTGGTACAGAGAACGTCTACGAGAACCAGGTCTCAGCGGTACTGGCAGACCTCCCGGTCCACATCGCCGATCCGGTGGAACGGCTCGCAGTCGTGCGGGCTGAGCTGCTGGCTTTGAAGGAAAGCAGGGAGATCATGGTGGGCGAGGCCCTGGTTGCGTTGGGCCGCGCCACCCCGTTCCCGCTCGCTTCCCGCATAGTCAGGCTGGTATTCGGCCTGCCCCAACGGGAGATAATCACCGTCACCACGAACGTGCCAGGCCCCCGCCAGCCGCTCTATGCGCTGGGCCGCCGACTGCTGGAAGTCATTCCCTACGTGCCGATCGCCACCACCATCCGCACCGGGGTCTCCATCTTCACCTACTGCGGCAACGTCACCTTCGGGATCACCGGCGACTTCGAAGCCAACCCGGACCTCGACATTTTCGCCGACGGCATCGAAGAGAGCATGGCGGAACTCCTCGAAGCCGCCAGGCGCCACCACTGGCCAGCAACGGCCAGCAACGGCCAGCAACGCCTCAATACTGGTACCGACTGCGCCGCTCCGAGGCCCGGTTCCACTGGCCCTCGACCTCACTCGTCACCGGAGAAACCCGCCATGACCGACCCGCGTGACCGCCGCGTCGCCGTGCTGGCCACCGCGGCGGGCACGTCGGGCCGAAGCGGGCGTCTCCAGCAAAAGACATCGACCGGGCGAGCGCGGCATCCGCCAAGCAACTCCCGCCACTAGGCGCAGCTAACCACTCAGGACCGCGATGCGGCGGCGAACAGGGCAGGTCTAAGGTTCCGTGCCTCGCGCTGGGGGGCTGGCAGAGCTTGCCTGGATGCGTCGCCCGCTGATCCGGGTCGGCGCGCTGCGCACGTACACGTCGCGGGCGCCGCCTGCCCCCGGCTCGAGGTACGTTCCGTCCTCAAGGTGCTTCACTTCACGCTCGTCAGTGACTTTGTGCGCGTGGCCATGGACTAGGACGCTCCAGCCTTCATGGAGCGCTTCGTCGAGGTGGTCGACTTCGAAGCTGACCTGGGCGTCGGCGTACAGAGCCAGCAGCGTGTCCGGTGCGGTGCGGAAGATGATGGTCTTTCTCGTTACGGCGAAGTTGACCGGCAGGATCATGATCCCGTCCGCGGATGTGAACCCGACCCGGCCGATGCCGCCCGGTTCCAGCAGGTCGAAGCACTCGGCTGGGCTGAGCGTCCGCAGGGCGCGCTCGTGGGCAGCGGGCTCGGGGGCTGTGGACTCGCGGTCGGGCAAGGCCCTTGGCGCGTCCCGGCTGTTCGCCTGTCCTCTCCCGGTTGTCATATAAGTTCACCTCCGCCGTCCGCAGGCTGTTTCGTTGCTTCAGCCTCTTCAGCCTGTCGTGCGGCATCAGCCGCCGCTGCGGCCCGAGGTCCCGCTTTGGTCGGGCAGTTCGGCCCAAGGCGGCATCCGCGAGACCCTGGCCGAGCTCGCTGTCGCAGACGCGCCGGTTCTGAGCAAGGACCAAGCGCTGCGCCTGATCCCTGGCCGGTGAGCGAGGACGGCGCCGCGCGATCACCTAGACGGCCCTGCCAGTCGCTCACCAGGCTGCTTCGCCAACGCCCGGGCCGCTCGGTGTGTGCTGTTCAGTCTCTCCGCTCAGGACCTAGGGCTCTGCCGCTGCGCTCGGGCGTCTCGCTCCGGTCGGTCTTCCGGTATATGAGCCACATTGACGACCTGGCTCAGGCCGCTGTCGACCGGCACTTGGAGCGGGTCGGGCCGTATTCGAGCCGATCGCCGAAGGGCCGTTCCGCGAGCGGGTCGAGGCCTTCGTCACGGCGCGGCTGCGGCTGCGCGAGGCGGTCGGGCCAGGGGCAGGGCGGCACTGGCGCGGACGCGCATGCGCCATGCTCCGGCCAGCCAAGTCATCAGGCGAGCCTCAACGCGCGCCGGGGCATGCTGCGCGTCCAGCTCTCCCGCCATTTCGCGGCCGAGCTCTCAAGGTTCGTCAGGCAAGCCGACGCGATACTGGCCGCAGCCGACGCGCTGACGCAGATCGAGACCATCGACTGGTACCTGGTTGATGGCGGCTACACGCTCGAGCCGACCCGCGATGCGCTGGTGACCGGCCTGCACCGGCTGCTCGGTCCCGTGGACGCGGCTGCAGCCGCCTCCAGAGCACGGCGCCGGGCGAGATCTGGCTGGCGTGCATGGTCGCGGCTCTGCGTTGCTTGGTCCGGTCCACGCGGATGCACAGGTCAACGCCTTCAGCTGGCTGCCCGGCGAACGCCTGCCCAGTCTCAGCGTGCAGCCGGCTGGCGACCGCGGCGGGCAGGGTCCAGGCGAGCACCGGCAGCCCAGCAGCCGACGCCGCCCACAGGGCAGCGCGGGTGGCTGCCTGGTGGTCCGGATGGCCGGTGATGCCGGTGTCGTCGAAGACGAGCATCCCGTCAGGCCGGTGTCGGCTGGCCAGCCGGATGACGTGGTCTGCCAGTACGTCCGGAGGGACCGCGCCGAGGTCGCCGCCGGGGTAGTCCCGCAGCGCGACGGTCGCTGCGCCGAGCTCGGTGCTTGCCTGCCGCAGTTCCTCTGCCCGTTTCCGGTCCAGGTCGGCGCCGCATTTGTTCACCATTGAGGCCTCGCCGTGGGTGTAGCACAGTATGTGCACCGTAGCCCCGGCAGCCGTCCATTTGTCGACGATCGCGCCGAGCCCGAAGGTCTCGTCATCGGGGTGAGCGACAACCGCCAGCACGCTTGACTACGCGGGGAGCATCCGCCCGGGCCTGCCCGGTCCGCTTTCGGCCCGCCTTGCCGCCCGTCTGCAAGCGGGTCTCTCGAGCTCCATGAACGCCGCCGCCGGTCAGCGCGCGCGCAGCGGGGTCCTGAGCAACGGCGCCACGAGGCAGGCCCCGGCAATCCCCGCAGTCAGCGGGACAAGGCCGGCAAGCGCCACGGCCACTTCGCTGGGCCAGCCGATCAGCCAGACCGCGGCGATTGGCGGGAAGCCGGCCAGCATCCGGGCGGCCCCTCCTTAAGGAGAATCCATCAGTCGGACGACCTTCATGGCGCACCTCTGCCCTATACCCCTATGGGTATCTCTGTGAGAGGCAACCAGCGAAACCGGTGGGACATTCCCCACCGCCCCTTCGGCGCGGGCAATGGCCCGGCCGGCGACGGCGGAAGCCGCCCGGATCTCTCCGCCCAGGTACCGGCCCCGCCCCTCCCGGATACCGGCTCATGTGCAGTCTGCGCGGCGGCGCATGGCCAGTCGCTATACCCCATGGGGTATCATGGGCCTTGGCTTAACAGAGAGGAGATGGCTCATGCAGATCGACGAGCAAGCCGCGGGCCCCGCGCTCAACCGGCTTCGCCGGGCCCAGGGGCAGCTGGCCGGAGTCATCGCAATGATCGAGGCCGGGCGGGATTGCGCGGAGGTCGTCACGCAGCTGGCCGCAGTGTCGCGGGCCTTGGACCGGGCCGGCTTCAAGATCGTTACCAGCGGGATGCGCCAGTGCCTCGCCGTTGACGGCGATGCCCCGATGACCGAGGAGCAGATGGAGAAGTTGTTCCTCACCCTCGCCTGACAGCGGCGGCATTCGCTCGCCTGATGAAGCAAGGATCGGAACATGGACTACGGGATCACCATCCGCACCGCAGCACCCTTCGCTGAGGCGGTCGCGCGAGTCCGTGAGGCGGTCAAGGCCCAGGGCTTCGGCGTGCTGACCGAGATCGACGTGCAGGCCACCATGCGTGACAAACTCGGCGAGCGCATGGAGGAGTACCTCATCCTTGGCGCCTGCAACCCGCCGCTGGCGCACCAGGCGCTGAAGGCCGACCGCAGGATCGGGCTGCTGCTGCCCTGCAACGTGGTGATCCGGACCGAGGCGAACCAGACGGTCATTGAAGCGCTCGACCCGCAGGCGATGGTCGCGGTCACCGGAGAGCCGTCGCTCCAGCCCGTCGCTGACGAGGCAGCGGCCAGGCTCCGAGCCGCACTGGACACCCTGAGAGAAGCGGACTGAGCTGCCCTGCCGGGCGCGGGCTCACCGTCATCGGCATGCCGCAGGGGACCAAAGGCCCTGCCGGGTATGGCCATCGTGCCTGGTAACGATACCCCGTATGGTATTTGACTTAAAGAACGCGACAGGGAGGCAGGCATGGAGCAGGCACAGGTAGCGGAACGGCCCGTTGGCGCGGGCGTCGACGAGATGGATGTGCGCTTCGTAGCCGGGGAGTCATATGAGGTATCGGTCCACGGGCACCGGGTGCTGGTGGACCAGCCAGCCGACGCAGGCGGGCAGGATGCCGCGCCCACCCCCACCGAGCTGTTTGTCGCGTCGCTGGCCACATGCGTTGCCTTCTACGCGGGCCGGTACCTGACGCGTCACGGGTACGGCCGGGACGGACTGACCGTGTCAGCCGCTTTCGACATGGCAACTGACCGCCCGGCGCGGGTGACCGGCATCCGCCTGACCGTCCAGGCACCCGCCGATATGCCGGCCGGCCGACGGCCGGCGCTGCGCGCGGTGGTCTCGCATTGCACTGTGCACAACAGCCTGTCCGCTGCGCCATCGGTCGTCATCGACCTGATCTGAGCAGTTCCCGGACCTGCACATGACGGGAGGCACCCCGGTGACAGCTTCTGTGGTTCGCGCACCGGTCGCGCAGCCCGCTGCGGCCCTAGTGGACCGGATCCGGGCCGGTATCATCGGTGAGGGCGAGGTACTCGACGGCCCGTACGGGCCGCGGCGCATCACCTATGCTGACTACACCGCTTCGGGCCGGTCCCTGGACTTCATCGAGGACATCATCCGCGAGCAGGTGCTGCCCCGGTACGCCAACACTCACACTGAGAGCTCCGGCACCGGCCTGGCCACCAGTCGGCTGCGGGAGGACGCCCGCCAGATCATCCACGACGCTGTCGGCGGCACCCCCGACCATCTGGTGATCTTCTGCGGTTCCGGTGCCACCGCGGCGGTCAGCAAGCTGATCGGCATCCTGGGACTGCGGCTGCCTGAGGGCTTGGCCCGGCGGTACCGGCTGCTCGAGCAGATCCCGCCCGAGCAGCGGCCGGTGGTTTTCGTGGGACCCTACGAGCACCATTCCAATGAGCTGCCCTGGCGGGAGACGATCGCCGATGTCGTGGTCATCGGGACCGACGCCGACGGGCACATCGACCTGGCCGACCTGTCAGCGCAGCTAGCCCGTTACGCGCAGCGGCCGCTGCGTATCGGCAGCTTCTCGGCCGCTTCCAACGTCACCGGCATCTTGTCCGACGCCGACGCTACCGCCGCGTTGCTGCACTCTGGCGGGGCACTGTCGTTCTGGGACTACGCCGCGGCCGGCCCATACGTGCCGATCCGGGCGGGAGAGTCGGCGCCTGGCGCTGGTGACTGCAAGGACGCTATCTTCCTGTCTCCGCACAAGTTCATCGGCGGCCCCCAGACGCCTGGCGTCCTGGTCGTGCACCGTGACCTTGTGCGTAATCAGGTGCCCACCGTGCCCGGCGGCGGGACCGTCGCCTTCGTCGACCCGATCGGTCACCGCTACCTCGACGACCCGGTCGCGCGGGAAGAAGGCGGCACCCCCGCGATCGTCGAGTCCATCCGGGCTGGGCTGGTGTTCGCGCTCAAGCACGCGGTCGGCACCGACGCCATCCAAGCCAGCGAGGAACGCCTCTGGAAACGCGCCTTGCGGCGCTGGTCGCGCAATCCTTGCATCGAGGTGCGCGGCAACCCCGACGCAAGGCGGCTATCCATCGTCTCGCTGCGCATCCGCCACGGTGACCGTTACCTGCATCACAACTATGTCGTGGCGGTCCTCAACGACCTGTTCGGGATCCAGGCCCGCGGCGGCTGCTCCTGCGCTGGGCCGTACGGCCACCGGCTGCTGGAAATCGACACGGCGCACTCGCACGCCTTCCGCGATGAGATAGGCCACGGCTGCGAGGGCATCAAGCCCGGGTGGACCAGGATCAACTTCAACTACTTCGTCTCTGACACCGTCGCCGACTACCTCATCGACGCGACAGATCTGATCGCGGACCGCGGGCACCGGCTGCTTGCTGACTACCGCTTTGATCCGCACACGGGCTTGTGGCGCCACCGCGACGGCATCCCGCAGCCGCCGTTGCGGCTGACCGATCTGCGGTACGCCCCCGACGGCATGCTGAGCCGTCCCGCCCCGCGTGCCCGTGCGAGCGAAGACGCTCTCGGTGAATACCTCAAGCAGGCGCGGGACCTGCTGGCAAGCCGGGCAGAGCACATCGACGATGGTCCCACCGGCCTCGCCGCTGACTTCGAGGCGCTGCGCTGGTTCCACCTCCCCCCGGCGTGCCTGACCCCCAGCGATGCCGCGCCGTGACCGGATTCAGGCGCCAACCCGCCGCCCAGCAGACCCGGCGAGTTCCCGGTGCTAACGATGTCAACTGGGCCGCCGGTCAGGGCAGCCGGACGTAGCCGTGTCGGCTCTTCCACAGGTAGTACTTCTCGAAGGCGACCTTCATGGCGTGGACCTGCGGTCCGGGGATCATGATGGCGGCCTTGCGCGGGGGGAGCATGTGATCGGCGAGGATCATCACGCCGTTGGCTCCGGCGTCCATCATGCACACGGCGGCCATCTCGCCGAAGTCCTTGTGCTTGACTGGCGGCTCGCCCTTGATTGCCGCGGTGATGTTGCAGGCGGCGACCTTGGCCATTGATTCGGTCGGGAAGCCGGTCTTGGGGATCCCGATCGGCACGGCTGTCTGCCAGGGCACCGGTACCTGCGCGGCGATGCCGGCGGCGTAGATCTCCGGGTAGGCCTTCGACTGGTAGGTGTCGTGGACCGGGATGTACCCCTTGTCGTCAGGCAGGCCGGGCGTCGCCCGGACCACGTCCTGGCCGACGAAAGGCGGTACCACCATGGCGTAGCGGAAGGGCACGCCGCTGCCGTCGGTGAGCTTGATCTGGTCACGGGTGACTTCCTCGAACGCGACCCCGGTGCGCGCGGTGATGCCCTCCTTCTTCAGGAACATCTTCAGCAGCTTCTCGCCGCCCGGCAGGCCGCCGATGCCAAAGTGCCCAACGAACGGCTCAGAGGTGACGAAGGTCAGCGACACCTGCTTCTGCAGCTTGGCCTTGCGTAGCTGGTGGGCGGTGTTGAACAAGAACTCATACGCCGCGCCGAAGCAGCTCGCGCCCTGGGTCGCGGCGATCACCACGGGGCCGGGATCGTCCAGGAACTTCCGCCAGGCCTCGCCCGCCCGCTCCGCATCGGCCAGGGTGGTGATGGTCTGCGCGTACCCTTCTGGGCCCAGACCGGGCACGATGCCGAAGTTATTGCGGTAGCCGGTGGCGATCACCAGGTAGTCATAGTCGTAGCCGCCGGATGCCGTCGAGACCTTCCGGGCGTCCGGGTCAATCTGTGTCGCCTCGGCGTGCACGAAGTCGATCCCGTGCGCGTCGAAGACGGGCTCCAGCGCGAAGGTGATGTCGGCCGCGCGGCGCTTGCCGAAGGGCAGCCAGATCAGCGATGGGTTGAACAGGAACCGCTCGCTCGCCGATACCACGGTGACCGCGACGTCGTCGCCCAGCTCGGCCTTCAGTTCCAAAGCCGCCATGAAGCCGCCGAAGTTGCCCCCGATCACCAGCACACGCTTGGCTGTCATGATCGCCACCTCACCCCTGCTCGTCCGTGCGGGAGAAGCTCCCGTGATGACCGTCGGCCATCCCTGACGGCTGCGGCAGGGTCTTTGGTCACCAGCGCAGGCACTTGCGCACCCGGGCCATGATCGGCGCTGAGCGGATCGAGACATTCGAGTATGGGTCGTTAGCTATCCAGCGCAGATCACCCCGTTCGGCGCGGCGCGGGAGGTCGCGCTGGCGGCCAGGTTGCCGTCCGACGGCGGATATCGCGTGTAAGGCGGTGCGCGGCGCAAACTACTGATACTCATCACGGGCGTGCCGTTCTGGCATGGCGTGCTGCCCCGCGAAGGTTTCTGGCCGCGCCCATTGCACGGCCGCCCGCCGCGCGAGCCTGCATCATCGTGGCCTCACCACGCACCCAGGCGCGGGCGTGCTCGATCGCTTCACGTGGTTGCGGGTCGTCAGGCTGAGCCGACTCGAACAGGTGAAGGACGTGCTCTGCGCACAACGCCGCCCAAAGAGCGAGGAGATGATGATCCGAATCCTTGAGGGTCCCGCCGCGACGAATCGTCACGAAGCGAGGGTCCCGAACCTTCGGGAGGATCATCGGGTGGGCGCTCCCTGTGTCTGTGTCCGTCCAGCACCTCAGCGCGCCAGGGGGGCGGGCCGCGCCCTCAACCGTAGCGTCGTTCAAGCACGGGAAGCGGCCCTTCGGTGTCGTACGGCCTGGCCGGAGACTCGCCACATCCGCCCTGATCTCGGCGGCTGCGTGTTACCTCAGTGCGGCAGTCCTGGATGTTCGCTGGCCCTGATAT
>Ga0137390_10004028_pt1 | contig 12152 bp, 11 predicted proteins | sample 15con2h24AmetaG_FD_104937 | JGI IMG/M metagenome (GOLD analysis project Ga0137390, IMG submission 104937) | Vadose zone soil microbial communities from Angelo Coast Range Reserve, California, USA - 15con2h2.4A metaG | ecosystem: Environmental > Terrestrial > Soil > Vadose zone > Saprolite... | reverse complement strand
GATTTAGACGTGTCTGGTCCTGCAGAAGATACGGATGCGGGAAGTAACGTTGGTTGCAAGAACAAGGAGAGCTGCAAGTGAGGGCGTGACGTCAGGGGCCCGCTGGCCGTTCGCTAAGAAAATTGGGCGTACAAGTAGAGCGCCCCCTAGACAAGGCGCACACATGGTCCACACATCCTGCACGCGATAATTCAAAGTTAAGTATGGCTAAATAATGAGCGGTGTCTTGGTTATCACATACCCGAAACGCGTTGATGGTTATGGAGATGGGAACCCGGCCTAAAGTCGTGGAAGCCGAGGAATTTGCCAGGGACGCTCCATGCAGTACATTACGGTACATGCTGCTTTCGTAAATCGCCCCCGCTATGGACTGGGAAGAACATTTCAACTCAAAGGAGATGCGCAGTAGTGACAAGAACACATACCAGGCCAATGGTCGCGCCCGTGAAACGAACAAGGAAAAACGCACCAGTCCCTGCTGCCAATTCCTTTGGAGACAAGGCGCTTGTCAAGGCCTGATATGGCGCGTGGAACAGCATTCCTACGCCGAATCCTCCCACCAGGGGGAGAAAAGATTGCATTATTATTCGGGTATTTTGATCAAGGAGCCACAGGAGTGCTGAAGAAAGTATTAGTGGTCCCGATGAGAGGAGAGGCGTATGAATAAAACATGGTACTTGCCAAACCCTGTTGTTGCGATGAATAACCCCGCAGAGATGACCCATTTTTGGCCAACGGTGCTGTGTGTGCGTCTCTGAATAGCGCCTAGGAGCCATGCGACGGGCATCGATGCCAGGGATGACCCCAGGGAATATGGAAGGAGCATGACTCCAGGGCGAAGATTTGAGATCGACACATTGACGGTCTAAGATATGGGAATATATCACAATGTTCTGATGAGGGGATGCGCGCTCGTACCTGGTAGTATAAAGCTAGATAGAATGTTCCAGTGTTGAAGGCAACGTTGTGAAGGAGACTGACAATAAGGATAATAACTAGAAGCACATCAGGGAAGATGGGACCAAAGGAGGGAATCACGGACGTACTGATATTGAAATTGCTGAATATTGCCCGGGGGAATAACGCATCACGCGTTGTATGAACCTCGTGGATGCCAGCTGAAATTAACAATGCAGTGCCAACTACGATCAACGTAAGCGTCGAGGTGGCCGTCCCTGGATCGTGGCATTATAGGATTTCCGGAAAGAAGGGGTAGGCATCGGGACTCACAGCCGCGAACACTTGCGAAGCTAAATCCGACGATAATGCAACATGTACTGCCCATGAAGAGAAGCCTGTTTTCGTTAGGAGTCGATCTAGTCAAGAGGGGGAAGTGCATTGCTGCTTACAGGCCAACAAAATCAAACCTGCGAAGGAAATCTTTCCAGGAGGCGCCCTTTGTGCCTTCTAATTGGAGTCCATTTAGTGATAGTGCCAGAACAAGAGCCCCGACAAAACAGATCGGGATGTTGATAAAAACTAGGGAGGCGTGGGTTAGACACGATACGTTGCGAACCTGAGGGGTGCCATAACGTACAGGCCCATCGCCAACTTAAAGCGGAAGAACCTTTAGCTGACAAACTCGATAAGAATGGAGATATAGACCAGATTACGGAAAGTCCAGCTTACCACTAAATATTCCACCGAGTAGTGGGCCCGCTATAGCTGAGCAACTCCAGGTGACACTCAAAGCTTGGGACCACTTGGCTCTATTGCGGACTTCTACGAGCTCCGAAGTAATAACCCAAACAGAGCTCACTATCCCCCCTCCCCCTATGCCAGAGATCGCACGTGCAGCAATCAACCATTTCAAGTCCTGGGAAAACATTACCACGAGAAGGCGACCTTCAGTGAATTACGCACGCGAGCAGCGCCACAGAGTAAGGAACCGAGAGCAAATACGAGAATGCTTGAGAAAAGTACACACTAGGCAAATTAGCTGTTGCCAAATGTCTATATCAAATTTGCGTTGACAGACCTTCCTTCCGGTCAGGTCAGATATTCTTCCGTACAGTGGCTGACATGCCGTTTGGGTGAGTAGATATGCTACCCCGATCCAGGTGTACTCCGATTGTGAACCATCAAAGACCTGGATGATGGTCGGTAGGCATGTGGATACAATTGTCTATTTGCCGGTGAACAGGAGAAGCAACGTAGGAGACTGACACGTACTGCATCAGTCGTCGCAAGGAACAAAGTCAACGCGGCGCTGCCGGAGAGTGAGATCGAACCAAATGCAGCCCTTATCTATCAGGAACGCGACACGTACCCAATGTGAGCTGCCAGAACCCGCACAGTGGTCAAAGGTCGAGAACGGGGTGGGCCATTAAGATTTTTGGCTGTCTCCTTCTCCCCAACAAAGCAAGTGAGGGTCTGACTTTTGATTGCGGCTTCGGGAAGATGGGTAGCGGAAGACGCCGCGCTCGATGAAGCAGGAGACGGAAATGCCGCCTCGCACTTGCCGTCCGACAGCAAGGACCCGGGACGGGTGCTCTCGCCGCTCGCTGCGGAAAGGGAGGGCCAGCGAAGATGAAACATCGATGCTTCAATGTGAGTTGGTTAGACGGGGAGGTATTTCTGGGAAGCGATTGCAAGCTGAGCAGACGCTACTCACTGTCGGGAGCATTTTATAGGTACGGGGAGCAGGAGCACGGGGAGGTCTACTTCAGGTTTCGGTGTTGAATGAATTCAAATCTAGGGAAAAAAAGAGGTGGCATTGGAGATACTAGAGCGGAGGGCGATCTGCCATGTCCAAATCTGCACTAAGCTCAGTGTCACCAATGGGGGCAAGAAAGTATATTCAATTTGTATCGTGGATTTCATGGTTTCTTTGGACACTTGATTGAAAAAAGAAAGCCGAGCAAACGAGGTACAGTTCAATGAGAAAAAAAAGTCCACGGCGAGGTGGCAAATGGAGACTTCTGACCGAGAAAGGCAGAAGGTTTGTTTGCGTCCTGGGATTCATGACGGCGGCTGCTACCGTGGTTGGCTGGGTATGGACAGCGAGAGGGGGAGGGGAGGCGCCGCCAGTGGCGGGGTCGAGAGCCGAACCACAAGCTGAGATCGTCAAATGCTTCGATAGATGTAGACGTAAAGAAACACGCAGCAGGGGCAGCCGCCCACACCCCGGAGGTGAGATCGGGAAGGTCGAGAGTGGTTGTGGGTGCATGCGCATTCGCATTCGATGCCGATACGACTCCAACTTCCTTCGAAGGACAGACAACTCTCCGACAGAGCGCGGCTTTGTGGCAATTTCCCATTTTATCTTAAATAATTAATTATTAAATTCAATCAATATCAATCAATCGTCCATCAATCACAACAAAAATAAATATTATTTGCTCTATCTTAATACTCTACGTGTTATCCTCTTATCCCTTATCCCGTCGCCCTCCTCTTTTCCCGCGTATCGTCGGCAGCTTTCTCTTCATGACCTGCGAGCGCCGTTTGATGAATAAGAATAACGATCAAGTCCGCGTAAGCTCTCGGATTTTCCTCCGCACGCGGGACAACCAATTGTCGCCCGGCTCGTGTGGGGCTGAGGAAGAGAAATGTGTCGTACCGTTGGCATGATTGAGCGGCGCATGAGAATTGGAATTTGTCGAGAATGCCGAATCATCCGCCTCAGCGCTACCGCTCCGGGCCTTCTTCGTACTTCGACCGTCCACGTCATCAGCGTACTCCTGAAGAATTTCTCGTTGGCGATCCGTCAGTGATCTGAGAGATTGGTCAACATATTTGGAACAACAATGAGGCCGCTCTCTGACAAACTTGCCTTGGAATTTGCACTGTGAACGATACGAACAGGTCACCCTTTTCTCCGCCGAACACAGGTTGAATCCCATGGTTTTTGAGGACCATTTCTTGACCCTGTTGGGTACCACCAGGAACGCGAACGTCCACGTCGCCGTCCAAAGTAGGCACACGGACTCTTCCTCCGAGCAGGGCAGTATGAAGGGGTATACGAGCATCGTGGTAGATATTGGAACCTTGCCTCCTGAATACTTTCGAAGCTGCAACATTCACACGCACGAGGAGGTCGCCAGCAGGACCCTTGCCATGGTCAGGCGCATCGCCGGCATTGGGAACTCGGATGGTCATGCCGTCCTCAACTCCTGTATTCGAAGGGCGTCGTGATCAGGCTGTGAGAGCTTACGAGAACAATACTAACCGGCGGGGATATCAACTTTGACACTCTTTCGGCCCCTTACCTTACCGATGCCATCACACTCCCGGCAGTGGTGTCCACGCGGGATAACCGTCCCCACGCCCTGGCAAGTCGGACACGTGCTGGCCATCTGGAATCCACTATCAATCACGAATGTCCTAGTGCCTGAACCATTACATGTAGGGCACTTGGAGCGTTGAGACCCTGCTTTGAGTCCAGTTCCCGTACATGCACTGCAGTCGACGATTGGGTTCACTTTGATGGTCCGCGAGGTGCCTTTTGCTGCTTCCATGAAGCTCACTCCAACGCTAGCTTCAATATCTGCACCCCTGATATTCTGCGTAAATGCAGAAGCACCTCCACGGCCTCTCCCTCCTAGAGCGCCAAAGAGTTGATCAAAGAGGTCAGAATGCCCACCACCACCACCGCGCCCAAATGTCGACCCAAAACCGCCTGCGAAAGGATTGCGGGCAAATGCATCTGGGTCAAACCCGGGCTGTTGAGAGGCTGCACCGTACTGATCGAAAGCCACCCTCTTCTTCTCGTCTTTCAGAATCTAGGCGGCCGGTCAGGGCAGCCGCGGCAACTACAGCGATCAGTAACACACATCATATGCCTCTTGAATTTCAACAAACTTGTCCTGAGCGTTCTTGTCGGGGTTTGTATCTGGATGGTATTTGCGGGCCAGCTGAGCTGGATGTCAACTGAAAGGCACGCGCTAGGAGTCAAGGCGGTCACGCACGGAAAAGTAGACCTTCTTAATTTCAGCCGGAGTTGCGTCCCTGTTCACACCAAGGACTTGGTAGGGGTCTTTTGGGGCATATTGCGGTCTAGATGCATGAAAAGACCGCTGCAAGACCACGGGCATGAGAGGGGTCACGAGAATGGAGGATAAGGATGGCAAGACACCTTGCTGAATTGATTGTGGATGCAATTTGGCAGTTTGGGGTCTCGTACATGATAGAGGGATAGCAAGCGCCTCATTGATGAAGGGTTAATTGGAGGGCGGCGAGGACATGAGTAATATGAGATTAAGGAATGGACCCCTTGAGAAGGCAAGCGGAGGGACATCATACGCGAGGCGACCGTGACGAGGTCGAAGAATGCGGCGCGTGAGTCGCGTTTGTTTGCGTGTGTTTGTCGTGGAAAATGGATTAATTATTTGGCGTTGTTGAGGGGCTCATCACGTGCGTGGCAGGACGTTTACCCGTTTCCGCGGGATTACATTCAGTTCCGGGTCATCGCACCGCACTCGTCTAACTCTCGGCTGTCAGCCACCTTATCATTAATTCCTGGCACTCATCTAGTTCCAACTCCCTCACTTTTCTTGTTTCTGGCAACTCTTACACAATATGTTCCGTACCCTCGGATTCCCGGCGACTTGTCTCCGCTGGCGCCCCACGAGGCCATGAGGTCTCATCTATGATCTATCCATTAACACATAATCCCTTACCGCCCACAATATTGCATTCCACCTTGGCGCAACTTGCGCATATTAGAACGCCGTTTCATCAACACTTGCGCTCTCGGCCGTTGTAACATGCCGATTTTCTATGAAATCCTGTCCCGGATGCGGCACTGTAGTTACCGGCTTCCCGTAAATTGTCGATCGTACGTTTGCCGGCTCAATCTACCAGGCTTTGCCACCCCGGATTCTGAGGTGATTACGCCTTCGGCTCCTCCATTGTTCTCTTTCATCATGACAAACTGCGCAATGCCTAGAACGCATCGTACAGTATCGCCAAAACTGATGTTGATTCCCATGGCGCCCTTTTAAAGTTTCCAGGTCTATCCTTGATTTTAGGTTTACTGTACCGTTGTAATGCAATATCTCTAGAGGCAGGGGTGAACGGGAAACAATGAACTAGTCAATGCGAAACGTTTCCGCGGACCCTATTCCAGTTAAGGATGGTGACCGAGCCGCCCACCAGGCCTTCCCATACGATACCACGATTTCGTCACCCTTTCTTATCCCCTCGGAGAGACTCCAGATACCCATCCTGAGGTCGCCACCAACAGTCCACCGATCTGCGAATTGGGCGTTTGGCTTTGGTCGTACGCCACGGTAATCATTCACAAATCGGGCCTCATTCCCCATGATGGCCGCGTCGACCCCAACGCTTTCACCTGGGAAGCGGTAGAGTGAAATGTCGTAGTCAGATGTTGGTCGCTCGTCCGAGTGTACTTCCCCAATATACTCGACGATAAGTGTCCGCGCGGGAATTTTCCTGGCCGCGAATAGACCATGCTGCCCGTTGGCAGGGTGTGAAGGGTCAATGATTGGACGGATCACACCAAGTGATTGTGCGGCCGGTGTGAGCGAGATCCCCTTTGAGCTACCTCCTCTCAGAAACGACAGGGCATCACTCGAAACTGAGGAGTGGAAGTGGGGAACTGTCAAGTACTGAACATGAGTGGGCCAGTGTTTCGGAGGACGGGTCATCCTTTCTCTAGGCGAAATGTAAGTCACTTGTAAAGAGGGCACTCTGGCTGAGTCAGCAGAGAAGGTGGATGCGTGGGAAAACGTTGCCTAAATCTGTTCTCCTTATGATTCTCGCGACGACTGCTCCGACCTCCACGTTCCTCCTTGGTTGGTCCACGATGGGTCGTGTAGCGGCCACCTCGGTAGCGCGGATTTATACGGATGTGAATGCGAAGCTCGGTCCATCATGGCATGAATACGGTGAGCCTGGAACGATCTGTTCGGTCTAGCGTGTGTTGTCTCTTATACCTGCCAGACAACCTGCAAGTGCAATGGGGATCTCAAGACCACTATGAAATCGTGCGAAAGGTGGGACGTGGGAAGTACTCCGAGGTCTGTTTCTTTTTTGTGCCACGTCGTCCGCCGTCATCGAATATCTTCTTCAGGTCTTCGAAGGGATCAACATCGCAAATGACGAAAAGTGTATTATCAAAGTGCTAAAACCAGTCAAGAAGAAGAAAATCAAACGTGAAATCAAGATCCTGCAAAATCTCGCCGGTGGACCGAACATCGTCGCTCTGCTTGACGTCGTGCGGGATCCGCTGTCAAAGATTCCCAGTCTTATTACCGAATACGTCAACAACATCGACTTCAAAGTCCTCTATCCTCGTTTTAGTGACATGGATGTTAGATTCTACATGCTGGAGCTCTTGAAGGTAGCTTTGTGTTGATCTTTTTTCCCACCACCTCGTTAACTCTGATTCTGGTAGGCATTGGATTTTTGTCATTCCAAGGGCATCATGCACCGTGACGTGAAACCACACAACGTCATGATTGATCATGAACGGCGGAAGGCATGAACCTTTGCATCACGCCAAGTTCCTTCCAGATAACTGATGCGCGCTGCAGCTGCGACTTATAGATTGGGGCTTGGCTGAGTTCTATCATCCAAGGACTCAGTACAATGTGAGGGTCGCCTCACGCTACTTCAAAGGACCGGAGTTACTCGTAGACTTCCAAGAATATGACTATAGTCTGGATATGTGGAGCTTTGGTTGCATGTTCGCATCAATGGTACGCTGTCCGCTTGTCAGGCGCATTGATTCCGCCAATCTATGAATTACAGATTTTCAGAAAGGAGCCCTTCTTCCATGGCCATGATAACTACGACCAGCTTGTGAAAATTACCAAGGTCTTAGGAACGGACGAGCTATACGCATACCTTGAAAAATATGATATCGAGCTTGATGCACAGTACGATGAGATCCTGGGAAGGTGGGTAAAGCCATACGATGCTAAGACGCACCTCGTCACCATACTCGGTTCGCAGGTACCAGAGGAAACCATGGACTCGCTTCATTACTTCCGAGAATCAACGGTATATCACGAACGAAGCCATCGATTTCCTGGACAAGCTCCTCCGTTACGACCATCAGGACCGTCTGACTGCTCGTGAAGCGCAGGCACACCCCTATTTTGGTATGCTCCTATTCGCGTCTGCACATGGATGTTGAATGTGGCAATCCAGACCCCGTTAGAAACTCTTCAACGGTCGAGGAGAATGAAGGAACTCTGGTGTAGACCATCATCACCTTCAAAGGTCTATTCATAGACCCGACCAGGTTGTTAGCGGCACTCACTGTAATCTCTCTGTACTTATTCTATCCAGAATTGTCTTTCAGCAGGCATCGGATACAGCCTTGTAGGCACTCGGGACACGTGCTATAATGACATATCATTCCTCTTGGGACTGCACTTCTACTGTGAAAGGTTGGCTGTATGCGTGCATCAGACCTGTTCGTAGCTTGACGCCCTTTACACGTGACATGATTCTGTGCGGGGATCGTACGACGTGACAACACACACCTTTCGACTCAATCCATACTCTTTCTGAGCATAATCTCTCTTCCGGGGCGCATGGTCACGTTTCTTCTCGAAGGACAACATTTCTTACCTCTCCGTTCTGCAGTGCATGAGTTCATTGCCTTCCCATATCAGTTATCTCCGCCAATCCGCAGGTACTTTGAGTATGCTTGGTTTATGGATACTTACGATATGACCACGCACGCAGTGTCTCGTACGAGATGTTGGTTTTCTGGATGGACCACCCATTTCTTTGCACTTTCCACGCTCCACCTCACCCAAATTGGTTTCTTTTGCCCTACCCGATTCAACGACCTATGTCGGCCCCTTCTATGGTCAGCATCAGATGCTCCTCTGACATGGTCGTCGTTCTTAGTCCGTTACACATAACCCTGTTGTTTGTAACTGCCCAGTCTGACAATCTAAAAACTCGCGTAGGTGCTGAGGCCAGAACTCAGACGTCGACTCTTAGAGCAATGGCGCAGCGATTTTCCAAAAACAAAAAAGGCTTTGCTACATTATTTCCAAGTCGGTGTCATACTAGTACATACTCCGACCTCCGACCATCGAATTCTGGGGGGGTCGATCAGGGTAATTCGACTAGATGTCATCTCAGTCACGTTTGTCAATGCTATCTGCAGCAAGGATGGCCGCCGTCCCTAAATCTGGCTAAAGGAAGAACTTTCCGAACCGAATTCTACCATTCCCAACATTTGACTGGTTCCGCAGATTTACAAACACCAGTGATCCTAATGGTAATCTCGCCTTTCCGGGGACGGCGGTGCTTCGTCGTGGGTCTCTTGCTTCTTAAATTCAGTTTTTTTTTTGCCAATCAAAAGGTAAAACCGTATGGCGGTGTATGGAAACGGTACCCGGGGACAGGATACGGGTTTAATGGTGACAGCCCAGGGCACAGCTCCATCCGACGTCTGTTCCTTGGTGGGAGTAGGCTCGATGTGGCCTTTCTGATCTGACCGACCGAATCCTGCACGATACGTATTACCAGGGTTGGCGATGGTTTTGATTTCTTCCCCTTTCCTTGCAGGGTCCGCCTTCATTTAATCATATCGAGCGTGGCGGGGATCTCGCACTGACACCAGCCAGGTATAGCACTTTTGCGAGTTGTGCACCGCGCCGTGCAAGCGGTGAAAGTTTTTTGAAGCCTTGTTCGGCGGGTTAGATCGACTGAAGTTTAGTGTTCTGTAGCTACCCGCATTTTGGCGGTTCCGCAATGCCTGGCCCAGGTTGGCTTCTCCCCGGCCTGTACCCCGCCTCTTGAACACAACCTAATTTTGACGCGGGTTTACGTACAAGTGTGTATGCAAGGACCCCTCTTACCGGCCTTTCCTTTCCCCCTCCCGCGCTGATGGCCAATTCCAGTTCTGTCTCCTAGTCCGATATTCAGAAAATACCCCGGGGTGGACAAGACCAAAAAAAAATTTTTTTTACGGGTTACACGGTTTCGGCCAGGCTTTTCTGATTCTGGGTTAGACAGGATTTGGGGTTTTCGGTGTTTGGGTGAGAATTAGAGACGCAAATACGTGTTCCGTGTACCGGTTGTTTATGCCGTATTCATGACCCTCTGCTACACTGGGGATAATTGGGCGAGGGCCCCTAGCTCCAACAAGGACCTGAACATCGATGTCGCTCATGTATGGAGGAACAGTACTGCCGTTGGGGGTTGGACGCGAACTCCTATCGGCCTTGCCATGAAGATGAGGAATAGGAATAGTCCCTGTCCTTTGAAGTATTACCATGTCTGTTTCGATGCTGACGGGCACACAGTGACCTGCAGTTACGATTTTGGGGCTGACCGCCCCATATTAGCCCCATAGTCAACGATTAGGACCTCGGCATCAAGAGTCCATGCACTGGTCACCGAGAGGGGAGCATTCAGTTGGCCTTGTACTCCTGCTTGCCTTTGCCTGCCTCCTAGGGTGGTAGGGACTATATGGGTTGTACTTGGGTGTCCGAGACAGCTCTCATGCACCTACGGCCCAAGGTTCAAGTTTCCGACCTGAAGGCATCGAAATCCGAGCCAGGCTGGCACAAATAAATGAGCAAGTGCTCTGAGCCACAGCAGAGCCAAAACTGGCCGCTTAGAATAGTCCGATGCACGTCGCGTTCGATGATGCCGCCCCTAGTGGCGCTGATGACGCGATGGCGGCTATCTTGGGTGCAGGTGGGTGGAGACTGGATTGATAACCGACTTGGCAACCCCCGCACAGTTGAAGAAGTCTGGCTGCCTTGAGCATAGGTGTCCCTGCCACACCGTCGGCTTCCTTCAGCCCTGTCATAGACAAGGCGCGGTGATAAGAGTCGGGCGCCAGCTCTCTCAGGCTTCTGCGGGCCAAGATCTCACACCTACTAAGTCGTTGTCAAAATGCAAGTGGCTGATTATGTAAACAACAAGACATCTTCTGAAACAGGGTGACATACAAGCATACTACTGTACATGGGGACCCAGGCGCCATACAAGGATCGATATGGAACTATGGAACAAGCACCGTGTGTAGCTCGCCCCTTGGCGTTTCCGAATGGAAACCGGATGAGATCACGTTTTGGTCGCAAACTCCGGGGCGCTCATTTTCGGAACGTAACAATTCGCCCAAAAGTGGGTCCTGTGCCCCAGATACCTCGTCGCAGATAAGCGAGTTGCACAATTTGGCTGTGATCAACAAAAACAAAAGGGTTGGCGTGCGCCCCCTGGTTCTGGATGTGATACGCAAAGACTGGGCGGGCAAGGACAAAGCAAGGGTGCGCCAATGAGTGGGCTTCCCGTATCAAAAACTAATTGGGGCATACCTTCTGGATCAGCAGCTTCGAACCTGATGGCAACCAGGATGTGCCATAAGAGCGCGCTGATAGACGCACGGTGGGCGTGTATGACTTACATTATTTTGTTGCTGGAAAGGGCAGCATAAATGGCCGAGATCACGTCCGTCGATCATGATCATCTGATCGACTCAGGTCTATCACCAGCCTATCGTTTGTCAGGAATGCTGAATGCGCCTGCCTGCCTGGAGAAAAGGTATTTGTATTTGCACGATCAATCAACCACTTTGGATCTCTAGTCCCAGATGACTCGAGTTCTTCGACAGACGCGTCACCTCCGGCACCCCACCTTATTGGCAAAAGGTGTCAGGTTGTGTGGGTGCGGGATGGAAGTAAGTCTATTCACTGGATAGCCGGAAGTCCACTTCCGGCTTGGGTTTCAGGCCGTGAGAGGCGGTGAGTTCAACGAGTGAGGCCCAGTCATCAGTAGGGATAGACAAGAAGCCAGAAGAGAGCTCGAGCACGTCAAAGCCAAGATTCTTGCACTTGCGAAGGTAGCTGGTGATAACGTCCTTGTTTCCAGCGGAGGCAGCCAAGACTCGCTCGATGTAGCCCTCAGTGCTCACATAACAATCTGGGGCCGAAATACACGTGGGCAATGGATGCGTCGGATAGACGAGGTCACGCGCACCATGCTTGTGAGCGACCTCGATCAGGTCACGCAACCGCTTTTCGGGCATAAGAGAAAATGAGCCGCCCGCAAATTTGATTCCATCGACATAGTCGCCCCAATCAAACAAGAGCTCGTCCAGGTAGGTGCGGGTAACGGGAAAATAGTATGGCCCACGGATGTCGGTGATTCCTTTATCGCGGTCGGGTTTCACAGCAAGGGCATTTACGGGGATGAACGGGAATGGAACTGAG
>Ga0137390_10004024_pt1 | contig 12154 bp, 18 predicted proteins | sample 15con2h24AmetaG_FD_104937 | JGI IMG/M metagenome (GOLD analysis project Ga0137390, IMG submission 104937) | Vadose zone soil microbial communities from Angelo Coast Range Reserve, California, USA - 15con2h2.4A metaG | ecosystem: Environmental > Terrestrial > Soil > Vadose zone > Saprolite... | reverse complement strand
TGGGGTGACGGATTGATGGAGGACAGTATCCCTGTAATAGCGGCTCGCTCGACTGGGCGTGTCAGATTGTGGTAACGAATCCTGTTCAGAACGGGGGTGGGGATGGTTTCAGAATGTACGGACACGGGAAAAGCTGGCTAGGATCGCGAGTGCAACCCACCTGATTCGAGGGAAGAGAATCGTCCGTCGTCCTGGCGCGTCCCAAGTCGCGCGTAGCGGCGGCGCGGGAATGGCCCGACGCGCGCAACGAGGAACGGGTGGGCGAGTGGGGCAGCGCGCCAGGGGGGCTGGCGTCGCGGTCCCGCCTGCTGCGACGCTCCCTCCTGCTGCGTCGATTCTGGCGCTCGATGATCTCGTCCATGCTCTCAAAGCGGCGGAGCGAGGAGGAGGCGGAGGGCTCGACCGGCTCGGTCTTGATGGGCGTTTCTGGGGAAAAAGAACAAGGAAGTGGTGGTGGTGGCGGCGATGGGATAGGCGCGTCGGCCGCCGATATGGAGCGCGATTTCGCGTGCAGGGTCCGGGGGAGCACGGTGGGGCTCTTGGCGCTGTCTACGTCTGACTCTGCGTTGGAGAACGCGCGAAGGGAATTGGCGTTTTCTGCGGTGAGGAACTGGCGCATCTGATCACTGTGACGCGTCAAGTCGTCCCGCGTCATACCGAGGTTTTGGAGGAGTTGGGATATTGGAGAGATGGGTTTTTTTTTGTTTAGTGAAAGCTCATCCATGCGGGTGCGTGGGTAGATGAGGGGGAGAGAGGAGAGTGGTCGGAAGGGACGCGATGGAGGGTAAATAACGGTCGTGTCGATACTCGTTAACCCAAAAAAGGAAGCGCGGACTCTAAATGAGGAGTTACTGCATTATTTTATTAAAAAGAAATGCGTTTAATGTGCGATAACCGAACTGCGCCCTGCGCTCCCCAACCTCACTTCCGTACTTCCCAACTCGCCAGCATGGTGTGCAATCTCTTCTCCCTCCGTGAAAATGTCCCCATCTACGTCGGGGAATGTCAGCGTCGGAAGCCGCACCATCTCCGGCGGTGTCTTCGTCAAGTACAGTCGATGAAGCGCATCTTCTGCAGCCTATGACGTGACTGGTCAGTGGATCAGAGAGCTTGGTTGAGAGGGAAGCCATACTCGGTACTCTGCCATCCTCAACGAGCTTCCGAACCCTTCTCCAAGTTGCTCAATGCCAGAGTAGACCCCAACAACAAAGACGGGTGAGTTGGAGAGCCGACCGGTCTCTTTTAGTAACCTGAAGGCGACTCCTCAGCGCCGCAAGGTCATAGAACACGGATTACTGTGATGCACACCTTGAGATGGGCCTTTCGCGACCAAACTTGGCAACCGTTTCTACTAGGGCCACCTTGGGGTCGCTGAATTTTAACATTTTACGTAGGTCGACGCCTCGGCTTAGGAAGAATTGGTGCGCGAATTTACGCGCAGAGGACAGAGAGCGCCGTTGATATATGAGGGCAACGAGAGATCGTGGTATTGATGAGAGCGCATCGTGATGCAGCACTGCTGGTTTCAGCGGTGTCGACGGCTTTAAACAGAAGCAATTGAGTCTCAAAGGAGAAAAAAAGAAAGGGGTGATCCAGACGTACCGTTCTATACCAACGCAGTAAAGGCGCAGCGCCAACCTCCGTTGCAACATTGGCACAAGTGTTAGGTCCCACGTATGCGCTCACGGCTGCCTTTACGACGCGCGTCGGCAGGTGAGGATATGACACAGTAACAAACTCTGACGCGAAAAGGCCGAGCAAGGCATTGCCCAAGGTCGACAAATTGCCATTTGTCGGAGGTGGCTTTTGACTCGGGTGTCGTTTCGCAAACAGGGGGAGAACGGAGGGATGCGTGCAAGCCTGCTCGAGCTCCGGAAGTTGTAGCACTGTACCAAACCCGATGCGATGGCTCAACGCGGAAAGGGAGGAGGGGGGCGGAGGCTGCAAGGCCGCCCATGTTTCCGGAGAGAAAGTGGACGAACTAGCGGCGAGTGCCTCTTTTGGTGGGAACATTCTCACAGAGGAGAGTGGAACAGAGGCCAATTTTGTGGCGGCCGACGCGAGACGCCGTTGAGCATGGGCCATCGGGACGTGGCGTGCTAGGTGGGTGAGTGAGTACTAGTGAGTGAGCCTTGCCGCGTCAGGTGTCCGTCCCGTCGGGGCGAGGGCGAGTCTAAGCGCGCGTCTCGAAAATTGTTGCAGCCCGGTTGCTCGCGAGAAATACGCCTGAAAATTACACATATAACTGTTGATGCAAGCAGAGACGGCATTCAATAGAGCACATACTATGGTCTCTATTATTTGTTAGATAATGAATGGCAAATATGAGGGCCAGGGCTGACCGTGACTGGGATGACCACGTGACGTGAGAAGAAGGCAGGCACGAGTTGTTTAAACTAAACTGCAACTGCAACTCTCACTCTCTTCCCTCTCCCTCTCCCCCCAGACTATTGCCGCAATGGCCGAGTCCTCAATCAGGTTACGAAATAGAAACAGAAGAGCGTCCGCCCAACGCGAGCCTACCCCTGATCCGGATGATGAATGTCCCCCTCAACAAGACCATGTGCGCTGGACTCCCATCCCCTCATTCTATTGTACTCAATTTTCGATCTCCAGGATACTCGCACCCAACTCGAAATACTCTTAGAGACACATGAAATGAGCATGATAGTCGTCGGCGTTCTCACCGCGCTCGCGTTTGCTCTGCGTTTCTACAAAATCAACCACCCCGATCAAGTCGTGTTCGTGCAACCTCGCATACATCCATCTACCCACAATCTAACCATAAACTTATCCTAGATTCGATGAAGTTCACTTTGGGAAATTCGCCGCCTACTATATTTCACGAGAATACTACTTTGATGTCCACCCGCCATTCGCAAAGCTCCTTTTCGGCCTCGCTGGCTGGTTCGTTGGGTTCGATGGTCACTTCAACTTTGAGAACATTGGCGATAGCTACACGGAAAACCACGTCCCTTATGTGGGAATGCGTGTCCTGCCTGCAATTCTTGGTAGTCTCACCATCCCAGTTGTATACGGGATCATGAAGCAGTGCGGATACGGAACTGTGATTGCGGCATTTTCGGCGTGTATCGTCCTGTTTGGTACGTACTATACGTTGGCTATCGTGACGAAGCTCACAATATGCTTTTTTTTTTTCCTTTTTGGCATCTAGACAATGCGCATGTTGCACAGTCACGCCTCATTTTGTTGGACGCCACCCTCATCTTTTGCCTCTCTCTCACTATGTATTCCTACATTCGCTTCCGTAAGCTGCGGTATTTGTACGTTCAACGACTTGCAACTTTCCCACGGCCAATGCTTACCATCCTGTAGAGCGTTCACTCCTGAGTGGTGGGGCTGGTTAATCGCTACCGGTGTCTTCATGGCATGTGCCTGGGGCTCCAAAGTGAACGGTGTGCTCTCGGTTATTGCTATTGGCATCGCTGTCCTCGTCGACCTCTGGGATCTTTTGGACATTCGGAAAAACCCGTCTATGGTTGGTGTTGTTCCCTGGTGCCTGTCTCACCATCTCATCTCTTCCCAGGAACATTTCTGGCGCCACTTTGGTGCCCGTGCTCTTGGGTTGATTGTGATACCCATCATTGTTTACCTGTCGTTTTTCTGGGTCCATTTCGCCATTCTTACCCACTCGGGCACCGGCGATAGTTTCATGAGCCCCCGGTTCCAGGAAAGCTTGGCTGGGAACGAGATGCTGATGAACAGTATCGGTAAGTTCTTCTTCCTCGAATGGCTGCCGGGTATTTATAATTGTCCCAGAGCTCAAGTATTTTGACACCGTCACTCTAAAACACAAAGATACCAAGGTTTTCCTGCATTCTCATCCCGAACAATACCCATTGCGTTATGAAGACGGTCGAATCAGTAGTCAGGGTATGGCGCGCATGTTGTGACTTCCCGTTTGAGGCTTGTGTTTGTTGATTTTTGTAGGCCAGCAGGTCACTGGTTACGGCCATGCAGATGAGAATAACTGGTGGCAAATCATCCCGACAAAGGCAATTCCTGAGACCGGCCGTGGTCGTATTGTTCGCCATAACGATGTCATTCAACTCCTACATGTCTCCACGGAAACATATCTCTTGACTCATGATGTCGCTTCGCCACTTATGCCAACCAATCAGGAATTCACCACCTGGCCTAGGGACGACATTTCGCGTTATAATGACACTCTCTTCCACCTTTACCTGACCGGCGGGCACGAAGGCGAGCCTATCAAAAGCAAGAGCGGTTACCTCCGGCTTGTACATGTGCCGACCAAGGTGTCTCTCTGGTCTCACCGCGACCAGCTCCCCGACTGGGCGTTCCGACAGCAAGAAGTGAACGGCGATAAAAACCCTATGGACCGAGGTGCTACTTGGTATGTTGACGAAATCATCGCTGGGGGAGGTGCGTGCTCGTTCCTTGGTATCATTTGTTCATCATCTGATGATCGTCGGTAGATGGCGAGGACGCGTCGAATAGAATTGATGCTCGCCAAGCGAAGGCCCCCAAGCCACTTGGTTTCTTCAGCAAATTCTTTGAACTCCAACTCCTTATGTGGCAACACAATGCCGGCTTGACCGCTTCACATCCTTACGCAAGTGCTCCCATTAACTGGCCATTCCTCCTGAGCGGTATTAGCTTCTGGACGCAGAATGAGGACCAGAAACAGATTTACCTTATCGGCAATATCGTTGGGTGGTGGACCTGCGCCCTTGCTTTGTCTCTCTACGTAGGTATCCTAGGTGCCGATTTGCTTGCAAAGAGGCGGGGTATAAACCCTATCCCATGTGGTAAGTGAACTGCTGTTGAGCGCCACAGATCAACCTCACTCAAGTGATCAATAGCCGTTCGAAACCGCCTGTGGAACTCTGCAGGCTTTTTCGGGGTTGTGTGGCTTGTCCATTACTTCCCGTTTTTCCTCATGAGTCGACAATTATTCATCCATCACTATCTCCCGTCTCATCTTGCATCTGCACTCCTTGCTGGTGCCGTGCTCCACTTCCTTCTCTCTGAGACCATTGAATATCCCATATCCATTGCTGGGCACTTCACTCGGCGGCGCCCGTCGCAGTGGGCAGAGCTCGGTGCCCGGGCTCCTGTCATCGTCGTGCTCTACTTTATCACACTACTTATCGCCTTTGTGTACCTTGCTCCTTTGACATATGGCACCCCAGGGTATGTTTCAGCTATCTATGCTATTTCTATCTGTGCAGGCAGCTTACACATTACAATTTTCAGATTGGATGGTGAAACGGTCAATGCAAAGCGATTGTTATCGTCCTGGACGCTGCACTTTGCCGCCAAACCGAACGAGATGGCATGATCCCAGGAAATAATAAGCCAGTTGAGGCGTGGGATGGGCTTGAATTTAATACGATCTGGTCTATCTATTATCGATTGTACACAGCGTTTTGTCACCCCTTCTTGCTTGATTTTGTGATAGTAGGTATCTTTTTTAAATTTACACGATTCCCTGGCCACGGACGATGATGACTGTTGTGGCACGCGTGTGTCCAATTGAGGATCCATGGCTGTGGGCGCACCGCAACACGTTGTCCTACTCTTGACCCTCAACGACAATAATGTTCAACGCCCCTCGGCCAACGCAGGCGTATGGCATCTCCTCTAGCTTCGGCGGCAACTTCGTCGACGAGAACCCGCTCGCCGCATCGACGTACGACGGCCTCGATCCCTGGAGCGCCGCTCCCACCCCCTCTCCACCCCCAGGCCGGGTCCCCTCGATCTTCACCAACGCCGTCGGTACGTACTTTTTTTATAATAAAAAAAGAGCTCGTGCGGACTGTCGTGTGATGCGGATCGTTTATAATTATACAGCGGAGGCCACGGTCCCGGCGATATATCAGCAGTCGTTTCGCGCGGTCGACCCGAGCAACTCGGGCGAGACGTCCGTCAACTCGCTCTCGCGCGTCTTGTCGACGTCCTTGTTGCCTGCTGCGACGATAGATAAGGTACTGTAAAGCCGCAATCTCTCCCTCCTCTCCCTCCCTCCTTCCTCGTCTCAACGATATATTGTCATTGTCTTTGCGAATGCGATGGGATGGGATGATCCTAGATCGTTAACCTCGTCAGTACACGGCCCCGTGTATCGAAACTCGAGTTCTTCGTGGCGCTGGCGCTGGTCGCGCTCGCGCAGACGGGCAAAGGTGCGTAAGGGGATTCCGTATCGATCATCAACCCCCCCCCCCCCACACACACACACACCACAGCGACACTGACTACTCCTTCCCTCCCCCCTCTCCCTTTCACTTTCAAATAAAAAACAAGACGTCAGCGTGGAGCAAGTCGCGCTGCTCGCGCAGCAGAACACGCTCCCAGAGCCCACGCTCGACATCAGCATGCTCAGCTACAGCGCCGCGTCGCATCAGAGCCTCACAGCGGCAGCGGCATATAGCAATAGCAATAGCCATCCGGACGCCGCCCAAAGCGTCAGCGCCGGCACCAGTAGCAGTGCTGGCTCCGCTGCGGTCCTGCGAAGCAGCACATCCGCAGCCGCCGTTGCCCCACCGCCACCCCCAGACGATCCGTGGATGACGGGGGCGCGCTATGGCGCAGCTGTAGCTGCCACTGCACCGTTCGGTGCTGGTGCGGCTGGGCTCAATGGAGGCGGCGCGCCGCCGTCGAGCGTCTCGGGGACTGGGCTGCCGTCTGGGTGGTGGAGGAGGCTGGAAAAGGTGACGGTTCTGTTTGCGGGGCAGCAGGGATTCGTTCTTAACAGGTATATGGTGTACGGGATCACCACCGAGGTTCGTCACATGCCCCCCATCGTTGGACTTTGGGCTAGAGACTGACGCCGGACTTTTTTTGCCCTGTTTATATTATGTGTGTGACTGTGTGTGCGCGCGCGGTGTGGGGACGTTGATGAACATCAGCGTGGCGGAACGGTGCAGCGGCGGTACTCTGAATTCGCTTTCTTGTGGGACGGTTTGGTTCGTCGATATCCTTTCCGCTTGCTGCCACAGTTGCCTCCAAAGCGAATCGGTCGTGCGTGATTGATTCGATCTTTTTTTGGGAGCCCTCATCGACTTTTTTTAGCCGATGAGATGTTCCTAGAGCAACGAAGGTATTTACGTCGCATTTCTTGCGTTCTGACTGACGTGGGACACTATTGACTATCGTCTCACAGGAAAGGCTTGGAGAGGTTCCTCCGTTTCGTGATGTGGGTCAACCGCTGAGACTGCTGCTGTCGATGATCGACGACTGATGTCCCGCTCCAAGAAATCACCCTGTTATCAAAGAAGACGCTTTGCTGGGCACGTTCCTCGTAGAACCGTCCTTTGAGCAGTGGCGAAAACATTCGTCGATTTCGTTGGAAGAAGAATCGGCGAGCAAGCGCATCGATCGCGTGGAAGAAATGACTATTCCCAGCGACTTGGAAGACAAACTCGGGTAACGTGATCGGCAATTTTACCTTCCGTTCGCCTGTTGCTAATTGTGATTTCCTCCTTTTGCGCGGTTACCCCCGTGTAGGCACGTCCGACAGAAGATCAACCCCTTGATCGAGGCCTGGCAGAAGATCTGTGTTTTAGGAGAACGCCTCATCCGGAAGCGCGAGGCTGCAGCGGTACGAAGCACCAGCCCTCGGCCGTCGTTCATACCTCATTTGCGTCTGCCACCTGCCCTCCGCGTGTCCTCCCCGCTATCGCCCTCCTACTCTTCCTCTTACTCCGCCGCCGAATCCCCCCGAATGCTCCCCACATTCTCGTCCCGGGATCCGGCCGTGTCCCTGTCGGCGCTTGCGACCGCACAGGCGGACCTGTCGCGCTTGACGAACACGCTCAAGACGTTGGTGGAGACGCCCGGGCAATGCTGGAAGGGCCAGGACTGCGATTTGTCTGAGGGCGTTAGGCAGGGCATAGATGTGGTGTCCGCGCATGCTCAGCGTCATACAGACTTGCTCGAGTTACGGGTGCGTGTCAGCCCCCCCCCTTGCTCTGATCATCGTTACCCTTTTTCCTGACGAGATCCCGTGGTGGGGCGGGGGATGTGTCTAGACTAGCGTGTTGATGCAGGATACGCTGGAAGGCCTGAAGGTTCGTCCAATCAATAAACACTTCTGCTGCACCCTTTCCTCTCCCGTCCCGTCCCCGTGTCCGTCCGTCTGCCTGTCTTGCCTTGCAGCTAATTTCTCTCGTGTGTGCTCCCGCACCGCCAGAGTCAACGTGACCTGTACATCGCGATGCGCGACCTCTTCTCCCGACACGACCGGCTCTCCGTCGACCAAGTCGACCGCCTGAAGAAACGCGTCGACACGAACGCGCTCAAACTCGAGAGCGTCAAGGCGGTCGCCAAGGAGGGCTGGGAGGAGGAGGCGGACAAGATCGCGGGGAACATCGAGAAGGACAAGGCGACGATCTCGGCGCAGCTCAATCGCCGCGTGTTCATTCGCGCGTGGTAAGTAAGGATCAACAAGCCCCCTTTTCGGTAGTATTCGTATCAATTGCTGATGGACTCGGACTCGGACTGGGGTTAATTGACAGCATGTGGCATGAGCTGCGCGTTGTGCTGCACAATAGGGAGAACGCGCTCCTCACGCAGCTCGTGCAGTCGTTTGCGCGGGAAGAACGGGATTATGCCGAGGCCGTCGCGGCGAATTGGGCGTCGTTGGTTCAAGGGGTGGAAAGTATGCCGTTTGAATGAACGCACAGTTTTTCGGGGACACTTCTTATGATAATCGCTCACGATCTGCTCTGATGTATACGTTTTGTCAATGACAAATAATATCATGCTCACGACCTTCCCCATACTCGCAGCGACGTCGCTGGTAGTCTGCATGGATGGTAGTAAGTGACTATAACCTCAGACTGATCTCCTCGCACAAGATGGTGGCCCTACTCGGCCGTAGCAAAGCGGTGTAAGGGAATTCAAAAAGCCAGTCTACAATGCATAGCAAATATGACCAAGAAATCAAATGATATCACCCCTCAGTAGATTCCAGGAATAAACCTCCATCTCACAATCTCGCAATAGCGTTCCCAGTCTTTGCCATACTTGGTGGCACATCTAGAAGTACGTTCAGCCAAGCACGTCTGGGCACAAGGAGATGGTTGGCACGCACCGCTCGAAATCACGGGTCGTGCGGTGAATGAGCACCGTGATGAAGAAGATACTGTAGAAGTAAGGGATGGGTGAGGCCGTGCCGATGACCAGGCCCCATGTGAAGCTCATGATCCAGTCGGCCACGTAGTTCTACATCCCAGGAACGTCATTTGAACCATCCACTCTAGGGTTTGTGGCTAGACTACGCACTGGTTTACGAGAGAACCGCCACCAGCCACTTGTGAGGAGACGATTGCTGCGGGTGACAGTCAGTCTCAGAGCGTTGATAACATCGAATTTGGTACCCGTGTGCCGTTTGGATATAGGTTGGATTCTTGACTGTGCCCCATGGCAGCTGGGGAAACGTCCAACGGTAGTTGCAGTTGCCTTGGGTCTGCATCTTAAAGCGGCTTTTTTGCGACATGGAAGTGTCCCACCTAGAGCCGAAGCGTTAGAATTCCTGTGCCAGTGGGAGAGCGTACATCCAACCCTCACACGTAGTACGCCGTGATCAACGTGGCGAACAGTGCCATGGACCCTGGCATCGAAAACCTGTACTTCTCTGGTTCATGGGACGCCATATAAACGACCGAGTAAACATAGGTCTGTCAAGATTTGGTATCAGAACGACGATGGAAACAACGCGATACGACAGGCTCACGAATGGGACCCCCGCAAGATTCCAAAAGATAACCATGAAGCCCCACTTTTCATGAAACATATCCCATGTCTGAGGGATACACTCTTCGCCTTTGCAGCTTCCATAGCAGGGTGAGAGCTGGAGAAGACTTCACCAAACTCACAACTTACCACGCATTCAGATAGAGCCAGGTTGCGAGACACATGAATGCTATGTTCTAGGAGCGTTGCTCAGCGCCAATCATCAGGGGTGAGGAAAGAACGGGACATACAGGTGTGACAGCACCATATTGTTCATACTGTTTGCATGCGCCCGAGACAGCCAGGAAGAACACAATAACCCAAGGAATGCGGACTTCCGCCCACATTTTCAAGTCAATGGGGCCGATACGAGGGTTGAGAGCGGCGCCCATGAACACGTCGTATAGGAAGTTGCCCGACATGCGCATCTGTTCACCACGGGCAACTGCCCAGAAATATGTCCCGAAGGATACAGCAAAGCCCCAGATTATGGCAACAGACATGAGGTGGCCGTAGTTGTCAATGATTTCCGTGAGGCGGAATATGTGATAGTGGTGAAGGACCGCGGCGGTGATGAGGGTGAAGTAGACCGAGAAGAGTGCGTTGCAGTTGTACATGAGAGTCTTGTATCCTAGAGATGGTACAGGCAAGCCTTCTTGCATATAACCCGGCATGACCCATGCAAGAAAGAGCTCGAAGAAAATGAGGCCGGAATACACCTTCCACGCGTAAAGGTTCGGGCTGGCATCCTACATGAAGGGAGATGGGTAAGATGATTAGGTTTCATCCGCGGGGCCGAGAAAGAGAACAGACATGACGAATGTGGGTCCACATTCTCTGGGCGAACGGTTTGATCCCCTCATCGGAAGTCGGGAAAACGAGCCGGCCATCGTAGAACCAGATACATATCCATAAGTAGTACATGAGCATTGGGAAGCCGATCATCATGGCAGTCACTCCCCAGGGACCACCAAACTCCCAACTGGGTAACATGAGATGAGCTGGGAGTTAAGAAACTTTGAGTAACACACCTCGTGTGAGAGTCAAGAAGCTTATCGGCTTTACGCCCTTCATCTGTGACGGCAATATCTGGTTGGTTATTGGTGGCCCTTTGACGGAGCTTGGTAAGTTTTGTCGTCGTCGAGGTTGCGGACATGTCGACAATTCGTACAATGGTACGATCTCTGGCCAGGAACGCTATATGGCTCCAACATCACGTGATCCCGCCTTCTTCTCTGCGCCTCTCGTCAGGTCACGGTCGATTCACCTTGAAAACCAATGTCCCGAGTGGCCAAGGCCACATTGATCGCTTCCATTGTCATATCCTCGCTTACAGTATGGGGCGTGCATCACCTCCAGCAACAAGAGCACGATGTGTGTACTATTTTTCCTCGATTATTCCATGTGCTTTGCTAACTTCTCGCCCTCCAGACAATGTATCAGGGGGTCCTTCGAGATGACGAGAGACGGAGACGCAAAATGAAAGAAAGAGAGGAAGACTTTTTGCGATCCCAGCGAAAGAGGGAAATATATGAGGGAGTGCAACGGGTGGAGACCATCGCCCAATCAGACACGCAGGGCTCGTAGCACAACTGGTATGTCATCGCACAGTGCGTGGGCTAATCCAACCGCGTGATTACGGGCGTTCTCAACAGCATTTTGTCTATAAATATAGAGTATACACTGTTCCCTCCGCAACCCCACGCTCATTAGCGGCCGGTTATTGCGGTGCACGTGGACGTGAACTGTTTTGACACCTGGGCATTCGTCCGCGGTATCGATGGAAGGAGCACCGCTGGGAAGATTTACAGTAGCATAGTTCCAGAACGTGAGCTCGACGCGATAAAGGCACGCTTGCAGTGGCTGGTCTCCCCCCTCTACACGGTCAATTTTGATTTGCTTTAGCTATTCTGGGGCGTATGGACCATCGAGTGTGCCACTATCCCAATATTGGTATCTTCGGAAGACTTCTATGTCGTTAGGAAACCGTTCGGAGTGCTGTGGTTCTCTGTGGAGGATTCCGATGCATCTCAGTCCCGGGTTAGTAACGAAGGGCCCCACCTTTGCACACATGTTCGCACTCACCAGAGCTACAGTACTGGTCGCAATGTGACCGATGTCAGTTTTTAGGGGCGTGAATGCATGTGTACTTTATATTACGAGTCAGCACAGGGCGGTAGGCGCGGTGGGAACAATTTAGAAGCAATGGTTGTACGATATATAATACATCGATCATCGATGAGGCTGTGCACTTACTTTCGCCCCAACCCTCTACCCACCACATCCCGCTGTCTCCCTACCATTTCCTCACAGAGAACTAACCCCCCTTCTAAAGACCTACATCTATTGAGTACCGTTCTCTCTAGACAGAAAAGTATCGATGGACGGTGTCCAGGAAGGCCTCGGTACGTTCTGTTGGCGGCGAAAAGCTATT
>Ga0137390_10004021_pt1 | contig 12155 bp, 9 predicted proteins | sample 15con2h24AmetaG_FD_104937 | JGI IMG/M metagenome (GOLD analysis project Ga0137390, IMG submission 104937) | Vadose zone soil microbial communities from Angelo Coast Range Reserve, California, USA - 15con2h2.4A metaG | ecosystem: Environmental > Terrestrial > Soil > Vadose zone > Saprolite... | reverse complement strand
AGGATAGCTATGATGAAACTGCGAGAAAGAAAGCGACTGGCGGGCAGTGCTTTCCAGGCGAGCGTTCGGTAGAGGCCGAGAAACAGGGCCGCGCCAGTGTAGACGCTCGATATGTTGATCGTGGGCGGTGGCACCAAAAGAAAGAAGAAAAAAAGCCCAACGAAGTAGGTCATGGGAATTCCTCTCTCCTTAAAGTAGCCGCATAGGAGGCCCATGATCACCAGCAAGCCTAATCCGGGATCGATAATGTGCAGGTGCCGTGTTGTGAAGATGCTGAGGACAAAGGTGTCCAGGAAGGACTTACCCCCCAGACTTGATTCTAGTCTTCTGACATTGAAAGGGTCAGGACCCAAAGAACCCGTTTGCAGCATTTTTGCCGGGAAAACGAAGTATGCTTGAAAGTCGTCGTACGCGTTGAAATTGCTGGCAGTTAGGGGCCCGTCATGACGTAGTGCGGAGATTGAGTTGGCATATTGAGTAAATACCAAAAGGCTGATGATAATTAAGCCGGCGGTCAATAGCGGCCGAAGATGCTGCTGGCGAAAATCTTCGATCCGCGCGGAAGCGCTCTTGAACAGGGAGGGCCAACGGATTATCGAGTCGACCAACCAGACGAGGATTCCCACCCCCAAGTAGGTCAGAGTTGTGACTCGTGAAATGCACCATAGAAGGTTCATCACCCCACCGATGACCACACTCAAAGCCAGGCCCCAGGCAGCTCTCTGCCCCCAGTCCGTGCTTTCTCTGGGAAAGAGGAGGCGATTGAGGGCGCTACCCCAGCCGATTAGCGATAGGAGAATGAGAAAGCCCCAACTAAACGCCAGAAAGTACGAAGCCACCGTGCTCACCCCGTGCCGTTTCTAGAACTTAAGTGACATTTTCGATTTGGCCACCCCAGATTGGGCGCATTCTGACTGCGACAACCGAAACAAGGCCAGATTTTAACAGCTTGTATATGGTCATCCCCATTGACATATTTTCCTCTAAAACCACCCTCCTGCAATATGTGAAGCGTTCGTAGACGAGAGGCCTTTTCCAATTCTCTCGTGCCAACTCTCTCGAATTGCGTGTTTGTCGAGACCGGGATAAACGCGTTCTAACCGTTCGAGGCCATACATCACAGAGACTGGATCGTTACTGAACCGGTTATCGAGGAACCGGAGAACGAAAAAAAAAGAACATTGACCGTCACGAAGACAACGACCGTACTAAGTAGCAATAGGGCCGCAGCTGGACAATGGCGGCCCCGCCTTCCGTTGGTCACTTGTTTGGCAAGCTCCTAGTGCAACCCTGGTCTGTAGGAGCTTGTGATCGCCGCTGGGCATGATCCTCTATTTTTTCCTAGCAAAGACAAACGGATGTTGCACGGCCATTTCTGATCCGCCAAGCAGAACCCGGATCTCGACCTCCTTAAAGCCCAGTTGTTGTAGGGTATGGTACAGCCATGAAATTTCGCACCAGATCACATGCATTGGGGGAGTCTTTGTGAATGCGAATCGGAACGCATAACGTCCCAGTTGGGTGCGAAAACTGTCCAGGAACACCTTCAGCGTGTGCACCAGCTTGTGGACTCTGAGCAGTGAGCCCCACGGCCACACGATCAGTGGAACGTGAAGCATGGTGGTGCCACCGGGCCGGAGGACGCGATACATTTCGCGCATGTAAGCCGCTACGGCATCTGTGCCCGAGAGGTGCTGCAGAACGTGAGCCGAGAAAATTGCATCCGCCGAGTTGTCCGGTAAGGGGATGTTCAGCCCACCGGTTACATGGAAGGAGACATTGGATGGCACGTGGGCGCGGGCATATTCGATCATGCTGGCAGAGACATCTAGTCCGTGCACGGCCTGGAAATAACGTGAGAGGTGCCCTGTCAGCCTACCCGCGCCACACCCGATTTCCACGCAGGTCCCCGGGGTCAACCCATATTGTTCCCAATTGGGTCGGAAGAGATCCCAATCGGTGGCACCGATCTCGCTAAAACTTCGCTGCGTCCAGGGATTCGCACCACTTCTGGCGTGTTCGTCGATGGCGGCAACCGCATAAAGGGGATCTAATTTGCCCCAGGCCTGCCACTCTTCATTCGATGCCAGAGGCTTATTTACTTTCATAGTAATCAAACTCAGACTCCCCCGGGACTGCCGGCGGGTCAAGCCCAGCCCGACCGGGGTGCTGCCCTGTGGGCAACGTTTCGTTCATTGCATGCAACTGTCGAGGCGTACAGCCGCAGCTTGCTGCATCTTTGAATCCAACGGGGTAGAGTCTTACGGGGTCTGCAGAGGGGGCAAGTGGGCTTGGAACCCGACATAACTGATTGAAAACAAGCTCCTTTTGTAGTCGTGGCCAAGGCGTCCCTGGTCTTGACCCGTTTGGTTCGGCTGTGGCCAGCCTGTGTTTTTTGCGCTGTGCTTTGGAAATTGGACGTTTTGGGACAAGATAGTGAAACTATTTTCCCTTCTGAGCAGGTTCTAGATTGTAGGCAGAGCGTCAACACGCTGACATGATAGACGTTACCGCATTTTGGCACAGGGTCGTTGGATAAGCGATTGCTTGAGTGAGAGGGGCCGATGGCTGGCTCAATTGTGCAGGAGAACGAAGGAATTCCATTGCTGGCGAGAAAGTTTGTAAAGGAGAGCCTGGGGAACCGAGTGGTTACCGGTGCTGTGGGACTTCTCGCATTTCGCGCGGCTTTTAACGGACTTTCTTTTGTTCTGAACATAGTTCTGGCTCGGATGCTGGGTGTGTCAGGTCTCGGTATATACACGTACGCTATGGCATGGATGCTGCTGCTGATGGTGCCCGCGATGCTGGGAATGGATCAACTTGTGGTGCGCGAGATCGCAGCTTCAAGCGCGCGAACAGAATGGGGACGAGTAAGGGGGATTTTGCGCAAAGCCACGAAGGTGGTCTCACTAGCGTCGCTGGCAATCGTCTTGATCGCCGGGATCGTTAGCGAGGCAGCAACTCAACGGACCGGCGCGCAGGTTCATGTGACGTTTCTAGTGGCCTTGGTGCTGCTTCCGCTGATCACACTGACACGCGTACGGCAGTGCGCGATGCAAGGGCTTCATCGCGTGGCGCTAGGAACCTTGCCAGAAATGGTTGTTCAGCCGGCCATATTGTTAGCATTCTTGGGGATCGCCTATTGGTTGGGTGGAGGGCATTTGACGGCCCCCGGAGCGATGGGACTAAACGTCGCAGCGTGCATAATCGCCTTCACCGTTGGTACGAAATTGCTGCTGAACAGTATTCCAGGCAAGGCCGAAGAGACTCCGGTTGAAGCGCAACCATGGGATTGGAGAAAGAGCGCCCTGCCGCTGATGTTTGCTGCGAGCAGCGGGGTGATTTATGCACAGGCGGACACCCTGATGCTCGGATCCATCAAGGGAGCAAATGCGGTGGGCATCTATGGAATTGCGGACCACGGCTCCGACCTCATTATGATTCTTGTGCTAGTGGTGAGTACAGCGCTGGCCCCGCATGTTGCGAGGCTGTATGCCACGGGAGATCTTGGTGGAATCGAGCGCGTGGCCATCAAATTCGCGCGGGCGACGTTCCTATGCTCTCTCCCGATGGCTTTGGCGTTCGCGGGTTTTGGCTATTGGTACTTATTAATGTTCTACGGTTCCGCATTTACAACCGGGCGGCGTGCTCTGACAATACTGAGTATCGGGAAGATCTTGTCGGTCATGCTGGGTCTGCCGGGAATGATTCTGATCATGACTGGCTATGAGCGTGATGCCGCGCGTGCAATTGGACTAAGCGCGATCATCACGATTCTTCTGAATTTGGTGCTGATACCTCTGTGGGGGTTGGAAGGCACCGCCATTGCGACGGCGAGCACAACAATTCTATGGAATATTTTGATGGCTGTCTTGCTTTATAAGAGGCTGGGGATTCACTGCACGGCGCTGGGGAGGATTTCTCTTCGGCACGCGAGCGAAGCATGAGTGGAAGATTCCACGAGCTGCCGCTGGTGTCGATCATCGTTCCTGTGTTCAACGGGGAACGGTACCTGCGCGAGAGTTTGGACTCGATTCTTGCCCAGACTTACTCGCGAACCGAGGTCTTTGTGATGGACGACGCGTCGACGGATGGGACGCGCGGGCTGGCGGCCGCGTACGGAGAGCGGGTGAAGTACCACCGGCAGGAGGCGAACCGCGGGATTTACGGGAATGCGAACGACGGCATCGCGATGGCTCGCGGCGAGTACATCGCGATATACCACGCGGACGACATTTACGATGCGAGGATTATCGAGCGCGAAGTCGCGTTCCTGGAACGGTACCCGGAGGCGGGCGCGGTGTTTTGCCAGGATATTTTCATTGATCCGGCCGGGAACGAGCGTGGACGGCTGGAGATTCCCGAGGAGGTGCGTGGGGGGCGCCCGCTGCCGTACGCAACAGTTTTCAACGCCCTGCTGAAACACAAGAACACATTTCTGACCTGCCCTTCGAGCATGGTGCGGGCGTCCGTGTACCGGGATGTCGGCGTATATCGGGACGCGGAATTTCGTAATACGTCGGACATGGAAATGTGGCTGAGAATCGCGCAGAAGTGTCCGATTGGGGTGCTTGAGGAATATTTGTTTCGGTACCGGTATGGGCATGGAAATTCAGCGCAGAGATACCGGAGGCTGCGCACGGACCCCGAACGGTACTTCAGGATCATGGATTTGTACCTGGAGAAAGGCGACTCAGCGATTGCGACGGCGGAAGCTCTCGCGGGTCATGAAGCGCATCGAGCGGAAGATAACCTGATGCGAGCGATCAATCTCTATATTCTCGGCGAGTTGGACCAGGCAGCGGAGGTTCTACGGCTCGTGCGGCCCGGCAGCATTCTGGGAAGCGCGACGGTCCAGCGGGCACGGCTGCTGATGCTGTATTGTGTGCTGCAATGCCTGGTGCGGCTGCCGCGAGTGAATTTTCTCGCCGAGGCGTTTTATCGCCGCTGGAACGTTAAGGGTGAATGGGATAAATGGCAGCCAGTCGGATTGCGATCGACCGCGGACGCGACGCGGACGGGTGCACGATGAGATCGACGGCGAAATCCTCAGCATGGAGAAAGGGCCGCCTGCGATGTGCGGGCTAGTAGGAGCGATATCGGGCAGGCCGATCGACGCCGGGACAATCGCGGAGATGCGCGACTCCATGGCACATCGCGGCCCGGATCATGCGGGCCTGTGGTCTGCGAAGGACGCGCGTGTTTGTCTGGGCCATCGCAGGCTCGCCATTGTGGATTTAAACCCGGAGGCGAATCAACCCTTTATCTCGCACGATGGGCGGTTCGTCGTCACGTTCAACGGGGAAATTTACAATTATCAGAGCCTGGCGCAGGAACTGCGCAAACATGGCGTGACCTTCCGGACGCACTCCGATACGGAAGTCCTGCTTGAGGCGTTCCGTCATTGGGGCCAGCAGTGTCTGGAGCGATTGTCCGGAATGTTCGCGTTTGCGATTTGGGATACGCGCGAGCGGAAGCTGTTTTGCGCGCGTGATCGCGCGGGGGAAAAACCGTTTTACTACACCACCGTTAACGGCGCGTTTTTGTTCGCTTCGGAGTTGAAGGCGCTTGTTGGCTGGCCCGAATTTCGCAAGCAAATTCATTTTCCGGCGCTGGTCGATTTTTTGAGCTTCGGATTTGTGCCGGATCCAAAGTGCATCTGGGAAGGGTGCCACAAGCTTCCGCCTGGTCACTTCATGTTCGTAGAAACGGACTCCGAGGGCGCACCGGTCGCAGGGAAGTCGTCAGCGTACTGGGATATGGAATTTGATCCGGATGATTCCGTTTCTGATTGGGGACCGAAGATCCTGGAGACACTGCAGGCAGCCAGCGCGGAAATGATTCTGGCGGATGTTCCCGTTGGGGCATTTCTTAGCGGAGGAGTGGATTCGTCTTCCGTGACGGCGGCGCTGAGCAAGTCGGGGTGCGCCGTGAAGACGTTCACTGTGGGCTTCGAGGATAAGGACTACGACGAGCGGCACTGGGCCAAAAAAGTCTCGCAAATATATGCAACGGAGCACACCGAGAAGCTCGTGGTACCACAAGACGTGAGTTCGGTCTTCGAGAAACTGCTGTGGCACTACGATGAGCCTTTCAACGACTACTCGTATCTGCCGACGTTTTACGTATGCCGCGAAGCGCGCAAGTTCATTACCGTAGCGCTATCGGGAGATGGCGGCGACGAGATGTTCGCGGGCTACAAGAAGTACCAGCGATTGCGGATGCGGGAAACCCTGCAACCACTTCTCCTGAGCGGCGTGCGCAGCTTGCTAACCGCAGGAGCCGAAGGCCTCCTTCCGGAGAAAAGCCATGCCCAGAGGACCGTCGCTTCCTACGGGATGGAAGCAGATACAATGCTGTTGGATATGCTCACGACTTGTTTTCCCCTGCCGGCTCTACGCACGGGCGCGCGCGGAGCGCTGGCCGCAACTCTGAAACACTACTCTCCCATGGACGTCGTCGGGCCGTTGCTTTCGAAGGCGCCGCCCAAAGACGTTGGGCTTGTGAATGCAATGCGCTACCTCGATCTGAAGCTGACTCTAGCGGGCGATATTCTGGTCAAGGTGGACCGCGCGAGTATGGCTGTTTCGCTCGAAGTCCGGCCGGTGTATCTGCACCGCGAGGTCATGGCTCTTGCGGGAAAAATCCCCCCTCGGCTACTGGTTGATCGGAAGCAGACGAAGAAAGCTTTAAAGCGCGCTTTCCGGCCATGGCTGCCTAACGAGATTCTGTATCGGGACAAAATGGGCTTCGGTGTGCCTTTGAAGAAATGGATTAACGGAGATCTGAGTCATTTGTTTTCGGGGAGAACGCAAGGAGGTCCGCTTGAGGGCCTTTTGGACAGCAGCCTGCTTGAGAGTATGACGCGACAGCATCTTTCGGGATCCGATCTTACCTCTGCTATCCATAGCGTTGCTCTTCTGAATTCGTGGTTGGGGAGATGGACTGCAGGCGCGAAGTCGAAAGATTCCACCGCCGTGACTGAGGGCCGTGGGGTGAGCAAGGCATCTTGAGAGGGATTTGGAAATGAATCCACGTGATGTGACGCTGTTCATCGATCCGGTCACCCACCACTTCTTAGGAAACGAAATGTTCAACCCGAATTCACCTTTGAATCGGGACAATTGCCATGCGCCCTATTTTTACATGCGTGAACTCGTCCAATCGAAAGGGATAGAAGTCCACACTGCGGATTATCTGATGAGCAGCGAGAAAACAAACAAGACAAACGTCTATTTCTCGTTCGGGACGCTCAAGAATTACGAAATGCTGGCAAAAAGGAACGATACGATCCTGAGTGGTTTTATTACCATCGAGGCGCCCATCGTCCATCCCAGCACTTATAAGGCGCTACCGAAGGTCAGCAAGTACTTCAAGAGGGTGTACGCCTACAGCTCCGGCGACGCACTTGCGCGATTCGGTTGTGCGGGTTTGCATTTTGAGAAGTTTTTCATTCCCCAGCCTTACAACCAAGTCTTCAATGAGTTGTGGAGCAGAAAGGACCGCAAATTCCTGACGATGGTGGTGGCGAACAAGCTCCCACGGATCTATTGGAATGAACTCTTTACCGAGCGCCACCGGCTGCTAGAGTTCTTCAGCCAGTACGGAGAGATCGATCTTTATGGCCAGGGATGGGACCGGATGCCGTATCGCGTCGGTGAATTCTGGATGCCTGCGACGGCGATGAGACTTTATCGATTCGTGCGAGAAAATATTCCTTTCGTGCCCCGGCACCCCATAGAGAAGGTGCTCCGGCAGGTCTACAAAGGGGCAGTGAAATCGAAGTACGAAGTGATGAGCCGCTATACCTTCGCTTTTTGCTACGAGAATATGATTCTCGAAGGTTGGCTGAACGAAAAAATCTTTGACGCATTCTATGTAGGAACCATTCCAATTTATTGGGGAGCGACAGACGTCACGGATTGGATACCTGAGGAATGTTTCATCGATAAGCGCAAATATCCCACATATGCTGACCTGCGGTCCTATCTAAAATCGTTGAGCGAGAAAGACATTCAAGTTTACAGAGAAAATGCGCGAGATTTTCTAGGTTCGAAGAAATTCCGGCCGTTCAACAAGGAGTCTTTTGCAGGCATCTTCACGCACGCGCTCGAAGAAGATCTCGGTCTGCATCTCTGGAATGGCACCTGACCACAGCGCCGGTTGCGTCGGCTCAATTCGTGAGGGTAGTCGGGGCGATCCGTTGTAAAGGTGGGGGCAAGGGAATCATGCGCGGCGCTTTGGGTCGGCGCCACGGTACCAGGTAACAAAGCTTTTCAAACCCGGTTCCAGTTGCATAGCTGGATGGTAGCCAAGCAAGCGACCGGCTTTTGAAATATCCGCCCAAGTTAATGGCACGTCGCCCGGCTGTAGGGGCTTTTGTTCCCGAATAACTTTCTTGCTGGTGACACGCTCAAGTAAGGAAACCAGTTCAACTAACTTCACCGGATGCGAGTTTCCCAGGTTGATCACCTCAAAAGGTGCTATTTCCTGTTTGTTAGGTGGTTCGTACTCGATCGCCGCGAGGACTCCGGCGACGATATCACCAATGAATGTGTAATCCCGCCCGGTCGAACCGTCTCCAAAGATGGGTACGGGTTTGCCCGCCTCGATTAGCGAAGTGAATTTGTGGATCGCCAAGTCGGGCCGCTGTCTCGGGCCGTACACCGTGAAAAATCGCAGGCAGACCGTCGAAAGCCTAAACAAGTGCGCGTACGTGTAGCAGAACATCTCACCGCTGAGTTTGGTGGCCGCGTATGGCGAGATCGGCTTCAACTTGCCTTGCTCCTCAGAAAACGGCGCCCGACAGGTGGCGCCGTACACGGAACTCGACGAGCCGAAAACAAACTTTCTGATCTGGAACTCTCGGCAAAGCTCTAACAGGTTCAAGGTCCCGTTGATATTCACATCAACGTACGAATTTGGTTCCTCGATGGAAGGGCGAACGCCTGCACGAGCGGCCAGGTGAATGATCACGTCCGGGCGCGAGTGTGAAACCACATCGCGAAGCTGTTTCTTGTTGCAGATGTCCGCGAGATGGAAGTCAAAACTACCGGCCCGCCGGATGTCCTGAAGATTTTCTCTCTTCCAAAGCGGGGAATAGAAATCATGAAGATTATCCACGAGTGTCAACTGATCGCCGCGGCGGAGCAAGGCTTCGGCCGTGTGCGACCCGATAAAGCCTGCCCCGCCCGTCAGCAAGACGCGTCTCATGCGTTTACCGAATCTCCCCGGCTCGGAAATTGGGTGGCGAAGGGCGCCGGGTGACGCCGCGGCGCCAAGAATGCATCGGTTGGTACTCGGGTTGGCAACGCGGCTGTGACCGAAGTCGAAATGTTCACGCGTTCATCCTAGCGGAAAAGCGCCAAAGGTCAATTGCACGGACTTTGGAATCAGCGCGAGGGAAGAGGAGTTAGTGTGTTTGAAACCCCGCTCCGGGCCTCTTACAGTGCGCCAAAACGCGAGGTGGCGGAGAGAGGTAGAAAAAATGGTAGCCATGCCATAAGGTCGCGCGGAGATTAATGACTGATGGGAACGTGACGCAGGAGCTCCCGATCGATCGACATTCATTGGAATGTGCGTGGCCAAAAAGAGGCCGCAGCCGTAGATTGAAATGAAAGGGATCATCGTCGTCATTGGCTTGCTGCCGCCATGGATCTCTAGTGTTCGCAGGAGTTTCAATCGGACCGAAGTCCACGTTGCCTGTACTCAATCGAACCTGGGCATAGACCGCGTCGATTGCTGCAGTCCGGAGCTTAGGGCTCAGATCGTCTTTTTTAGGGCCATGAGCAAGAGCGCTGTGCGAAGCGCCAAATCCTTCCAGGGTCTGATACGTTAGGGAACCATCGACGCTGACAACCACTTCCTGCGCACGCGGTTCAGCCCCCCCCCGATCTGAGCTCGGGGATGAAATTGCAACGGGCCTCTTGATGCGAACTAACGGGTTGCGAGGATTAGAGGCCTGCGCAAAAATTTGGCTGGAGCGACGCGGTTCGCACTCGGGGGGCGCCGGAAAAGAGCACCAACGACAAGATCAAACCTGTCAGACCAGCGATCCAGATCAGGGCGCGCATTCTTTTTAGCGTAAGCGAGACTTCAACGACACTTGAAGCTCCAGCGAGAGTACCGGAAGGCCAATCCCGCATGCAAGCCCGCGCCATCTCGAGACGTGGGTCGAGATAATGGATATCACGTATGTTGGCGGAAGAACCCATCGATAGTCACCCAGGGATATGCAAATGATGCACCCTCTCGCGGCTGGTTGGTGGATGCGGCAGCGCTCTTAGGTTATTCTCGGAATGCAAAATTCACGGACGCCTATGGGTGTACGTTCGCAAGGTGAATAGCGGCTCGAACTCAAACAATGGCAGCGCGAGGCAGGGATTGAACCCTAATAGCGGATCAACTGTGGGGACTGGATTCCTCGGCGAGAAGGCGGACGAATACGCACAGGCGTATGCCGAAGAAACGCCTGGAGGATTTGCACTGCGCATACGTCGGCAACGGGTGCTGGAATTGTTCGACAAGGCGGGAGGTACGGTGCTGGATGTGGGCTGCGGCCCGGCGGAAATGGTACAGCCGCTGTTGAGCTTAGGCTGCAAGTTTTGCGGCCTGGACCCGTCGCCGAGGATGATCGAGATCTGCCGAGCGCGTTTTGGAGAAATCAAGAACGTCGATTTCGTTGTGGGAGAAGCCGGGAAACTCGGTTATCCGGATGAATTCTTCGATGCCGTTCTTTGCATGGGGGTCATCGATGGGCTCAAGAACCTCGATCAGGTGCTGACGGAGATAATGCGGGTCGCGAAACCCGGGGGCACCATCATCATCACTTTTGCGAATCGGCATAGCCCATATGCATGGTGGAGAGCGCAGGTGTTTTATCGGGTTCTCACTGTGGCGCGGCGTATCGCGCATCCGGGAACAAACAACGATCCAATTCTGACGCGTCGCCGCCTGTTCAGCCCCAAGGAGGCGAGCGAGCTCCTTGCAGGCACGGGAGCCCACGTGGAGCGGGTACTCGGCTATTTCTGCAGTATCCTTCCCTCACCTCTGGATGAAATCTGGCCGACGGGGACGCTTTGGCTGAACCGAAGATTGGAGGACGCGCGCGCCGGCAAGCCGGATTGGCTCGCCGCGGGGTTCATCCTGAAAGCGCGGAAAACAGGGAGTGGAAAAGTTTCGCAACGTAATCCGGCGGTATAGTAGTGTCACTCGCGTCGGCATTTAACATTACGAACCGCCCCAACGTTCTGGTCCTCTCGAAGAGCTATCCAAACAATGTTTTTGATGTTCTGGGGCTCTGGGTGGAGAATCTGGTGCGATATTCCGCCAGGTTTTGTGAACCAAAGGTCATTTCACCTGTACCGTACTGTCCTCCGATTCCTGGCATGCCTGAGTACTACGCGCGGTTGCGCGGCATTCCGCGTCGTTGCCTGGCCGATGACATCGACGTATTCCATCCCCGAATGCTTGTAGGTCCCGGATACTCTCTATACTCTCTTGAATCTAGAACCTACTACTGGGCGGTGCGTCGCGTGGCAAGGCGATTGCGGCGCGATTTTCCCTTTGACCTGATCCACGCCCATTTCACATATCCCGATGGAGTTGCGGCTGTGCGCCTGGGGAAGCAATTCGGCGTCCCGGTCATCATTACCGAACATGTTCCGTGGGGGTCTTGGACCGACCACAATGCGTTCGTGCGGCGAGAATCAGTGGGAGCAGTGGAACAGTGTGCATTCCACGTTGCGGTAAGCGCGCCGGTGCGCGAATCGGTCGCGCGTGTGGTTGGCGTAGCGGAGAAGTTGCGCGTGATTCCGGTGGGAGTGGACGGAACCATTTTCAATAGGAGCGAGGAAGGGGGACAGCATCTTCCTAATCAGCTACTGTTCGTCGGCGCGATCCGTCCGGTCAAGGGCGTTGACATACTCCTCCGGGCGGTGCGTCTCCTAGCCGACTCCGGCCGAGATGTCAGGCTGGTACTTGTTGGGGAGAGCTACTTCAAGAGCTACCAACGCGAGTATGATCGGCTGCGCCAAATGGTAGAGGATTTGCGGTTGGGAAGCCGGGTCAATTTTGTGGGTAAACGCCGACCTCCAGAGTTGGTGCGCTCCATTCAGGAAAGTGCTGTGTTGATTTTGCCCAGCCGCGCCGAGAGT
>Ga0137390_10004015_pt1 | contig 12163 bp, 5 predicted proteins | sample 15con2h24AmetaG_FD_104937 | JGI IMG/M metagenome (GOLD analysis project Ga0137390, IMG submission 104937) | Vadose zone soil microbial communities from Angelo Coast Range Reserve, California, USA - 15con2h2.4A metaG | ecosystem: Environmental > Terrestrial > Soil > Vadose zone > Saprolite... | reverse complement strand
GCTGAGCTCAGCGGAAAATCATCAGTGGAATCCCAAACAATCGAAGCCTGCTACCGCGTGGGAAGTCGAGTTGGATCGCTTGATGCACTCGCAGGCCTCCGCCACGTCGGAGAAAAAGCGAAAAGTCGATTGGGACCGAGTTCAGCAGATCGTCGCCGAGCAGCAGCCCTTCATCTATCTCGTGAACAAGGATGCCATGTCGGCCGTTTCTCCCGCCGTGATAGGTTCGTCTCCCTCCGTTTTGGACCCGCATGCTTTCTGGAACGCGGAAGTTCTCCGCCTCGGCCCCGATCCTGCGTTGGGGGCGCAAAAGTGACCGAGGCCCCGCCACTTCTGTCGCTTCGGCTTTCGGTGGACTATCGCAACAAGCCCGGAGTCCTGCGCGACGTCTCGCTCGAAATCCAACCCGGCGAAATCCTGGGCCTCGTTGGGCAAAGCGGTTCCGGGAAAAGCACGTTGTCGCTCGCCATTTTGCGTCTCCTTCATTTGAAAGGTGGAACCGCCCGCGGTGATCTCTCTTTCAAAGGACAAGACTTATACGCCAAGACCGAAGCGCAGATGCGCTCTCTCCGCGGCCGCGAAATCAGCATCGTTCTGCAAAGCCCGTTATCTTCTCTCAATCCAGCTCTTCGCATCGGCTCGCAACTTAGCGAAGCCTGGCGTGCGCACGCCACCGGCACGCAAGCAGAATGCGCCGCGGCTATCCACAACGCGCTCTCGAGCGTGAGTCTCCCCAACGACATCGACTTTCTCCGCCGCCGCCCGGGGCACCTCAGTGTCGGCCAAGCCCAGCGCGTCATCATCGCCATGGCCATCCTCCATCGTCCCGGGCTACTCATCGCTGATGAGGCCACCAGCGCGCTGGACACTATCACGCAATCCGAAATCCTTCGTCTGTTTGCGCAACTCAACCGCGAACTCGGAATGGGCGTCCTATATATTTCCCACGACTTGCTTTCGGTCGCTGCGCTTTGTCATCGAATCGCCATTCTGAATGCCGGCGAAATTGTCGAATGCGGCCCGCCATCGCAAATCTTTGGCGCGCCACGGCACCCTTATACCCAAAAACTGGTTGCCGCACTTCCACGAGGGCCCTTCCTTGATTTCCATGACGATAACCTCGCGAGCCCCGCTGCGGTCGAGGCTAAGGACGGATGCGCCAAGCAATCAGAGGAGTCCTCCATCCCCGACCAAATCCCCAGCATCGCCCGTTAAAAACCCGAGTTTCAAAAGACACCTGAAGCTGAAACCCTTTGACGCGAATAAATTCCGCATCGGCTCCATTCACAAGTTGCTCTCTGGGACCATACAAACTTTCGGGAAAGCGCCATCTTGAAAACTCTAGGCGCCGCGGCCCCGGCCTATCGCGGCCGGCTTGCCGGCGGAATAATTCCATTCATCCGCAGGTATTCCACCAACTGCCCGTAGTGCTGCCAGTTGTGCCACAGAGCCAGATCAGCAACTTCAAGCTTTGGCAACGGTTTTTCGCTGTCCGGGCTCTTGATCAGCTCAGTTTCGTTTTTCTCGTTGATGCTGCTGAGAGCCCTGTGCAGGTAAACAAACGAGTCCTTCAGCAACTTCATGATCTCGGCCTTGCTGTTCAGAGAATCGAAGCTGTTTTCGACCTCCGCGGGGATTTTTTCTTGCAGGATCGCCGCCGCCATCCCGTAATTCGATCCTGCCACGTGCTTCACCATCTCGCCGAACGTCCGTACACCCTTGAATTCTCCGTTCGTGGGCGCAAAAGAGAATTTATCCTCCGGCATCGCGTCGGCTGTCCGTACCAATGTGCGTTCCACTCGGCCGACCAAACCGTCCTCGAGTTGTGAAACCGCGGGACGCTCACCGGATTTGGCTCCTTGTGCAAAAGTTATGCCGCTACATGCAAACAAAATCGGAAACGCAAGCAACCACTTCCTGTTTTTCATGAGTATCTCCTGGTAAGAACGTCGTGAGTCACCAAAAGGCCAAGCAGCTCATCCACCGGTCACCGCGTGAACAATTGCGTGGGTCATGAGCATCACTGCGGCCAGCAGGATGCCTGCGGCCATGGATCTTTTCCTGCGCCAGAGCGCGACTGCCGCAGCCATGAAAACGGCTTCCGGGATGACAACAAAAGCCAGCCATTCCACGAATCGTGGGTGTCCCATATTCCACTCTGGGAAAAGAACCGGTGCCGCTGACAAGAGACCAAGGAGAGAAATCGCCAAGACGACGCTGGCGATAATCACCCCCCACAGCATTCCCGCCGTCATCTTTCTGATGTTCTTCAGCATCCCTCCTTGTGCTGTACCAAAGCGCTTTTCGAGGCGCGCTCGCAACTGGCGAGGCACGGAATGCCTGACAAGAGCGGTCACACTTCCCAAAGCCCATAGCAAAGCACCCCAATCGCTCTCAACGAAATCAAGCTCTCGCAGCATCGCAGTTGCCCAGTCTTGATTGTCTGGTGAGGCGTGTCGAACAACGCTGTTCAACAGCCTGTAAGCGAGTCTGCGAGCCACGGACATTAGTATTTCACCCCAACGAACGCCGCTTGCCGGGAGCGGCGTTTGGAGCGCAACGGCTGTTGCTCGCGCGCATAGCGCAGACCATTTGGCGTAAGGCGATACATGTGCCGAGGTGGTTTGCCGATTTCGGCGGTTTCCCAAGATGATTCGAGCAGCTTGCGTTCCGCCAAGCGCATGAGGATGGGATACAAAGTGCCCGATTTCAGTCCCGTGTTTCGGCTGATGTCGTATCCATATTTCCAGTCTTTGGGGTCTTGGAGAAAGGCGTCAAGGACTTGAAGCGTTTGCGGGGAGAGTTGCGAGCGAATTCGCATGAGCTATAAGTCTACATATATAGATAATGCCTGTCAATCCCTTCCATAGACAAATTATCGGTCAGCAAAGCCTCCTTTGGCGATCTCCGACGCCCTGTTCGCCACTGGATTGACGAATGAAGTCTATATATGTAGACGCTGTGCGCGTCCGCATTGCATCCCGGCGTAAGTCTGAGTTCTCCAAAAGAGCAATTCGTAGCCTGTTAGGAAGTACTGTCTCAGTCATCCTAGACCGATGCTGCGAGTTAGAAGGTATAGGACGCGCCCATGAGGGGCACAAGGCGGGAGCGAAGGCCCGCCTGGTTGAGCTTGACGCTGATATTGCCGCTGACAAGGAGGCCCCCGAAGGGGTTCCATTTGATTCCGGCGGCAGCGTCGGCTCGGGTGTAGGAGGCGGTGACGGTCTTTACCACGGGGATTGCAGCGCCAACGTTTGTACCTGCACCTCCGGTAAACAGGAAGGTATTCGCGGGCAAGAGAACGGCGCGTTGAGCGTCAAAAACATGCTGAGCAATGCCGTCCAGATTAACGGTTAGCTTCTTAAAGAGGGCGAAGTCCACTCCCCCCGAGTAAATAAGACGATTAGGCAGAGTCCCCTTCACGACTGTGCCCGTGCCAGGGCTTGCAATCGGAATCAGATCCGTTTTTCCATTAATTTGGTAGCCAATGTTGAAGTGAGGAGAAAAGCGTCCAGCATAGCTAAAGGTCGCAAAAGGCTTTGAACCAAAAGCTCCGGAGCCGAGAAAATTGTGCGAATCCCCGGACGGCAAACGGAACTCAACACCCAGCGATAGTCCACCGTGGTCCTTTTCTGCTCTGCGGAGTTTCCAGACATTAACTTTGGTTGCGAGAACGACGTCGCCGACGCCTGTCGCTTCACCGGGATTAGAGCCGGACTGGTTGGCGGGCGTTGACGGGCAGCCAGAGGTTGGACAAGTCGAATTCGTATTGTGAACAAAGCCTTCATTGAACGTGTCCCGCAGATCAACGCGGAGAAGCGGAACGGCAACAGAAACATCTACGCGGCTCGACAAACCATAAGTGGCATACCCTACGAACTGGTGAACTTTTAACTGGAGGTAGTTATTGGAAACGCCAGCGAAGTCAGCTGGACTCGAAGCGGGGTTGCCTGGCGAATTCAAGTAGATTACAGCCCCTACGTTCTTCAGCGCCTGACTGTCGACATCCTGGAGCAAGAAATATTGGTACGTCGTTGCGAAGTACCAGTTGTGACGGCCAATAGTCTGCGCTCTTTGGGTCAAAATAGGACCGAACGACTGGTTCAGACGCTCCGGCAACTGAGTCGTGGGATTATTGGTGTAGATAATGCCCGAGGCGGGGGAAGCGAGGGGAATCTGGCTGACCTCTGCGCCTACGTCGCCAGAAAGAAAGTCGAGAGTATTTGAGGAAAATATTGTTGAGGCTCGAGGTTGCAAGGGCGAGGCAGGCGAAAAACCCGCCGGTGCCGGCGGAGTTAACGAGACCGCTACCAAGCAAGCGAGGCTCGTAGAAGGAGCCGAGGACCCAGCACCGCACTTGATTTGAGCGGAGGCAGCATGTGCCATCACCATGAGCAAAATGAAGGCAACGGCTGTTCTGACCAACGGCTTGAGAACAGAAGGCCTTGCAAGAGACAACTTAGAGTTAAGAGGCTTCATTTCGCTCACCTTTTTGAAGTCGCGGTCAGGGATGGTCACTTCGTTCCTTAATTTACTTGGACCCGAACAAGCAGCGAATCTTGCCCGTGAGAAGGGTTAGCCGGCGGCGTGGCCGTCACAGTCACGGCACCGTTACCGGTAGGAGTGGGAGCGATTGGGGGGGGGATCTGTGTGCTTGGCTGAGAGAATTGATTACAGGCTGCCGCCCAAGTCAAGACGACAGCACACAGGAGCACTAGGACGATTGCACCGTTCCACCTAGAGGCAGATACCCATGAGAAGCGGGCCCACCGTCTTTTCGCGAAAAGGAGAATCCACAGCATCAGGATGGCGATGACCAACATAGTTTGTGGAGCACCTGGCAATGGCTTCATGGGCGTTCCAGGGGGCCGCAGATAGGAACTCGCCCGAGTAACGGTCAGGGTGAGCCTGACACAGTTGTTGCCCGTCAGCTGGCACAAAGGCGGGGCATTGGCACCAGCAGGCGTCGCTACAAAAGTGCAAGTTGAGTTCGTCAGAGGGTTTTGATTCGTATTGTCGGGGAAGAAGTTCGAGCACGCAAAACTTGATGGTCCGCTGATTGTTCCGACTAAATCCAAATCCAAGAAACCAGAATTCGAGCCTGCTGGGACATTCAGTACTGGGTTATTCAGAGGTGTTTGATTGGCATAAATTAATTTTGAAGAATCTACGATAATAGGGGAGGTAGCTTTTGCCGTAAAGTCAGCAATCGCGAAAGCTGTGATGGTTACCTGCGTGGGATTGGGTACGGCAGCTGGGCCGATATAGGCTGCAGATTGACTTGATTGTCCTGTCGGGCAGGCTTGGCCTGGTTGGCCTGTGGCCTGGATTTGCCCAGCAGTTGCTTGCCAATTGAGGCCAGTGACGCTCGTGAAACCTTGAGGATTTGCTTCTACATATGTAGCGGTATTGTACCCGGATCCCGGAGTTCCAACTGCAATCGAGGGCAGAGTCACACCCGTCGTGTTCTGCAGCGTGGTAGGGTCGCAGGCAGTTCCTATCGTGAACGAAATGTTGGATGAAATCATGAATGTGGTGGAGGCACTGGGCTGGTTCGGATCCGCCACCGACATAGCCGTGACAGTGATCTTCGCTTTATTCGCCGTTGCGAGGTCGGCAGGTGGAGCGGTGGAAAGGGGGACCACCGGCGGAGCCGTGTAGCTGTAGGTAGTGGGCGGGTTACCGTTGTTCTGGCTGCCGTTGGGAGAAAAAGAACCGGTACACGGATTGGTGGAAGAAAAACCACTATAATTCGGCGGAGCGAAGCAAGGTCCGGTGATTACGAGAGTGACGCCAAGGCTCAAGTCGCTCTGGTTCGCGCCGGCTCCCAGGTTGACGTTGCCGCCAGTGGCCTTGGGGGTGAAATCCACGGGCCCGCCGATCAGAACATTGGAGATGGAAGCAGGCATGGTGAACATAATAGAGGACTTTATGGTGATGGGACTCGATGTTGCCGTTTTGCTTGGGTCTGCAACCGCCGTCGCCTGAACCGTAAAGGTATTGGCAGGTGAAAGAGGCACTTTCGTGGGAGGGGTATAGGCACCGTTCGGAGCGACCTGGCCACACGGAGTAGGATTGTTGGTGTTAACGGGACTGCCCGAGCAAGTGAACATGATCCAAGTGACATTGAGGCTGGGGACATTGGGGTCGCCGCTAGGCGTGGTTGCATTTGGCACCGCGGTGAAGGTATCCGTCCCGGCCGGGAAATCCTCGATTTTCACCGTGCTGAAAGTTGACGTGATGTTGACAGTGATGGTGGAAATGAGGGTGAAGGGATTGCTTGTCGCGCCCGTTAGGGTTCCGTCGGTGGCTGAGAGAGTAAACGTTCCCGCTATGGTAGCGAACAGATTTGAGAACGTGGCGACCCCGGGGATCCCCCCGGCCGAAGCTGGGACGGTGGTTGTTGAACCGGCGCTAAATGACCCGCCACTACTGATTGTCATCAAAACGGTCGAGGTATCCGTGGTCACCACGTTGCCGCCCTTGTCCTCAACGCTCACAGCCACAGGGGCCAAGGGCTTCTGATTACCACCCAGTGCGCCGCTAACGGGCTGCGTTGTGAAGACCAGTTGCGTCGCTGGGCCCACGGCGATATTGAAGGCGCTGCTCACCACCGCTCCCGCCGTCGTGTTCACGGTGCTCCCTGTGGCCGTCAGCGTGTAGCCGGTGCCTGCTTTGTCGATGGACAGGCCGCTGAAGGTAGCGAGACCGGTGCTGGTGTTCACCGCCACGGTCGTTGTTCCGCTCAATACGCCTCCCGGTCCGGCATTATTCTGAATGGCCACGGTGACGTTCTGCGCTGTGCCCGTGACTGTGTTGCCGCTGGCGTCCTCCAGTGTCACCACTGGCTGTGTTGTCCACGCCACCCCGCCGGTCCCGCCTCCGGGCTGCGTCGTGAAGACCAGATTCGAGGCCACTCCCGGGGTCACCGTCTCACTCTGGGTTATGGTTGCGGCGAACGAACCGCTTCCTGTCACCGTAATTGTGGGTGACGCCGCTTTTGTATCCTTGTAGAAAAAAGTCGCGAAATTGGCGGTGGTGGGGATGCTTGCGCTAGTAATTGTTGTTGTACAAGTGCTGTCGGAATAGAAGGTAGTTGTGCCTGTCGAGTTGGAGGCTAGCGCCAGCATTTCTGTGGTGCTTGGGTTCGCAGGATTGTTCGAACTGTCCCGCGACTGTAGCGTGATCGCTGTCGAGCACACCCCGGCCGTCACCGTTACAGCCATATTCGTGAAGACCAACTGAGAAGGCGTGATGGTCACAGTGGTCGTCAATGGATAGAATTTGGAGATGGGAGGGGCTTCTGGGGATGTGACACCTATCGTGACAGTGCTAGCCGGAATAGTAGGAGGAGCCGTGTAGAGCCCGGTAGAATCGATCGTGCCGACCGTCGTGGCATTCCCACTAACTCCCATAGCGTTGGGCGCCATGTTGTTCACGGTCCAAATCAGAGTGGTGCCTTTGGCAAAACCCAAGACTGAGGTGAATGGTTTGGTCGTGCCTGTAGGCACGGACGGATTCAAAGGAGAAAGACCAGTGATTGTTATGGGTCGGTGGCCGACGCCGCGCAACGCGGTGCCAACCGTCACAGCAGGCGATGCAATGCTCGAAGCGATATCAACTGCGGCCAAGGTTCCGTCGTCAAGCCCAACGTACGCAGTTACGCCGTCGAAAGGTATCGAAATTCCCTGTGGAGCTGCGCTACCACTGCCAACTGTGAGGTTGCCCACGGCATTGGAGCTGTTGGTGCCCAAATCTATGGCTTGAATAAACGTGTTTCCCGGGCATGTGTAGTAGGCGCGCTGGGCTGTGGGCGTGTTAGGAGCAGTAATGGAGTTGTTGCCAGCAACGGTACAAATTGGAGTAACAGGCGGGACAAGGGAGGCTGTTGAATTCGTACTTAAGTCGATTCGGTAAACAGTAGCATCGCCAGCGGCGTTGCTAGAGGCGTCGATTGCATAGGCAACGGTGCCTCCCGGATCGGCTGCGACTGTGCCCGCGATTACGGGCCCATTGCTCTGGGAGCTGTCGGCCAGGGCGATGATGGCTTGCGTTGCGACGTCAATCGCGTAGCTTGCACTTTCAGTCGTGATGACGGCTTTACCTGAGAGGGTAGGAGAACTCGTAGTTAAAGGGGTAAATGCGACGCCCAGTGGGCCGAGGCTAGGAACCGGTACAGCCGGGCTGGTCACAATGGCTGTCTTGGGTGCAACTGTGAGAGTGGGCAAACTGATTACGCTAAGCTGAGCTTGAGTGTCTCCAGTTCCGATACTTACCAGATACAGGAACGTTCCATCCGGCGAAACCGCCAGGTTGGCGGTCATAGGTGCAGTAATTCCCAAAGTCGTCGAGGTAATCGTGGTGACATTCCCTGGTAGGGAAGGATCGGCCAATGTCACGACAGTCAGGCTGGCATCGGTATCGTTTTCAACAAAGAGCAGCGCGCTATCCGGGCTGACGGCCAAGTTCGTGGGCGAATGACCAACCGCGATAGTGCAGGCGACAGCGATGGGGTTCGCTGAGGCGTCCACGACCACAACTTGGTTGTTCGGGTTATCGACAGCGAAGAGCGTGCGCCCGGTAGGCATAGTGGGCGGGGTACTAGATGTAGAGCAGGCGGGAGCACACCAGACAGGTTGGGCAAACAAGATGAGAGAGAAGAACAGGAGGGAAAAGACAGCGCGAGCCGAAGGCAAGCTGAGCTGGGGGTTCATAGCCGAAGCCTCTTTCAAGAAACGGACCGATTTGGTGAAAAACTACCTCGAGGAACTTACAAGCGGGGAGACTCCCTAGCTAGCCCCTGAGGCTGGTTTGCGCATTCTATGTATATTAGATGTAATGTCAACTCATTTTTTCTTCACTCCAATTTCGTAATCACCCATCGACCCCCCATCCTGCGCAGATTAGCCGACCATTTAACCTGATCGTTCGTCACAAGGTGCCCGTTCTTGCTATGGACGCCAATCCAAATCCCACCTGGCGTCGCAGTGTCGCCGGCAATATTGAATACAGATATTTCGTACTTGCGACTCACAGACTTCAACTCTCTGTTAGCAAATGCGTTACGGTAATTATCAAGAGTTTTCTTATCAACCTGTGCCAAGAGATTGGTGAGGTCGGCTACATTTCGGCTGCCGAAGGCGTTGGATAACTGGTTGAAGAGTTGGCGGATTTTCTCCTCGTCCGACGCAGCCGACGAATTCGAGGACGGCTGCACAACTGGATTACTAGGTTCTTTCGGGGGTTGAGGCCGAAGCGCTGCGATGGCAGCAGTGATTTGGTTGAGGTAGCGTTCGGCGTCCGTGGAGTGGGGGCCTGACTTGAAAGGCTCCAAGTGCACCTTCGCATCGTTAAGAACGCCAGGATTCTTCGATTGGAGGGCGTTATCGGATTCATGAGCCATTTGGGTCCAGTCGGCCTCCAACCTTGCTTTCCGGTTGATATCCGCAATCGCGGGAGTGACTGATTCCTTCAGCTCCCTGGCTCGCGCTGCACTCGATCCGCCGCCGCTGGCGATTTTTTCCAGTTCGCCAGGCAAGCTCTGCAGTTGCCCCACGTCGGACGCTGCCTTGGCCTGCTCGAATCGATTCTGCAATTCGGCTACCCTTTGGCTCTCTGCGCCGTCAATCTGCCGGGCTAGCTCGCCATTCGCATCGCTGCCACCTTGGCCTCTGAATTCATTGAGTTTCTGCCGGGCGCCCAAAAAGTCGCGCGTTTGGACCGCAGCAATGATCTGCTCTCGATAAAGCGTATCTTTATTGCCAGCGTCGATTTGATTCTGAGCATCCTTTATTCTCTTCGGGGCCGTGTTGGGCAGATTGGCGTCAGCATTTGCAGTTTGCGTCGACTTCTTAGACGGGACAGGCCGCTCGACGTTGGAATTCGCCCGTGGTTCCGCTGGCTGGGTAGAAGTTGGCGTCTCTGCTACGTGATTTTGTGTTATTTGTGGGGGTGGCGGCAGATTGCGATTTTCTACATGACTGGGCCGAACAGTATAGATCGTCACAACAATCCCCATCGCGACTACCAAGGCCGCTGCGGCCAACGCCAGCCGATTTTTCCAGAACGGTTGAGGAATGAGTTGTGGAGTCGGCTCCTCTGCGCGGCCAGTAGCCGGTGTCCGCGGGTAACTTCTGCCAACCGCCGGTGGTTCCAGCTCGACCTCGGGAGCAAAAAGTTGGGAAGACGCCTCTTCGGGGCTGACTGTTGACGAAAACATCTGCGTGGCAGAAGCATTTGCTGAAGCGTGCGAGGGTTCCGGCTGGCGTTTTTTCTTGTCTTTTTTTCGGGGCTCTGTGGGAATCACTGTCGGTGAAGGTGGCGGAACAGGTCTAGCGGTTTGCCCAGTGATGAAGGTTGGAGAAGACGCTGAAGCCACAGCGTCGTGCTCGGAAGGAAGCAATTCATCAGGCACAGGAGTGCCGCGCTGATAGACGTAATCCTTGCCCGGATCAGCGCTGGGTTTGGAAGAAATCGGTAAACCGAATGTGGTCGCCGAAGGCGTGGGCCCAGAGGCAGAGGCCGCCGCAGCCGACGATGGGGGAAGGAGCGGTTTTTTTCTGGCGCCGATCTCCCCTAGTAGCTCCTTGAGCCTCGGGTCGCTCGCTGGAAGGAGTTGGGTTTCAATGGCTTCCTGCAGGATAGACGTGGCATCAGTGAGCTTGCCAGCATCGAACAAAGTGCGTGCCCTAAGCACGGTCTCATCCTGCTGGCTCCTCTTTTGTTCGCGGAATTCGAACTCCCGCTCCGCCTTGAGGAGTGTGTCAGCGATTCGGGAATCCTGGCCTATGGTCGCCAGAGTCTGACGGGCGAGATCGATGGCGTCGGTCAGTTCCTGTCGTTCCACCATACTCTCAACTTCCCGAAGGCGTTTTTTCAACAGTTCGTGCTTTTCCTTTTCGCCCTGTTCTTTCTTGGCGCGATCGAGAAGAATGAGCAAATCGAGATTCTTCGGAAACTCCAACAAGGCCTTTTCTGCCGATTGAATCGCCTCGGAGAAACGGCCGTCCTTCAGCGTCTGCTGAATCAGTTTGGAGGACTGTTCATAACGGCGTTTTTGCTCGAGCTGCGATAGTTCGGTGCGGGCGAAGTCAAGCAGCTCGGCGAGTTCAAAATCATCCGGAAACTCCCTGGACAACTGTCCGGCCTGCTTGAGCGCATCTTCGTATTTCCCCTGTTTGACCCACTCGCGAAGCTTGAACTTGCCATCGACAAGCCGCTCATCGCGTCTCTGCTGATCTCGGCCTTGCAATGCATGCGCGCGGAGATTCTTGGCGGTTGCATCGGACGGATATCGTTCGAGCAGAAGATCCAAAGCTCGCAGGCAGTCATCAAATCGTTGGGCGCTGAGGAGGTTCCTTGCTTCCGTGAGAAGAGACTGGCGCTGCTGCTCGGCCTGGTCTTGGCGCGCGCTTTCCAGCAGCTTAGTAATTTCCGTATCGCCCGGGAACTGCTTTTGTGAAGTAAGAAGAAGGTTTATGCACTCTTCATACTGGAGATTGGTCCAAAAGGTCCGGGCGCGATGCAGCGCTTCGTCTCGCTGCTTCCTGCGCTCTCGCCGGGAGCGTTCCTCGCGGATCTGCTTGAGTTGTTCGCGGGCGGCGGTGTTGCCGGGGTCCATTCCAAGTACTCTGTCGAGTTGCAGCTCCGCCTCTGTGAGCGCTCCTTCCGCCATGCGCTGCTTGGAAGTGCGCAACGCCTGCGTAATGCTATGGGCGCGTTCGAGGGCGGCTTGCGCTGCGCTTAGAAGTTCCCGTGCTGGCTGGTAAGTTGAATCTAGCTTCAGCGCAGCTTCGACTTCCGCCTTGGCGTCCTCGGCCTGTCCCTTCGCAAGCAGCCGTCCGGCGTTCTCCACACGCGCTTTCAGTTGAGGTACGACCTGCTTGCGCCGAACCTCCACATTGATCTTTTCCAGCAGGCTCTTCGCCTGTGTGTTGGAAGTATCGATCTGGATGATTTGGCTAACCTTCGCTTTAGCAGTCTCCAAGTCGCCGGCCTCAAAAAGTTGTTGGCTGTTCGTCAACAGATCGGAAACCTCGGCTTGCTGCAGCCTGCGCCAAATCGGTTCCAGCTCCAAAAGGACTTCTTCCATACTCTGGTAACGTCCTTCAGCCTCCTTGGCCAACATGCGTTCCACGACGGCTTGCACGTCGGGGGGCGTGTC
>Ga0137390_10004011_pt1 | contig 12167 bp, 14 predicted proteins | sample 15con2h24AmetaG_FD_104937 | JGI IMG/M metagenome (GOLD analysis project Ga0137390, IMG submission 104937) | Vadose zone soil microbial communities from Angelo Coast Range Reserve, California, USA - 15con2h2.4A metaG | ecosystem: Environmental > Terrestrial > Soil > Vadose zone > Saprolite... | reverse complement strand
TCCGCCTTTGAAACCGCGTTGACGCGAATGGACAAGTGCCGATTTCGTCGATTCGTTTCACACGTCACCGTATCGGAAGCGGAAAAGTCCGAGGCTGGCGAAGCCCCATCATGCGGGGGGTGGGGGCGGGAAGGAGTGCGGAGCGAGGCACGAGCGCAGCAACGACTGGCCCCAGGGGGCGCAGCCCCCATAACCCGTACTACGTTAAGATCCGCGAACACATGACTATCAGGCCCGCGGAGAGGATGAGCCATATTGGGCAGGAGACGGCTTTCGAGGTGCTCGTCAGGGCGCGGGCACTGGAAGCCCAGGGCCGCTCGGTGGTGCATCTGGAGATTGGCGAGCCCGATTTCGATACGCCGAGCCACATCATCGCGGCGGGACAACACGCACTCGAAGCGGGCTATACACACTACGGGCCAGGCGCCGGGCAGCCTGAGCTCAGGCAGGCGGTCGCGGGCTATCTCAAACGGTGGCGAGGCATAGAAGTAGATCCGGCACGAGTGGTCGTCACGCCGGGTGGCAAACCCATCATGTTCTTCGCCATCCTCGCCCTGATCAACCCCGGCGACGAAGTCATCTACCCGGACCCAGGCTTTCCCATCTATGAGAGCATGGCCCGTTTCGTCGGCGGCAAGCCCGTCCCAATGCCCTTGCGCGAGGAGCGCCGCTTTCGCTTCGACCCCGACGAGTTCCGCTCACTGGTCACCGATCGCACCAGGCTGATCATCATCAACTCGCCGCACAACCCAACTGGCAGCGTCCTCACCCGCGCCGATCTGGAGGAAGTCGCCGGCGTGGCGCGGGAGCGCAACATCGTCGTCCTCTCGGACGAGATCTACGCGCGCATCCTGTACACCGGCCAGCACGAATCGATCGCCACCCTGGACGGCATGCTCGACCGCACGATCATCCTCGACGGCTGGTCGAAAACCTGGGCCATGACCGGCTGGCGGCTGGGCTTCGGCGTGTTCCCAGCCGAGCTGGTGCCGCACGTCGAACGGCTGATCTCGAATTCGGTCAGCTGTACGGCTAGCTTCGCCCAGCAGGCGGCAATCGCCGCGCTCGACGGTCCACAGGAGTCAGTCGCGCGCATGGTCGACGAATTCACCGCGCGGCGGTCGGCCATTGTCGCGGGTTTGAACGAGCTACCCGGCGTGCGCTGCCTCGAGCCAGAAGGGGCCTTCTACGCCTTCCCGAACATCACCGAGACCGGCTACACCAGCCGTGTGCTCGCCGATCGCCTGCTCCAGGAAGCCGGCGTGGCCTGTCTGTCAGGGACCGCTTTCGGCGAGTACGGCGAGGGGTTCCTGCGCTTTAGCTACGCCAACAACCTGGCCAATATCCACCTGGCGCTGGACCGCGTGCGCCAGCTGCTGGCGGCTGCACCTCAGTCCGTAGCGCGTCTGTAACCTGGCGGGCCTTCGGAGATTGCGCCGGCCTGCACATACTCGGCGCGCTGCAAGGAGGCACACCGCACATGGCGACGATCTCACAGTTCAACGGGCAAGAACGCGTAAAAGCGGCAATGGCCGCGGCGGCGCTGCGCAAGAACGCGGCTGCCAGTGGCCTGTCCTCGACCGCCCCGGTGCGCCAGCCTGACGCGGTGACCATCTCGGATAGCGCCCGCGCGATTGCCGCCGCCACCAAGGCAGTAAGCGATGTGCCAGCTGTGCGCGAAGACCGGGTGAACGAGATCAAAGCTGCTATGGCCGCGGGCACCTACTCGGTCGACAGCCGCCGCCTGGCCACCAAGCTCATTACCAGCCTCGGCATCTAATTTCGTGGACGCGGCGGCCATGGAGCTCGAGGCGCTGCGAGCTCGGAACGCCGAGCTAGAACGCAGAGTCATCGAGCGCACCGCCCAGACTGAGGTTGCGGTCAGCAACCTGCACGCGCAGATGAGCCAGCGCGCGCAGGCCGAGCGCGCGCTGCGCGAGAGCGAGGAGCGCTACCGCCGACTGGTGGAGCTTTCACCAGAGGCGATTGTGGTTTTAGGCGACGACAAGATCGTCTACGTCAATGCCGCGGGAATCCGCCTCTTCGGCGCCGGGAGCGCAACCGAATTGCTGGCCAGACCGCCCGTGGACCTGGTCTCAGCCGAGGATCATCGGCGGATAGCCGAGGAATTTCGTGGCCTGTCGGAGGCCGGGGCCGTTGCCCCACGGGTCGAAGTACGCCTGGTCCGTTTCGATGGCCAACCACTGGACGCGGAAATCACCGCGGCCGGCGTGACATTCGACGGCCGGCCGGCCGTCCAGGTGCTCATCCGCGACGTGAGCGAACGCCGCGCCGTGGAACGGATGAAGGACGAGCTGCTGTCGGTGCTGGGCCACGAGCTGCGCACGCCACTGACGAGTATCCGCGGCTCGCTTGGTTTGCTGGACGGCGGTGTGCTCGGCCCGCTGTCGCCACGCGGCCAACGGATGATGTCGATCGCAGTGAGCAATACGGATCGGCTGATTCGTTTGCTGAACGACGTGCTCGACGTCGAGCGGATGCAGGCGGGGCGACTTGTGCTGGAGCCGCGGTTGTGTCAGGCCGCTGAGTTGATCGAGCTCGCGGTAGGTGAGATGCGCGGCCTGGCCGAACGAGCCGGGGTGCAGCTGGTTGTGGATCAGGTTGACGGCTTCATTGAGGCCGACGCCGACCGCATGGTCCAGGTACTCACCAACCTGTTGTCGAATGCGATCAAGTTCTCGAGTGCGGGCTGCTCGGTTCGCGTAGCTGTGGCTAGTGAAGGCAGCGTGGTCCGCTTTAGCGTCGCTGATCAGGGCCGCGGCATTCCCGTGGACAAACTTTCGTTCATCTTCGAGCGGTTTCACCAGGTCGACGCGTCAGATTCGCGCGTCAAGGGTGGCACGGGGTTGGGCCTGACGATCTGCAAGAGCATCGTCGAGCAGCACGGCGGCCAGGTCTGGGCCGAAAGCGAACCTGGTCGCGGTAGCACATTTTATGTCGAGTTGCCAGGGGCCGCAGCGATCCCACTCGCCGCCTGAGCTCCTATCGGCGGGCGCCTGGTGCGCCACTCCGTTGCCGCCTCGTACGCGGCGGCGACACGCAAAATCATGGGTTCGGCGAACGCTGGCCCCATGATCTGCAGGCCGACCGGCATACCCTCAGGCTCTGAAAAACCGCACGGCACGCTGATGGCGGGCATGCCCGTGAGATTGCACGGCACGGTCGTGCGATTCGCAATTGACCGCGGCACCACGTTTAGCGGCCCGCCCGGCTCCTGGGTACGGCCAATCGGCGGTGCCACCAAAGGCACCGTGGGAGAGAGCACCGCCTGGACCCGTGCAAAGGCAGAGGCGAAGTCCTGCTGGATCAGCGCCCGCATCTGCTGGCTGTGCAGGTACTCGGTCGCGCGGACCAGCAAGCCGCCGCGAATGCGTTGCAGGACGTCGGCGCCGTAGTCGCCGGGTCGTTCACGCAACCACGTGTCGTGCCACGCCGCCGCTTCGCTGCTCATGATGATGTTGCCAGCGACCTGGGCGTGCTCGACATGGGGTAGCGAGACCTCTTCGATCTCTGCACCGAGGCGCTCGAGCGTGGCGACCGCCAGATCGATGAGCCGCTTGACCTCGGGTTCGACGATGTCGAAGAAATACTCGCGCGGAATGCCCAGCCGCAGTCCGCGAACGCCCTGGTCGAGATTGGCCGAGAAGTCGGGGACATCCAACAAACTCGTGGCGGGATCGCGCTGATCAGCCCCGGCGATCGCCTGAAGCATCAGCGCGCAGTCGGCCACGCTGCGCGCCAGCGGGCCCGGGTGATCGAGCGACCACGCCAGCGGCAGCGCGCCCGCGCGACTGACGCGGCCATACGTCGGCTTCAACCCAACCGTGCCGCAGAAGCTGGCTGGCGCCCGAACCGAGGCGCCCGTATCACTGCCCATGCCGGCTGCGCACAAGCCCGCGGCTACTGCCGCGGCTGTACCGCCACTCGAGCCGCCGGGAACACGATCGAGGTCCCATGGGTTGCGGACCACGCCATAGTGCGGGTTCTCGCTGGTGATGCCGAAGGCGAACTCGTGCAGGTTCTGCTTGCCCAGAATCACCGCCCCAGCCGTTTTCAAACGCTCGACGACGGTCGCGTCGCGCGTCGGGATGTTGTCGCGCAGGATCTTCGAGCCCATGGTGTTCGGCACGCCCGCGACGTCGAACAGGTCTTTGATACCCAGCGGTATGCCGTGCAGCGGGCCGCGCCAGGCGCCGCGACCAATCTCGGTCTCGGCTTCGCGCGCCGCCACGCGGGCCTCGTCGGCCATCACCCGGATATAGCTGTTCAGCTGTGGGTCAAAGCGGGCGATGCGCTCGAGGTAGCTGTCGGTCAACTCGACGGGAGACACGCTGCGTTCGCGCAGCAGCGGCCCGACCTCGCTGATCTCGAGAGCGCACAGATCGGTCACGTCCGTCACAGGGCTGGTCCGGGGATCGAGCGCAGCGGCGGCTCAGTGCGCTTCAAGTTGTCAGCGGGGAACGCCGCGACGCTGCGCGCGAGATTCGCGTAGTAGGTGGCCAACGCCTCGGCCTCGCCATCGGTGAGATCGACTCCGACGATCCGCCGCACTTCTTCCATGCCGTCATTGGACCATGCGGCCAGAAAGGCTTGGCAACTCGCCTGGGCGCCACACATCAGCTTTGGCACGAGTTGCCTGAGGCGGCGAGTTCATCAACACTGAATGTGGTGCGTGCCCTGCTGGCTCAACTACGGGTCGAGCTCACCCTCACGTTGCGCCGCGGCGAGAGCCTGCTGATCACCCTCGTGGTGCCGGTGGTGCTGCTGATCTTCTTTGGCGCGGTCGCCGCCAACCCACCTGATTTCCTGGTGCCGGGCATCCTGGCGCTGGCGGTGATGTCGACGAGCATGGTCAGCCTGGGCATCGCCACGGCCTACGAGCGCTACTACGGCGCGCTGAAACGGCTGCTCGGATCGCCGCTGCCGCGCGCGAGTCTGATCGCGGCCAAGGTGCTTACTGTGTTGCTGGTCGAGGTCGTACAGATCGTGCTGCTGGTCGTCATGGCCCGCTTGATGTTTGGCTGGCAACCGGGCGGCTCACTGGCGCTGGCGCTGCTGGTGCTCCTGGTGGGCACTGCCGCGTTTGCCGGGCTGGGCCTGTTGATGGCGGGCACCCTGCGCGCTGAAGCCACACTTGCCGTGGCCAACGGCCTGTACCTGGTGCTCTTGCTGCTGGGCGGGTTCATCCTGCCCCTTGACCGCCTCCCGGGGCCGGCCGCTTTCGTCGCCCGCCTGCTGCCCGCGGCGGCGCTGACCGATGCAACGCGCGCGGCGCTGAACTCAGGTCAGGGCGTGCTCGGACCGTTGGCCTTGCTGGCTGGCTGGGCCGTCGTGGCTCTAGGCGCCGCCGTCGTGACGTTCCGACCTGAGTAACTCGCGGCGCGGCGACGCGCACCCTGGAGGCGCGACCACAGATACAGCCCATACACCCCCAGCACGACCACGGTTACGCCGAAGGCTGAGATGAGGTACGCGCCGTACTTATCAAGCTCGGGCATGGGCCAGAGCTCCGAATGTGGCTTCGGTGTCTTCGATCTCCGTGCGCACCTTGACCAGAAAGGCGTAGAACACGGTGAACGCCAGCAGCGAGACCATCAATAGCCAGACGATGCTCGAGGATGGCTGCTGCTGAGCTAGCGGGCCGATCGCGGCGGGTGGATGGAGGGTGCGCCACCAGTACGACGAGAGATAGACGATGGGCACGTCGGCGAAGGCGACGATCCCGACGACCGCGGCGTAGCGTGGGCCGCGCGGTTCTTCGGCGTAGCTGCGGACCATCAAATACGCCAGGTACATGAACCACAGGATCAACGTGGTGGTCAGCTTGGGGTCCCACGACCACCAGGTACCCCAGATGGGGTAGCCCCAGATGGCCCCTGTGATCAGCACCAACGTGGTGAAGATGAGCCCAACTTCCGCTGAAGCCCGGCCGAGGTGGTCCCAGCGCTCATTGTGCGTCCTGAGATACGCGATGGATGCGCCGAAGACGACGAAGAAGGCCAAAAAGGCGACCCAGGCCATAGGCACGTGGAAGTACAGGATGCGCCCCGCATCTCCTTCGCCCAGGATGGGCCGGGCGACGAAGAAGATGCCGTAGGCGGCGACTGCCAGGAGTAAGGCGCCGCTGATTCCAAGTACGCGCGTGACCACGCGGGAACCGTACCGCTTGCGAGGACGCGATTCAATGAAACTCGTGTGAAAGTAGGGGGCCGACCGCTTCGCTTCGCTCGCTCCATTCGAGGGACGGAGTCACAAAGAGGGATCACTAGGGACAGATCTCTTCCTCTGTCGGCGACCACCCGAATTTCTTGTGTCTTCGACCTCGATAACGAGCCGCCGCAGCGGCGGTAACCCGGGCCGAGGCGAGAAGATCGCGCGTAGCGCCGCGGCCGATGTCGGGAAGTGCGTGCAGCGGCAGTGGCATCGGCGAAGCGACCGCCAACGGCGAAGTACGCTCAGAGCCAGAGTTGATGGGCCTCGAGCGGACGGGTCGGGAGCTTTGGCCGCGTACGACGTAATTGTTGTCGGCGGGGGACCGGCAGGGAGCGCTTCGGCGTGCTTCTTTGCCGAGCGGGGGCGGCGCGTGCTGGTGCTGGACGCGGCGCGGTTTCCGCGGCGCAAGGCGTGCGCGGAGTACGTCTCGCCAGGCGGGGTAGCGATCCTCGAGAGTCTGGGCGTCCTGGCGCGCATCACGGCAGCTGGGCAGGGGCGGTTGCTGCGCGGCATGCGCATTCGTGCGCCGGGTGGCGAGTGCCACCTCGTGGAATACGGAGACAGTGCGACTGGCAGCAAGCCCAAGGTGTTGAACAAAGCAACGGCTAGCAGGCCGAAAGCGCTGTCCGTCTCGCGCCTCGTCCTCGATGCGGCACTTCTTGATAAGGCCCGTGAATGCGGGGTGGAGGTGCGCGAAAACTATCGAGTCCGAGATGTCTGGATCAAGAACAAAAGGGCACGTGGCGTTATAGGGCCAGATGGAGAACAGCTTGCAGCCGAACTCGTCGTGGGCGCCGATGGACTGAACTCCATCGTCGCCAGGGCCATGGGCGTCCGCGGCCGGTCAGTTTGGCCTCGCCGCCTCGGCCTGGTCGCCCACTACTCGGGCGTGGACTGGCCCGAAGATTATGGCTGGATGCTCGTTGGTCCGCGCGCCTACATCGGCGTGGCGCCGCTCGACAATAACGGGCAAGTCACCGTAGGACTGGTCAGGCGTATGCCCATCACGCATTTGGGCGCAACGAAGGCCGCGATCGAAAAAAGCATTGCAAGCTTTCCGGAGCTTCAAAAACGGTTGAAACAGGGGCACATCAACGGCCCTGTTCTAGGGGTTGGTCCAATGTCAAAACGGGTCAAAGACCCAGTGGGCCCAGGCTATGCCCTGGTCGGCGACGCAGCTGGTTTCTTCGATCCCTTTACGGGTGAAGGCATCTTTCGCGCACTGCGCGGCGCCCAACTGCTCGCCGCCAACCCCGAAACGTACGCGGCGAACCGTCGAAACGCATTCACCGCAAAAGAGCGCGTGGTCATGCTGATTCAACTCTTCGTGCAGACGCCGCGGCTGATGAACTTCGTCATCCACCGCCTGCAACACCGGCCGCAGCTCGCCCGCGAGGTGGCCAACGTCCTGGGCGATTTGCAGCCAGCGCGACTCGACCTCGTCTGGCGGTTGCTCGGCCCGTAGTGGACACCTCGATCAGCCGCCACATCCGCGCCGATCCACGCGTGATCTTCGAGCTGGCGGCCGAGGTTCAGGACTGGCCGCGCATCCTGCCCCACTACCGCTCGGTGCACGTCCTTGCCAGCGAGGGACCCGAAAAAAGGACAGTTGAGATGGCCGCCCGCCGCGACGTCCTGCCCGGCGGCATCGGCTTCCCGCTGCGCTGGAGCGCCGTCGAGACCACGTTCCCGGCGGAGCGACGCATCGAGTTCGAGCACATCGGCGGCGTCACGCGCGGCATGCGCGTCGCCTGGACAATCGAACCCAGCGTGCAAGATCCGATAGTGCTGGTGCGCATCCGCCACGTCTTCGAGCCGCACTGGCCGGTGCCACGCCTGCTGGTGCGACTCATCGTCGGCGAGTATTTCGTCAACGGCGTGGCCCGCCGAACCTTGCGCCGCATCGCCGAGCTGGCCGAGGCGCGCGCACCTTTTGAGATTCTAAATGAGGCTTGACAGGCGGACGGCGGATGCCACACTTAGCGCAATGTCGTCGCCGCCCCGCCAGGTACGAACGCCAGGCCTCCTGGCCTGGCTGCGATTAGTACGCGTCTTCCAGAAGGTCGATCGCGCATCGTCCGAGTCTTTGCGCTATCGCCAGCTCAGCCCGGCCCAGCTCGACGTGCTGGCCAAAGTCGGGTCGACCGAAGGTATCAGCCAACAGGAGCTGGCCGATGCGCTGATGGTCACCAAGGGCAACGTTTGCCAACTGCTGGACAAAATGGAGGGCAGTGGGCTGCTGGAGCGGCGCCCGGATGGACGTGTCAACCGCCTTTTTCTGACCGATCAGGGCCGGCGCGTGCATGATGAAGTCGTGCCGCGCCACGATGAGCTGCTGGCCGACCAGTTCAACAGCCTGTCGGAGGAAGATCAGCGCGAGTTGCTGCGGCTGCTGCGGCAGATCGACCACGCGCTGGAGCGGGCCTGAAACCGCTCGAGACATCGCGCCACCGCGTCGTCATTACCGGCATCGGCGCGCTCACGCCCATCGGCTGCGGGGTTGATGGACTGTGGTCGGGCGTCATGCGTGGCAAATCGGCCGTTCGCCTGGTTACCCGCTTCGATCCGGCGCCATTTCGCTCGCACCTGGCCGCCGAGATCGACGACGCCGACTTCGACCCGAGCGCCTACTTCGAGCCGCGCCGCGCGCGCCGACTCGATCGCTATTCGCAGCTTTCCGTTGCCGCCAGCTTGCAAGCGGTGGCCGACGCCGGGCTGTCGGGTTTGTCCGCCGACTTCGAGGAGGCCGGTTGCTACATCGGCAGCGCCTTAGGCGGTGTTGCCTTCGGCGAGACGCAGCACCAGACCTTCGTGCAAGACGGGGTTCAGCACGTGAATCCGGCGCTGGCGCTCTCTGTGTTCGGTGGCGCCGGGCCGACCAACGTGGCGATCGAGCTGGGGATGCACGGCCCGAGTCTGGCCAACAGCAACTCGTGCGCGTCAGGGGCGATTGCCATTGGCGAAGCATTCCGCCTGGTGCGTGAAGGGCACGTTGCGCTGATGCTCGCCGGCGGCGTCGAAGCTCCGCTGGCGCCGCTGACCTTCGGCTCGTTCGCCCTGATCAAGGCGATGTCCACCGCGGACACCGACCCCTGCGGGGCCAGCCGACCGTTCGACACTCGCCGCGACGGGTTCGTCATGGGTGAGGGCGCGGCCATGCTCGTCCTCGAATCGCTCGATCACGCAACGGCCCGTGGCGCCGAGGTGTACGCCGAAGTGTGTGGCTATGCGATGACCAACGATGCCCACGACATGATCGCGCCGCTGCCAAGTGGCGCGCAGGCGGCCCGCGCGATTTGCCTGGCCATGTCCGACGCCGGCGTCGAACCCGCGGACATCGAGTACGTCAACGCCCACGCCAGTGCGACGCCGATCGGCGATCACGCCGAGGTGCGCGCCATTCAGACGGCGCTTGGCGAGCACGCGACACGGGTGCCGGTCAGCGGCACCAAGGGTCTCTATGGGCACCCGCTCGGGGCTTCGGGCGCGATTGAAACAGCCATCTGCGCGCTGGCCATCGAGCGCGGGCACTTGCCCGGCACGACCAACCTGACCCATGCCGACGCCGATAACCCACTCAATCTGATCGGCCCGGCGGGCAGTCGCCAGCAAGCGCGCGTGGTCTTGAACAACGCATTCGGGTTCGGCGGGATCAACGCGACGCTGGTGCTAGCGGCTGTCTAGAGGGGCGGTGATGGCCGAGCCCGCCACTTTTCGGCCGCCCCTCTAGACAGCCCATTGAACGGAGTTCGGCCGCTCCAACGTTGTCGGATACCACCTTACGGCCGAACTCCTAGGGCCAGCCGCACCAACAGGTATCCGCCCAGCGCGCTGGCGCTCAGGGTATTGATACGCATGACGCGGCGATAGTTTTTCAGAACCTGTGAGGGATCAAAGCTCCGTGCAAGCCGCGAGATGCTGACAACCTGGACGGCCAGGCCCACGCCGACCAGTAGCGGGTCGATCAAGCCGTAGCGCCGCGCCAGCACGACGAGCATGGTCAATCCGCCGAGGATCGTGCAGGTCAGCGCAAAGGCGAAACACCGCTGCGGACCCCAGACCACGGCGACGGTGCGATCACCGCGCGCGGCGTCTTCGTCGATTTGATAGAGCTGGGTGAGCGGGTACAGGGCCAGGATCAACAGCACGGCCGAGATGGCGCCGAGTACGCCATCTGGGCTCCAGGCCGAGAAGATCTCACCGCGGGTGGCGGCCCAGGCGCCCACAAACGCCAGGGCGCCCTGGCCGAAGCCGACCACGAGCAAGCTGGTCCAGGTGTGCGCTTTCCAGCGGATGCGCGGATGCGAGTAGGCGAATGACAACCCGACGAAGATGGCGTACGCGATGAAGAATTGAAAGTTGACGAGGGCTGCCAGGAGTGCACCCACGCCTTGCACAGCGAGCGAGAAGGGCAGCAGGGCGGGTGCAACGCTCGGCGGTTGCTCCAGGCCGCCGACCGGGCCGACATCGCGGTCGTAGTACGAGTTGAAGGCAGTCGTTCCGGAGTACAGGAAGAAATGAAAGGCGACGAAGCCGAACACGACCGCTTGAGTCAGGCTGCCTCCGGCGAGTAGCCAGCCCCACAGAAACACGGGCGCCAGCAGGAGCTGAAAGTGCAGGCGGAGATGGACGAGCAGCGTCCGCATCTACAGTTTTTTGCGTGCCGTCCCGATGAGACCCAGGCCGGCGAAGGATTCGCCGGCATCACAATTCTCAAAGCCGGCCTGCTGCAGGGTCTCAACCAGGCTGGCCGGGGTGAAACGGCCGTGCAGGCGGCTGAATGGCCGCCACAGGCTGACCGAGACCAGGTGGCGCGGATCACGGCTCACGCTCAGCGCCTGGACGATCGACACGTGGCGATCGTTGGGCTCCATAAGGACGAGGCGGCCGCCTGGCTTCAAGACCCTGTTGATCTCCGCCAGGACCGCGGTTCGATTCGCCACGAGATAGAGAAAACTGTGGCCGGTACACGCGTCGACGCTGGCATCCGCGAATGGGAGTTGGGCGGCGTCCGCCTGAATCCAGGTGATGCGGTGTGTGGACGGCTCGGTACGCCGCCGCCGGCGCGCTTCGTTGAGCATGCGCGGCGCGATGTCAAGTCCGATCAAATTCGATGCGGGCAGTCTTCTCGCCAACTCAAACGTAGATACGCCCGGCCCACAGCCGAGGTCGACGATCCGCGCCTTGCCCAGGTCGTCCAGCTTTCGGGCCAACTCCGTTGCCGACGCCCGCCACGCCGTCGACGCCGTGAACCACGCGTAGATATCCGCGCCCAGGTTGAAGAGCCACGTCGAGTTCACCGGCGAGTGGTCAGGGCTCGCCGTTGCTGGCTTCTTCGTCCTCTGTTTCGTCTTCTTCGTTCGCGCCGGCGAGCAGCGAGGCGCGGGTCAGGGCCAGGGCGGCGTCGCGCAGCGCCAGGCGCGCGTCACTGCGGCTGCAGCTCAGCTCGTCGGCCAGCTCGGCCAGGAGCGACTCGTCGCCTTCCATATCGCCCGCCTCGAACAGGTCGAGCTCGTCCTCATCTTCGCCGTTGTCCTGGCGGTCGCCGACGATCCAGTTGGCCTGCCACGGCCAGCTCGCTGGAGAGAGCGGTTCGGGCCAGCCGAACAGCAGCGTCGTGCCCCGATCCGGCAGTTCCGGGTCCTCGACAAACGACGCCCCGAACAACACCTGGCCGCGCAACACGGCCGCTGGGCGCGAGCCTTCCTCGGTTTCCTCGAGCGCCGCCTCGCGCAAGAGATCGAGCGTGCCGGCCGCGTCACCAACCGCCCACAGCGCATCCTCCGGCACGCCCAGCTCTTCGGCGCGCGACTCAACGGCCGCCGCGGCCGTGGCGAACGCAGTCTGCAAGTCTTCCTCGAGAGTGGCTAGATCGCGCCCTGCTGAGCGCCACCGACCACTGGTGAGAGCGCCGAGCCGCTGACACGCCTGGG
>Ga0137390_10004005_pt1 | contig 12171 bp, 14 predicted proteins | sample 15con2h24AmetaG_FD_104937 | JGI IMG/M metagenome (GOLD analysis project Ga0137390, IMG submission 104937) | Vadose zone soil microbial communities from Angelo Coast Range Reserve, California, USA - 15con2h2.4A metaG | ecosystem: Environmental > Terrestrial > Soil > Vadose zone > Saprolite... | reverse complement strand
TCGCTCACGAACATTATGCACAGGCCGCTCGCGCCTTTCTCCAGCTCCTCAGCCATGATAGCTACCATGAGACCGCGCATCGGGAACTCATGCGCTGCTATGCGCGTATGGGCGAGCGAGGCAGAGGACTGCAGCACTATCAGGCGCTGTTTGCACAGATGCGTGAGGAGCTTGGCTTTGCGCCGGATCCAGCAACAACGGACCTCTATGAACGTCTGCGCCTGGGCGAGCAGATCTAACAGGGAGATGGCGGCAGTGACCTGGCAGGAGAAGCTGTACTTCCCCCCGTATATAACCGCTTTATAGGCTGGTCTATCACCTGCTTGTGCTACTAATTGAAGGAAAGAAAGGAAAGAGTGATGGCACACATAGAAGGGGTAAGGACAAACGGCTCTTTGTTCACACGCTTTGTCTTTTATCTGAGCCGACGCAAGCTTGGGAAGGTCGTCAAGCCGGTGCAGGTGCATGCACTCCACAAGACGCTTCTCTTTGGCTTTGGCATGATGGAAAACGCGCAGGTCAAGGCAAATCGCGTTCCGGCTGTGGAAAAAGAGCTGGCACTCACGCTTGTTGCTAGGAGGATTGGCTGCCCGTGGTGATTGGATATAGGCGCTGCCGTGAGCAGCCAGCTTGGAATCAGCAGAGAGAAGGTGCAAGCAATCCTGGACTATGAGCATTCAGTGCTGTTCACGCAACGAGAAGTCACGGTGCTACGCTATGCCGATGCGATGACACGCAACCCGGTAGAGATCCCAAATGCTGTGTTTCATGTACTCAAGACTATCTACGATGATATGCAGATCGTTGAATTGACCTCGGCCATCGCTTGGGAGCACTACCGAGCTCGTTTCAACCATGCTCTTGGCATCGAGGCCGAAGGGTTCTCTGAGGCGTCGTTTTGTCTTCTTCCACCACGAACCTCCGAGAGCGAGGCGAGTCAGTAACCGAGCAAGGAACACATACTCTGCTCAGCCCTCTACGAACGGAGCGCCATCATCATTACCTCGAACCTCGCATTTGGCGATTGGTACCCCGTGTTGGGGGAAGAACACCTTTCTGCGGCGCTCCTGGACCGACTTACGCACCGCGCACATATTCTCGAATTTCTTGGCGAGTCGTTTCGCTTTCGTCAGCGGCTCAAGCAAAGTGAACAACGGAAAGAGGAGGAGCAAGATGAAGCATGAGGAGAAGGAGGACATGGCAAATCAACTGTCCAGGAAGGATCGCTTGGCGTCGACTGCTAGCTGGATCGCGGCGGTACGAGCGCGCGAGCAGGAACGAGCAGATCGGCTTTTCTCTGATCCCTGGGCAGCCTGGCTTGCAGGGGAGGAAGGCTGGCTCTTGCGTGTGGTACGAGAGCATCCTGTGCGCCAGGTGGTGCTGGTTGGGGCCGGCATGGACACACGTGCCTTTCGCCTCGCCTGGCCAGCACAAACCCATCTGTTTGAGTTAGATTTACCCCAACTTTTTGAACGGAAAGAACTCCTGTTTTCTGCCGCAAGGGCGGTATCCACGTGCCAGCGGCAGATCGTGAATGTCGATCTCAGGGGCCGCTGGCGCAAGGCGCTGCTGCACGCAGGCTTTGATCCTGGAAAGCAGAGCGTCTGGCTCATGGAAGGTCTGCTCTTCTATCTCCCAGAAGAGCGGGTCGCACATCTCTTTGAAGATGTGACAACGTTGTCGGCGGCAGGGAGCTGGCTGGGATGCGAAGTGAAGAATGCGCAGATGCTGACCTCTGCTGACACGCGTGACTGGATCGAGACGCTGAAGCAGGAGGGCGCTCCCTGGATCTCGTGCATGGACCACCCAGAATCTTTCCTGGCGGAGTATGGCTGGAGCGCGACGGTGATCCAACCCGGTGAAGATGGGGCGCATTTTGGACGTTGGCCATTTCCTATCATCCCACGCTCGGTGCCGGACATACCACGCACCTTCTTCGTTACAGCAAGTCGGAATCATTCCTGAGAGCCAGGATGGAGACGAGGAAAGAAAGCAGCTCTCTTTTTCATTGTCAAATGGCCTCCGAACCAGATTATTGTTGTCACGCGAAAAGGGAACCACTGCCCCGAATCAAATGGGAAATTGGTCCCCGATATCATTGACAAATACATGTAGTGCTGATGGGAAAAGTATCAAATGCTGTTGGGGACAAACCTGTTGGGGACAAACCCAATATATCAGCTTATCAGGGAGGTCCGATGCCGAAAGTTCCCACCTATACCCTTGCCTGGTCTTCCACGACCCAGGCCTACACTCTTGGTGAAGGCCCTGACCAGAGGCCTCTGAGCATTGTTGTCGGGAGCGCTGCCTGGTATGCCTGGTTGGATCACGCCTCCTGCTTCGCCTTCGCTGGCAAAGCAGGTCACTACACCGCACGCAAGGAACGCAAGCAGCGTGGCACCTGGTACTGGTATGCCTACTTCGCTCGAGGTCAGCAGCGCACGAAGGCCTATCTGGGCAAGACCCCGAACCTCACCCTGGCCCGGCTTGAACAGGTAGCACAAACCTTCCTCTTCCAATCTGCCGGTCAGGTCGTGGATACACAGCATGCACAGAAGAGAGCATCACCAGTGGAACGAGCACGGACCGAGGCCACGGTGCCGCCATCTCTTGAACACATGACCAGGCAGGCATCTCTCGAAGGGGATGGCCTAGGACGTATGGAGCCTCATCAGCTGCGGGACCCGCGGCTCGCCACCAAGCTCCACCTGCCCCGCCCGCGTGCCCAGCTTGTACCTCGCCCTCGTCTCCTCAAGCGGCTCACGCAAGGCATGGAGGGAACTCTCACCCTTGTCTCGGCCCCTGCCGGGTTTGGCAAGACGACCCTGCTTTCCCAGTGGGTTGCTCACAGTGGAGTCCCTGTTGCCTGGCTCTCGTTGGATCCGGAGGACAACGACCCTGTCCGCTTCCTCTCCGGCATGATTGCTGCTTTGCAGAGGCTCGACCACAGGATCGGCAGGGCCGCACTGGCGTTGCTGCATACCCCACAGCCTGCGCCACCTGAGGCCGTTCTGTCTCTGCTCATCAACGACGTGGCGAGTGCTGAAGGAGAGCACTTCGCTCTTGTGTTGGATGACTACCATGTCATCGAAGCGCTGCCTATTCATCGCGCTCTGGCGTCTTTCATGGAGCATCTGCCCCCTCAGATCCATCTCATCCTTGCCACACGGGCTGACCCGCCGCTGCCACTGGCCCGCCTGCGAGCTCATGGGCAACTCATCGAGGTGCGTGCCGCCGAGTTACGGTTCGACACGCAGGAGGTCAGCGCGTTTCTGCACATCGTGAGTGAACTGGCTCTCTCCCCCGAAGACATCGTCATGCTCGAGCACCGCACGGAGGGCTGGGTGGCAGGACTCCAGCTCGCGGCTCTCTCGTTGCGCGACAGGGCCGATGTCTCCACCTTTCTTGCCACGTTCACCGGGAGCCACCGCTTCGTCCTGGATTACCTCTCCGAGGAGGTACTTTCGTGACTCGATGCACCCACACAATCATTTCTGACGCACACCTGCGTCCTGGAGCGTCTCTGCGGGTCGCTCTGTGACGCAATGACGCTCCAGGAGGATGAAGAGACACCCGGCCAGCTGATGCTGGAAGCACTCGAGCAGGCAAACCTGTTTGTGGTCCCATTGGACGACGAACACGGCTGGTATCGCTACCACCATCTCTTTGCCGACGTTCTCAAGAGTCGCCTCCAGCAGACCCAGCCCTTCCTTCTCCCTGAACTGCATTACCGTGCGAGCGTCTGGTATGAGCACCACGGGATGGTCGCCGAAGCGGTGCAGCACGCGTTGGCCGCCCCTGATATCGCACGAGCCGCCCGCTTCATCGAAGAGCATGCCCTGATAGTCGCAGGGCAGGGAGGGACCCAGACGGTTCTCGGCTGGCTGAACGCCCTCCCCGATGCACTCGTGCGGGCGCGTCCCGCCCTCTGTCTTGCCCATGCTGTCCTGCTCATGTTGTTCAAGCGGCAGTCAGAGGCAGCCGAGGCTCGCCTGCAGGAGGCCGAACACTTGATTCAAGCAGACACCCCTGCCGAGCAGGCACGCATGATTCGGGGCTGGGCCGCAGTGATTCGTGGGAACATGGTCCGTTACACGGGTGATCTCGTGCGCACGGTCGCGCTCGCGCATGAGGCATTGGATCTGCTCCCAGAGAGGGAGGTCATCGGGCGGGCGACCGCTCTGGTGTATACTGCCCACGCCTACCAGGTTAGTGGAGATGTGACACCCGAGAGCGAACACCTGGTGGCGGGCACGCTGGCACCTGCGCGTGCCTCCGGCAATTTGTTTTCCATCCTGCGCAGTCTCACGCTCCTTGCGCGGTTGTATGTGCTGCAAGGCAGACTCCGCGAGGCTGCAACCCTCTATGAAGAAGCGGTGCGGGTGATCGGGGGACCAGAGGTCCTCCAGGTACTCAGCAGTGGCCCAGCCTGCCCTTTTGGCCTGGCTGAGATATTATATGAATGGAATAAGCTGGACGAGGCCGAACAGCAGCTTGCCCAGGGCATGCGCTTGCTTGAAGGGGCTACGTTGGTGGATGCCGATTTTATGACACTCGGATATACCGCCCTGGCTCTCCTGCAACACGCCCGAGGGCAGGCAGGCCAGGCGCTGGCAACGTTGGACGCGTTTACCCACCTGGCCCACACGCGCCACTTTGTCCCCCATCTTGTAGCCCGAGGAGTCGCCATTCGGGCGCAGGTAGAGCTGGCGCAGGGCAACCTCGCCGCGGCCATGTGCTGGGCCGATGCCAGCGGGCTCACCTCCGACGATGCCCCGAACTACCCGCGCGAACGAGAGTACCTGATCCTGGCGCGGGTGGGCCTTGCCCAGGGGCGCAGCGATCCCCACAGCCCTTCCCTCCAGGAGGCTCTGTGCCTCCTGGAGCGGCTGCTACACGAGGCTGAGATCAACGCACGCATGGGCAGTGTGCTTGAAATCCTCATCGTACGTGCCCTGGTGCTGGATGCGCAAGGCAAACGTCATGGAGCGCTGACGACCTTGGAACGTGCGCTCCGGCTCGGCGCGCCAGAGGGCTACATTCGTCTTTTTGTGGATGAAGGAGCGCCCATGCGAGCCTTGCTCCGCCTGGCTCATGCGCGCGGTATCACTCCCGATTACGTCGCCACGCTGCTCCTTGCCTTTGAGGAGCAGTCTCCCTCGGAACACCCTCTCAATACGGACGATCCCAGGGGCTTGGTGGAACCCCTCACGGTGCGGGAGCGCGAAGTGCTGCGGCTCCTGGAGGCCGGGGCATCCAACCGCAGCATTGCCCATAACCTGGTCTTGAGTCTGGGTACGGTCAAGAAGCACGTCTCTAACATTTACGGCAAACTCGGTGTGCGGAGCCGAACCCAGGCCCTGGCGCATGCGAGAGTCCTCCATCTCCTGTAGCATGCCCCAAGGTCCCTGTCTGTGGCCTCATGCCTCCCAAAATACACCCTGAGATACCACTTTGGTTCACTGCATCTCACCCCCGCTCGCACTATACTCTGTGCAGATACCGTGAAAGCATGCTGAGTTGCGGGAGCACCACGGTGCTGCACCGCGTTCGGTCCCAGGGAGCAATTGAGATGATCGGCTACGAAATTCGCGTCAAGGGACACCTTGATCACCGCTGGTCGGCCTGGTTCAACGCGCTAACGATCAGCTGTGAGGAGGACGGAAGTACGTTGTTACGTGGGCTCCTCCCGGATGAAGCGGCCCTGCACGGCGTGCTGATGAAAATACGCGACCTGGCGTTGCCCTTGCTTGCAGTCAACCGGGTGGTGACTGGCGAACCGGAGGAGGACGACCAGGCTGCCCGCGCCGATGAGATCGAACCATCAGAAACGTGAGTTTTGTACATGACTCCCCGCAAAAGAGAGGTGAAGTCCCGCTGAGCACAGCCTTTGAAAGGAGAACATGGGGTGTATATAGGGATGAGCATCTTTGCGAGAGGGAGAGGATATCTCTTGGGGGGTTCTTGCCCCTGCTACTCACATCCTATGACCAATAGCAGTGTTGTCAGAGTTGGCGTAGGCACTTCAAAAGGACATGACAATGGTTCAAGAAGAGATTGCTGGGAGGCCAGTGATAGTAGCGATCATCTTCGACAGTGGGAGCCAGGGGAACCCTGCGCTGCGAGGCCGGACGGCTGCACTGGCCCAGGCCATCGCCAGAGGGGCCGCCTCGGTCGATGGGACCGCTGTCAAACTCATCCCCGTCGGGGAGCGTGCGCACCACTGGGATGAGCTTGATGAGGCAACCGCCATTGTGTTCGGATGTCCGACCTATACGGGCTCAGGGTCAGCGGCGTTCAAAGCCTTCATGGAGGAGACCTTCTACATTCGCTGGAGAGACCTATTGTGGAGGGACAAGCTGGCTGCTGGATTTACCAACTCAGCGGGCATGAGCGGGGACAAACTGCTCACCCTTGAGCAATTGGCCGTATTTGCTGCTCAGCATGGGATGATCTGGGTGTCGCTTGGCGAGTTTCCCGGTTGGACCTCCAGCCGTGGAAGTGCCGGGGATGTGAACCGCCTGGCGTCGTTTCTCGGGCTCATGTCTCAGAGCAACAGCGACCAGGGACCTGATCTTATGCCACCTGCAAGTGATCGTACCACCGCCGAACGGTTTGGCCGGCGGATCAGTCAGCTTGCCCATCGATGGGCTCGACCTTGATTCCAGAAAAGGAGACTCTATGTCACAACGGCCCTTAGAAGTCGTGAAACGTCTGTTTGAAATCGTCGAACAACCGCCCAACACCAGAAAGGCCAGTGTGCTGGAAGTGTACCATCCTGAGATCGTGATCCACGAGGCACCTTCCCTACCCTATGGCGGAGACTATTGGGGTCATGAAGGAGCGAGGCGGCATGGTGCGAGCTTCAACCGGACCTGGGATGCTTTTCAGATCGCACCAGAAGCCAGGGGTCTAGATCCTATCTTCCTAGATACGACGGAGGATTACGTGGTGGTGCTCTTTCGGCATAAAGCGGTGGCGCTGCATGGTAGAAGAAAGATCAACTTGCCAGAGGTTGGGGTGTACAAGGTGCAGGACGGGAAGGTGATCGAGTCCTGGATGTTTCACCAGGATACTGTGGCCATCTTGGAATTCCTGAAGGAGGTTCAATAGGTGGTCTTGCATGGGTAGGTTTTTTGGAAGGTTCATGCCCACAGGTTGGGCAACGAGCTGATCCAGGTTAGCAATCTGTAAGCAAGCGGCAGAGAAGAAGCTAATAGGAAAAGAGCGTTCTCCCCTTGCAAACATATCATACCATATGATCTGAGGAAGAGAAACGCGTCGAGCAAAGGAGAGTCAGCAATGTTTGCCGTGATCTATACCTCTGGCCCGGCCTGGCAGACCGGGAAAAGGGTCACCGAACAGCCCTTGTTTCGTGAACATCTCCAGTATATGCAACAGCTTTTTGCAGCTAGGCAGCTGCTGATGGGCGGCCCTTTTCTGGACACGCAGAGCGCCCTGGCTATCCTCGATGTCGCCACCGAAGCGCAGGCGCGGGAAATCGTCGCACACGATCCCTTTGTGCAGGCGCGGGTGTTGGAACCTCACCTGCATCCCTGGCATGCCTACTTCAATCAGTATCAAGCTGGCAGCGATCCATTAGGAAGCTGACGCGAAAGAGCCCATCGAGCGAGAAGCTGGCAGGGGTCAGAGGAAAAGCCATCGCCCACGGATGCAGAAAAACCGTCATTTCTTCTGACTCTTCATCATATAGAGCATTGAGATACAGTACAAAGGAAGGTGAAAGATTTTATGACCGACAGAGAAGTATTGGCCGACCTCGTCGTCGACCTCACCGCGGGCATCCACCAGGCCATAACGGGATTGTCAGCTCAAGAACTGGCGCGGCGACCCGATGCCGAAGGCAACAGCATTGGAGTCACGGTCTGGCATATTAGTCGTGGGCTCGATGTGCTGAAAGTGCGGTTTTTAGAGCAACGGCAGGCTCTCGCCGAGCAATGGCACACCCAGGGCCGGGCACAGAAGACTGGGTACGATCCTCGTGGCATCGGCACTGGAGGCTTGGGTATCCTGACTGGTAACACACAGGAGGAAGTGGCTGCGATCCCACAGCTTACCGCAGAGAATCTCCTCGCCTACCTGGACCAGGCGGCCGAGGCCCTGCGGCACTACCTCCTCTCCTTACCAGAGGAGGCGCTTGCACAGACAATTGTGGCCATGGGGGAAAGCCTGAAGGCGTACCAACTGATCAAAGGCATCCTGCTTGGGTGCGTTGGGCATCTTGGGGAGATCGAGGCGCTCAAGGCGCTGCACCTTCATGCTACAGAGTCCTTAGCAGAGGGTAACTGGGGAGGAGAGGCTTCTTCACAGCAGAAGCTGGAGGCTGTGGGACGTCTGTTTGAGGCCGTCGTGCAACGCGACGAGGCTGCTCTCCTGGAGGCGTACCATCCCGAGGTTGTGATCCATGACGCACCTTCCTTACCCTATGGTGGAGACTATCGCGGGCATGAAGGCGCCATACACCATGTACGGGGCTTCTACCAGACATGGGATACGTTGCGGCGAGGAGAACTGCTTGAAGAAGCCCAGCAAGCACATCCGCCCATCATCCTTGACACAAAGGGGGAGTACGTCGTGGTCCTCGGGCAAGCAAGAGTAATGGCACCCTCGAGCGAAAGAACGGTCGACCTTCCGGAGGCGTTTGTGTTCAAGGTGCGCGATGATAAGGTGATCGAAACCTGGATGTTTCACCAGGATACTGTGGCAATCCTCGATTTGCTGAAGCAGGCAGAGCAACAAAAGCTATAAGGATGTCTAGAAATGAGAGCACGGTTGAGAGAAGAGGAGGTATTCGGTGAGTAGCCCTGCTCCTTCACAGCCGACCCCTCTTGAACCGCGAACGTTCTTCAGAGGGACTTGGCGCGGTGAGGGGCAAGTGACTTTCCATGGACCCCTCAGCCTCTTTATCCCTCATTTCTCTCTTCACTATCAAGGCACGACGACCTGGCTCTCGGAGACCACCTGGCAGGTGTGGGATCGCTTGATGTTTGCCTGGGGCCAGGTGATCGAGATGCAACTGGTCGCCGAGATCATGGGTCAGCGGTGCATCCATATCACCTCCTCTGCTATGCCAGGAGGGGCCGATATCCTTCTGTCCGAGGATAGGTTCGACTTCGCTCCCTATATCATCCAGTACAAACTGTGGGGAATCCTGTTGCGCCTCCGTTGCCTTGATACCAACCGTCTTTCGTCGTCCGGCATGATCATAGACACGATCAAGCTGCTTTGGCTTGGGTTCCATATAGCCACGATGCAGATCTGGATCACCGTAGACCGCAGCGACGAGAAAGAATGAGCGGACTATTCCACTGGATGGCGATATGCAGTTCCAACGGACCTGCAGGATGGAGTCAAGCTCTCTGGCACGTTGCACAGGCAAGGGACAACCTGAGTGTGTCCAGCACGAAGCAGGAAAGGAAAAGAAACCTTATGGCCTTACAATTCGGCTTGTTTGTTCCCCAGGGCTGGCGCATGGATCTGCTTGGCATTGCCGACCCAGTGGAGGGCTACGAGACCATGACCCGCGTGGCCCAGGAAGCTGAGGCACTCGGCTATCATTCAATCTGGCTCTTCGACCATTTCCACACCGTGCCCACTCCAACCCAGGAAGTAACCTTTGAGTGCTGGACCAGTACTGCCGCTCTTGCCCGCGATACCCAGCGCATACGCATTGGGCAACTGGTCACCTGCAACGGCTATCGCAACCCGGCACTGCTGGCAAAGATGGCCTCAACTGTGGATGTTATCAGCCATGGACGACTCACGTTGGGGATTGGAGCAGGCTGGCACGAGCACGAATTTCGGGCCTATGGCTACGATTATCCTGATGGGCCAACACGCCTGCATCAGTTACGTGAAGCGGTGCAGGTGATTCTGGCCATGTGGACGCAAGAGCAGGCGGTGTTTGAAGGGAACTATTACCAGATCCACGGCGCCATTAACCAGCCCAAGGGCATTCAGAAGCCACACATTCCCCTGCTCATCGGCGGAAGCGGTGAACGGGTCACACTCAAACTCGTGGCGCAGTATGCCGATGCCTGCAACATCACCAACGCGGATATCGCCACCCTTGAACACAAACTGCCTCTCCTCAGGCGCTATTGCGAAGAGATGGGGCGTGACTATCAAAGCGTGAAGTGCACGGTCTTACTCACCTGTGCACTTGCCGAGACGGAGGAAGCGGCACTGGCGAAAATCGGCTCCATCGAGCGCAACGCCCAAAGCGCTGCTTCCCCTGCCCAATTTCGTGAGCGGGCGCTCATTGGGACTCCTGAGACAATCCGTCATCGTCTCACAGCATACGAGCAGGCAGGTGCACAGGAGATCATCCTGTATATGCCTGACTCGGCACACTTGGAGTCGGTACGACTGTTTGCACACAAATTTATAGGAGTGTAGGGAGATGACGAGAGGTGTTGTTTTCCTAACGGTTTAGGGATTCATCAGAGAGAGGAGGTTTCTATGACGAAAGTACTGGTGACTGGCGGTGCTGGGATGCTGGGTCGCAAAGTTGCAAAAGAACTCACTGCAACCAGCTTTCATGTGCGCATTATGAGCCGAAAGCCACAGACTCCAAACGTACCATCGATCATGGAGTGGGCGCAGGCTGATCTCGAAAGCGGTCAGGGGATAGCAGATGCGGTAGCCGGGGTCGATGTGGTGGTGCACGCGGCGAGCAGTCCATTCAAACACACCCGGCAGATCGACGTAGACGGGACGCGGTTCTTGCTCGAACAAGCCCGCACCGCTGGTGTCGCGCACGTCATCTACATTTCGATTGTCGTGGTCGATCGTATTCCCTCTGATTACTACCGTGCTAAGCTTGCTGCCGAAGAGTTGGTGCAGGAGAGTGGCATCCCCTGGTCCCTCCTCAGAGCCACGCAGTTCCACTATCTGGTCGATCGCTTCTTCCAGGCCGTGACAAAGGTGCCGTTGGTGACGCTTCTGCCAACTGATCTCCAATGCCAGTCGATAGCCGAGAGTGAAGTTGCCAGCCGTTTATGTGAGATTACGGTCGCTGGGCCGAGAGGTCGCCTGCCTGACCTGGGCGGGCCAGAAGTCCTGACGGCAGCTGAGATGGCACGCATCTGGTTGGTTCGGCACGGAATGCATCGTCGTATCGTTCCCTTCCATGTGCCGGGCAAAGTCGCACAGGGCTTCCGTCGTGGCTATAACACCTGCCCTGACCAACTGGTGCGTGGGCTCATCACCTGGTCCGAATGGCTGCAAAGAGGGCTTGAGGAGAGGTGCAACTAAGTATGCGAGTGCCTAGAAATAGGTCGAAAGCCATGCGAGCCGAAGCCAGGATGGCATGAGCACCCGAGTTCGCCATCAATAGGAGCAGCTCAGGCGGTTATCGCCTATCTATAAGGAGGTTAACCAATGAAAGCGAGGACACAGTTCCAGTTGACTGAGGATATGAAACGCATTGTGAGTGAGCAGCGGCTTGGCTTTATTGCCTCAATCTGCCCGGATGGCACTCCTAACCTCTCGCCGAAAGGGACGACGGCGGTCTGGGATGATGAGCATCTTATCTTCGCCGATATCTGCTCACCTGGGACGATTGCCAATGTGCAACGGCAGCCAATTGTGGAGATCAACGTGGTCGATCCGGTAGCCCGCAAGGGGTATCGTTTCAAAGGCCCGGCTACGGTCTACAAAGAGGGGCCACTTTTTGAGCAGGGGCTGGCCTTCTACCGCAATCGTGGGACAGCCAGTCCCATTGAGCATATTGTGCTGGTGAAAGTCGAGCGTGCCTTACCCCTGATCTCGCCGGCCTACGATCAGGGGAAAACGGAGGAGGAGATTCGCGAGCAGTGGCTGGGGTACTGGGAGACTCTCTATCATCCATCATGAAAGCGGATTGACATGAGTGCCAGCATATTGGGATGGAGGAGGCACACGTGTCAACTCAAATGAAAATGTTACTGAAGAGTGACAGTTCACTCAAATGAAAATGTTACCGAAGCCGACCCCTCCTTTCTGCTTGTCAGCTTGCCTAGGGTGGGGAGGGGGCTCAGGGTGGCACGTGCCACCCTGAGCCCCCTCCCCCTTTCAAGTATAGGTTTTTTGTACAGTCAAGCAGCAGTTCGCGCCCGGGCTTTTGCCCGGCGTTTCTGCGCTCGTTTGCGTTGGCGCTCACGGAAGTGG
>Ga0137390_10004001_pt1 | contig 12174 bp, 7 predicted proteins | sample 15con2h24AmetaG_FD_104937 | JGI IMG/M metagenome (GOLD analysis project Ga0137390, IMG submission 104937) | Vadose zone soil microbial communities from Angelo Coast Range Reserve, California, USA - 15con2h2.4A metaG | ecosystem: Environmental > Terrestrial > Soil > Vadose zone > Saprolite... | reverse complement strand
GCCCAATTCAAACCTCAGCATCAAGCTGACATTGCGATTTAGAACTCGTGAGACGATTTCCCGGCAATAGTGCAACAGCCTGTTGCACTATTGCTAAGAGCGTACTGGAAGAGTTTTTTTGGGCTGCTCCCCCACGGTGCAGCCCGTCCCTGCTCGGCTAGGATTTTGGTAGCAAATTGGTAGCATTTAGCGGCGATTGGGCCGTTTTGACCGACTGTACCGACTCATAAGCCCTTTACCGTCAACAAAACGCCCATAGCGCGCTTCCATGGCATGGAAGAGGTCATCGGTTCGATCCCGATCAGACTGTCGTCGACCCGTGCGTCGGCACGGGAACTGCGCTCCATCCATGCCGCTACCGGAGATCTTCGACCTCATTGCGGCGCAAGCTGGAATTCTTCGGTAACAAGAAGACGATCAGACCTTGTTGCTAGTTCGGACGAGGTCATGGACGAGACAAGCGAAGTGAAAATGCTAAGCCGGAGGTGCAGGTGATTCCGTGTGATCTGGCGGTGAAGGCGAATGCGGGCGAGTATGTGAATTTTGAGAAGAGGCAATAAGCGCAGGGAGGATCGGGCGATGTTGGGAGTGGGAGGGCATGATGCTTGGAGTGATCTTCGGCAATCGGGACTTCTTTCCGGAAGGCCTGGTGGCAGAGGCTCGTCGAGATTTACTGGACGTGCTTGGGGGAATGGGCGTAGCGGTGGTCGCGCTGACGCCCGAGGAGACGAAGCTGGGCGCGGTGGAGACGTGGCAGCATGTTTGGGGCAAAGCGTAACGTCTACTTCTTCGCAACTTTCTTCATACCTCGAGCCTTCAGCTTTTTCTTTAGCGTTTCAGCACTTGTTTTTGGAGCCTCGACACTCTTCGCTTTTTGCTTAGGGTTAGGAACTAAATGTCAAAGTTTCACCACTCTAACCAGCAGACATTTCATGCGAATTCGGCCCCCCACCCCGCCAGGAGAGTGGAAGAAGATTCCCCGCCTTGTCGAACGCCATCTGCCTTGCCTCGGCCGCCCGGCTCAGATAGCCTCGCTCTCGCGCTTCCTCCCGCAAGGCCTCTGAAACTAGCAACCGGTCCATTTCCAGAGTATTCCCAATCCGTACAATCCGAAGCGTCTGCGGTGTCCCGGTTGCAAGCGATGCGACCGCCTTCTCGAGCACCTCACGATCGCTTTCGAAATACATCGGAATCTTCGCCGCGGGAAGCCCTAGCGATGTGATCGCATTCGTATACATGTACTCGAGGTTCAGCGCTCTCACAGCACGGCCTGTAGTAAAGTCGGCCAGCCCCAGTCCTATGCCGTTCCCGTTCGTCGCCACTGTCAGATCCCGAACGAAGATCCGGAAGATCCGCGGTCTGGGCTCTTCATCTGGGTTCAGCGACGCGATATACCCCAGCACACCTCGCCCGATCACATTCGTATCCATCCCCGTCCCGCTGATTTCTTTCCCAATCTCATCGACAATCAGCAGGTCGATCTCCTCAAACGGAAGATGCGACATTAGCGCCCGCGCCTTCACCAACAGCTTTCGCTCTTCCTTCACAATCTCCTCGGCTGGGATTACCTTCACATCCGTGGTCTGATGATGTTGATCTTCAAGCAGCGCTACACCAAACAATACCGGCATCTTCTCCAGGATCACCTTTGCCGTCTGCCCGATCACCGATTCATGCCCAAGCCGGCTCGCTGCTCGATGTGCGTTGATAGCCCCCACATGCTTCCCAAGTCCGATCGCCATCATCTTCTGCAGACCGCTCCCCAGCTCTCCGCGAAAATCTGTATGGGGCTTCACGCGATTGATAACCACGATCCCATTCGCCTCCGCTGCCGCAGCGCTGAATACGACTTCACCCCCATCCGGCCTCCTTCCGATCGTCACCACCTCCATGCTCGTCTCGAACGGAACCCCCATCGCCTTCCGCGTGATTCCATACTGCGCCAGCACCTTCTCTTGGCCATCCGGAGTCGCACCTCCATGGCTCCCCATCGCGGGCACGATGAATGGCTTCGCCCCTTTATCCTTCAGCACCTGGAGCACAGCCTTGACCACCTCCGCCAAATTCGAAATCCCGCGGCTGCCCACACCCACCGCAATCCTCATCCCCGGAGCTACCTTCCCCAAGCTTCCGGACCTGATCATTCTTTCTGGCACCGTGTATCGGAAATCCAGCGCCTTCGACCGCGGTGTGTGTCGCCTTACTTCCATCATCTTTGGCATCAAGTCGATCATGGCCGTAATCCTATCTGCGTCCGATCCTTATGTCAGCTGCCCCAAACCCATCCCTAAAGAAACAGAAGCGATGGAGTAGGCTTGTCTGCTCCAATCGCCGCTGTCTTAGTTTGATTAAGCCCGACTATTGTGCGTCCTTGACACAGCGGAATCCCAGGGTTCCCGAACGGTCGTAACTGGGAGCCATGAGGAGCAGTTTGCCATGCTGTTCGTTTCTGTAGGCTTGAGGGAAGTACCAGATTGAGCCTTGCGGCTGATAGTGATTGCCTCCGCGAACAATGGCGGCGCGAGTGTGCTCGTCGACGTACTCGTCGGTCCACTGCCATACATTTCCTACCATGTCCATTACGGCGAACGGACTGGCTCCATGGGGATGCGCATCCACATCGCTCGGGGGAGGCAGTGTACGGCCCTTATCCGGAATCGGCGCCGGAGCATTGTTATCCGAAGCGCAGGCAGCCGGACCGCCGCCCCGTGAGGAGGCGAGCCAATCGCAGTTTCCCCAAGGAAAGATGCGCCCATCGTTACCCTGCGCGGCGTACTGCCACTCCCATTCGTGGGGAAGCCGCTTCCCGGCCCATTTCGCATACTCACGGGCATCCTCGATCGACACCCAGGTTACCGGCTTGTTGGCCCATCCATCGGGATAGGAACCATCTTTCCAGTCCTTGAGGAAGTTGAGACTGTCTTTGGGGTGATAGTGCGTGGTATCGAGAAACTTCTTGAACTCGGCATTGGTCACCGGGTACTTATCGATGAAAAAGGGCTGGAGCTGCATGCGGTGTTCATGAAACCGGCGGGGGCTGTCTTCCCAGGAATACTGAACGTCGACGCCGACATCGTTGGACCCCTCGATCTCCACTCCTTGCACGCGGAACAGGTAATCGCCGCCTTGGATACGAATCATTCCTTCAGGCGCGGACGCGGCCCGTGCCGAGGGCGGGATCTCGACCATTTGCTGTGGCAGGGTGTGCCACTCATGCGAGTAAGTGGACAAAGGTTTAGCCGTCATTCCCTTCATCTTCTCCATGAGTTCCCTTAGCTTTGGCTCCAGCTCGCCGGAAGAGGCGAGGATCGCTGCGTAGCCGTGACTTTCAGTGGGAAACGAAAGCACAGCCTGATCGCCCCTTATCTCCGGCTTGAGTTCCACGCCGTGATAGAGATCGAAGTAACGCATGCCCTGCTTGTAGGGCGTCGTCATCTGATCTCCCTCGACGTTGTAGTCATTGCGGTTCACGATGGTCCACACCGTCTGGTCGGCCAGCGGCCAGCGGCTTGCGAAGACACCGTATCTCAGCATCGGGTAGAGCGGCTCCCAGCCTTGACTCGCGAAAAAAGGAGCCACGGCGCGCTCGATGGTTGCCACACGACGCGTTGCCTCTCCGTCGCGTGGAGTGACTCCGTTCCAAATGCCCCAGACGTTCTCCCAGCTCTCCCATCCTTCGCCGTTGAAGAAGGCGTATTGCAGGGCGTCCGTCTTATCGCGATCCCAGCGGCCCTGTATGTTGACCTGATGACGAGGTTCAAGCCAGCGGTATTTGTCCACTGTAGGGACGAACGTATATTGGTACTGGCCCCAGGTGAGCACATTCCAGGCGAGCCCCTCATCGGCGGGGCCGCGCTCTGGCTCAAACGCGAGAGGATGGCCGACTTTTTCAGCTGCGAGGGAGAAGGCCAGCGGCACGCCATCCTGCGTGTCGCCATTGACTCCATCAGCATCTATCTCTTTCATAAATTCCGCAAAGGCCGTAGGCCAGTCTTTTCCCGGGCCTTTCGTTCCCTGATCCCACATCATCATGGGGAACAGGACTTTCACCCCGCGACGATGAAAATCCGCTACCATCTGCTTCAATCCCTCCACACCGCCGGGCATGGAGCGCGCCATGTCATGCTGGTTGCGATCGTCGATGCCTGCGTTTGGATAAACCGCCCAAACGAGTACGGCATCGATGCCACCGTAACGCTTCTCAAGGTCATCGAGATAGCGGTCGACTGTGTATTTGCTCGCGACAGGATCGTAGAAATAGCGGTCGTGCACCATCATCTGCGGCTGCATAAAGCTGTGTTGAGCCCATTGAAGCTGGGGCAGAGCGTAGCGGGATCCATCGTACCCGATATAAATATGGCGTTCCGTTCGCCAGTGCGTAATATCGGCGAGCCAATCGCGGTGAGTGGCTGGTGTGCAAGCGGCAGATCCGCCCAGCCATATGCCGCGCAACGTTAAGCACGGCGGTGATGGGATTTGTGGTCCTGGTCCTCCGATCCGCACACCTGTGTCCAGTTGTGCGTAGGAGTGCACGGTGAACATCGCCATGAGAAGAAGTAGACCCGCAGCGGACCGCATCGTTCGGAATTCAGCTTTCATTTCATAGTTCCTTTCGGGCAGATGAGTCGTGATAACTTACGGGCCAACGCGAAAGATGCGATGGCCGTAATCGGGGAAGTCAAAAGCAAACTATCGTTGTGCAACTTCACACGCAACTCGGGGCGATTCGTTTTTTATGAACTCCTCCACCTCGGACATGCTGGGCATGGAAGGCTGCGCGCCGGAGCGTGTCACCGAAATGGCGGCAACCGCGGACGCAAACGCCGCACTGTCCAAGGGGGACTTTCCCAGCATGAGTGCGGTAGCGAAGCCCGCATTGAACGCATCGCCGGCAGCCGTCGTATCGATCGCATGGACGAAGAACGCCGGAACCAAACTGCCTATGCCCCCATGCGATTCCAGATACGATCCACCGGAACCCATCTTCAGGACGACCCCTCGGCAGCCATTCGACAGGAAGCGCTTTGCCATTTCCGAGGGCGTCTGCGGCCGTGATTCAAGGTGTTTGTTCCCGAGATAGAAAGCCGCTTCGGTCTGGTTCGGAGTGAACCACGTGATGTCTTTGAAGATGCCCGGCGGCAGATCCCTCGCGGGCGCGGGGTCGAGAATCAGAGGCACATTCTCCCGTGCGCAGACGCGGGCCAGGTACTCAACGGTTTCCAGCGGTATCTCAAGCTGAGCCAAAACCATGCCAGCACTTCTCAGGATTGAGATGTTTGCATCAATATCTTCAGGAGTGACCTTAGAATTGGCACCGGGCGCTAGAACGATGCTATTGTCTCCGTGCCCCGAGACTACGATCACGGCTACGCCGGAGACGCCATCGCTTGTGGAAACGCCGGTTATATCAACGCCTGCCTTCTCAAGGTGTGTCCGAAGCTCAGCGCCGAACGTATCGTTCCCCAGGCGCCCGATGAGTCGGACGGGATAGCCGAGCCGGGCCACAGCGACGGCCTGATTTGCGCCTTTTCCGCCGGGATGAATCTGAAAGTCGGATCCGATGACGGTCTCGCCTACGACAGGAATTCTCTTAGTGACCGCTACCAAATCTATATTGATGCTGCCGACGACGACAATTGGCTTTTGCGCAGACAATGTGTTTCTCCTCGAAATAACGTTGAAGGGTTGTTATGAAAAGATCGGGGCACAAGCGACCGCCGTTAAGCCACACAGAAAGAAGATAAACATCCATTTCAGGCTGCTTTTTGAACGAGCTGGCGCTGCACTGAATTCGTGCCAAACGAACACGCCCCAGCAAGCTGAAATCATGGTGGCACCTTGCCCGATGGAATAAGAGACGGCGGGTCCTACGATGTGGGCCTGCGAAGCCACGAAATTGGCCATCGCCCCTGTACACCAGACAGCTCCGCCTACGGCACCCCAGAAGTGCCAGGTGCCGCTTGCCTGCCAATAGCCCCGCATCGATGCGGGTTCACGGCCATCGAGTGGAAAGCGCATGAGGAGATAGTTCACTGGAATGGCGCAAACCGCCACGCCGATAGCGAAGAACAGCAGGGCGGCGTAGGGTCCGGGCGCACCTTCTCCTGTCATTGCCTTCGAAACGAAGGGGTAGAACGTACCCATCAGAAGTCCCGCGATCAAACTGATGACGATACCGCGACGGCTCATGGCCGCGCGTTCCGTTTCGCGCAGCCTGTAGGCTATGGCGTCGAACACGATGGCCGCCACCACGAGTGCGATACCACCGAAGAGGAGAAGAGGATTTCCCTTGGGCGAGATAATGTAACTACTGATGGCGCCGACAACAAGCGCCAGGCCTATACCGATAGGAAACGCGACTGCCAGTCCCGCGATGTCGATTGCGGCGACCAACAGCAGATTAGCTATGTTGAAGATGGCGCCGCCCGCCATAGCGAGGAGAATCGGATGCGTGCCTGAGTGAGCAATATCCGCATAGAAAGATCGGCCCACAGTTCCTAGACTTCCGAGAGTTGTGCCCCACAGAATCGCTCCGCCAATCAGTCCTATAAGGAAATCCCAATAAAGCAGTTGAAACCTGTATCCGGGACAGAGTTTCATGGAGTTCGCCCATGATCCCCAGCACAGCATACTCACCAACATCAACAACAGCGCAACCCAGTAGACCTCAGGCTGATACATGGCTCTCCTTCGCATTCAACAATTGCGCCCGCACGATATTTATGCGAAACATCCAGCTTGCTGCCACAACAAGTAGCTAGCCATAAGCCACTTGTTGTGGCAGCCAGGTCCAGAGGTGAATCACGCCTGACTACCTTCAAGTGAGGTCAAGCCAAGCTAGAAGTCCAGCCGTAACGCGAGCTGAACCTGCCTTGCTGCTCCGGCAGAAGTGATTTTGCCAAAGGCAACCGATGAGAATGCGGTAGTTGGGTTGTTAAGGGGAACATTGTTGAAGAGGTTGAAGAAATCAGCGCGAAATTGAACTTTAGAATTTTCGCGGGGCAAGAAAGGAAAGTTCTTCGCAAGACTCATGTCGGTACCGAAATATGACGGCCCGACAAGGCTATTGCGCCCGCTGTTACCGAATACTCCCGCTGCAGGCGTAACGTAAGCCGTCTGGTCAAAATATCCTCCAGCAGCACCTATCTTGGTCCATTGCGTCCGGTTCCCGCATCCGGCACAAGCACCATGCACCTGATTCATCCGCAGGGCCCCAAGGGTCTTGCTCGATCCGAGCCACGATGCTGAGGCGCCAGTAGTCACCGAAAAGGGAGTGCCGCTGCTATAGTTCACGATTCCCGAGAGTTGCCATGCGCCTATGACATATCGCAGAAGGCCCGAGTTCTTGAACTGTGGGAGATCCCATACCCCATTGAGGCGAAATAGATGCTTCTGCCAGAAGTCCGATCTGGCATATTCGCCCGCGAAAGGATTGGTAGGATCCTGATCAGTTGTGGTGTCTGAATCAGCAGAGGATCCAGTATCGAGGGATTTCGCGAACGTGTACGCCAGTTGCATGGTATAACCCGCCGAAACCCGCTTCCGTGCGGTTACCTGCAGGGAATTGTAATTTGAGTAACCATCTGAAAATGTCCCCGTGATTCCGGCGAAGTATTGATTCTGGAAGAGGCGGCGCGACTGTGCATTCTGCGCGGTAGCGCCTGGAGCGTAAGGAGCGTAATTAAGTTCCCTTGCGTACCACAACCGTTTTCCCGAGCTTCCCACATAGCCAACCTGCACCATGTAATCCTTCGGGAATTCATGCTGTACGTTGACATTGAATTGTTGCGTGAACGCGTTTTTGATATGACGATCCGGAGCGAAGGCTGGGGTAGGATACGTGAAGAGAGGTTTGCTCGGATTGACCGTGAATGGGAACGGATTTGTGTAAGTGGTCCCATATGGGTTGTAGAAGCTAAGAGGAACAAAGGACAGAGATGCCGAGAAGGGCGGTGGCTCGTATGTGTTGGCCAGGGTGATTGCTCCGGGTGCGTTATAGAAGATGCCATATCCGCCGCGAACCGCAGTCTTTCCATCACCGAAAACGTCATAGGCAACTCCAAGTCGCGGCGCGAAGTTAGTTTTGTCCGTGAACATGAGGCCAGCCGGGATTCCCGGGTCTCCCGGGAATGCGAACCCCGCCGCGGCAGTTGGGAAGCGAGTCGAGTGATAATTGTTGTCGAAAACAATGGTCGACGACTGACGGCCGGCCTCTTGCCAGGGGGGCATGAGGTCATATCGTATGCCAAGATTCAGCGTCAGACGAGGAGTTAGCTTAATAGCATCTTGAGCATAAATGCCGTAGCCCATCGTTTTCTCTGAGGTGTTGAAAACGGATCTCTGACTGAAAGAAGCGGGGCGCCCAATCAGAAAGTCCGCAAAGCTGTTTCCTGTAAACGTACCGGTAAATGAGGCGCTGCCGGCAGTATTGATATAAGTGTTCAGGCGCTCTGCCTCATGGAGGCCAAGAAAGCCGAATTGCCATAAGTTCCGCCCTTTGACCCACGATAGCTTCGCATCAATCTGCTTCAATGCCGAGTTCTCATACCACGGATAACCGGATGTAAACGTTCCGGCTCCAGATATGTTCACCCATGGCGACGTCGTTGCGGATCCGTCGATAGCATAGGTGCCCCCCATCGCTAAGGGCGATATACTCTTCCCTTGTACCTCGGCGTTCGTCGTAAGATTGGTGTCCGAGTATCCGAAGTCACCGATCAGATGATCCGTGAATGTGTGCGTATCCCTGACGGTAACTCCCTGATTCAGTTGCGAGGCATTCACGTAGGAGAAATTGTTAAGGTAGGTCGTATAAAAAGGAGCGGCGACACTCGTTAACTTCATGCGGAAGAAGCGGACATAGGCCAGGTCACGCTTGGTTATTCGGTAATCAGCTTTGCCCGTGAATTGGTCACCATTGACAGGATTTGGCGTTTGGCCCGAAAACAGTCCAGTCGCCGGATTCGCAACGGGCAGGTAGTTATTCATGAAACCCACCGAAAGCGGATCGAACTTGCTGGATGGTATTTGATTGTTTGGATAAAGCAAGCCTGTTGACGGGTCCTTGAGTTGCGTCTTAATGGCGCTAAAATCTCCAGTGCGCTCGGCAGGCGTCAAGGAAGCAATATTCAGTAGCGCAACCTGGTGAATTCTCAACCCCTCATAGGTGGCGAAGAAAAAGGCCTTGTCCTTTAGGATGGGTCCTCCAAAAGCAGCACCGAATTGGTTCTGTTTCAATATCGGTTTGACCGCCGGCGCTGGCGCGAACCAGTTTCTCGCATTGAGCGCGTCATTACGAAGAAACTCCCATGCTGACCCATGGAACGTGTTGGTTCCCGACTTACTGATGGCGACGAAAGCTCCGCCAGACGCGTGTCCGTACTCCGCTCCGTAACTATTCGTTAAGAGCGAGAACTCTCCGATTGAATCTGGATTTGTAAGATTTACCGGACGGTTATATAACGCCGTTACAAGAATGGCGCCATCGAGAGAGATTTCACTGCCGTTTACACGGCTTCCGTTCACGCTGAGTAGTGGGCCACTGCGTTGGTTTGTGGAGGTAGCAGGCAGACTGCTGGTGGCTGCACCACTCGAGGATGCATTCCCCACCCCAGGCACGAGAGTCATGAGCTGTAGTGTATTGCGCGTATTGAGTGGCAGCTCTTTAATCTGGGTGCTATCAACCTCGGTACGGATAGCCGCCGAGCTAGTATCGACTTGCACTGCAGCTGTGGAAACCTCGATCGTCTCGCTTGTGGCTCCAATTTGCAGGCTCACATCGATACGAGCACTCTGACCAGCTTCCAACACGATACCTGACTGGTGGAATCCCTTGAAGCCCTTCATGGAGACATTCAGCGTATATGGGCCGACCGGCAACGATGGAATAACATAGCTGCCTTCAGCCGTGCTCTGCGCGTGACGTACCAGACCCGTGCCAGTGTTTTGGACGTCGATGGGTGCATTGGGAATTACCGCACCAGTTTGATCCGCAACTTTGCCGACAATTTGTGCAGTCGTTCCCTGGGCCTTCGCAAAGTTACCCAGACAAGCTGCGGCTAGGGTGAATAGCAATACCCCGAGGACCGACGGGGACGGTAAAAGCCGATGACGTAGCAAATTCATTGTGCAAGCTCCTTGCTGCGATTTTCTTGTGGAGGCGGGGCGATGCTTCCTGGGGCCTCAATTGAAAGCTTTCAAAATGACAGGCAACAAATTACCTACCGCCTGACATTGTTGTCAAGCCTTTATTTAAAAACTGGCCGCGCGACAGCCTTTATGCTATAAAACACTGCGCAATTGACCGGAAGAGTCTCGCAAGTTAGCTTGAGGATGGCTGAAATGTTTCAAATCAAGGTGTAAGCTAGGGTTTCTGGATCTCGGTTTCTTGCGAGTAGACTCTTAGGACCTAACGGAGAAGGCGCCATGGCCAACATGCAGGAGATCGCCAGGATCGCAGGCGTCTCACTGGGCACGGTCTCGCATGTGCTCAACAATACTGCCAAAGTTCGAGAGCCGAAGCGCACACGCGTGCTTGAGGCCGTGCAGGCGGCTGGATATCAGCCTAGCCAACTGGCGCGCGGTCTGCGCCGCGACACGACCAACATGATCGGGATGATTATTCCCGATATTACGAATCCGTTCTTTCCCGCGGTCGTTCGCGGCGCGGAAGATGTGGCATTCTCAAACGGATATCGTCTGATCCTCTGCAACACAGACAACGATCACTCCAAAGAGATAATCCACCTGAATGAGTTGCGGACCTATCTGCCGGCCGGCCTCATTGTTATTCCGTCGAATTTCAGCGATCTTGCGGCGCAGGCAGAGTCTTACCGGCGAGCGGGTACCGGCGTCGTGTGCGTCGACCGGCTCCCTAAAAACTGGAGCGGTGACAGCGTGACCGCGAATAACGAGGCAGGAGCTTACAACGCAACTCGGCATTTGCTTCAATTGGGACACACCAGACTGGCAACTATTACAGGGCCTCTGCACTTTACCAATGCGAAGGAACGTCTCGGAGGCTTCAAGCGCGCAATGAAGGAAGCGAAGCTTCACCTGTCTCCGGAGTACGCCCAGGAGACCAGCTACGATAAGCAAGGCGGACACGCCAAGACTCTTATTCTGTTGCGCCTGATTCCGCGCCCGACTGCGATTTTTGCGGGCAATGACATGATTGCATTGGGAGCCTTGCTAGCCGTCCGCGAGGCAGGACTCCGTTGTCCTGAGGATGTCTCCATCATGGGCTTCGATGATCTGGACCTGGCCGAAACCACGAATCCTTCCCTTTCGTCTGTTTCCCAGTCAGGCTACCAACTTGGTGCGACGGCTGCCCGCTTATTGCTTGACCGCAGGGAAGGCGACACCAGTCCCGCGAAACACATCGTTCTGGAGACATTGTTGAACCTGAGGCACTCGGTGGCGCCTCCGCCGGAGGCGCCGCAGGACAATTCGTCGATGAAGAGGCGGCGCGGAAGTAAAAAAAAGTGAACCTGATGCGTGGCGTGAAGGGTTGACAGGTAAGACTGCAGGCTCAATCATCAGGTTCTCTATGAAGAGACAGATCTTGCGAACTGTGCATCCTGAACTTGTACCCTTGCGCGCTCTCCCGAGCGCGCCCAGAAATCTTGTGCTTTGCTGTTGACAATGACTGGGTCGAAAATCGCGTTCGTCAGGCCGGACCTCCTCTATAGGTTCGACTCGGTAGCCAAGCATTCTGAGTTTCCGGATCATTCTTGCCGTATGGCGTTGTTGGGACTGTTTGGACACTGCTGGGCCGCGTTCTTCATACCGAACGCCGTTATGCAATATTATCCAGATCAAGTGACAGAGGCGATGCGCAATTACGCCGATTGTTTTGTTATGTCCCAAGCGCGGCACCAGACGACGGTACACGATCTCGAAGTTGCTCCCCTTGCGTTTGACAGCAGCATTCGCAGCTTGATTGAGAATGCGGCGCATCTGGCGGCTGCCCTTTGGCGAGTGCCGGCTGCGGTTCACGCCCGCGCTCTCTTCCTCTCCCGGGCATGCCCCTACCCACGAGGAGAGCTTTTTGGCTGAGGGGAAGGTCGCTGCTTTGGCACCCACTTCGGCGATAATCTGTTGCGCCGAATCCACTCCGAGCCCGGGGACTACCGCCAGCCTCTCGACTGCATCCTGGTGCCGCTGGAGCAGACT